>Ga0302310_10004939_pt1 | contig 9988 bp, 10 predicted proteins | sample III_Palsa_N1_2_FD_200451 | JGI IMG/M metagenome (GOLD analysis project Ga0302310, IMG submission 200451) | Peat permafrost microbial communities from Stordalen Mire near Abisko, Sweden - III_Palsa_N1_2 | ecosystem: Environmental > Terrestrial > Soil > Palsa > Peat permafrost | place: Sweden... | reverse complement strand
GTGGCACATCACGGCGCTTGGCGCGGTGGGGACTTCGCTTGCGGCCATGGCACCGCTAAAGGAGTGGAGCGGGGCTTTCAGGAGCGTTGCGCCGCTCTTCCTTTATGCGCTGATACCGGGCGTTGTCGCCGTCCTGCTGGTTCCAATCAGTCAAATGCTGTGGAGCCCCGTCGCGAAATTAACTTTTCGGATTGTGCTCGCGATTCTGCATCCCCTACGGCCGTCCCTGCAGGCCGATGCCGCCACCCTGACGATCGCCACAAACCATTTCGCGATCATGATTGCGGATGTCTGTTCGGGGCTCGAGGGCATTGGACTGATGCTGGCGTTTTGTACGGCGTGGCTCTGGTACTTTCGCCGCGAATATTATTTCCCTCGCGCCCTACTCATCATACCCGGCGCGGTCGCCCTCGTGTTTCTACTGAACGCTCTTCGCATCGTGGCGCTGGTTCTCATTGGCGATGCGGGCTACCAACAAGTCGCCATCGTCGGCTTTCACTCCCAGGCTGGATGGATTGCCTTCAATCTCGCGGCCTTTGGTGTTGCCGTGGTCGCTGGTCGAAGTCCGTGGCTCAACCGAAGTGCACGCCAACCGGTCGGGACTGCCGACAACTCCACCGCGGCCTATTTAATGCCCTTGCTGGTGATACTGGCTGTGGGCATGCTTGGGCGGTCCCTGTCGGCCGGCTTCGATGTTTTCTATCCCCTGCGCCTGGCGGGCGGGGCGGTTGCGCTTTGGCTGTATCGACGTAGCTATCGCGATTTGAACTGGACCTTCAGTTGGAGGGCGCCGCTCGCCGGCGGCTTGGTGTTCTGTATCTGGATCGTTGCTGCGAGTAAGGCCGCTCCGGGAGTCGCTCACGAGCCGGACGGCTTGGAGGCGTTGCCGACGGCTATGCGAGACCTGTGGATTCTGTGCCGCATTCTATCGGCCTGCATGGTCATCCCGATTGTCGAGGAACTCGCCTATCGTGGATACTTGATGCGACGAGTGGCCAGCGCCGATTTCGTGTCGGTGGCATGTCGAGACGTCCGCTGGCTGGCGTTAATAGTGAGCGCAGTCGCTTTTGGGGCCGCGCATGGGTCACTGTGGTTGCCGGGCATTGTCGCTGGATTGGTTTACGGTATTCTCGTCATCAGGACCGGCAAGATCGGCGAGGCCGTTGTGGCCCATGCGACATCCAACGCCTTACTGGCGCTCTACGTGCTGCGGTGGGGTCAGTGGCAGCTGTGGTGAGCGATAGGCAAATGAGAAAACGGGCAAATGACAAAAATCAATGTGAAGGCGTATCGGGTCCGAGAAGGGCAGAAGGTCGACTTGCGCAAATGGCCAACGCTGACGGTGCCGGACTATAAAACCGAAAAGCAATACAGTAAGATTTTAGAGACGCACATCAGCGAATTGAGCGCGCAGCAACAAATGCTGTACGCCAAGGGGCAAGAAGCCGTGCTGTTGATTTTTCAGGCAATGGATGCGGCCGGGAAGGACGGCGTCATCCGCCATGTGATGTCCGGCGTGAATCCCCAGGGTTGCGAGGTGTTCAGCTTCAAGCAGCCTAGTGCGACCGAGCTCAAACACGATTTTCTTTGGCGAACTACGCGCGAATTGCCGGAGCGTGGGCGCATCGGCATTTTCAATCGGTCGTACTACGAGGAGGTTTTGATTACTCGCGTGCACTCGGCGGTGCTAAAGAACGAGGCGCTTCCGAAAATTCTTCTGCGGGACAAGAATATCTGGCAGGACCGATATCGCTCGATTGTTAATTTCGAAGATTATCTGACTCGCAATGGCACCCGCGTCCTTAAATTCTTTCTTCATCTTTCGAAAGCAGAGCAGCGCAAACGCTTTCTCGACCGGATTGACCAGCCGGACAAAAATTGGAAATTCAGCGATAGCGATTTGAAGGAACGGGAGTTCTGGAAGGACTATCAAAAGGCTTACGCTGAATGTTTGAGTCATACCAGCACCGAGGCTGCCCCTTGGCATATCGTTCCGGCAGATGACAAACTCAACGGCCGGTTGATCGTTTCGCAAATTATTCTCAACGCATTTGCAGGGATGAAATTATCCTACCCGACCGTCAGCACGAAGCGGCGTAAAGAGCTGCGCGATCTACGGCGTAGTCTGGCCGGCTGAGGATGCGCATAAAACCTGGTCGAATGCCGCTGCCGTCACCTCGGTTTGGCCGTCTCCGGTAGCGCCGCGTCAACACTGATATCGCAATGCGGACAATGGGGTGACGAGCCCGCATATCCACCGGTCCCGACCATGAAGCCAAGGCGGCCCAGGGAGCGCCGGCAATTCGGGCAGGGAATTTCGAATTGACTCCAGAAGGCGGCAATGATCACGGCGCCGCCGAGTACGGCCAGAACGAACCTTAGGATGAATATCCAGGGCACGGCGCCGAAGGACAGGCCCGCCACGATTAGAAACACAACCGTACCGGTCACCGTTCGGCGGCATCGGCGTTGCAAGTGGTCGCGGATGGTCATGCGGGCAAATCATACGCCGGTGGGGATTTCGTGCGCGCGTGATATGTTGCGACTGTCATGGTTCGGAAGAATATGTATGCTTCGATATGTCCTTATCGGCGCACTGATCGTGGGCGCGGCTCCCGCGGCGTTTGCGCATGCGCCGCCATTGCTCCCGGCCACGGAGGTCGCGGCACTCGCGAGTGAATTGAGCGGCGAGACCGCCAAGCGCAACTTGGAGGGTCTGGCGCGCTTTCACCGGCAACGCGGCTCGGAGGGGTTCCACGCGGCTGCGGAGCTGATTGCCGAACGCGCGCGTGCGTATGGCCTGAGCGGCGTTGAGATCCTGCGCTTCCCCGCGGACGGAAAAATCATGTATGGCACCCAACGGTCGCGACCTGCCTGGGATGCGGAGGAGGGGGAGCTTTCCGAGGTCTTGGAGGGTAAGGTCAACAAGATCGCGAGCTTTGCGGCCAGCCCTGTGGCGTTGGCGGAAGATAGTGAATCCGCCGACGTCACCGCCGAACTGGTCGATGTGGGAGAGGGCACCGGCGACAGCGACTACGCCGGCAAGGAGATCAAGGGACGCATCGTGCTGGCGGGGGCACAGCCCGGCGAGATCGAAGAGTTGGCCGTCGGTAAATTCGGCGCCGTCGGCATTGTGAGCTACGCGCAGAACCAGAAGACCGCCTGGTCGGGCGACGACGATACCTTGGTCCGCTGGGGTCACCTGGAAACGTTTTCGTCGGTCAAGACGTTTGGGTTCATGGTGTCGCTGCATACGGGCCGGTCCTTCCGGGCTCGGCTGGCCCAGGGCGAGACCATTCGCCTTCACGCGCAGGTCAAGGCGGGTCAACATCCCGGCTTCTACGAGGTGGTCACGGCGACCATCCCCGGCTCCGATCCGCAATTAAAGGATCAAGAGATCGCGTTCTCTTGTCACCTGGACCATCAACGCCCCGGTGCGAATGACAATGCCAGCGGCTGCGTGACCATACTCGAGGCGGCACGCACCTTACAGTTGCTGATCCATGACGGGAAGCTGCCCCCGCCGGCTCGGACCCTACGGTTTATCTGGCCACCCGAGGTTGAGGGGACGGTGACCCTGCTGAACGCGCGGCCCGAGTTCGCGAAGCGTATCAAGGCGGTTGTGCACATGGACATGGTGGGCGGCGGCCTGGACACCAAAGCGGTATTCCATATGACGCGAGGGCCGTTGAGCCTCCCGTCTTTCGTTCACGACGTGGCATGGTCGTTCGCCAGTTGGGCCAACGAGGAGACCTACGAGTACGCGGCAAGCGGTACCGCCGAATATCCTTTGGCGGCGCCCGAGGGTGGCAAGGAACCGCTGCGGGCGGAGTACTCCTCCTACACCATGGGTAGTGATCACGATGTCTATCAAGATTCCTCGTTTCACATCCCGTCGATTTATATGAACGATTGGCCGGATCGCTATATTCATACGAATCGCGATACAGCCGCGAACATCGATGCGACGAAATTGAAACGGGCCGCGTTCATTGGAGCGGCCAGCGGATATTTCTTGGCGAAATTTTCCGCTGGGGATGTGGCCGCGACGGAAAAGGCGGTCGCTGCAGGCCGTCTCATGCGGTCCGTGGTCGCCTTGGAGAGGCATCTGCCCAGCGGCCCCACGGAAGAGTATGAGCGCGGTGTGAGCGCTTCGATACACCAATTCGGTTCGGACCCACAGGCCGCGACCATAAAGCCTACCTCGAGCGCTGGGGCATCATCGAACAGCGCGGTATCATCGAAACGTGGCGCGGTCATTTATCGTCGCCGCGACGAGCCGCGCGGGCCCCTCATGGTATTCGGTTACGATTTTTTTGTCGGTCACGCAAAGGCCAACGGTGACGCCACTCCGAAACTTCTGGAATACCAAGGCGAATGGGGCGACGGCGAAGTGTATGGGTATGAGGCGCTCAATTTTGCCGACGGCCGCCATACCACTCAGCAGGTGGCCGACGAATTATCGGCTGAATTTGGTCCAGTTCCGCTTGACCTTGTGGCCGAGTATTTGCAGGCGCTGAAGCGCATCGGCGTTGTGGATTGAATGGAGTGAATTTACCGTGAGCATGCCTTCCATATCCGTTTCGCTGGTCGCCTTCGTGGCGGCAGCGAGTTTGCTGACCATCACTCCGGGGCTGGACACGGCGCTGGTGCTGCGAACGGCCGCGACATCGAGCGTCCGGCAAGCCGCGCTTGCGGGCTTCGGCATCGTGGTGGGCTGTTTCGGATGGGGAGTGCTGGTCGCGATGGGGCTTGGGGCACTGCTCATGGCGTCTCAGTTCGCGTACTCGGTACTCAAGTGGGTGGGTGCCGCGTATTTGATTTGGACCGGCTACAAGATGCTGCGGCATCCGCGTGCGAGCTTTGCGGTAGGTGAGACCGGTGCACCCAATGCCGGCCGCACGGCCTTCGGTACGGGACTGCTGACGAATTTACTGAATCCGAAGGTCGGTATATTTTATGTGTCCTTCCTGCCGCAATTCGTTCCGCCAGGCGTTTCAGTGGCACCCTATTTATTGATGCTCGCGGCGATTCACAGCGTGTTGGGCGTGATGTGGTTTTCCTGTCTGATCGCCGCCACGCGCCCTATTAGCCGTTTCTTGCGGCGGCCTTCGATTGTGAAGGGTTGCGACCGGGTGACCGGAGGGATGTTTGTCGCCTTCGGAATCGGGTTGGCGCTGGAATCGCGTCGCGGTTAGAAGTTCTCGAGGTCCGTCATGGCGGCGGGGTCGATGCGTCCGGCCTTGACTACAACTCCTTCTTCGCGCAGTCGTTTCGCCTGTTCGCGGTGCTCGCGTGATTTCGCGGGAAATACGATGCGCCCACCGGCGCCCACCACTCGGTGCCAGGGCAGATTCAGGGATTCGCCTGCCATTCTCAGTGCATATCCAGTTTGGCGGGCGCGCCCTGGCAGTCCAGCCGCGCGGGCGACGGCGCCATAGGTCGAGACTTGGCCGCGTGGAATTTGGCTCACTACATTCCAAATGACTTCGATGGCGGGATTGTCCGCACCCGTGGGTTGCTTCCCCGACCGCGCGCCTTTCGCGGTTAAGGGTTGCCATAGCGACATATCGGCTTTTTTATGCCGCGCCATGGGCGCTTTGCGTGTCGCAGAGTGGCCGTTTCATACCGCTATAATGAACAGCTTGCTGCTGAGCTTCAACCCGTGAAACGGTACGGATCCTTAAGATGCCTGAGCTTCCCGATATCAACGCCTACCTGCATGCCCTCGACCAGCGGATCGTCGGGAAGACGTTGCAGAGAGTGCGCATCGGCAGCCCGTTCGTGCTGCGCACCGCTCAGCCGGCTATATCAGAGGCAGAAGGGCAGGTGGTACGCGAGCTGCGGCGCATTGGCAAGCGGGTGGCCATGGGTCTCGGCAACGACATCTGGTTGGTCATTCATCTCATGATCGCCGGGCGCCTGCACTGGCGAGCGCCGGGAGCTAAGCTCGCCGGGCGCAATAGTCTGGCTGCGTTCGATTTCACCGACGGCTCCCTGGTACTGACGGAAGCCGGCACCAAGCGCCGAGCGTCGCTGCATGTGGTGCTGGGGGAAGCGGCGGTGAAGGCCATGGACCCCGGCGGCATTGATGTGCTGTCAAGCACTTTGGACGAATTCCGCGCCGCGTTGACGGCGGAAAATCGCACCTTGAAGCGGGCGCTCACCGATCCACGCATCGTCAGCGGCATAGGCAACGCCTATTCGGATGAGATTTTGCATGCGGCCCGCTTGTCACCCATCGTGCTGGCGCGCAAGTTATCGACGGAAGAATGGGACCGCCTCTACGAGGCTACTCAGACCACGCTGCGTCTGTGGATCGATCGCCTGCACGCCGAGGCGGAACGCCAATTTCCCGAGAAGGTCACGGCCTTTCGACCGGACATGGCGGTGCATGGGCGATTTGGCAAGCCCTGCCCACGTTGCGGTGAGCCGATTCAACGCATCCGTTACGCCGACAACGAAACAAATTACTGTGCCCCCTGTCAGACCGACGGCAAATTACTTGCCGACCGCGCGCTCTCCCGGCTGCTAGGCAAGGACTGGCCGAAGACCCTGGCGGAGCTCGACGAGCTCAAGGCCCGTTAGCCGCGGATACGGTATTGCTGATTGTATTGGCGGTGGCGGTGTTGGCCGCGGCGGTGTCGGGAATCCAGCCATTGCCTTCCCGCTTGAATTGCGGAGTCGCAAAAGCCGCAAACACCGGAATGGCTGGGTCCCAATGGCGACGCCATTCCTCACCTTGGGTCATGGCGACAGCAAGCGCGACGGGTTCGATGCCCGCGCGGGCCAGCAGTGCGAGGCCGGCCCTCGCGGAGCTGCCGGTGGTGACGACGTCGTCAACCAGCAGCACTCGTCGCCCGGATAGGCGTTCGAGGAGTCGAGGGTCCAGCCACATATATCGCCCTGCGGCGGGCGACGTCACAGAGTGGGTGGGCACGGACAGGGTTTCGTCGTACCAGAGCTTGCGCGTGGTGCCGGGTGCGACCCAATTGGGTTGTCCAAGCGCTCGAGCTACCGCTGCGCCGACGACATGCCCCAGTGTCGGTAGCCCGACCACCAGGTCAGGTTTCACGGGCGCCACATCATCAGCGATCCACTGGGCCAGAGTGTCCACGACGGTGAAGGAGGCCTGGTTGGCAATGAACCCCGCGAACGCCTTCGTACCGTAGTCTCGAAGCGGCAGAATTATCCGTCGACCGTCACGTAGCGGCGCTGCGTAGTAATCCTGCCAAATGTGCGGCTGGGGCTCGTCCGGCGGCAATAGTTCCTGCCAGAACTCGTGAGGACCGGATCTGAGCGAGCGTGTGTTCATCGGCGCGCCACCCAGACGGAGGTGCTCCAAGCGATGAGCGCCAGCAAGCCCAACTGCAAGGGCAGGCGCGCAATCAGAATCCACTCCGGAATATGAAATCGATCCGGATGCTGCGCCATGTAGATATTGGCGGGAGTGACTGCAATGGTGAGGAGCAGTAGCCCCATGCCGGCGGCGCGCCGAGTCGGGCCATACACTATGCCGAAGGCGCCCAAGAGCTCGAAGACGCCGCTTACGAGGACGGCGGCACGCGGCCAAGGCATATAGGGCGGCATGATGCTCACTTCTAGATCGGTCTTCGCGAAATGAGCAAGCCCACCGGCAAAAAACCACAAGAACACGAAGCCAAGTCCCGCAATTTTTCCCCTGGAGAGAGTGCGGGACACTTAGGGAGTCTTGCGAAAGGTTTTCACCATATCCGGCGAGATGGAGTCGCTGTAACTATTGCCGAAGTGCGTGCGCACATAGGTAACGACGGCGGCTACTTGGGCGTCGCTCAAATAGCTGCCGAGAGGCGGCATGGCCTTGCGCCCCTTGAGCACGGTGATCACCGGGTAGGCCGCGGCGGCTAGGTTTTGGTTACGGGCGAGGGCAGGGTACGCTCCCGCGCCGATCGCGCCCGCCCCATTCGGCATGTGGCAACCCTGGCAGATCGCTTCGAACAAAGCCTGGCCATCCTGTTGCTTGAATTGAGATGGCCCGCTCATCGAGACGCCGCCATTGCCGGCATATACGCTGGTAAGGCCGAAGACGAGGACCACGAGGGCCGCCGGCGCCGCGAATATCGGCCAGACGGCTTTACGCATTTGTATCTTCACGTATGTCTACCTTCCATGCAATTCGATCGGCCGGCACAGCAATTCAACCGGCCAGCACTCGCTGGTGCAGGCGAGTTATGGCATCCAGCGAGGACAGCACGGCACCCTCCTGCCAGCCCGGTAAGTCTGAAGCGTGTTCGCCGGCGAGAAGTATGCGACCGTCTATGGCGCATAGGTTCTTGTAATGTTGGGCTCGAGTCTCTTCGGTCCAGCCGCCGAAACAGCCGAGGTTGCCGGGTACGCGATGCCAGGCAATCGACATGCCGTTCTCGAACTCCTCGCGATACTGGGGATGGATTTGGGCGCCATATTCCACGGCCTTCTTGATGCGCTCGGCCGGTGACATGGCGGTGAACGCGAAGGAGTTGGTGGCATTGAAGCCTATTCCGTTGATCGCTGCGGTGAAGCTGCCGAGCAGCACTCCCTTGCCGGCACTCCCATAGCCCGTGCTTGGGTAGGAGATTTGGCAAATGGGCAGGTCGGTAAAGGTGATGCCGCCGTAAATGGACTCGTCCTGTTCCCAGAAGCGGCGCTTGAATTGCAGGCCGGTTTTCACCGCGGAGGCATAGGGTACCGCGCTAATGGCGCTCGCCATCGGCGCGCCTACGTTGATGTCGATTTGACTCAAGATGGACAATGGAATGGTGCAGAGGCACCAGTCGGCTTTGGCCTGTTGAGGGGCGCCACCTGCCTTCGAGTCCACATAGTTGACCGTCACGCCGCGGGAGTCTTGATTGATCAGGGTGACCTTGGAGTTGAAGCGGATCAAATTGCCCACTTCCTTCGCGAAGGCCTTGCCGATCATGTCCATGCCGCCGATAGGCTGAAAAATCGCCGATTGCCAGTCGTATTCCTGGCCGCTGGTGAGCGTCTGCCAGAGACCCGCCGTCAGCAACTCGTTCAACTCGATGGGTTTCGATGCGATGGGTGTACTGGTCAAGCCGCCGCCGGGCGGTTTCTGGTACCCGCGGCGTTCGCTGGCGCGAATGCTTTCTTTGTAGGAATAAGAACTGTCCAGTGCACCCCATTGACGCAGAGCTTGCAGCAACATCTCGGTATCTTCCTTGGATACCGTTTGGTCTAATTTGCCTTGAGCCGTGGTCTTGGCGAGTAGCTCCGCAATGTGGCCGTGAAAGTCCGCCTGCACCTCCCGAAACCGTTTCGGCTTGCCGCCGAAATGCTGGCTGGAATGGATGTAGGCGTTATAGTTGACTTGAATGAACGGTTCGAGCGCCACGCCAAGGCGCCTGCAGTAATCCAGCATCGCGGTGTGATGGTAGGGAATGCGCCAAGGACCCGGATTCAAATAGAGATCCTTGTCGAATTCGCAGGTTTGCGTCGCACCCCCGAGTTCGGTATAGGTATCGCCGCCGCGAATGCTCCAGTTGCGGCCCCCCACACGATCGTTATATTCCAGGATCTGAACTTGGTAGCCGGCGTTGCGCAGTTCGAGTGCGGCCGCCATGCCGGCAAGGCCCGCACCCAGAATCAACACGGAAGCGCCCTTAGGATCACCCTGAAGTTTAATCGGCCCGGAATACTTGGATTCGGCGGCGAATCCCATGCTGGACATGGCGTTGTACATGACCGAGGCACCGGCGGCCGCGCCGATCATGGAAAAGAGGGTGCGACGATTAATCGAACCCTGGTTGTCGCTTCCCATCTACGCTCCATCGGGGCTTGCCCGCATTTCTTGTTGCGTCCGTGCGTCGAGGCCCGAGGCGCCGTGCTTTGAGAGTGCCACGGACAACGCGCCGGGGTCAATGTAATACAATATGCACTCAGTCCTGATTGCCCTGAACTGGAGAAAACGTGAGCCAGCTATGTCAATGAACCGTACTACCGTGCGTCGCGC
>Ga0302310_10004938_pt1 | contig 9990 bp, 9 predicted proteins | sample III_Palsa_N1_2_FD_200451 | JGI IMG/M metagenome (GOLD analysis project Ga0302310, IMG submission 200451) | Peat permafrost microbial communities from Stordalen Mire near Abisko, Sweden - III_Palsa_N1_2 | ecosystem: Environmental > Terrestrial > Soil > Palsa > Peat permafrost | place: Sweden... | reverse complement strand
CTCGAGAACCGCGTCTACGGCTGGAACGAGCAGGTCGACAGCAACGCGGTCGAATACCTGATCCATACAATTCGAAAGAAGATCGGGCATAGCGCGATTCGCAACATACGAGGTGTGGGATGGATGGTCGACCGGGACGAAAGCCACGCTCGCTGACAAGACAACTGACGTGGTCGATCATCGGCATCATTGTGGTGTTTGCGGTGATGGGCGGCGTGTTGTCATTCGCCGGTGGTTACCGGGAGGCGAGCCGGCTGCAGGACAGCCACTTGCATGACATCGGCGTTTTGATCAACAGCGGCAAGCTGATGCTCGCGGTTCCAGAACGTCGACTTCGAAGGCAGGCGCTGGCGCGTCAATGTGCAGACGCTGCAAGGCGGCGACCGCCTGCTGGTGGCGGAGCGCTCGACCATCCGCGACGAGATCGCTCATGACGGCTCGCTGCGAACCCTGTTGCCCATGCTCGCGCTGACGCCGCTTCTGCTGATTGTCATCGCATTGATCACCCGGGCTGCGTTAGCGCCTGTACGCCGCCTTGCAGCAATCGTGGACGGGCAGGACGAGGTCACGCTCGGCGCGCTGTCGGAGGTGGGAATCCCGAAAGAGTTGCTGCCTTTCATCCGCTCGATCAATCGCCTGATCAGCCGGCTCAAGGACGCGATGGTTCAGCAGCGGCGGTTTGTCGCCGACGCGGCGCACGAGCTGCGCTCGCCGCTGGCCGCGTTGACATTGCAAGCCGAGAGTCTCACGGCAGCCACCGACCCGGAGGACGCACGAGGGCGGCTGGCGGCCTTGCAGGCTGCCGTGCATCGCACCGCGAGGCTGGTCGAACAACTGCTCGCGTTGGCCCGTTCACAGCATGCAGCCGCGCCTGCGCATTCGCTTGTGTCGCTCCACCGGCTGGCCAAGGATGCGATCCAGGACGCGGTCAACGTAGCCAATGCGAAAAACGTGGATCTCGGACTCAAGCAGGTGGACGACATCCAGGTCGACCTGGATGCATCAGCTGTCACCATTGCACTGCGCAACCTGGTGGACAATGCGGTGCGCTATGTGCCCGAAGGCGGCAGGGTCGACGTCGCCGTGGTGAACCGAGAAGGCTATCTCGTTTGCAGCGTCAAGGACTCAGGACGAGGCGTTCCCGATGATCAGCTTGTGCGCGTGACCGAGCGGTTTTATCGCGTGCCAGGGACGGTGTCCAGCGGAAGCGGGCTCGGTCTTTCGATCGTGTCCGAGATCGCTCGCCGCAACGGCGGACGCTTGGAGCTGCAGAACGCCAGCGATGGTTTTCATGCGACTTATTATCATTTGCTTTAGCACGCAATGCGCCTGGGCTGCCAGGATCGGTTTTTCCTGGATCTGCGCTAAGTCTGCGCTAAGGCACCCAATTTATTATTAGGCAGGCCGGGTTCCGTTCGCTCTTGCGGGCCGCAACGTGGGCAAACCCCGTGAACGGCCGCCCCCAACAAACTTTCTCCTTAGCCCTCCTCGATGCAAACAAGCGAAACCCCCGCCTTCGGCGCACCCGCCCGGCTTTTTCACTGGCTTACTGCGCTGTTGCTGGTCGGACAGTACGTTATCGGCTGGCTGATGCCTCATGTCCATCACGACACGCGGCCGGTTGGTCTGATCGGGCTACATCTGTCTTTCGGGGCAACGATCGTGTTGCTGGTACTGGTGCGGCTTGCATGGCGTTTCAGCCACAAACCGCCCGCTGAATCGAGCACCTTGCCACGGTTCATGCGATTGGCCGCTAGCGCCACCCACGGGTTGCTCTACGCGCTGCTGATTGCGCTGCCGCTGATGGGTTGGGCAAACGCGTCGGCGCGTGGCTGGGCCGTGTCGCTGTTCCACCTTGTCCCGCTGCCCGCGCTTGCTGCCACCGGTTCAGCGCTTGGGCATACGCTTGGCGACGTCCATAAGCTCACCGCCTGGGTCCTTCTGGGGCTCATTGGATTGCACGTGGCTGCTGCGTTGTTCCACCAGTTCGTCATCCGTGACGGCACGCTGGGCAGGATGCTGCCCGGCGTGCGCAAGACGCGCTGAGAAAGGATGACGTAGTTGTCTTCGACGCCATTCACGCCCGTGCAACAACGAGACTAGTTATACCCAAGTATTGCAATGGCGGTAATGTCGGCACGATCGGACACGTTGCAGGCGAGCACGCTCATGGGCGCCTGAAGCATCGATACATACGAGGAACATTGCTTGTCGGTTTTGGCTGCTGCCTTGGATACCTTGCTACGGCTTCCTGCAAGCGACGAGGTCAAGGCATTGAGATGATTGAACGTCTTCATGTTGAACACCACTTCGTTTAGTTATCAGCGAAAACAACGGCGTGACCCGGTAGACGTATGCGTTTATTAGCGCAATCCCGAGACCAAGCACCGGTCAGCCGCAGTTTGTGTTCTTCCAGTAGGCGCCAACCGTTGTGTTCAGGACATTGGTAGTGTTACCAATGCGGCAGCAGAGACCCCCGCCGGCTGGGCCTGTGTCGCATTAAGCGTATGTTTAGGGCAACAGTATTGGAGCCGCGCAAGCGCTCGTGCGGCTGGCCGGCGTTCATTAACGGCCACCGTGATTGCAAGGGGCTACGACAGAATCCAAGGTTTAGCCGGAATCGGATTTTCCTGGCCAAGGCTAACGTTGCACGACGTTACCGCCCGAGGGTCGGTTGCTATCAATGCCTTGTGCCTCATGAGATGGAACCGTTACAAAAAGACCACGTGAACAGCGATGCGGTATCACGCGCGATGCATACGTGGTGTATTGCTTTCCCGACGGTGTGCCGTCCCGCAAAACCATAACGCGCGTGGGCAAACCGAGGCCCGCGCTGAGTCGAATGGCTCCGCGTGATCTCAAGGCCGAATCGCTTTGGCGTAGCAGTTTTATTCTGCCAGCGGCCGGTCCGACGTCGCCTCGGGTTCTTCGCCAAATCCTGCTGTCTCCGTCTCGCCTTGATCTGCTGCCTTTCCATCCTGCGCCGTACCTTCAAGACCGAGCTGCTTTCGTGCTTTATCCCAATACTCGTCTGCGCGTCCTTCGGGACTACCGTCTTGCTCCCAAAGATAGAACGCAAGCGTGCGAATCTGCTCTTCCGACATTTGGACGTCCATTGTCTGCCCCGTAAAAGTGAATACCTGATCCGAAAAACGTCGGTCAACGCAAGTCGTGACCGCGCCAAGCTCGCCTGAGCTTAACGACGGTGGCAGCAATTTTCGTGACACCCGAAGACTTGGACTGAGGCGCGGGTGGTGGCGGGGTTTGTCGGGGCGCGTTGAGCTACTTGGCCAATGGCGACGCGGCGGTAAATACCGCAATGAACGTATGAGGAATGGATTGCCAAGGAAGTCTTGCTAACTGGGGGCAGGGTGCTCAGCAGGGTGCTCAACCTGTGTCGCGTCAGCGCGGACCCGTTTCGCACAAACGGGTCATGAAAAGCCACCTGGATACGGCCGCCGTTCACAAGCGGCCGTTATTACTTACCTCGGTCACACCGGGCGGTTCATTACCCAACTACGCCCGACACTAAACAATCACGTACACCTTGCTCTACTGTTCGTTCGATCTTGCCCAAGCGCACGACGGTCACGCCCGGACGTAATTGCCGAAGCGACGGCATCACCAGCATGCAGTCATCGTAAGGCGTGTGGATCGGCTCACCGTTCGACCAGCCGATCAGGCTGCCCGCTTCGGGGAAAATTTCCAGGCCCGTGTAAGGCGCGGCAAAGCGAAAATCCATGCTTTGTGCCACCACCGGTTGCGTCACACGTACAACATGCATGGTTTGCGGCAGGGGGCTAAGCCAGTCGCCGGGTAAGTCTTCCCTATCGATCACGCCGGATAGCAGCAGGAAGCGCGCGGTCGTATCGCGGGCGACGGTGACAGCGCTGCGTTCCCAATGCTGTCCGCATTCGATCAGCAACGCGTTCTTCGGGCTGGCGGCGTCGCCGAAACCTTCGTAATCGCGCATCCGGCGGCCTTCGGGATGACCCTCATCGCAGATCACCGTGGCAGGCGTGTCGAGCCGCAACGACAAGTCGATCCCCTTGTCCAGCGGACCCGCGACAATCAGCGGCTTGCTGCGTTCGTGCATCGAATGGAGGTCGAGCAGGGCATCTACCGTATCGATGACCGGACGCATCTCGCGAGCCCGTGCGAGCTCGCTGGACGTACGCGATGTGTCGTCGAGCACCTTGCTGGTCCACACGCGGTTGAAGTCCTGATCGACGAAACGGGCGGCGTCGGGCTTCGACGGATCGAAGCTCGCATACGCCGCGACGTTCGCGAACGAAAGCGTCAGGCGGCCGCGTCGTGGCCGCAATTTCAGGCGCAGCAACGCGTCGACCACAATCGCTCCGCACACTTCATTACCGTGCGTGAGCGCGTTGATCATCACGTGTGGTCCCGGCGTTCCGGAGTCAAACGTGTGCACATACGGAATGCCCGACTCGGACTCGGCATGCACCGAGATATCGGGGAACGTGACCTCGATCGGATAGTTTTCAGCCGGCGTGCTCATAAGTGTCTCCGAGAAGTTACGGCCGTCAGGATGAGTTGGAAGGGAACGGTTTTGACGTCGCTTCCGTGCTCCGCTTGACAGCCTCAAACATACCAATGGTATGGTCTGGTGAATGAAAATTAAGCGCGCATACCGATTCCGGTTCTACCCAACGCCCGAGCAGAAAGTTATTCTTGCGCGGACGTTTGGATGCGCGCGCTTTGCTTATAACCACATGCTCCGGCAGCGCACAGAGGCGTGGAATGAGCGGCAGGAACGTATGGGTTATCACGAGAGCTCCGCTGCGTTGACGGTACTCAAAAAGACCGAAGAATATGGCTGGTTAAACGAAGTGAGTTCGGTTCCGGTACAGCAGGCGCTTCGGCATCTGCAAACTGCGTTCACTAATTTTTTCGCCCAGCGGGCGAAATATCCAAATTTCAGGCGCAAGGATGGTCCGCAGTCAGCCGAATACACGACGAGTGCTTTCAGATGGGACGGTGCGGCGCTCAAACTGGCGAAAATGAAAGAGCCGCTCGCGATCCGCTGGTCACGCGCGATCCCCAAAGGCGCGAAGCTAACGACAGTCACCGTGTCGAAGGACACGGCGGGCCGACACCACGTCTCAATGCTCTGCGACGACGTAGTGAGCGCGCGCCCGGTCGCTGCTGGACAGATCGGCATCGACTTAGGGCTTGCCCATTTCGCCATTCTTTCGAACGGCGAGAAGATTGCCGCGCCGAATGTGTTCCGCAAGAACGAGGCGAAGCTCGCAAAGTTGGCGCGGCGCCTCGCCAAGAAGCAAAGGGGCTCTGCCAATCGCAAGAAGGCAAGGGTCAAAGTCGCACGCATGCATGCCAGGACGACAGACTCCCGTAGGGACTTCCTGCACAAACTTTCGACCCGGTTGATCAACGAAAACCAAGTGATCGCCATTGAAAGCCTGTCCGTCAAGAACATGCAGAAGAACCGTCGCCTGTCGAAGTCGATCAGCGATGCAGGCTGGTCCGAGTTTAGGCGGCAATTAGAGTACAAAGCGCAGTGGTATGGGCGTACGCTGATCGGTATCGACCGCTGGTATCCATCCAGCAAGCGATGCAGTGACTGCGGGCATACCATCGCCAAAATGTCGTTGGAGACGCGTGCATGGACATGCCCGGAATGCGGGTCGATCCACGATCGCGACATCAACGCTGCGCGTAATGTTTTGGCCGCCGGGCTGGCGGTGTCAGCCCATGGAGAAAGCGTAAGTCCCATGTCTCTTTGAGATGATGTTGGGTCGCATTCTTTGAAGTGGGAATTCCCTTCCTTTAGGTAGGGGAAAATGTCAAGCGAGATTCCCCTGACACAGGTACTTGATGGAAAGGTAGTCGTCGAGGCCGTACTTCGATCCTTCGCGGCCATAGCCTGATTCTTTCACGCCGCCAAAGGGCGCTGCTTCGCTGGCCAGCGCGCCTTCGTTGATACCCACAATGCCCGCTTGCAGCGCTCGCGACACACGGTCAATACGTCGCACATCCTGGCTATAGAAATACGAAGCGAGGCCGAACGGCGTGTTGTTGGCTGCCTCGATGGCTTCTGCTTCATCGTCAAAACGAAATAGCGCCGCGACGGGTCCGAAGGTCTCTTCGCCGCACAGGAGCATCTCGTGGGTGGCATCGGCGAGCACGGTCGGGGCGTAGTAATGCGGGCCGAGTTCAGGCAGGCGCCGGCCGCCGGCGAGCACGCGCGCACCGTGCGCGAGGGCGTCATCTACGTGGCGCGCGATCTTGTCGATTGCGCGGATGTTGATCATCGGACCGATCTGCGCGTCGGGGTCGGTAGCGGGCGCGACCTTCAATTCGGATACGCGGCGGCTCAGCATGTCGGCGAATTTGTCGTACACACCGGCTTGTACATACACGCGGTTCGGGCACACGCAGGTCTGTCCGCCATTGCGGAACTTGGAGGCGAGAAGGCCCGTGACGGCGGCGTCGAGGTCGGCGTCGTCGAAGACAATGAACGGCGCATTGCCACCCAGTTCCAGCGATAACTTCTTGAGCGTCCCCGCCGATTCACGCGCCAGATACTTGCCCACCGGCGTCGATCCGGTGAACGTGATCTTGCGTACGCGCGAGTCCTCGAGCCAGTCCGCAACGGTCGCCACCGCGTGATCCCGCGAGGCCGTGATGAGGTTCAGCACGCCCGCCGGTACGCCGGCTTCGTGCGCCAACAGCACCAGTGCGGAGGCGGTCAGGGGTGTGTCTTCAGCAGGCTTCGCGACGACCGTGCAACCGGCCGCGAGCGCCGGTGCGATCTTGCGCGCGATCATGGCGAGCGGGAAATTCCACGGCGTGATGGCCGCGACAATGCCGATGGGTTCCTTCACCGCCGTCATGCGCTTGCCGTGTTGCTGCTGCGGAATGATGTCGCCGTAGATGCGCGTGGCTTCGTCGGCGAACCAGGCGACGTACGACGCGCCATACGCTACTTCGCCCCGGCCTTCGGCTAGCGGCTTGCCCTGTTCCAGCGAGATCAGCGCGCCGAGCGCGTCCTGATTCGCGAGGATCAGCGCGTTCCATTTATGCAGGATCGTCGCGCGTTCCTTCGGCAGCAAGTCGCGCCATGCGGGCAGCGCGCGAGCGGCGGCATCGGTGGCGGCGCGTGCGTCGGCGGGGCCGCTGTCGGCGACTTGCGTAATGATTGTGCCGGTGGCCGGATCGGTGACGGCGAAGCGCGCGCCGTCAGCCGCCGCGCGCCATTGGCCATCGATGAAATTGTCCGGGCGGATCAACTCCTTCAGTTCGAACTGGCGTGTCATGGTCCATGCTCCTGGTTTAAGCCAACTTGGTTAAGCGCGATGCTTCGGGCTTGCTAGTTCAAGCCAGCCGCGCGGCAATCGCCTGGCCGACTTCCGTCGTGCTTGCTTTTCCGCCGAGGTCGCCGGTGCGGGGCCCTTCCTTGAGCGTTGCCTCGATTGCCGCAAGGATTGCATCGTGCGCCTCGCGTTCCGGGCCTTTGAAGTCGCCGACAAACTCGAGCATCATGGCCGCCGACCAGATCATGGCGACCGGGTTCGCCATATTCTTGCCCGCAATGTCCGGCGCCGATCCATGCACGGGTTCAAACAGCGAGGGGAATTTGCGCTCGGGGTTCAGGTTGCCCGAAGGCGCGAGACCGATGGTGCCGGTGCACGCCGGGCCGAGGTCGGAAAGGATGTCGCCGAAAAGATTGGTCGCGACCACTACGTCGAAGCGGTCCGGATTGAGCACGAAGCGGGCGCACAGGATGTCGATGTGTTGCTTGTCCCACTTCACGTCCGGATAGAGCGCCGCCACTTCGGCGGCGCGCTGGTCCCACCACGGCATGCTGATGGCAATGCCATTGCTCTTCGTGGCCACGGTGATCTTTTTCTTCTCGCGGCGTTGAGCGAGATCGAATGCGAATTTCAGCACGCGTTCGCTGCCGTGGCGTGTGAACACGGATTCTTGCAAGACGAACTCGCGGTCCGTGCCTTCGAACATCACGCCGCCCACCGACGAATATTCGCCTTCGGTGTTTTCGCGCACGATCCAGAAGTCGATGTCACCGGCTTTGCGGTTCGCGAGCGGCGACGGCACGCCTTCGAACAAACGGGCAGGGCGCAGGTTGATGTACTGATCGAATTCGCGGCGGAATTTAAGGAGCGAGCCCCACAGCGAGATGTGATCGGGGACGGTGTCGGGCCAGCCGACTGCGCCGAAGAGGATGGCGTTGCAGTCCTGCAGTTGCGCTTTCCAGTCGTCCGGCATCATCTGGCCGTGCTTTGCGTAGTACTCGCAGCTTGCCCATTCAATGTGCTTGTATTCGATGGAAATGCCAAAGCGTTTCGTGGCGGCGTCAAGGACGCGGATGGCTTCGGGCATTACTTCCGTGCCGATGCCATCGCCGGGAATGATTGCGATTTTGTAGGTCTTGGTCATGTTCGGGGTCCTGTTAAGGGTTTATACGCGTAAGGATCACCAGCCTGTGGCTATTATTTTATTCCGCTCTACAAGGCTTAAAATCAGCGTTTTGGTTAAGCCACTGTGCACGAAGCGTGAATAATGAATGTCACTTCTTCCCCGAACCTCGATGATCTCCGCGTCTTCTGCACGGTCGCCCGCAAATCCAGCTTCAGCGCGGCCGCGGAGGTCCTGTCGGTCTCGGCGGCGTACGTCAGCAAGCGCGTAAGCGTGCTCGAAACCGACCTCGGCACGCGCCTGCTGCATCGCTCCACGCGCCGGGTCGCCATTACCGAGGCGGGCGAACGCGTCTACGCGTGGGCGGAAAAAATCCTCGATGACGTCGATCACCTCGTGGAAGACGTGTCCACCACGCGCCGCATTCCGCGCGGCACGCTGCGCATTTCCAGCAGTTTTGGTTTTGGACGGCATATCGTGGCGCCCGCGCTGGCACGTCTGTCCGATCAACATCCGCAATTGAGTGTGCGCCTGGATCTGTTCGACCGGTTGGTGGATGTGGCGGGGGAAGGTTTCGACCTGGATATCCGGATTGGTGACGAGATCGCGGCGCATTTGATTGCCAAGCGGCTGGCGTCGAATCATCGTGTGCTGTGCGCATCGCCGGACTATGTCGAACGTCATGGCGCGCCGAAGCAACTGGCAGATCTCGCGAGCCATGCGTGCCTGGCGATCAAGGAGCGCGATCATCCGTTCGGTTTGTGGCGCTTGCATGTGCGTGGCGAACCGGTTTCGATCAAGGTGACCGGGCCGTTGTCGACGAATCATGGCGAGGTCGCGGTGCAATGGGCGCTGGCCGGGCGCGGGATCGTACTGCGCTCGCTGTGGGACGTTCGCCCGTTGCTTGAGAGCGGCCAGTTACTGCAAGTGCTGCCCGACGTTACGCAACCGGCCAACGTCTGGGCGGTGTACCCGGCGCGGCTGGCTGCTTCGGCGAAAGTACGGGTGTGCGTGGACTTTCTCACCGACGAGTTCGCGCAATGGAACCGGCCGCTTGCCTAAGGTTAGCAAATTCGCTAACTGTGATTCTGTGAAAACAGGCTTTCGAGCGGATAGTGATTCTTCACGAACGCCGACTTGATGATGATGAAGCTGAAGTACTTCTCAATGCCGATATCGCGTTCGAGCAAGCCTTCAATAATGCTTTGGTAGTGACTGACGCTGCGTGTGACGAACTTGAGCAAGTAGTCGTATCCGCCGCTTGCCAGATGGCACTCCACGATTTCATCCACGTCCTTGATCGCCGCGACGAACTTGATGAAGTCCTCGCGGCGATGATCGGCAAGCGTAACTTCAGTGAAGACAATCTGTATGTCGCCGAGCTTTTCCAACTGGATCTGCGCGCCATATCCGACGATATACCCCGCCTTCTCCAGCCGCTTCACGCGGATCAGGCATGGGCTCGGCGAGAGCCCGACCGCGTCGGCCAGCTCGACATTCGTGATGCGGCCTTTCTTCTGCAATTGCGAAAGGATGCGCAGATCTATGCGGTCAAGCTTGCCTTCGCTG
>Ga0302310_10004936_pt1 | contig 9993 bp, 7 predicted proteins | sample III_Palsa_N1_2_FD_200451 | JGI IMG/M metagenome (GOLD analysis project Ga0302310, IMG submission 200451) | Peat permafrost microbial communities from Stordalen Mire near Abisko, Sweden - III_Palsa_N1_2 | ecosystem: Environmental > Terrestrial > Soil > Palsa > Peat permafrost | place: Sweden... | reverse complement strand
TATACCGTCCTCGGCGGAGTCCTCGCCCTCGTCGCTCTCTCGCTTCACGGAGCCCTCTACCTCGCCCTCAAAACCGAGCACGACCTCGAACGCCGAGCCGCCGCCACCGCCCGCAAACTCTGGCCTGCCCTGCTCGTCCTCACCCTGCTCGGAATCCCCGCCACCATCCTCGCCCGCCCCGCCTCGCTCGCCAACTACACAAACCACCCCATCTGCTTCGCAGTCCCACTCGCCGTCCTCGCCAGCCTCGTCCTCATCCGCCTCGCCAAGCAGCGCCTACCAGCCTTCCTCGGCTCCTGCCTCTATCTCACCTTCATGCTGGTAGGCGCAGTCCTCGGCCTCTACCCCGTCGTCCTTCCAGCCGTCGGCACCGCAGGCCACAACATGACCATCGCCTCCGCCATCTCCGGCCCCCACACCCTGCACGTAGGCCTCATCTGGTGGACCTTCGGCATGATGCTCGCTCTCCTGTACTTCGGCATCGTCTACTGGCTCTTCCGAGGCAAAGTCTCCCAGACCGCCGAGGGCTACGGCCACTAAAATCCCGAACTAAATCTCAGTGCCGACCAACGGAAGGCCCACGGCGAAGCCGTCTGCCCGCCACGAAGTGGCTACTCCCACTCAATCGTCCCCGGCGGCTTACTCGTAATGTCATACACCACCCGATTGATCCCCCGCACCTCGCTCACAATCCGGCTCGAAATCGCCCGCAACACCTCATACGGCAGCGCGGCCCAGTCGGCAGTCATGCCGTCCTCGCTCTCCACCGCGCGGATACAGCAGGTATAGGCATACGTCCGCTGGTCGCCCATCACGCCCACCGACTTCACCGGCAACAACACCGCAAAGCTCTGCCAAACTTTTCTATACAACCCCGCCTTCTTGATCTCGGCGGTACAAATCGCATCGGCCTCCTGAAGTATCGCCACGCGCTCCGGAGTCACCTCACCCAGAATCCTCACCGCCAGCCCCGGGCCAGGAAACGGCTGCCGCTCTAATATTTCGTCGGGCATCTGCAGGTCCCGCCCAATCCGCCGCACCTCATCTTTGAACAGGTCCCGCAGCGGCTCGATCAGCTTCAGCTTCATATCCGCCGGCAGCCCACCCACATTGTGATGGCTCTTGATCACATGGCTCGGCCCATGCACGCTCTCCGACTCAATCACATCCGGATACAGCGTCCCCTGCACCAGCCAAGCCACTTCCTCACCCGAAGATTTTTCAGCTTCAAAAATCTTCTTCGCCTCATCGTCGAACACCGCAATAAACTCGCCACCAATCGCCTTCCGCTTCACCTCCGGATCGGTCACACCCGCCAGCTTTGAAAGGAACCGCTCTGAAGCATCGACAGCCACCACATTCAAATGCAGCTCATCCCGCATCGTCTTCTGAACGGTCTCAAACTCATCCTTGCGCAGCACGCCATTGTTCACAAAGATGCAAGTCAGCCGGTCCCCAATCGCCTTCGCCACCAGCACCGCCGCCACGCTCGAATCCACACCACCACTCAACCCGCAGATCGCATGTCCGGTCTCGCCAACCTGCTCGCGAATCTTGGCAACAGTCGTCGCAATAAAATGTTCCGGAGTCCAATCCTGCGCAGCCCCGCAGATACCTACCGCAAAGTTCTTCAGCAACGCCATCCCCTGCTTGGTATGCGCCACCTCGGGATGAAACTGCACCGCCCACATCCTCCGCGCCTCATCCGCAATCCCCGCCACCGCATTCGCCGTCCGCGCCGTCACTCTGAACCCCGGAGCCAGCGCCTCCGCATGATCGCCATGCGACATCCACACCTCCAGCTTCTCCGGAAGCCCATGAAACAGCGCCGTCGCCTCCACCACCTCGACCTCGGCATGCCCATACTCCCGCGCCGCCGCCGGCACCACCCGCCCACCCAGATGATGCGTTATAAACTGCAAGCCATAGCAGATGCCCAGCACCGGCAGCCCAGCTTCAAGCACCTTCGGATCGGCCTTCGGCGCGCTGTCGTCATACACGCTCGACGGCCCACCCGACAGCACAATCCCCTTCGGCTTCAACGCCAGTATCTTCTCCAGCGGCGCCGTACAAGGCAGCACTACGGAAAACACATGGAACTCGCGTATCCGCCGCGCAATCAGCTGCGTATACTGCGACCCGAAGTCCAAAATCACGATGGTTGATGTAACAGGAGAGTCCACTAGACAAGTCTAATCGCCCGCCACGAAAAATTGTCATCCTTCGCCGCAGGCGGAGGACCTGCTTTTGCTCTTCGCTGCCATGCCCTAGCTGGGGTCCTTATGCCGCGTCGAGCTCACCGCGCCCATCACACCCGCGCCCAGCAGCAGAATCGCAATCGCCACCACCCAATGCGACGGCACATGCGCCAGATGGCACACATACACCACACCCGCAATCAAGAGCACGGTCCCAAACAGATAAATCCCAAATGACATCGCATCCTCCGCGTGAGCGCCAACGGCGAGCCCTATACCAGCCTGGGGCAACGCCCCAGGTTCGGGCGGCGTACCATCCAAGGGCTGAAGGCCCGCTCTATCCTCACGGCTAATACTTACGATGCAGCTTCCGCACTCGACGGCAGCTCGTACGCCTGCCACAGCCGCAAATAAGCCGCCGCCCGCACCACATGAAAATAATCCGAAGCCACCACCCACAACACTCCCACCCCAACCCACCACCAGTTCAAAAACTCCTGCGTCTCCACATTCGAAAACGGCAGCGGGCAAGCCGAAAACACCAGCGCCAGCACCACCAGCGCAACCTTCACAATCCCCATCACCAAATTGATCTCCACCAGCTTCCCCCGCAGCTCCCCACTCCGCCACGCCGCACGAACGCTACCCACCACTCCCAACCCACGCCCCATCGCCATGATTGGCGCCACCTGCAACACCCAACTCACCGTGCACCACACCACAAACATCACCAGCGTCATCACCACCAGCTGCGCAAACGACCACACATAATTCGGCTCCTCCTGCCGAATCATCGCCATATAAATCGAAGCAAATCCCCTCACCCAAAGCGCACCCGCGGCAACAAACACCCACACCCGCAAGACAGACAGCGCCACAACCGTCCCCGCACGTGCCTCGAATCGCGGCTCACATCTCCGCAAAACCGTCCCACGCCCCAACCCCGCGACCAGCGCCCATACCATTGCAATCCCAGCGCATGACAGCAAGAGCTGCATCCAGTGCACCTCGGCAAAATAGCCACGATGCATTGCCATGATCCGCAACAACCACACCCTACCCACAAACTCTTTTACGTTCGCCGCACTTCCCCGCCACGCCAGCAACCCAAGCAGCAGCCCACAAACTCCACGCCACCCGAGCTCAATCCCCACCAGCGAAGGCCTCTTAAACACCTCCGCCATCACCCCCACAAACGACTGCGTCCCCCGCACCGGAGCAGCCTTCACTCGCCCCTCCACTACCGCACCACAAAATTAATCATCTTGCCCTTGACCACAATAATCTTCACCACCGTCTTGCCCTCCAACCGCGCCACCACCTTCTCATCGCCCATTGCCGCACCCTTCATCGCCTCTTCATCGCTATCCGCAGCCACCTTCACAACAACAACCAGCTTCCCATTCATCTGCACAGGAATCTCCATCTCACTCTCACGAGCCAGCTCCACATCGGCCACCGGCCAAGGCTGCCGAAACAGCACCCCGGTCCCACCCATCTGCTCCCACAACTCCGCCGCCACAAACGGAGCAAACGGAGCCAGCAGCAACACCAGCGTCTCAAACACCTCAGCAATCACCGCAGGCGAAATCTCACCAGCATCCATAGCAGCCTCACTGCTCTGAATCTCATTCACCAGAATCATGATCGCGGCAATGCAGGTATTAAAGTGCCACCGCCCACTAAAGTCCTCCGTAATCTTCGCAATCGTCTGATGCAACGTCCGCAACAACCTCGCTTCAACATCGCGAACATTGCGTTCCAACATCGCGCCCATTGCGTTCGTCGTTGCTTGTTCTCCCTTCACCACCCCCGCAAACTTACTCGTCAACCGATAAACCCGCGCCACAAACCGCGATACCCCAGCAACACCCTCTTCCTGCCACTCCAAATCCCTATCCGGAGGAGCCGCAAACAGCGCATACATTCGCGTAGCGTCCGTCCCATACCGCGAAATCATGTCGTCCGGGCTGACCACATTGCCCTTGCTCTTCGACATCTTCGCCCCATCCTTGATCACCATCCCCTGCGTAAACAACCGCTCCGCAGGCTCATCATTCTTGATCATCCCCAGGTCCCGCATCACCTTCGTCCAGAACCGCGAATAAATCAAATGCAGAATCGCATGTTCCACCCCGCCGATATATTGGTCGATCGGAAACCAGTAGTTCACCTTCTCGCTATCGAACGGCGCCGTGGAATTCTTCGCATCGGTATACCGATAAAAGTACCAGCTCGAATCCACAAACGTATCCATCGTATCCGTCTCACGCCGAGCCGGCCCGCCACACACCGGGCACGTCGTATTCACAAACGCAGGCACCTTCCCCAGCGGCGACCCACCCTCCTGCGTAATCTCAATCGTCTCGGGCAGCAGCACCGGCAACTCACTCTCCGGCACCGGCTGCACCCCATGCTCCGCGCAATACACCATCGGTATCGGAGTCCCCCAATACCGCTGTCGGCTCACGCCCCAGTCCTTCAGCCGATACGTCGTAGTTTTCTTCCCAAATCCATGCTCCTCGGCAAAGCGCGCCATCTTCTCCTGCGCTTCCAGGCAAGCCTCCCCCGTCCACTCGCCGGAGTCCACCAGCACCGCCTCATCCTCACCGATATAAGGCAGCGCCAGCTCATCCGTGTCCACATTCGGCGCGACCACCCGCTTCACATGCAGACCATACTTCTGCGCAAACTCAAAGTCCCGCTCATCATGCCCCGGCACACTCATGATGGCGCCCGTTCCATAGTCCGCAAGAATATAATTCGCCACCCAAATCGGCAGCATCTCGCCATTGAACGGATTCACTGCCTGCTTCCCCGTCGACACGCCATGCTTCTCGATGTTCCCGATATCGCCGGTCTCACGCGCCACCTTCTGCTGCGCGATCATCTCCTCAACATCCTTCGCCAACACCGCATCCGTCTTGACCCACTCCTTCACCAGCGCATGTTCCGGAGCCAGCTGTATCGACGTCGCCCCAAAGATCGTATCCACCCGCGTCGTAAACACCGTGATCGCCGGCGTATTCGCCATCCCAGCTACGCGAAACTCAACATGCGCTCCCTCGCTCCGCCCAATCCAATTCCGCTGCATGGTCCGAACCTTCTCCGGCCATCCAGGCATCTTGTCGAGTCCATCCAGCAGCTCATCCGCATACTTCGTGATCCGCAAAAACCACTGCTCCAGCTCCCGCTGCTCCACCAGAGTCTCTTCATGCCGCCAACAGCAACCTCCCACCACCTGCTCATTCGCCAGCACAGTCGCGCAATCAGGACACCAGTTCACCTTGCTCGACTTCCGATACGCCAGCCCCTGCTCCACCATCTTCAAAAAGATCCACTGGTTCCAGCGGTAGTACTCCGGCAGACAAGTCGTCACCTCGGTCCCGGCCCAGTCATAACTCAGCCCCAACCGCCGCATCTGCACCTTCATCGCGGCGATGTTCTTCAGCGTCCACTCCCGCGGCGGAGTGTTGTTCTTCAGCGCGGCATTCTCCGCCGGCAACCCAAACGCATCCCACCCCATCGGATGCAGCACGTTATACCCGCGCATCCACATAAACCGCGCCAGCGCATCCCCAATCGAGTAGTTCCTCACATGCCCGATATGCAGCTGCCCACTCGGATACGGCAGCATCTCCAGGCAATAAAACTTCGGCTTCCCACTCGAATGCGGTTCCGCCGCATACAGCGCATCATCCGCGTCCCACCGCGCCTGCCACTTCGGTTCAATCTCCGCCGGGTTATACCGGCCCTGCGCCTCATTCTTTTCAACGTCAGCCATAAGCTTTCATTGTAAAGAATTGTGCCGCGTACCATCTTCAGTTGACGGGGTTTCCATCTGCCGCCGCCACCATTACATGGTAATCAGCCGGAACTTCAAACAACGACGCCGCAGGATCGGCGCGGCTGAACTCCGATAACGTCATCGTCGACTTCCCCACCCGTGGATCATCCAGCGTCTTCTCGACGACAATCTTCAAATCAGGCGACGTCCATGTCTCCAGCACCACGCGAATCTCCTTGTCGTTGCCCTGTAGTCCGCTCGGGATCACCCACGTCGTCCTCTTACCCTCCGCCGTAAGGCCTGCGATATTGCGTGCTGCAAGGGTCTCCGTCACCGGAGCTCCCGGTCTTGCCGCCCGCCGCGCCTCCCGTTCTGCATCCATCCGCGCAAGCGCAGCATCGCGCTCCGGATTGTCCGGCTTCGGCGGCTTCGGCGCCCGCATCGTGCGCACCTGCCCCGACTTCATATTCGTGATCAACGTGATCTTGCGCAACGCTACCGGATCGCGGATCTCCACCTCATTCACATACAGGCTGCCATCCTTCACATGTCCGCTCTCCGTACGCTCCCGCCCCTGCCCGTCGCGAACTCGCCGCGTCATCTCCAGGTTTGTCATCTTCGTTCCATCCGCCAGCAAACGAACTGTTGTCTTGGTTTCGAGCAGAGAAAACGGCTGCCCCAGCACCGGCTCCGTCTGCAGATTGAAGCCATTCAAGGCCTCCCGATCGAACTCAAACGCCGCGCCGGGTTGCTGCGACAATACCCCCGGGGGCAACGTCTGCGCTGCCGCCAATCCCCCCACCAGAAAAAAGACAACACCCACCGCGCCCCGCCCACAGACACGCCTCGCCGCGAGTTCTCGCCTACTGTAGCGCCACATCCGGCACCACCCCCGCACCGCTCTTCGTCTCCGTCACCTTGTAGTCCGCAGGCACCTGGAACAGCCCCGTATCCGGCTCGCCACGCTGCAACTCCGTCACCTCCACCGTCATCTTCCCAATGCGGGGATCGTCGTTCACCGTCATCACCGGAATCTGCAAATCCGGCGAAACCCACCTCTCCAGCGTCCACTTGAACTCCCGGTCGTTCCCCTCGGTCCCCGCCGGCACCGCATGAGTGAATCGCGTGCCGTCCGCTGCAACTCCGGCGATATTCCTCGACCCAAGCGCTTCAAACCCCGCCCGCTCCCTTATCTCGGGATGCTCCTTTTGTAGCGCCTCTCGCTTCGTCCGCATCTCGGCCATCTTCGCCTCTTCCTCAGGCGTCCGCTCCTTCGGCGCCGGCAGATGCGTCACACGCGCGGTCTTGCTCTGCGGCATCAATGTCGTCGACGTATGCGCCACCGGATCGCTGATCCGCACAAACTGCGGCACAAATACGCCGTCCTTGATCGTCCCACTCTCCGTCCGCTCCCGTCCTTCCCCGTCCCGCGACTTCTTCTCCTCCCGCACCGTCGTAATGGTCGTCGTCGCATCCGAGAGCAACTTCACCGTCGTCGTCTTCTCCACCAACGTATAAGGCTGCCCCTTCACGCTGCTCATCCCCAGGCTCACGCCCCCCGCTAGCCCGCCCATAATCCCGGCGGGCGCTGGCGGCGCATTCACCAGCATCCTCGAATCGACAGCTGTCTGCGCGTTCATTCCCAGGCTCACGCCAGCCATCATCGCCATTCCCATCATTCCGGTCCGCAGCTTCATCGCAATCCCTCCTCAAGAACGCCCGTCCCGCGGTTCTTCCCGCGAGAGGGAAACCAATCCGTGCCAATCCGCTGAGGCCCGACAGCTTTTCGTAAGTCTGATCTGCTAGACGCTGCAAGCGAACACAAGGTTATCAACTCCTCTGGCGAAACAGTAAATTTCACTCAACCGCCTACGGCACTACTGGCATACTCACATAGCTAGCCGTCGCGCCCGTATGCCAAACCCGCTGCGTAGCCTTCACATAATCCCCCGGCTTCGCATCCATTATGTTCGGCACAAACGTCTGCGGATTCCGGTCATACAACGGAAACAAACTCGACTGCACCTGCACCATCACCCGATGCCCCGCCTTAAAAACATGGTTCACCATCGGCAGCGCAAACTTATACTCCAGTGGCTCGCCCGCCTTCAGCGCAGCAGGATGCTCAAAGCTCGTCCGATACCGTCCACGAAAGATATCCGTAGCAATCGGCAGCTCATACCCGCGCATATCCGCCGGCACGCCGACCACACCAGCAAACGCCCCACCATTATCGGGCCGCGGCGCCGGCCCATCCGGATACACATCGATCACCTTCACCGCCCAATCGCTGTCGGTCCCGCTGGTCGACGCAAACAGATGCACCATCGGCTCGCCCGCCACCTTCAAGTCCTCCTTCAGCGGCTCGGTCTCATACGTCAGCACATCCGGACGCCCGTCCACAAACCGCTGATCGGTGACAAGCCATGTCCGCCAAGCCGTGCCATCGGCATCATCCACCGGTCGCGGACGATACGGCACAGGCTTCGCCGGATCCGAAACATACTCATCGAACTTCTCGCCCTTACCCTCCTTCGCAGGCCCCTCAAACGACAACCCACCCCCAGCCGTCAGATACATCGCCTTCGCCGGCACCGCACATCCCAGCTCACAGCTAGTAGGCCACGCCTGCAACTTGTCCCAATGATCTTCACCCGTGTTGTACACCCAAACCGGAGGCGTATCGGCCTTCGGCGCACCCGTCTTCAAATACTGATTGAAGAACGGCAGCAGCACATCCCGCCGCCACTGCTCCGCCGTATCCGCCGACCACACAAACGGCCCCAGCCCGCGTCCCTGCCGATTGATCTGGCTATGAAACCAAGGTCCCATCACCAGGTAGTTCATGTTGTTGTTCTTGTCCTGCGACTCCCACGCCCGATACGCATGGTTCGCCCCCCACATATCTTCCTGGTCCCACAAACCCTGCTCCCACATCGTCGGCACGGTCAGCGGAGTCTTCGCAATCAGCTTATCCAGCGCCTGCGACTGCCAGAAAGCATCATAAGCCGGATGCTGCTCCAGCGTGTGCCAATAAGGCAGTTGATCTTCACCACGCGACCGCGCAAAGTCCCCCGCCGACCCCGCCTTCAAATAATTCGTATAGTCATCCTTCGCCTCATGAGGCAAATTCACGCCATTGCCCCGCGCCGTCGTCTGCTCCAGAAAGTAATCCAGCCCCGGCTCGCGAAACGCCCCATAGTGAAACCAGTCGTCGCCCATCCATCCATCCACCATCGGGCTCTCCGGCGCAGCCACCTTCAGCGCCGGGTGCGGATGCAGCAACGCCATCACCACCGTAAACCCCTCATACGACGACCCAATCATCCCCACCCGCCCATTGCTCTCCGGCACATTCTTGCTCAGCCAGTCGATCGTGTCATACCCATCCGTCGTATCGTCCGCCCCACTCGGATTGAACGGCCCCACCGGCGGCGGCGTCATCAAATAAACCCCCTCCGACCCATACTTCCCGCGCACATCCTGATACACGCGAATGTAACCGGCCTTCACAAAGTCCTCATCGCTCAGCGGCAACGCCTCAATCATCTTCGGCGAATCCGACCGCACCGCCCTGCCCGCCGCGTTGTAACAAGTCCGCGTCAACACCATCGGCGCGTCTTTCGCACCCTTGGGAATCACGATCACCGTATACAGCTTCACGCCATCGCGCATGGGCACCATCACCACACGCTTCTCAAAATCCTTCACCACCTCAGGAGCCTTGAACCCCGGCGCCAGATCGTCCGCCGGCATCTTCTCCTGCGCCCGCGCAACCACCGCCATCATCCCAACCAACACAATCACCAAACCGCCACGAAGCTTCATCATCGTCCTAACCCTCAACCCAACAATTCGCCCAGCATAGCACCGCCTAATCCCTAACCCCTAACCCCTAACCCCTGCTCTCACCCCGCCGACAACGCCCGCAATGCCATCACATTCCGCAGCTCATCCCCCGGCTCATCCACCGGAGTCTCCGCTATAAACGCGCAGTGCTCAAACCGG
>Ga0302310_10004933_pt1 | contig 9995 bp, 6 predicted proteins | sample III_Palsa_N1_2_FD_200451 | JGI IMG/M metagenome (GOLD analysis project Ga0302310, IMG submission 200451) | Peat permafrost microbial communities from Stordalen Mire near Abisko, Sweden - III_Palsa_N1_2 | ecosystem: Environmental > Terrestrial > Soil > Palsa > Peat permafrost | place: Sweden... | reverse complement strand
ATGCGGGTGCTCGCGGCGCAGGCGCGGTGGATGTTGCGGATGTGGAGACGATGGTTTCGGCGGCGAAGCAGCGGAGTTTGTATGAGCTGACAGACGCGATTAGCTTGAAGGATGCTCCGCGAGCGCTGGCGCTGTTGCAGGGGTTGTTGAATGCTTCCGATGGTGGGGAAGATTCGGCGATTGGGCATGTGTTTACGCTGGCGAAGACGTTTCGGCAGATGCTGGTGCTGAATGAAAAGCAGGTGAAGGACCAACGGGCGATATGGCAGGTACTTTGGCCCGGGTTCCGGGTGGCCCCGTTTGCGGCGGATGCGCTGATTGCGCAGGCGCGGCGGTATCGGGACCGCGGGGAGTTGACGCGGGGGTTGCGGTTGATTGCCAAGGCAGACCTTGAGTTGCGGTCTAGCCCCGCTGATAAGAAGCTGGTGCTGGAGCGGCTGGTGATGCGGCTGGCGGGGAAGGTGCGGCTTGCCGAGTTCGGTGAGGCAGCGAGCTAAGCGGTATGCCCCACCCCCTCCCCTGTGGAGTGTCTTGGGGGTAAGTGCTTTAGAATGTTGGGCCCCGGGGAAGAGATGTCTCGTAAGTATGTTCTTCTAAAGGGGTTAGTTCCAAGTGTTTCATTGCAAAGGGGTTACGGTAGTGGCGCGATGAACGAAAAGCCTTCACGCAAAGTTCGCAAAGTTTAAGTACAAGTTTCGCAAAGGTTTTCTGAAGGCTGTATTAATTGTAGCGAATTGGGTGGGATAACTACGCCAAGTCTATTTCTTTTGTTGTCTATGATTTAGGGGTTTTGGGGGGTTGACAAGATTTTCGGGGCGGCAGGGGATAAGTTGCGGCTTCCTAAGTTTGAGAGATGGCCCTAAGGCACATATCTTTGGGGTAATGGGTCAGTTTGAATCCACAGTTTCCGGATAGCCCATTACACGACAATAACAGTTCGTTTTAGGGGGCATGTTCTAGCAGGACGATGGAAAACGTTGTTCCGTGCGGCTCGAATGTGCGCGAACGAACCCAGATGGAGCCGCCGTGCTTTTCGATGATCTGCTTGCAGACCCACAGGCCCAGGCCATTACCAGTCGAACCTTTGGTTGTGAAAAACGGCTCAAATATCTTCGGTAGCGCCGCCGCGCTGATGCCTTTGCCATTATCGGCGATCGTAATCCGAATGCGTGAGCTTCCATCCAGCGGGTTTTGCGATGTGGAAGCCCGCAGCGTGACCCTGCCGCCTTCGCCAAGTGCATCCAGACTGTTGAGCATCAGGTTCGAGATCACTTGCCGCAATTCGCCGAAGATCGCGGTGATTTGCAGCAGATCGTCACACTGCTTTTCCACGGTGACCTGCGTAGACACCATCTTCGCTTGCAGCAGGTCGATTACAGAATCCAGCAAAGTGACAACGAGAAAAGTCGTCGGCACGGTGGACTCGCGATAGAAGCCAAGTGTCTGGCGGGTTATGTGAGCGATACGTTTCAACTCATCGTCCGCCATCTTCAGATACCGATGGACCGGCACCGGGGTATCAGCGGTGGTTTGCGCCAGGAACAAAAGGTTCATTACGGCTGCGAGAGGGTTGTTGATCTCATGCGCGAGTACCGCAGCCATGCGTCCGGCAGAGGCCAGCCTCTCGCTGCCGATCAGCGCCTCTTCTGTTTTTTTTCCCAGGATGATCGCGGCCTGTAGTTGCAGGTTCAGCAGTTCCGCCGCTTCCGTCAGCTCATGCTGGCGCACGGAGCCCAGCAGCAACGCCTGATTCATGGCGACGGCATCATCGTGAAACTGGGCCGCTTCCGTTACCTGAACCATAATGCCGAGGTGGTACAGGTTCGCCCCGAGCAACGGCCACATCGCGTACGACCAGTAGAGAGGATGGGTGCCGGTATGCTCCTGCCCGGTATAGCTATCGGCCAGCCCTGTCTTGGCGACCCGGTCAAGCAATAACATGCATTCGTTCGTGCCGGGAGCAATGCCGCAGAAAGCCGTCCCGATCAATTCATCTTTCGATTTGCCTGTGAGCAGGCAAAAGGCCAGATTGACGTAGCGAAGTGTGTGTTCTGGACCGACCAATCCGGCCATGGGCATGGGCGAAGCATCGGCAACCGCTCGGCAAAGGGTCGGTAGGTCCATCTCCTGTTCGGCGCTATCTACGTGTTCGGTTGCCATCTCACCTCTGGGTCAAACCTTTTGGTTGAGTCGCAGCTCTTCCGAGCGCAAGGCTGACAGCGGTTGCGGGATTCCGGTGATAAGGTCTACGAAGTTCTTCAATCGTTCCCCGATGACGATTCCGTCGGAGGTGATCTGATATTGCCGGATATCCCGGCTGTGCGCACCCCTGCGCATCTTCACCACCATCATGATCTGGCTGAGTTGGCCATCGATCTCTACATAACGCATCCGAATGATGTCGTCGGTGAGGAACGAGATGGAATAGCTACTGAAGAGCAGCTCGGTAAAGGTCTCCGGCATCTCCAAGGTGCTTAGGATGGTGATACCGATAGCGGTCAGGGCGAAGATCATGCGATAGAGGGATTCGCGAAAGTCGGCGCGGAATGAGGGTGCTAACGCCATCTCGAAGCCAGCCAGGGAATCGATTACCAAACGCTTTGCTCCCGTTCTTTTCACGGCGTCGAGAATCTCCTGCATCATCTCGTCCACGGACAAATCCAGCGGCCGGAGATAGATCACTTCCAGGGTTCCATCGGCAAGCGGCGTCTGGAGATCGAGTCCAAATTCAGAGGCCCGCGCCGTGTATTCGTTGGGCCGCTCTTCAAAGACCGCCGCAATGCCTGGTTCGCCCACGCGCGTGCCCGCGGCAAGGAATTGCGTTGCTATGAGCGATTTGCCAGTTCCCGAAGAACCGGCGATTAGCAAGCTGTCTCCCTCTGGAATGCCTCCGCCCATCATCTCGTCCAACGCCGGAATTCCCGTGGAAAGACGCTTGACACTCGTAAATGTTTTCCTCTGGCCCAGCAGGCCAAGTGTGCGCGAGAAGGCCTGCAGGCCGGCTTCGGTGATGCGGAAGGTGTGCAGGCCCGGCACGGAGGCCTGTCCGCGCAACTTCATAATCTGCATCTTGCGCACGACGGAGTTCCGATCCACTTGCTGCGAGAGCCAGAAGAGGCCATCGGAGACTGTGAATACGGGGTTGTCGCGCACCTCCGATTCGGAGTACTCGCCGATGAGGAATGTGGTCGCCTCCCAACTGGTGAGCAGCAGCGCCAACTGCTGCACGAACGTTTGGACAGCCATATCCTTGCCGTTATGCATCTCGCTACGCAGTACGGTGCGGAAGGAGTCTACTACCACAATGCTTGGGTTGGCTGCTTCGACCTGTTTGGAGATCTCTTCCAGCACTCCCTGCAGCCCGCGCTCGACGAGATCCTGACTCAGGTTGACGAAGCGCACGGCGTTGTTCAGCTTCGCTGCATCGAAGAAGGTGAATTGCTGCTGGTAGCGCAGCATCTTCAGCGCCGGTTCGCCCAGCACGGTGAAGTAAAGGGCAGGCCGCTCCACCGTGGCATTGGCGAAGATGAACTGGTGCGCGAGGGTGGTCTTGCCACATCCGGGCGCTCCGGCGATGATGTTGAACGAAAACTCGGGGAGGCCGCCACCGAGTATCTCATCGAGCCCAGGTACTCCGGTCGGCAATTGGTTTATCTTGACCTTGCTCTGCTCGTTCATATTGATTTGTTCCTTCCAAAGTTAATTTCGGAGTCGGGCAGATCCAGCCACACATCATGCAGGAGCCGGAGCGTAAGATACTCGCCGATAAACGTGATCATCAGCCCGATTAAATGCGCAATGAGCACGGCACCCGACCGCGCCGCTTCGCCATTGAGACCCTGTAGCGAGCCGTCCGGCTTAACTTCCCATGCGCCGAGGGCCGGAGACTCCTGCTTTGCCAAGGTCAAGGCGCGCGCCAGGAGTGAGCGAAATCCCGCTGCCCCAGCGAGTGTGGTTAAAGGACGGCGCAGCTTATCGCACACGCGACACACCGCATGTATATCGCCCATGTCCAGACCCGCCTCAATTTCTTCGAAAGCAAGAAGTCGTTGGGCGAGCTCGCGTGTCGTCTGAGTGTCTGAGCTTCGCATCATCTATTCGTGGACGTTTGTACCGACGTTCAGAAAAATAAGTTTACTCCGTCGCGAATCTGCTGATTGGTCAAAGCAGATCATCTTTCTCTGCGCGGAAATGACTGATATACCGTTGATGCGAGTTCCTATTGGTCAATAGTGCTCGCCACCCATGAAATATTTGGAGTAGCTTGATTTGTGTGATGCCAAAATGGAGCCGGATGAAGCGCGCCGGGAAACTCATCACCAAAGCAACCGGCAGAAAAGAATGCTCCCATTCAAAGCGAGGCGTAGCGTGCAAGGACAGAACCGATGCTTCCTCCACCGATGATTCGCGATTGGGCTCGCAGGCTCATTGCCTCCGAAGTTGATGCCGATCCGTCTTCCGCGCAGGCCGAGCTTGCGATTCTTCGCGTCTATGAGAAGCTTCGGCGGCAACTTTGCGCCCCCGTAGGAGTCGACGGGTTTCAATCGCTCGCTTCTCGTGCTCTGTCCCTGGCCAAGTCGCAGTCTCCAAGGCTTAGTGCGGTGCGGGTAATGGCGAATGGAGGCTTGCATGGGCTTGGCGAAGTTGAATTCCAAATGGAGACAGAGGAGGATGCTGAGGTTGGAATCATTCTGATTGCGGAGCTGCTCGGACTGTTTCTTACCCTCCTTGGCGAGGCGGCGACGGTGCGTTTGATAGAAGATGTACCCCTTCAGAGTGAGGTCAAAGCGAAGTTGGACAAGACGGAAACGAGTGCCTCCGCGACAGGCACGAACTACCTCGGGCCTTTCGAGGGTATTTTGTTGGAGGCTGACCAACTGAGGAACGTGAGCGAACGCCTTGAGACCCTGGTGGACAAACATGCCGGCGTCGACGAGCTGATGAGCGTTGCGGGGAACATCCGCAATATTGCTACGGTTTTGGACGTTTTCACAGTCATCCGAAGCAAGGCTGGCGGCTCACAAGATAGCGTGCTTCTCCCACCACCGAATGACTATCTGAATTGAGTTCCGCCAGCGCCGTTCTTAGGGGTGGGGCTGAGGGTTGGGGTTGAGGGGGCGGCGGTTGCCGAAGGTTGCAGGGGAGGGGGTTGTTGTGGGGACGGTGGTCGGATCAGAGAGGAGCTTTGCGTCGGGCATGGGGACTATGACGCCGGCGATGGCGATGAAGGCGGTGGATTTTGGAACGGTGACGGCGATGTTGTGCAGACCGGGTTCGGAGTTGTTGGCGCGGGGGAACTCGAGGATGTAGCGGTTGCGCAGCATGGTGATGAGGTTCTGCAGGTTGTGTTTCATGTTGGCCTGCGGCGTCGCCAGAACGGCTCCACCGTTGCGGAGGCAAAGTTCGCGGAAGAGATCTTCGGAAGAGGCTTTTCCGGTGGTCTGGGATCCGAGTCGGCTTGTTGCAGTTAACGACGAGGCTGTGAAGCTGTTGCTGAATTGGAAGGTGTCCCGAAAGGCAAAGACTGTAATGCTTTCGTTGAGGAGAACCTGCATGGTGTCTTCCCATTTGGAGGTGCTCGCTGCGTCGATGCCGTCGGAGATGACGAGGAGGACGCGGCGGCCGGGGTCGTTCGAGAGGTCAAGGGAGATGCGGACAATAGCATCCCAGAGGTGAAGCTGATGGGCGCAGGCAGATTTGTTCTTTGTTCCGTGAAGGGTGGGGGCGGAGAGCACGGCGGTGACGGCGGTGTGAAGATTGACCGTGCCGGCTGGAATGTACTGGAAGGAACGGATGAGGGTGCAGTCGAGGGCGTAGAGGGTGATGTGATCCTGAGCGTGCAGGTAGGTGGGGGTGAGGGACGCGAGGGCTTCGCCGAAACGCTGGAGGAGGATGTTCTGGTCGCCGCTGGCGTCGAGCAGGATGGCGAGGTCGATGGGGTCGTCGCCTTGGCGGTGCATCCGGGAGGGGTGGAAAGGTGAGCCTCCGTCGAGGGTGATGTTGAAGTCGTGGAGGGGGATGGGCGGTAGTTGCTTGAGCTCGTCTGTGACGACGAGTGTGGGGACCTGGATGAGGTTGGTGTAGACGTGGAGGGTGTATGGGGCGGGGTCCTGTGCGTGGACAGGACGTGGGGCGAGTGGGAGCAGGAGAGCGGCGGCGAAGAGCAGAAAAGACAGTGACGCCGGAGCGTTTTGGCGCGTCATGGAAGAAGTATGGCATAACCCGGGAGGAGAGCGGGTACAATCCCGTGAGAGTACCTGTTAGCGGGAGAGAATGATGGGCATGTTTTGGAGACGAGCGGTAACGGTCGGGATTCTGGCAGTGGGAGCTGTGGCGGGTGCGCAGACGACAGCGCCGGCGGCGCCGGTGACTCCGCCTTCGCCGCAGCAGCGTATGCGGGAGATGATGGAGTTCTACAAGACGCACTATGCCAAGCATGAGTACCGCGTTGCGATGCGCGATGGGACGAAGCTTTATACGGTGGTGTACACGCCGATTGCGGGACAGTTTGAGGATAAGGGGCCGTATCCGTTCCTGATGACGCGGACGCCTTATAGCTGCGGGAACTATAACAACGAAGTGGTGGAACCGCATGTGAGTGGGAATGCGATTCTGATGCGGAGTGGGTACATTCTGGTTTGCCAGGATGTGCGGGGGCGTTGGGAGAGCGAGGGGACCTGGTTGGAGATGACGCCGTCAAGGGATGGCAAGGGGATTGATGAATCGACGGACATGTATGACACGGTGGATTGGCTGTTGAAGCATGTGAAGGGAAATAACGGCAGGGTTGGGATATTGGGGATCAGCTATCCGGGGTTTTATACGGCGGCGAGCATTGTGGATGGGCATCCGGCAATTAAGGCGGCGAGCCCGCAGGCGCCGATCATTGATTTGTGGATGGGAGATGACGCGTATCACGGGGGAGCGTTCATGCTGGATGCCAACCACTCGTTCTATGCACCATTTTTTGCGCCACAGAAGAATCCTTTGGTGGCAGAGCCGAAGAATGATTTCGATTTTGGGACGAAGGATATGTATGCGTACTACCTGAAGATGGGAACGCTGGCGAATCTGGATTCGGACAAGGGTGGGACGAATGCTTACTTCCATGACCAGGTGGTGCATACGACGTATGACAGCTATTGGAAGGCGCGCGATCTTGAGACGCATATGCATGGGGTGAAGGCGGCGGTGCTGGATGTGGGTGGGTGGTTCGATGCGGAAGATTTGGCGGGGCCGGTGAAGGTATTTCATGCGATCGATAAGCTGAGCCCGGATGCGCCGGAGAATACTTTGATTGAAGGGCCGTGGGTGCATGGCGGATGGGCAAGATCGAACGGGGATTCGCTGGGGGACATCAAGTTTGGGATGGCGACGTCGGCGTTTTATCGCGACACGATTGAGGCTCCTTTTTTTGAACATTATTTGAAGGATGCGGTGTGGGCGGGGCTGCCGAAGGCCTATACGTTTGAGACGGGGAGCAATGTTTGGAAGAAGTATCCGGCGTGGCCTCCGCCGAATGCTGTAGCGAAGATGATTTATTTTGAGCCGGGTGGGGGGTTGGATTGGAAGGCCCCGAAGGCGAAGGAGAGCAAGGATGAGTATGTGAGCGATCCGGCGCATCCGGTGCCGTTTACGCAGTATGTGGCGGAGGCGGATGTGCCGCAGCGGTATATGGACGACGATCAGCGGTTTGCGACGCGGCGCGGCGATGTGCTGGTGTATGAGACAGCGCCGCTGAAGGAAGATGTGACCGTGGTTGGGCCGGTGAGGCCGATGCTGAAGATTGCGTCGACGGGAACGGATTCGGACTTTGTGGTGAAGCTGATTGATGTTTATCCGGAAGACTATAAGAATCCGGATGCGGGTGAAGACCAGGGAAAGCATGTGACGTCGGAAACACCTGTTTTCATGCAGGGTTACGAGATGATGGTGCGCGGCGAGCCGATGCGGGCGAAGTTTCGGGATTCGTGGGAGAAGCCGGAGGCGCTGGTGCCGGGGAAGGTGACTAGTGTTGATTTCACCATGCAGGACGTAAACCACACATTCCTAAAGGGACACCGGATTATGGTGCAGGTTCAGAGTTCCTGGTTTCCGCTGATTGACCGGAATCCTCAGGTTTTTGAGGATATTGCGAAGGCCAAGCCGGAGGATTTCAAGAAGGCTACCGAGACGGTGTTTCACCAGGCGGATGCGGCTAGCGGGTTGGAGTTGCTGGTGATGCCGAAGTAGCAGGAAGTAGGAAATAGGGTTGGTGAGGCCGCGGCTAGATTGCTGCGGCCTCTTTGTTTAGAGGAGGCGTTTGCGGATTCCGTCGATGGCGCGGACTGCCGCACCGAGCTCTTGCAACGTGATTTCTCCAGCGACAAACGCTCGGATAATGCCAGGACTTCAGAGCCGGGTGAGGCGCCTTCGGCTAGTGTTGTGCCAAGTGCTTAATCAGCGATGCGACGACGCTCTTCAATATCAACAATTGGGATCGTTTGCACCGGCTGAACACGGGCGGCCATGGTGTTCTCCTAACGCTATTTTACGAACGTGCATGCCTTGAATGTATTGCAACCACGAGCAAAATACAGAGGTTCTTCGCTACGCTCAGAATGACGGCGTCTGGGGTGCGGGAGTTTGGGGTTGAGCGGTTGCCGGCGCGTCTTCGGGCTTTGTTTCTGCGGGTTTTCCTGTTTCGGGAGGGGTGTCGTCGGGCTTGGTTGGGAGAACAGCGGGGATGGCGAAGGGGTCGAGCAGGCTGGGGCTTTGGGTGGTGAAGAGCTCGGCACCGTTTTCGGTGATGTGCATGTCGTCTTCAAGGCGGATGCCGAAGTTGCCGCGGAGATAGATGCCGGGTTCGTTGGAGAAGACCATGCCGGGGACCATCTTTTGGGAGTTGCCGCCGACGAGGTAGGGCCACTCGTGCATGTCGAGACCGATGCCGTGGCCGACGCGGTGATAGAAGTGGTCGTAGCCGGGGCCGTAGCCCGAATCGGTGATGACTTTGCGGGCGGCGGCGTCGACGAACTGCATCTCTACGCCGGGGCCGGCGGTGGCGAGGGCGGCGGATTGGGCTTCCTGGACGATGTTGAAGATTGTGCGCTGGAGTTCGGTGGGCTTGCCGTAGACGAAGCTGCGGGAGATGTCGGAGGTATAGCCGTCGGCGGTGCAGCCGTCGTCGATGAGGACCATGTCGCCTTCGCGGATGACCTGGGGTTGCGGGCCTCCGTGTGGGACGGCGGAGTATTGGCCTGCGTTGCAGGAGGCGTCGCCGCGGACGCCGCTGCGGGCGTAGGCCTTTTCGACGAGGTCGGAGAAGTGCTGGGTGGTGTCGCCGGGACCGCAGGAGAGGTAGACGGCTTTGTAGACGTCGAAGGTGATGTGGTTGGCGAGGCGGAGGAGCGCGATTTCGGCGGGGGATTTGAGGGATCGGCAGCCGGCGGTGATGGGCGTGGCAGGGACGATTTTTACGGCGGGGCAGGCGCGGCCGATGGCGCTGGAGAAGGCGAACTGGACGTGCTCTTCGATGCCGAGGGTTCCGGTGGCGAGGTTATATTCGGCGAGGCCGCGCTGGAGGATCTTGTATGGGTCTTCGTTTTCCTGCCAGAGGTAGGTGATGGTGGTTTCGCGCTCGGGGAGCAGGGGGTAGAGCTCGTTGAGGCGGTCGCGCTCGAGGTAGGGGCAGATGATGAAGGGTGCGGCGGACTGGGGGAGGATGTAGGCGAAGAGGCGCTCGGACTGGTACCAGGTCATGCCGGAGAAGTAGCGGAGCGAGGCTCCGGTGGTGATGAGGATGGCATCGATGCTGTACTGCTTCATGAGATCGCGGGCGAGGTCGAGGCGGGTCTGGCGCTCGTCTTTGGCGATGGGGACGATGTCTTTGGAGCGGTCTTTTAGATCGAGGATGGGTTTGGGGAGGGGCGTGGGCTCGCAGGGAGGCGGTGTGGCGATGTCGGCGGGCTTGGGGGTGGCTTCCTGGGCGTTTAGGGCGAGCGTGGGGGCTGTGG
>Ga0302310_10004931_pt1 | contig 9997 bp, 6 predicted proteins | sample III_Palsa_N1_2_FD_200451 | JGI IMG/M metagenome (GOLD analysis project Ga0302310, IMG submission 200451) | Peat permafrost microbial communities from Stordalen Mire near Abisko, Sweden - III_Palsa_N1_2 | ecosystem: Environmental > Terrestrial > Soil > Palsa > Peat permafrost | place: Sweden... | reverse complement strand
CGGCCGGAGAACATCCACTCCAATACTTCGGCATCAAGCAAATTCCACCGGTTTCGCGGGGTAATGCGGGTGCCCACCTTGGGCCGGCTTTCCAGCATTCCCTTGGCGGTGAGAATGCGCATCGCCTCGCGGTAGGCAGTACGCGAAACATTTAGCGCCGCGGCATGCTCGATTTCGCCGCCCCACCCGGATTCCGGCGGGTGATCGCCCGACAGGATGGCGATCCCAAGCTCGCGGGCCACCGCCTGATGGAGCGGCAGCGATTTCACTTGCCCTGGCCGCTGTGGTCTTGCCAATACCAAATCCTTTAATAATCAAAGTTTGCCGTAGAGCTTAACCGGCCCACGATAAACGCATCGGCAACCAACTGCAAAGGTGTTAGATCGACGTCGCTGCGCCGCTCGCGAACCAACTCCCGAAAATGGTGATATAACGCCGGGTATTCCTGATCGATGCCGGTGACTTCTAGCTGACCGTCGATGGCAAGACGACTGCCGCCGTCAGTAAGCCGAAGATTGCCGTGATCACTATCGAGTTCAATCTCCCACGTTTGCTGGCCGGTCTGGCGCCAGTCGAAATCGACGTCGATTAGAGCTCCGCTCGCGGTTGCCAATTTGAGGCGGACCGCGATCGGCGAATGCCGATTGGCTGGAAGTTCCAGCACCGATTCCAGCACGCGCACCGGCTCCGGCATTATCTCGGTCAGGATCGACAGTGCATTGATTCCAGGATCGAACACGCCCATACCGCCGGCCGCCCAGATCCAGTCTTGGTTAGGATGCCAATGCCGCACATCCTCGCGCCAACGGATCGCTCCGCCGTGTACGTGCACCTTCGCAAGCCATAGTTTCGCGCGCGCCACTGCTGTTGCGCAACGGGAATGCCAACCGGCAAACAACGTCAGATGTCGCTCGGCGGCGACGAATTTTAGGTGCTCGACTTCGGAGACCGTGGAACCAGGGGGTTTTTCCAAAAACACATGCTTACCGGCAAGCAGAGCGGCCTGCGCCGCCGCAAAGCGAAATTGCGGCGGCTGACACATGATCACCGCATCCAGGTCGGGTGAGGCTTCCAGCATCTGCTCGAGCGTGAGATATAGCGACACACCCTCGATCCCCACCCCATCAACGGACGCATTGGGGCTCGCGATCGCCGTCAGTTCCATCTCGGGGCTGTTCAGGATCGTTGGCAGATGTTGGTCTCGAGCGATTTTGCCGAAACCAACAATGCCAAGGCGCAACCGCTCCGTCATAGGGCGCGCACCGTAATCAGTCTCTCCTCATCGTCTGAGCGTATCAACGTGTTTCGCAAGGGCAACCGGAACGGCGCCGCCTCGATTTCAAATTGGTCGCCCACTTGCGGCAGGAAGCCGTCGCTGAACGACAAGGTCGCGGTGCCAAAGAAATGCACATGCACATCGCCTGGGCGGCGGAACAGATCATATTTGAAGTGATGATATTCCAGATTGGCGATGCTATGCGACATGTTCGCCTCGCCCGAGAGGAACGGTTTTTCCCAAATGACCTTGCCGTCACGCAGGATGCGGCTGATGCCCCGAACATCGTCGGGCAACTCGCCCAACAACAGCTCGGCCCCCAACGCCGCCTGACGGATCTTGGAGTGCGCGAGCCACAGATAATTCACCCGCTCGATGATGTGATCAGAAAACTCATTGCCCAACGCGAACCCCAAACGGAGTGGCTCGCCTCCAGGCCCGATCAGGTAGATCCCTGCGACCTCCGGCTCCTCGCCGCCGTCCTTCGCGAAGCTGGGCATTTCAAGCGGCTGACCGGTGCCCACCAGCACCGACCCATCGCCCTTATAAAACCATTCCGGTTGTACGCCGATCTCGCCTGCGGCGGGCTTTCCTTCTTCGACCCCCATCAGAAACATGCGCATCGAATCGGTGAGTGTTTCGCCGGCGGCAGCGGCCCGATGCATTTGGTCGCGTCCCTCGGCCGATCCCAGATGCGTGAGCCCGGTGCCGCTGACCACCAGATGCGCATCGTCCTGGTGGTCAATGGGCGCGAGCAAATGCAACTTGGATAACTCGATCGGCGCGCCCAAACGCAGCTGCGCGGCATCGGCAAAGGACACATCCTCGTTCACTGCGGCCGCGGCGAGCTGCAATACGGTCGTGACGCCGTTCAAGCGGAACGCGTTGCCTTCTTGATCAATTGCCGCCACGCCGCGGACGCCCTCGAGCGAGAACTGAATCAGTGAACGTATCATTTCATTTCCTCTCGCCGGCCATCGATGCAGCACGGCAGTTCCAGCCGAAGCAATAGGAAGAATCTTCTCTTTTGAAAAAAAGAAACAAAAAACTTTTGTCAGTTGGAGCCTTTAAAAATACTCGTGGTCCAGCAGCCGAACCAAACGAGTAAAAGCTCTTGCTTCTTTTTTCCAAAAAGAAGACTTCCTTCCCTAGTGGTTATCGCGCGGCAGGCCCTTGGTTTGGGCGATGCGCTGGAACTTTTCGGCGCCTTCCAGGATCGCCCCGGTCTGCAATTGTCCGATCAGCGAGCGTTGAATTTCCTGCCACGGCGTTTGCGAGGCGGGATAGGCATAACCGCCTTCCTTTACAAGCGCCTCGCGGCGCTCGGTGAGCTCGGCCGCGGGGATTAGCACATCGACCGTGCCGCGACGCAGATCGATGCGCACACGATCACCGCTTTTCAGCAACGCAAGCCCGCCCATGGCCGCCGCTTCCGGTGAGGCATTGAGGATGGAAGGCGAACCCGACGTGCCTGACTGGCGCCCGTCGCCTAGGCAGGCGAGCGAACCGATGCCCTCGCGCAACAAAAAGGCGGGAGGACGCATATTCACGACCTCGGCTGCTCCGGGATAGCCGATTGGACCGGTGCCGCGCATCACCAGCAGCGTATGCACGGTAATTCCGTTGGCCGGATCGTCGATGCGCGCATGGTAATCCTCAGGCCCTTCGAACACCATGACGGGACCTTCGAATGCGTCTGGATCGTCCGGGTTGTTGAGGTAGCGCTGGCGGAATTCCTCCGAAATCACGCTGGTTTTCATGATCGCGGATTCGAATAGATTGCCCGACAGAACCCGAAAACCGGCATCGGCGCGCAAGGGCCGGTCGATCGGACGGATCACTTTTTCATCTTCGATCACAGCATCGCGGCAGTTATCCCCGATGCTGCGCCCGTTCACCGTCAGCGCCTCTTCACGGATCAATTGCCGCCTCATCAGTTGGTTGACCACAGCCGGCACACCCCCGGCATGATAGTAATCCTCGCCGAGATATTCGCCGGCGGGCTGAAGATTGACGAGCAGCGGGACATGATGGCCAAAATTCTGCCAATCGCGTACATCGAGGTCCACGCCCATATGTCGCGCGATCGCTGCCAGATGGATGGGCGCATTGGTGGAGCCGCCGATCGCGGAATTGACCACAATCGCGTTCAGGAACGCGTCGCGGGTCATGATGTCGGACGGTTTCAGATCCTCCGCCACCATGCCGACAATGCGCAGACCAGTAAGATAGGCGGCTTCCTGTCGATCGCGGTAAGGTGCGGGAATCGCCGCCGAACCCGGCAAGGACATACCCAACGCCTCGGTCAGGCTATTCATCGTGGTGGCTGTGCCCATGGTATTGCAGTAGCCGGTGGAAGGGGCGCTGGAGGCCACCAGCTTGATGAAGCCATCATGGTCGATCAGGCCGTTGGCCAGCAGCTCGCGGGCTTTCCAGACGATGGTGCCCGAACCCGTGCGCTCGCCTTTGTGCCAACCGTTCAGCATCGGTCCCACCGAAAGGGCGATGGCCGGAATATTCACGGTGGCCGCGGCCATCAAACAGGCCGGGGTGGTCTTGTCGCAGCCGACGGTCAGCACTACGCCGTCGAGCGGATAGCCATAGAGCACCTCGACCAGTCCAAGATAGGCCAGGTTGCGATCGAGCCCCGCGGTGGGACGCTTGCCGGTTTCCTGGATCGGATGCACCGGAAATTCAAACGGGATGCCGCCGGCCTCACGGATTCCTTCGCGCACCCGCTCGGCCAGAACGAGATGATGACGGTTGCACGGAGACAGATCGGAACCAGTCTGCGCGATCCCAATGATCGGCCTGCCGCTGCGCAATTCCGTCAGCGTGATGCCGTAGTTGAGATAGCGCTCCAGATAGAGCGCGGTCATGTCGATATTGGCAGGGTTGTCGAACCACGCGCGCGACCGCAATTGCGAGGGATCTTTTTTATTCATGGACGATTTTCTGACGTTGAAACTGTGAAATGATAGGTCATCACGTGCAAATAAGGCTTTCCGGGATCGACGCGCGCCGAGGGAAAGCCGGGCTCGTTGGGCGAGTCCGGGAATTTTTGTGGCTCGAGCGCAATGCCGTCGCCCATACGGTAAAGATGCCCGTGCTTACCGACATCCGTGCCGGCAAGAAAATTGCCAGAGTAGAGCTGCAATCCCGGCTCGGTAGACGATATCTCCAGCACTCGGCCGGATAAGGGATCTTCGAGTCTTGCCACCAATTCCGGTTTAGCGGTGACACCCTTATCGAGTACGAAATTATGGTCGTAGCCGTGGCCGATCCGGATCTGGGGGTCGCTACCATCACGTATTCCATCGGCCAGAACCCGCCCATGACGGAAATCGAACACGGTTCCCGCCACCGGCTTCAGCTCGCCGGTAGGGATCAGATCGGAACGCAACGGGGTATACGCGCTTGCGGGGATGGTGAGGATCTCCCCCAAGGCATCGCGTGGGCCGCCCTCGCCCGCCAGATTGAACAGCGCGTGGCTGCTCATATTGATCACGGTGGGCTTGGTCGTGGTGGCCCGGTAGATAACGGTCATGTCACCCGTATCATCCATTCGGTATTCGACGCTAGCGTCCACCTGCCCCGGGAAGCCCTGATCACCGTCGGGGCTTTGATGGGTCAGCACCACCGAGGCGCTGGAACCGGCGGTGACCGAGGCGACTTGCCAATTGACCCGATCGAAACCGCGTGGTCCGCCGTGCAGCAAATTGGCACCTTCGTTCGCATCCAGAACGTAGGCGTGACCATCAAGCGAAAACCGCGCCCTGGCGATGCGGTTGGCGTAGCGGCCCACCGTGGCACCGAAGAAATCGCGGGTATTCTCATAATCCGATAGTTGATCATGCCCCAGCACTACATCGGCCAGCACGCCGTGGCGATCGGGCAGGTACAAATTCTCCAGCCTTGCGCCGTAAGTAAGGATCCGGGCGGAAATACCGCGACCGTCGGTGAGCGTGATCGCCTCCACCTTGGTGCCATCTTGGAATGTGCCGGCCGTGGCTCGCACTAATGTCGCCGCCAGCGCCACTGACGGAGACAATGAAAGCGCGATCGCCCAGGCGAACAGTTGCTTCGAAGTCGAATACCGCAATGCCACGAGGGACCCTTCTTTCACTTTGACGCCTACTAATTGAACCATCTACTCATACAATATGGCAACTGACAAGGTGGTTTCGTGCGCGGAATTGAAGGCACACGAAGCCAATTAAGAGGCGAAGGAAGAAGCATCTTTTTTGAAAAAAAGAAGCAAAAAACTTTTATTCAATTTGGAATCCACTGACTGCAGCCGGCGCGCTCCAATTGACAAAGTTTTTTTGCTTCTTTTTGTTCACAAAAAGAAGACTCTTTCCTGTACCATAACCCATTGATTTAACTTATTATCTTTCCGGATCGACGCTACGGCTGCAGGAAAACAACCGTCACGGATTTGGACGGCAGATACAGCACAAGCTTGCCATCCACCGCCTGGGTAATCACCGGTTTCGGCATTACCTCGGGCGGAGCATCGAAGGTGTTGACCGCATCCACGCGCGCTGCGGTCAGCACCTGCCCCACCGCCGCCTGCGCCGGCGCGCCTGCGACATCGATGGTGATGTCGACATCGTGGTCGGGATCGAGATTGGTGAGCGCAAGCCAGATCTTGCCGTCCTTGCCGCGCGCGGCGATGGCATCCACTTGCGGCAGGGTGATGTTGCCGAAAGTGTACAGCCCCCCTTGGAAGCTGATCGGGATGAACTGTGCGTCCTGGAACGGCACATACATCTTGTAGACGTAGTAGGTCGGCGTCAGCACCATCTTCGCATTGTCGGTGAGGATCATGCTCTGCAGCACATTAACCATCTGGGCAATGTTGGTCATCCGCACCCGGTCGGCATGGCGTGCGAAAATATTGAGATTGAGTGATGCCGCAATCGCGTCGCGCAAGGAATTTTGCTGTCTGAGAAACAGCGGGTTGGTCCCCGGCAGCGGCTTAAGCCATACGCCCCACTCGTCTACGATAAGTGCTACAGATTTTTTGGGATCGTATTTGTCCATCAACGCCGAGCGTTGGGCGATCAGCCCCTCCATCTCCATCGTCTCTTTGAGCAAGCCCGCGTATTGCTGTTCGCCGAAACCGGTCGAGGGCGAGCTCATCGCAGCCCCGCCCCAGGTGTAATGATGCAACGAAAGCCCTTCAATGCTCCAGGACCAGGACTGGTGCCCCTGCCAGGCTCGCATCACCGCGTCGATATAGTCGTCATCAGTGCCGTCGGCCACTCTCATCGCCGCGTGGGGGCCGCGTTGCCGCAGCAACGAGGCGGGGGCCTGGTCGGGATTGCGGCTGTCGACATTCGATGCGTACAGCTTGAGATGTTCGACGTAGTCCGAGGGCGACATCGCACCGCCGCAGCCGGACATCTCGTTGCCCATGCCGATATATTTAACCTCGTACGGAGCAGGATGACCGTCGGACGCGCGCTCCTTTTCGAGTGTCGTCGGCTTGTCAACCGTCATGTACTCCAGCCAGTCGGATGCCTGCTGCACCGATCCCGTGCTGATATTCACCGCGACATAGGCGGCTGCTCCGATCTGGTTGGCGAAATCCATAAATTCGTTGGTGCCGAATGCGTTGGGCTCCAGCAGGCCCCAGTTCGCATTCAACGTCACGGGGCGCTTGTCGCTTGGCCCAACTCCATCGCGCCAATTATAATTATCGGCAAAGCACCCGCCAGGCCACCGCACCACAGGCACCTTGATGGCGCGCAACGCCGATACCACGTCGCTGCGGATGCCACGAACATTCGGTATCTTGGAATCCTTGCCGACCCAGATGCCGTTGTAAATTCCTTGACCCAGGTGTTCTGACATTTGGCCGAAGATGTCGCGATTGATAACCGGTCCCGGCTGACCTACCTGCACAGTCAGCGGTCCGGGAGCAACCGGCGTCTGTGCCAGGACGATCGCAGGGAGCGTGAGAACGACGGATATTGCCGCTCCTGCCATTCTTAAGACCCGCCGCAAAGATGCCACTAACACGTTTCCCGACCCCTTTTAATTGCCCGAAGTTAACTGAAAGCTGCGAGGCGCGAAGTCCGGGAGCTACCTGCTCTCATTCTTCACGCCTACTAATAGTATCATATACTCATACAAGAAGACAGCTGACAAGGTGGCTCGATGCCGTAATCGAACGCTCACGAAAGCCAATCAAAGGCAGCGGACGGGGCCAGCCCGATTGCGGCAACGATCCGAAGCAGGATAAGTTTAAGTGGAAGCAGCAGGAAGAAGCATCTTTTTTGAAAAAAAGAAGCAAAAAACTTTTATTCAAAATGGAATCGGAATACTCCGTCGTTAGACTGGCGCATCCCAATTCCTAACCCCCAAAAGTTTTTTGCTTCTTTTTTTCAAAAAAGAGGACCTTCCTTCTCTTCCGGATTCCGACTGGTTTCATCTCGCTCTAAAGCTCAAAAATTACCTTTGGCGTCCGATGAAGGCATTCGCTGATGCCTCCCGTGGTGATCATATAATTATCGCAGATCACCGAGAACATTCGTTCCGTCTCAAATCCAGGGTGAACGGCGAAGCACATATTGGCGGTCAGCTTCATAGTTTCATCACGTCGGATCAGCGGACGTTCGACCATGTCGTAACCCTGGCCATGCGCATACAACCGCATCTCCGGAGGCAAGCCGCGCGCGCGCATAAAGTCGTCGTGGGATGCCGCTATCGCCGCCGGATCGGCACCGGGGCGCAACAGCGACAGCGTGTGATCCTGCGCTTCCCGAACCGCGGCGAAACCCTCAAGCAATTCACTTGAGGCTTTGCCGAACACCATGGTGCGGGCGATCTCGGTATAAAACCCCCCAGGACCATTGATCTCGATCAGAAACGAAAAATGATCGCCGGCCTCGATCGTGCGGCCTTGCAAATGCCGCCCCAGGAATGAAGAACGCTGACCGAGCGGTGCTGAGCCGCCAAGATATATTCCCTGCTCGCTGCCCAGCCGCAGCCCCTCTGCTTCGGCATCGGCGATGATGTCGATGTCGCGCATGCCCGGGCGGATTTTCTCCAACACTCGCGCGTAAAGACGATCCTGCAATTCCGTGACCGCGCGGATCAGTCCAATTTCTTCCTCGCTTTTGATCGCCTTGATCTCGTCAACCAGTTCGGTGGCATCGACAAATACCTCGCCGAGCCCATCGCGCAACGCTCGAACAAATCCCTGCGGCATCGCGTCTTCACGCACCAGCCCGATCCGGCGATAGCCGCGTCGCCTCAGAATTTGGACTGCAAGTTCGCCGTCATAGCGGTTGGTGTAATTGATCGAAAGAAATGCTGGTGTGCACGATATCTCGCCGACACCGCGATGCATCGGATCGCTGCCATCGAACCTGCGCACCACTCCCCAGCCGCCATTGTCGATCACGGACATCAGGTCGTCGGCGTGAAAAATCACGCTACGCGGATAGCCATTGAGCGCCGGCATATCCGTAAAGTACTTCACCGTGCCGCCCAGCCAGTCGTTGTCGTTCTGCATCACCAACGCGTCGATGCCACGTCCGCGCATCGCCGCGCGAACGGCGGCCCAGCGGCGCTCCAGTTCCGCGGTTGAAATCGGATTTTGAATGCGACTCATAAAATTACGCCTCCTGTGCGCGCAATTATTTTCATCAGATCGTGTCGAGTTATCACGTCAAAACCAGAAAACGCTTCTTCGGCCGGTCTTTCTGCGCTTCCACCAAAGATCGAAATACATGAAAATCCCTGAGCCGGAGAGAAATATCAGCGAGAGGCCGCCGAACAGATCCATCCATCTGGCGGTGAGCCCGAACATGTATCCTGAGTGGAAGTGTTTGATAGCTTGATGGACGTCGCGGCCAAACGGAAATCCGCCGCTTGGATAGCCGGGCTCCGTCAGGCCGGCCAACTTACCGGTGTCAGTATTATAAGCCAGTTGACGCGTCGGCTCGCTGCCGACGACGACCACCCCCTGCTTCATCGTACCGTAGACGCGCAATCTCAGCACTTTGATGGGGGTTTGCGGTTCTTCCCGCCTGAATGCGTTCAGTGCGGCGCGTGCCATCTGCTGCACCTGTTCGTCGCTGAGCGGCGCGGAGGCGTCAACCGGTCTCGGGTTGGCGGCGGCACGCCATGTGCCTTCAAATCCAAGCAGGCTTCCGCTGGCGGCGATGGCGATCAGGAATACCGCGGCTGCAACCGCGACGGCTCGGTGCAGCCCGCGCCATAGCCCCCCGGAGAGCCAAAAAAATTGCCGCCGCCCCAGTTGCGCGCGCGCCGACAGCAGCCTGAAATACGTCACCAGACCAGTGATGATCAGGGCCCACAATATGACCCCGCAGCCCAGTTCGGCCCACACCCCGGGCACATCATTGGTAAACCAGAATCGGTGGAAATCCTTCACGGTCTCACGCAGCGAGGGAGGCGGCACGTACGGAGGCCGGATGTTGACGGCGGCGACCGGTTCGCCAGTCCCCGCGTTGAAGGCGTCGATGTTCGTCCCCGTGCTCACCTGTCCAACGACCGCACCGTCCACCACGCGCAGTTCCACCAAACGCGGCTGAATGTTTGGCGCATATTTATGCGAGGCTCGCAGCACTGTGCTGAGCGCCTTCGCGAAGTTAAGCCCCTCCGGCAACGCGGCCGCGGTATAGTCACGCTCCGTGAGCACGGCATAGTCAAATTGTCCATTGATGCCCTCGTTTATTGACTGCA
>Ga0302310_10004926_pt1 | contig 10004 bp, 5 predicted proteins | sample III_Palsa_N1_2_FD_200451 | JGI IMG/M metagenome (GOLD analysis project Ga0302310, IMG submission 200451) | Peat permafrost microbial communities from Stordalen Mire near Abisko, Sweden - III_Palsa_N1_2 | ecosystem: Environmental > Terrestrial > Soil > Palsa > Peat permafrost | place: Sweden... | reverse complement strand
GAGGGTCCAACCCGCAGGACGGACCCTTACAGGCGCACCTCAGCCACGCATCCGTTCGAGGCTCGGCAGCCACACGCGCAGCAGCGAATAGAGCCGGTCCAGATCGATCGGCTTGGCGAGATAGTCTGTCATCCCTGCTACACGAGTCTGTTCCTGATCGTCCTTCATCGCTTTCGCTGTGATCGCGATGATCGGCAGGCTGGCGAAGCGAGGGTCGGTACGAATCCGGCGCGTGGCTTCGAGTCCGTCCATGCCGGGCATCATCACGTCCATCAGCACGAGGTCGATGTCCGGCGTTTCGTTCAACTGGGTGATCGCTTCGAATCCGTTGCGCGCGATCTCCACGGTCATGCCCTTATGTTCGAGCGCGCTGCTCAACGAGAAGATGTTGCGGATATCGTCGTCGACCAGCAGAATGCGCCGCCCCTCGAAAGCACGATCCCGGCTACGCACCGCCTTCAACATGGTCTGTCGTTCGTACGACAGGTCCGCCTCGACCTTGTGCAGGAACAGGGTGACTTCATCCAGCAAGCGTTCCGGCGAGCGCGCGCCCTTGATGATGATCGAGCGTGAATATTTCAGCAGCTCGGCTTCTTCCGCATGTGTCAGATTGCGTCCGGTATAAACGATCACCGGCGGGAAAGAGCACATGCTTTCGCTCGACATCTTCCGCAGCAACTCGCCACCCTGCATGTCGGGCAGCTTCAGGTCGATGATCATGCAGTCGAAGATAGTCGTGCGCAGCAGCGCCAGCGCCTCTTCGCCGAGTTCGACGGCGGTGATGTCGATATCGTCGTCCGCAATGAGTTGCACGATGCTTTCGCGCTGGCGTGCGTCGTCTTCCACCAGCAGCACGCGCTTGACCTTCTGGGTGAATTTATCCTCCAGTTTGTGGAAGATGTCCTTCAGTTGCTCGCGCGTGGTCGGCTTGATCGCGTAGCCGATTGCGCCAAGATGCAGCGCGGCCTCGCTGCTATCAACAGCCGACACGACGTGCACAGGAATGTGACGCGTGAGCGGCCCGTCTTTCAACTGCTGCAGCAGCGCGAGGCCCGAGCGGTCCGGCAAGCCGATGTCGAGAAGAATGGCATCAGGCAAGTACTGCGCGGCGAGTTGCAGCGCTTCAACGGCGCTCTGTGCGACCAGGCAGCCGTACTGCATTTCATGGGCGAGGTCGAACAGAATTCCTGCAAACGACAGGTCGTCTTCAATCACCAGCACCGATCGGCGGCCGGGTGTCCAGTTCGCGCGATCGTCGTTATAAGGTGCCACGTCTTGCGTCCGGGAGGCCGGTGGCTGAGTCGGCGCAGCGACGGCCGGAGCCGGAGCCGGAGCCGGAGCCGGAGCCGGAGCCGCTATTGCACGGACGCTTTCCATCGGCTCGCTGGCGCCCGTCCAGTGCGTGGGTAGCGTCAGCTCAAACGTGCTTCCTGCGCCGAGCGCGCTGCTGACGCGGATCGCGCCGCCGAGCAGCGTGGCCAGATCGCGCGAGATCGACAGACCCAGGCCCGTGCCGCCATAGCGCCGGCTGGTGGTTCCATCGGCTTGACGGAACGCTTCGAAAATCGTCTGCTGGTGTTCCGGCGCAATGCCGATACCCGAGTCAGTTACGGCAAAGCGCACCCGATTGCTGCTGTCCAGACCCAAGGCGAGCGAGATGGTACCCGCGTCGGTGAACTTCACTGCGTTCGACAGCAGGTTCTTGAGGATCTGTTCCAGCCGCCGCGAGTCGGTGAATATTGATTGCGGCATATCCGCCGCTATCTCGACGACGAATTTCAATTGCTTTTGGGCTGCGAGCGGCTCGAAGGTTCGCTTCAACGATTCAACCAGGCGGCGCATCGATACATCTTCCGGCGCGAGTTCGAGCTTGCCTGCCTCGACCTTGGAGATGTCGAGGATATCGTTGATCAGGTTGAGCAGATCGTTGCCGGCTGAGTAGATCGTATTGGCGAACTTGACTTGCTCGGCGCTTAAATTTCCGCCCTGGTTTTCCGACAGCAGTTTGGCGAGGATCAGCGAACTGTTGAGCGGCGTGCGCAACTCGTGCGACATGTTTGCCAGGAATTCTGACTTGTACTGGCTGGCACGCTGCAGGTCGTTGGCGCGCTGTTCCAGTTCTGCTTGAGCATGGCTGAGTTCTTCGTTCTTTTGATCGAGTGCGAGGGCCTGGAAAGTGAGCTGTTCGTTGATCGATTCGAGCTCCGTTTTCTGATTGCCCAGATCTGCTTGCGACTCTTCGAGCGCAGCGGTCTGTTCTTCGAGTTCCTCGTTCGCGGTGCGCAGTTCTTCTTGCTGAAGCTGCATTTCCTCGTTGAGGCGTTGCGTTTCTTCGAGCGTGTCCTGCAGCCGTTGGCGATACAGCGCTGCTTCAACCGATGCCCCCATGTTTCCTGATATCAGTTTCAGGAATTCGATGTCCCGCGCCGATACCGGCTTCATGAACCCGAGTTCCACGACGCCATTGACCGCACCGCCGTTCTCGATCGGCGCCATGACTACGCTCTTCGGTGCGCTGGTTCCCAGTCCCGATGTGACCTTGAGATAGTTGTCAGGGATGTTGTCGACTTCAATCAGCCGGCCATCTGTGGCAGCTTGGCCGACCAGCGTCTGCGTGCCTGCGAAGGATTGTGGGCGCTCTTCGTTTTCACGGCTGAAACCGTAGGCGGCCTCGCGGCGTAGCGTGCCGGTTTCATCGCGGACATAAAGCGCCGCCACGACCACACCGAGGTACTGGGCAAGAAACTCGAGCATTGCACGGCTGAGCTGCGGCAGCGCCTGTTGTCCGGCAGCGCTTTCCGCCAGCAGACTCTGCCCGGTACGCAGCCACGCTTGCTGCTGCAGCGTTTCAGTGTGTTCGGTCTGCGCCCGCAGTGCGCGATCGTAGGTGGCCGACAGATTCGTCAACTCGCGCCGGCCGAGCACGGCGAGCAGCAAGCTAAGCGAAAGGCTGATGCCGAGGAAGAGCGCCACTGCTGTGATGGTGACGCGCCTGACCGTCGCCGTCCGTTCCCAGCGCAGGTTCAACTCGACGTCCATGAAGGCGTCAAACTCACGGCGCATTTCATCAAACTCGAGCTTGCCCTTGCTGGCGCGCATGACGCCCTGATAATCCTGATTCGCGCGACGCAGGGTAATGAGCTGCCCGGCAATCCCGTCCCACTGCGCCTCCAGTGCGCCGATACGCTTCAGACGTTCGACTTGCGGCGGGTTGTCGCTGACGAGATCGGTCAGCGTGGACAGCTTCGCGGTGAAACTGGCTCGACCGAGCTCATACGGCGCGAGATACGAGTCGTCGCCAGTGATCAGGAAGCCCCGCATGCCGGACTCTCGATCGACTGCGAGCTTGATCAGGTCGCTGCCGTCGGCGACTACGCGCCCGGAATGGTCGAGCCAGTCCATGGCCTGCAGCAGATAGAACAGAAGGGCGACGAATACGGCGGCGGTGGTCAAGCCTGCACCGATCGGCAACGCGATGTTGCGACGAATTATGCGGCGAAAGCCAAGCTGGTCGACAGCAGTATGCTCGGGCATTTTTATCCCTGTTATTTAATGCGCAAAAAGCGCGGTTCGACCGAATGATTAGCGTGCGCGGAATGTCCCGGCACCACACTTTGTGGTGCGCACCCGGCGGAAATGCCGCGGCAATCGCTGGCGGGATAATACAGATTTCACGCCGAAAACAAATCACTCCCACCCTGTCATGGCCCGGTAAACACATCTGGCAATAATGGAGTTCTTCGAGCCAGTCTGTTCTCAGCGCCGCCATGGTGCCTTGCGCTGGCTTATCCCCTCAAGGACTAGAACACCAGACATGTCGAACAAGAACATTGACGATCTTCCGCCGGCCGAGCAGGGCGCGACTGTTTCGCGGCGTGGTTTTCTCAAGCTTGCCGGTGCTTCCGGACTGGCAACGGCTGCCGGCGGTCTGGCTTCGGCTAGCCGGGCCGCTGCCGCTGCTGTGAGTCCGGACGGTACGCCTGAGCAGATCCACCTGACCTGGGGCAAGGAGCCGTCGGCCGAGGTGGTGATCTCGTGGGCCTCGCTCGCCCCGGCCGTCAATCCGCGAGTGCGCTTCGGCCGTGCCGGCAAGACGCGGATGACGGTGCATGGCGTGCAGCGCACTTATACCGATGGACTCAATGGCGAGATTGTCTGCACGTATCACGCGCGCCTTCATGGACTGAAACCCGCGGTCAGCTACGAGTACGAAGTCACTGCCGACAACGACAGCAATGCGGCCCACCCCTTCACGGCGAGTTTCCAGACTGCCTCGCATGGCCGGGCTCCGTTTCGCTGGACCAGCTATGGCGACCTCGCCACGCCGAATACCGGCTGGGTACTTTCGTCGCCGCAGAGCCGTTTCGCCGTGCAGGCAGTGGAGCGGTTCCAGCCGCTGTTTCACTTGCTCAATGGCGATCTCTGTTATGCCAACCTGAACCCGGCACATCAGCCCGAGGTATGGCGCGACTTCGGCAACAATGCGCAGACCTCGGCGGCCAATCGCCCGTGGATGCCTTGTCCGGGTAATCATGAGCTGGAGTTCAACAACGGCGAGCAGGGGCTGGACTCGTATCTGGCGCGCTATACGTTGCCGGAGAACGGCACGCGTTTTCCCGGTCGCTGGTACAGCTTTCGTGTGAGTTCGGTGCTGTTCGTTTCGCTCGATGCGGACGACGTGGTCTATCAGGACGCGGCCGCATTCGTCGCGGGTCCGAGCCCGCTGGTGCCGGCTGCAAGCACAGGCAATCCGCCGATTGCCCCGGGAACGTCGCTCTATGTACGCGGCTACAGTCGCGGCGAGCAGACGCGCTGGCTAGAAGAGACATTGCGCCGGGCGGCCGAGGATAAGGGTATCGACTGGATCGTCGTTCAGATGCACCAGGACGCGCTGACTTCCTCGAAGACTGGCAACGGCTCCGACAAGGGTATCCGGGAGGCGTGGCTGCCCTTGTTCGACCGCTATGGCGTTGATCTCGTGCTCTGCGGCCATGACCATGATTACGAGCGCAGCTACCCCGTGCGCGGCTGCAATCATCATGCGGGCATGGATGCCGTGACGGGGGAGCCGGTGGACACGCTGCAGCCTCGGCCGGTTATTACGTCGAACCCAGCTGACGGTGCCTTTGATACCAGCCAGGGCACGATCCATCTGATCCTGGGCGGTGGCGGCACGAGTGCGCCGTTGGATGTCTATGGACTGGATGCCGGAACCGGCAATGTGCAGGCAAAGGTGTTCACCAAGCCCAACCGGCCGGTATCCGGGACCTCGGCGAACACGTTCGTGCGTCAACCCGCCGATGCGCTGGAAGATGCCATCTGGTCGGCGCAGCGCGATACGGGTACCGGGTATGGCATTGCCGTGTTCGATCATGATCCGGGGGAGCCGGGTGGTAAGACCACCATTACGATGAACTACTATCACGCGCCTGGGGCCGATCAGACACCGACTGCGACTTATGAGTTGTTCGAGACGGTCACGTTTTCGAAGACGCGGCAGAGTTGATTCGCGGTCTTTCGCTGGCGGGCGTTCGACGCGGTCTTCACTTAGCCATGCCTTACCCGCGTACGAACCACGTTCGTTTAGCCGCCACGAGCATCGCCCGATAGACCAGCCACGACACGACGAACGTGGCTGGCGCGGAGAACGATTGCAGTGCGCCGGGCATGTTCATCAGCAGCAAGCCCGCAAGCGCGCCGGCAAACCACGCCGTCAGGCCGCCCGGATTGAACGCCGGTACATGTGAATCGCGACACTCGATTTCGTCACCGAGCAAGGTATCGACCCGCGTCGACAGGATATGGGCAAGCGCAACTCCCACCCAAGCCACCACGAAGATCCCCTGGTACGCGAGTGCCTGGAGGATCTTCGAAAACACGTCGGCCATCATCAGCGCATACACAACCGCGCCCACCACGAGCGCCCAGACGAACTTTGGCGCGTGCAAACCTGCGACCTTGCGGAAGAAAGCCTGCATGTTGATCGCGGCGAGATAGTAGTTCGCCGTGTTAATACGCGATTGCGTGACCCACACGAACAGCAGTCCCCATATCCCCATCAACTTGAGCAACGCAAGCACCACCGACACTTCCGAGAGCGGTCCCAATCCAGGGATCGTGCTGACCAGATAGATTCCTACTGCGCCGTTAAGCAGGAACGTGACGAGGTAGAACGGCATGCCGAAATTGAAGCGACCGTGATAGGTGGCATCTTTCTGGCGGCCGAAGCGCGCGTAATCGAACGTGAACATCATCAGGATCCAGACGCCCATGTAGTACACGAAGCAATTCCACCAGCCGTTCGCGGGGATCGTGCCCTTGGGACCGAAGTCGAGCCATGCGGCGTTGTAGCCATACTCGTGGGTCGTCAGAACTACCGCTGCCAGCAGGCCAAGCAGATAGAAGGGCAGCAGCACGCCGTTGAACTTGTCGAGCCAGTGCTGGACACTGCCGAACACCAGCGGCACGCTGTAGCAGACCACGATCAGCGCAGCCCACTTATAGTCCAGCGCAGGAAAGAGGTTGTGCGCCGCGACGGCGATCACGGAGCCTTCGAACACCGCGTAATAGATCGCCGTGGCAAAGAAGATCAGCGTGGCAAGCGCCGCTCCCGCGCCTCCGAACAGCACGCGCGAGAACAGCGCGACCGATAAGCCGGTGCGGATCGCATAGCGGCTGATGATCGAATTAACAATGCCGTACGAGATGACCGAAAGCGCCATGCCGATCAGCGCATTGCGCGTGCCGTACTGCAACGCGAGCGCCGCTCCGACCACGATATAGAACACAGCGCTGCAGACGGCCCACCATGCCATCGTCAGGGAAAATGCGGGCATGCGGGCGCTGTCGGGAACCGCGTATGTCGATAAATCCAGTTCGTGCCCCGCTGGGTCCTGTGACGAGTTGGCCATGATCCTTGCTCCTTCATGCGGTAGATTGAAAGAAGCAGGCGCGACCGGCTGACGCCCGCTATAGAGAAAAGCACGACTGGGTTGACGACTGGCTTGACTGCAGGCGAACGCCTCCCGCACGGCGTCGTGACGAGCACGCGGCAGCGGGTTTGCTTCGATTCAAACGGGTACGTTCCTAGTAGCTCAGCGCTTCACGCAAACGCGCCAGCCTTTCGTGTGCGACACGGCGCGCAGCGAGCGTTTGTTCCATCGATACAGCGACAAAGCGCGCACGATGATTCGGCTGCATCTGGCCTATCAGATCCATGTCCGCGCTGATCACGGTGCCAATGGTGGCGTAGCCGCCGCCAGATACGGCATCGCGATGCAGAATGATCGGTTCGAGCCCGCCGGGCACCTGGATGGAACCGATCGGATAACACGCATCGACAATGTTCGACGGGTCAGCGCCCGCGCCAAAAGGCTGCACGCGTTCGCGGAATTGCAGGGCGCGTCCCTGCTTGTAGCGGTAGCCAATGCGATCCGCTTCCGGCGCGACTACCCAGGTGTCTTCGAAGAAAGTGCGCGCAGATTCGTCGGTCAGGCGGTGGTGATAAAGCCCGGGCAATACGCGCAGTTGGATTTCCTTGGCGAGCGGCGTTCGCAGATCGACACGCAACTCGCGTCCTTCCTTCGCCTGGCGAAAGGGTGCATGACTCGTCAGTCGATCGCCCTTTTGCAAGCGCCGTCCGTGTAGTCCGCCGATTGCACCCAGGGTGTAAGTCGAGCGGCTGCCGAGCACGACCGGCACGTCGATGCCGCCCGCCACCGCAAGGCACGCCCGGGCGCCCGCCTTCACGTGATCGAAGGTGAGCGTGCTCCCGGCCTTGATACGCAGCGCGACATTGCAAGACTGCGTGACGCCGTCGATCTTCGGCGTCATCTCCGCGCCGGTGACGGCGATCAGCGTGTCCGTATGAAACACCAGTTGTGGCCCGAGCAACGTGCATTCGAGTGCGGCCGCGTCTTCGTTGTTGCCAACGAGCAGATTCGCCGCCCGCAACGAAAACTGGTCGAGCGCACCCGAGGGCGGGATGCCGACATAGTAATAGCCTTGCCGTCCCGTATCCTGCACCGACGTCGCAAGCCCTGGCTTCACTACTTCGATCAAGCAGGCGGTATCAGTCGGCATTGAGGACCTCTGCGAGTGAGCGGTTGTAGGCATCGGGATCACGCTTGAATTCACTCAATACAAACTCGACGGGTTTCACGCGCAACGCGAATGTGCCGGCTTCGACCTCGGCAATATTGCGGTCATAGGTTTCCCGATCGATCGGCTTGAACTTGACGATGTCACCAGGCCGGAAGAACACCATGAAGTCGCGCAAGTAGGAAAGGCGCTGCTCGGGGTCGAAGATCGGGGCGGGCGTCACGCCGAACATCTGGTAGCCGCCTGCGCCACGCACCGAGTAGATGCAGCCGAAACAGCCGCCGTGGCCGACCGTGAGTTTGGGGGTATCGGTACGCGGTCGCAGGTACTTCGGTACTTCGAGTTGCCGTGATCGTTCGACCATCTGGAACATGAAGGGCAAGCCCGCGACGAAACCAACCATCGAAACAAACCACGGCGCGCCTGAATGCGCAGCAATGAACGCTTCGACACTGCTCAGACCATTGATGCGCGCGGCGTATTCCAGATCGGTCGATGACGGGTCCTGATGGCGTTCCCGAAAACGCATGAGAGTCTCATGGGTCCACGGATCGTTGTAGAGCACAGGCACCTCCACAATGCGCGTCTCCAGCTCCAGAGGCGCGTCTCCCACTTCCGCCTCGATCTCCTTGAGCAAGGCGAGTAGCGTGTCGGGCACGATCACGTCCGGGTCGTATCGAACCTGATACGACGCGTTGGCCGGACAAATCTCGGTCACGCCTGCCACGTTGCGACGCTGCAACTCACGCGTGATCGCAGTCCCTTTGAAGAATGCATCGAGAGACATGTCCTCGCTGATCTCGACGAAGATGAACTCGTCGCCGCCGAATGTATAACGAGCGCTCATGCCGCCTCCTCGTTTTGGCTTCGCTTTGCAGCGCGTTGCGCCATCCACGCCTCAAGAAAATTCGTGTGGTATCGGCCCGCACGAATATCCGCGTCTGCAAGCATGGCCTGATGCAGCGGCGCAGTGGTCTTGACCCCGCCTATCTTCATTTCGCGCAGGGCGCGATCGAGCCGCGCGAGTGCCGCCGCCCGGCTTTCGTCGAACACAATGAGCTTGGCGAGCAGCGAGTCGTAGAACGGCGGGATGGTATAGCCCTGATACAGCATTGAATCTATCCGCACGCCGGGGCCGGCCGGCCACACCAGTTCATCGATACGGCCCGGACTCGGGCGAAAATCGCGCTCGGGATCTTCGGCATTGATGCGGCACTCGATAGCGGCTCCCCGCATGACGATGTCGCGCTGTTCATAACGCAACGGCTCACCATCTGCCACGCGCAGCGATTCACGCACGAGGTCAATGCCGGTTATGGCTTCGGTCACCGGATGTTCAACCTGAATACGCGTGTTCATTTCAATGAAGTAAAACTCGCCGCGTGTTTCGTCGAACAGGTATTCAAGCGTGCCTGCGCTTCGATATCCGACTTCACGCGCCAGCCGCGTCGCCGATTCACATAACGATGCGCGCAGTTCCGGTGTCAGTGAGGGCGACGGCGCCTCCTCCATGATTTTTTGCCGACGTCGTTGCAGGGAGCACTCGCGTTCGAACAGATGAACGACGTTTTTGCCATCGCCCAGCACCTGTACCTCGATATGGCGTGCCCGCCCTATAAAACGCTCCAGATAGACGCCGCCGTTACCAAACGCTGCGAGGGCCTCGCGTTGCGCGAGCGGTAGTTCGACATCGAGCTGCGCCGCATCGTGCGCCACGCGAATACCGCGTCCGCCTCCGCCCGCAGCGGCCTTGATCATGACCGGATAACCAATGCGGCCGGCAACATCGCGCGCCTGCTCGAGTGAATCGAGAACGCCCTCGCTGCCCGGCACGGTCGGCACGCCTGCGCGTTGCGCGGTGGCACGTGCGCGCGCCTTGTCGCCCATCATCGCGATGATGGATG
>Ga0302310_10004922_pt1 | contig 10011 bp, 8 predicted proteins | sample III_Palsa_N1_2_FD_200451 | JGI IMG/M metagenome (GOLD analysis project Ga0302310, IMG submission 200451) | Peat permafrost microbial communities from Stordalen Mire near Abisko, Sweden - III_Palsa_N1_2 | ecosystem: Environmental > Terrestrial > Soil > Palsa > Peat permafrost | place: Sweden... | reverse complement strand
CATCAGCGCGCTGCTGCAGCTCGCGCGCGTCGGCGACGCCAGCATCGCGCCGCGCACCGTGGCACTCGAGGCCTTGACGCGCGACGTGATCGCCCAGCTGCAGCTGGCGCCGGGCGACGCCGCGAAGGCGCAGTGGATCGTCGGCAGGCTGCCCGACGTGCAGGCCGACGCCGACCTGCTGCGCCCGGTGCTGGTCAACCTGATCACCAACGCGCTGAAGTTCTCGCGCGACGCCCATCCGCCGATCGTGCGCATCGAGGCCAGCGTCGACGCCCGCGAGGTGACCGTGCACGTGCGCGACAACGGCGTCGGCTTCGACGCCGCGGCGGCCGGTCACCTGTTCGAGCCCTTCATGCGGCTGCACGGCCGCAAGTTCGAGGGCCACGGCATCGGCCTGAGCATCGTGCGGCGCGCGGTGGAACGCCACGGGGGCCGCGTGTGGGCCGAGGCCGAGCCGGACCACGGCGCAGCGTTCCACTTCACGCTGCCGAAGGCCGCGTGAGACTGGTCTGCGCTACCCGCCGCGGGACTCGACGACCTTGAGCGCCGCGCGCGCCTGGTCGATGGCCTCGCGATTGAGCTCGCGCGACGACGCCGTGCCCACGCGCGCGTTGTGCAGCACGCCTTCGAGCAGCGGCCGCGCCTGCGCGTCGCGCCCGAGGCCGGCCAGGAAGATGCCGTAGGCGGCCTGCGTCTCGGTGGTGTTGTGCACGTGGCTGGCATGCTCGAACGCGGCGATCGCCCGCGTCTCGTCGACCTGCGTCAGCGCCTGCGCGAGCCACAGCGCGGCGTCGCTGCCGGCGTCGCGCGGCGAGTCGGCCAGCAGCGATTCCAGCGTCGCGGCGGCGGCCGCGTGGCGGCCGGCGGACAGCTGCGCGCGCGCCAGGCCGCGGCGGAACTTCACGTCCTTCGCGTACGGGCCGCTGGCGCAGGCCTGGAACTGCTCGATCGCTTCGTCGAAGTCGCCGCGCGCCAGCAGCGCCTCGGCCAGGCGCGAGCGGTTGTCGACCGTGGGCGTGCGTTCGTAGCCGAGGCGCGCCTCGCGCAGCTCGCGGTTCGGATCGACGATGGACTTGACGACGCGTGCGCCCTTGCGCGCGACGTTCGAATGACGGATCTCCGGCAGGTACTCGGCGAAGAAGTAGATCAGGCTGCCGAGGAAGGGCGCGATGATCAGGATCATGATCCAGTACATCTGGCGCCCGGTGCGCACGGCGTGCACCGCGAAGAAGATCGCGATGGCGATGTCCAGGAACCCAAGAATCGGCACGCAGGCCTCCCGTTGTTTTGAGAACGGGAATTGTAGGGGCCGGAGCTTGCGCCCCGCGAGCGCGTGACGCGCGCGCGTCACGCGCGCGCGGGGCGGGACTCTTCAGTCCTCGAGTCCGAGCTCCTGGATCTTGCGCGTGATCGTGTTGCGCCCGATGCCCAGCTTCTGCGCGGCCTCGATGCGGCGGCCGCGCGTCAGCGCCAGCGCGGTGCGGATCAGCTGACCCTCGAACTGGCGGCTCAGCTGTTCCCAGACGTCGGGCGAGCCGGCGTCCAGCAGCGCGCGGGCCGCGAACTCGAGGTCGCCCAGCCAGGTGCTGCCGCCCGGCACGCCAGCCAGGTGCGCCGCGGGCAGCACCGATCCGACGGACGGGCCGTCGGCGGCCGGCACGTACGACGAGCCGAAGCCTTCGCCCGGCTGCGCCGACGCCGTGTCGCTGGACGACGGACGCTGGAACGCGCTGCGCGGCGCCATCAGCTCCGGCGGCAGGTCCTTGCTCTCGATCACCTGCGCCGGCGCCATCACGGTGAGCCAGTGGCAGATGTTCTCGAGCTGGCGCACGTTGCCGGGGAAGTCGAAGCCCTTGATCGCCTCGAGCGCCTCGTCGGTGATGCGCTTGGGCTCGACGCCCAGCTCCTTGGCGCTCTTCTGCAGGAAGAAGCGCGCCAGCGCCGGCACGTCCTCGTTGCGTTCGCGCAGCGGCGGCAGGCGCAGGCGGATCACGTTGAGGCGGTGGAACAGATCCTCGCGGAACGCCCCCTGCCGTACCCGCTCCTCGAGGTTCTGGTGCGTGGCCGCGATCACGCGCACGTTGCTCTTGATCGGCTGGTGGCCGCCGACGCGATAGAACTGGCCGTCGCTGAGCACGCGCAGCAACCGCGTCTGCAGGTCGAACGGCATGTCGCCGATCTCGTCGAGGAACAGCGTGCCGCCGTCGGCCTGCTCGAAGCGGCCGCGCCGCATCGTCTGCGCGCCGGTGAACGCGCCGCGCTCGTGGCCGAACAGCTCGCTCTCGAGCAGGTCCTTCGGGATCGCCGCGGTGTTGATCGCGACGAAGGCGCCGTTGCTGCCCTGGTCGCCGCGCGGGCTGTGGCGGTGCAGCGCGCGCGCCACGAGTTCCTTGCCGGAGCCCGACTCGCCGGTGATCAGCACCGTCACGTTGCTCTGCGACAGCCGGCCGATCGCGCGGAACACGTCCTGCATCGCCGGCGCCTGGCCGAGGATCTCGGGCACCGGCAGGTTGCGTTCGTCCAGCACTTCCTCGCGCAGGCTTTCCTCGAGCGCGCGCCGGATCAGTTCGACCGCCTTGGCGAGGTCGAACGGCTTGGGCAGGTACTCGAAGGCGCCGCCCTGGAACGACGAGACCGCGCTGTCCAGGTCGGAGTACGCCGTCATGATGATGACCGGCAGGCCGGGCAGGCGCTCCTTGACCTTGGCGAGCAGGTCGAGGCCCGAGCCGCCAGGCATCCGGATGTCGCTGACCAGCACCTGCGGTTCGTCGGTCTCGAGTGCCGTCAGCACGTCGCGCGTCGTGGCGAAGCTGCGCACCGGCAGCTGTTCGCGGGCCAGCGCCTTTTCGAGCACGAAGCGGATGGATGGGTCGTCGTCAACGATCCAGATGGGTTTCATGCGTGTGCGCGCTGCAGGTCAGTGCAGAGGTATCAGGATCTTGAAAACCGTGCATCCTGGGACGCTGTCACATTCGATCGTGCCGAGATGCTGCTGCACGAAGGTCTGCGCCAGCGTCAAGCCCAGGCCCGACCCGCCTTCCCGCCCCGACACCAGCGGATAGAAGATCTGATCGCGAATGGACTCGGGGACGCCCGGGCCGTTGTCCTGGATATGCAATTCCAATGCCAGTCGGTAGCGCTGCTTGCCGATCGTTTCCTGGCGCGCGATGCGCGTGCGCAGGACGATGCGCGCGCTGCCCTGTTCGATCTGCTCCGCCAGAGCCTGGGTGGCGTTGTGCACGATGTTGAGCACCGCCTGGATCATCTGCTCGCGGTCGCCGCGGAATTCGGGGATCGACGTGTCGTAGTCGCGCTCGACGACCAACCCGCGGGGGTATTCGGCCAGCACCAGCGAGCGGATGCGCTCGAGCACCTCGTGGATGTTGAGCTCGGCGACGACCTGCGCCTTTCGGTGCGGCGCCAGCAGCCGATCGACGAGCACCTGCAGCCGGTCGGCCTCGTGGATGATCACCTGCGTGTACTCGCCCATCTCCAGCAGCTGCGCCGCGCCGCGGATGCCGCCCAGCGGGTTCTTGATCTCGTGGGCCAGGTTGCGGATCAGCTCCTTGGTGACCTGGGCCTGGCCGAGCGCGCGCTCCTCGCGATCCTGGCGCGTCTGCTGCTCGATCTCGATCATCTCGATGAACACGCGCCCGCCGTGCAGGTCGTGCTGGCTGACGATCACGTGCACCGGCAGCGTGGCGCTGGACGACACCGCCGAGCGCTTGAGCGAGCCGTCGAAGCGGCGCGCGGAGAACTCGTTGCGCGAGACGGCGGCGATCGCCTCCGACAGCGCGGCCGTCTCGCGGAACCAGTCGTAGATGCTGCCGCGCGTGAGCTTGCGGCGCGCGACGCCGACGACGGCCTCCAGCACCGAATTGGCGAACACGCACTTGCCGTCGGCCTCGACGACGGCCACCAGTGTGGCGAGGTGGTCGAACGCGGTGTAGTCGATGCCGCCGACGCGATGCGTGCCGGCGTCGAGGGAGGCGGCCGGCGCGACGCCCGGCGTCAGGGCGGGCGGCGGGGCACGGCGCGAAGCCATCACTGCGTCTTCGCGAGTTCGCGGGTGATCGCGCTGATGTCGGACTCCGTGCGCGCGATCTGGGCCTTCAGGTCGGCCGTGCGGTCGAGGTACTTCTGGTAGTTCTTCTCGTCGCCCTTGCGCTCGGGCTGGCCGTTGTTGTATTCCTTCTGCAGCGCGTCGAGCTGGGCCTGGGCCTTGATCAGCTCGTCCTGCAGGATCTTGCGGGCATCGGAGTCGCGCGACTTCTGCTCCTGCGCATCGACGCGGCTCGCCGCCGGGCCGGCCGCCGGCCGCGGCTTGGGCGCCGGGATGGTGGTGGGCTGCTGCGCCTCCATCGCCTTGCAGCCGCGGCTCTCGGCTTCCTTGGGCGTGATCGTGTTGGTGAACACGTTGTCGGGACAGCGGTAGTAGATGTCCCCCGCCTGCGCGCCGGAGGCGGCGAGCGCCAGCAGCGCGGCGGCGACGAGCGTCGACGGCCGGAGGCGGCGGGCGGACGGGAAGCGGGAAGCGGATGCGAGTGCCACGTTCATCGTTTCATTGTGGCGCAAAACGGTGCGCCGGATGGTGACCCAACGTGCCGTGGCGCCCGGTGGAGGACAGCGCACGCCAAACGGCCGCGTAAAGGCAAAAAAAAGGCGGCCGTCGCGGGCCGCCTTCGTTGCCGGGCCTCCGAGCGGAGGCCGGCGCCTGCATCACAGGCTGTAGTACATGTCGAACTCGACCGGATGGGTCGTCATGCGGAAGCGCGTGACTTCCTGCATCTTGAGTTCCATGTAGGCGTCGAGGTACGCGTCGGTGAACACGCCGCCCTTGGTCAGGAACGCGCGATCCTTGTCGAGGTAGTCGAGCGCCTGGTCCAGGCTGTGGCAGACGGTCGGGATCTTCGCGTCTTCTTCCGGCGGCAGGTGGTACAGGTCCTTCGTGGCGGCTTCGCCCGGATGGATCTTGTTTTCCACGCCGTCGAGGCCGGCCATCAGCATGGCCGAGAAGGCCAGGTACGGATTGGCCATCGGATCCGGGAAGCGCGCCTCGATGCGGCGGCCCTTCGGGTTGGCGACGTACGGGATGCGGATCGAGGCCGAGCGGTTGCGCGAGCTGTAGGCGAGCTTGACCGGGGCTTCGAAGCCGGGGACGAGGCGCTTGTAGCTGTTGGTCGTCGGGTTCGTGATGGCGTTGAGCGCGCGGGCGTGCTTGATGATGCCGCCGATGTAGAACAGCGCGAACTCCGACAGGCCGGCATAGCCGTCGCCGGCGAACAGGTTCTTGCCGTCCTTCCACACGGACTGGTGCACGTGCATGCCCGAGCCGTTGTCGCCGACGATGGGCTTCGGCATGAACGTGGCCGTCTTGCCGTACGCGAACGCGACGTTGTGGATGATGTACTTCTGCAGCTGCAGCCAGTCGGCGCGCTCGACCAGCGTCGAGAACTTGGTGCCGATTTCCATCTGGCCGGCGTTGGCCACTTCGTGGTGGTGCACCTCGACCGGCACGCCCATCTGCTCGAGGATCAGGCACATCTCCGAGCGCATGTCCTGGCCGGCGTCGACCGGCGGCACCGGGAAGTAGCCGCCCTTGACGGTGGGACGGTAGCCCTTGTTGCCGTGCTCGTAGGCCTTGCCCGTGTTCCAGGCGGCTTCCTCGGCTTCGATCTCGACGAACGAGCCCTTCATGCCGACGTCCCAGCGGATGCTGTCGAAGATGAAGAATTCGGGTTCCGGGCCGAAGTAGGCCGCGTCGCCGATGCCCGACGACTTCAGGTAGGCCTCGGCGCGCTTGGCCAGCGAGCGCGGGTCGCGCTCGTAGGGCTTGCCATCGCTCGGCTCGACGACGTCGCAGCTGAGGATCAGCGTCGGCTCTTCGAAGAACGGGTCGATGTTGGCCGTGTTCGGGTCCGGCATCAGCAGCATGTCCGACGCTTCGATGCCCTTCCAGCCGGCGATCGACGAACCGTCGAACGCATGGCCGGAGACGAACTTGTCTTCGTCGAAGTGAGAGACAGGCACGGACACGTGTTGTTCCTTGCCACGGGTATCGGTGAAACGGAAGTCAACGAACTTGACTTCGTTTTCCTGCACCAACTTCATCACGTCGGCGACGGTCTTGGACATCAACGGGCTCCTAAATTTGTTTGGCGATTACCGGACCGGCGCACAGGGCCAGCCAATGAGGGCGGTATGCCGGAGGAATAAAGCAGGTTCTGTGCCGCAGAGGTGCGCCACGATCACCCGGGAAGTTCGACAGCTCGGCTGTACGGATCGCGCACCGCCATTGTGCATGCCAATTTGCGCACCTTGTTGGAGCCTTTTGCGCACCAACTCAGGTCGGAGCTATCTCGGTCGCCCCGGTCGCGGCCGCGCCTTCGCGCAACGCCGTCATCGCCAGGTCGACCTGCGCGGGATCGGCGCCCTTGACGCCGATCTCGATGTGGGGCCCGAACGCCGGATGGTCGACGCTGGGCAGGCTGAACGAGCGCACGCCGGGAAACGCCGCCTCGACGCGCTCGAAGACGGGGATCAGCGCCGACTCGTTGGTGCCGCGCACGCGCACGGCGCGCAGCGCGCGCTCGCGCGACTGGCCGGCGTAGCGGTGATCCAGCAGCCAGTCGAGCATCGGATGCGCCATCACCGGGAAGCCGGGCATGAAGTGCAGGTGGCCGACGCTGAAGCCGGGGATGCGGTTGTACGGGTTCGGGATGATCGTCGCGCCGGCGGGGAACACGCCCATGTTCAGGCGGCGCAGGTGGTCGGGGCTCGTCAGGTCGTAGGCCGTGCCCTTCTCCGCCGCCATGTCCTGGCCGCGCCGCGTGATCAGCGCCGCGGCCTCGGGATGCAGCGCGAGCTCGACGCCCAGCGCCTGCGCGGCGCACTGGCGCGTGTGGTCGTCGGGCGTCGCCCCGATGCCGCCGAAAGAGAACACGGTGTCGCCGGACGCGGCCGCCGCGCGGATCTCGGCGACGATGCGCGCCGGCTCGTCGCCGAGGTAGTGCGCCCACGACAGCGCGTGGCCGCGCGATTCCAGCGCGGCGATGACGCGGGCGAGATGCTTGTCCTCGCGGCGTCCGGACAGGATCTCGTCGCCGATGATCAGTGCGCCGAAGTTCATGGGGACAGCGGCCTCGAATCTTCATAGCCGAAGCGCTCGTGCGGCGGCACTTCCTCGACGAGTTGCAGGTCGGACGACGGCGCCGCCGACGGCTGCACGGCGCGCATCGCGGATTCGGCGTCGCGCAGCGCGGCCAGCACCGACAGGCCGTAGTGCGTGAACCAGAGCGCCGAGAACGTGAAGATCATCGTGTAGAGCCAGATCACGCCCACCATGATGAAGGGCGCGAAGATGATCAGCTGCATGCTGAGCGTCCAGATCATCGACGGCACGCCGCACAGGAAGCCGCAGACGATGCCCATGATCAGCAGCGGGAACCGGTGGGCACGCAGGATGGCTCCGCGTTCCGCGCGGCTCGCGTGTTCCGCCAGCGCGTCGTAGCCCATCACCTTGGCGGTCAGCCAGCCCCAGATGAGGGGCGGCAGCACCAGCGCCAGACCAGGCACGAGCCACAAGGGCAACGTGACCATCACGGCCAGCAGGGCTGCGACCGTCCAACCCAGGGACGCGAACAGGCCCAGCCACCACGAGCCCCCGTGGCGGTGCTCCAACTGCGGGAAGCGGCGGCGTCCGACCATCGACACGATGGCCGGAGTGATCCACATGGCCACCAGTGCCAGCGTGAACGCGACCTCCACCGGAATCGCCAGCGCGATGACGATCAGAGCCGCGACGCCGGTGCGAAAACCCGCCCCTAGCATCGTCGCCACCCACTCGAGCATCGAGTTCACGAGAGACCAGTGCTCCATCGTGGCCCGCACGCTCGCGATCGCGTCCTCCCAGTACAGCTTGCCCAGGCCCAGCGTCACCAGGCCGGCCACCAGCAACGGCAGCAGCGACAGCATGATCACCTTCGGATGCAGGCAATAGGCGACAGCGCGCCAGAACGAGCCGAACAACGATTTCATCGAGCGAGAGGATAGGTGAGCACGGTGCGCGGCGTGTGACGTTCAGCGTTGCTTCAGGCGGTCAGTCGTCGTCGCCGGACAGCAGGCTGCCCAGCCCGCCCAGGATGCCGCCCGTCGCCAGGCCGCCGATCACGCCCATGCCGCTGCTGGAGCCGGCGCGGTCGCTGCTGCCGCCGTTCTGCGGCGCCGCGGCGAAGATGCGGCTGGCCAGGCGCGAGAACGGCAGGCTCTGGATCCACACGGTGCCCGGGCCGGTCACCTTGGCGAAGAACAGGCCTTCGCCGCCGAACAGCGCCGTCTTGACGCCGCCCACGTACTGGATCTCGAAGTTGACCGTCTGCGTGAAGGCGACGAGACAGCCGTGGTCGATCAGCAGCGTCTCGCCGGGTTGCAGCTCGCGTTTCTCCACGGTGCCGCCGGCGTGCACGAAGGCCATGCCGTCGCCGTCCAGGCGCTGCATGACGAAGCCGTCGCCGCCGAAGAAGCCCACGCCCAGGCGCTGCTGGAACGCGATGCCGATGGACACGCCCCTGGCCGCGCACAGGAACGACTGCTTCTGCGCGATCAGCGTGCCGCCGACCGTGCGCAGGTCGATCGCCAGGATCTTGCCCGGCACCGGCGTGGCGAAGGCGACCTTGCGCTTCTGGTTCGACTGGTTCATGAACACGGTCGTGAAGACATTGGCGCCGCTGATCAGCCGCTTGCCGGCGCCCACCAGCGCGCCCCACAGGCCGGAATTGGCCTGCGAGCCGTCGCCGAAGACGGTGTCGAGGACGATGCCGTTCTCCATGTACATCATCGAGCCGGCCTCGCCGACCGCCGCCTCGCCCGGGTCGAGCTCGACCTCGACGAACTGCATCTCCGCGCCCTTGATCTCGTAGTCGACCACGTCCATCGCCATCGCTTTTCCTTCAAATTGGCCGGCTCGTGCCGGCCCCGCATTCTGCGTCAATCCGGGCTGCCCCGCCCCTACCATCGCAGCATTGGATAAATCCATGAGGCGAACGCATTTGGCGCGGCGTTATCCTGCCCGCACCGTCAACCACGCGCGGCTTCGGCCACAAGCTTCCAGCCGCCACCCGAGACATGACCACACCCGTCCAGACTCCGGCCGCCCGTCCGGCCCGCCCTGCCGTGCTCGACCTCATCGGCAACACGCCGATGGTCGAGATCACGCAGTTCGACACCGGCTGCTGCCAGCTGTTCCTCAAGCTGGAATCGCAGAACCCCGGCGGCTCGATCAAGGATCGCATCGGCCTCGCGATGATCGAGACGGCCGAGCGCGACGGCCGCCTGAAGCCGGGCGGCACGGTGCTGGAGGCGACGGCCGGCAACACGGGCCTCGGACTGGCGCTGGTGGCGCGCGCCAAGGGCTATCGCGTGGTGCTGGTGGTGCCGGACAAGATGTCGTCGGAGAAGGTGCTGCACCTGAAGGCGCTCGGCGCCGAGGTGCACACGACGCGCTCCGACGTCGCCAAGGGCCATCCCGAGTACTACCAGGACATGGCCGCGCGCATCGCGCGCGAGATGGGCGACGGCGCCTTCTACATCGACCAGTTCAACAACCCGGCCAACCCGCTGGCGCACGAGACAGGCACCGCGCCCGAGATCTGGCAGCAGCTGGGCCATCGCGTCGACGCGATCGTCTGCGGCGTCGGCTCGGGCGGCACGCTCACCGGCCTGAAGCGCTACTTCGAGCGCGTCTCGCCCGAGACCGAGTTCGTGCTCGCCGACCCCAAGGGCTCGGTGCTGTGCGACTACATCGCCACGGGCAAGTTCGGCGCGGCCGGCTCGTGGGCCGTCGAGGGCATCGGCGAGGACTTCATCCCGTCCATCGCCGACCTGAGCAACGTGCGCACGGGCTACACCATCGACGACCAGGAAAGCTTCAGCACCGCGCGCGAGCTGCTCAAGCGCGAAGGCCTGCTGGCCGGCTCGTCCACCGGCACGCTGCTGGCCGCGGCGCTGCGCCAC
>Ga0302310_10004921_pt1 | contig 10013 bp, 7 predicted proteins | sample III_Palsa_N1_2_FD_200451 | JGI IMG/M metagenome (GOLD analysis project Ga0302310, IMG submission 200451) | Peat permafrost microbial communities from Stordalen Mire near Abisko, Sweden - III_Palsa_N1_2 | ecosystem: Environmental > Terrestrial > Soil > Palsa > Peat permafrost | place: Sweden... | reverse complement strand
TGGACGCTCCTTCCGCATCGAGTGGTGGCTGACACTTCCACTCTGGCACATCGATGCCGTCAGTGGGTGGGGGCGTCCATCCCATTGCTCACGGGCACGCCACGTTGACCTCACTTTGCAGCCGGCTGCGATCGCTCGCGTCGCTCGTGCACGAGCAGGTAGTAGAGCAAGCATGCTGCCATCCCCAAGATCGGGAACAGCAGGTTCCACATCCATTCTGGGATGAACCAGCCGCGGGCCCGTTCGTATGCGTCACTCGGCTGCAGAAGCGTGTTCGTGTCTGGATGACCCGCGTCGTAAAAGACTGTCACCCGGTCGCCCAGCTTCGCGTTGCCGCAGGAAATCGCTGTCGTTTTCGCTCGATACGCCCGACCACCAAGATTGAACTCGTAGATCACCAAGCCATGACTCTTGCAGTCAAGGTAGACGACTTTGCCCTCCGTCGATGCAGGCGTCCGAGCAAGCTGCTGGAAATCGATCGCATGGCTGTAACAGCCAGAGATAATCAAGCACAACCCTATGATGGCGATAGCGGTTGCGCAGCGGATGCGCTTCCTCATTCGGCCCCTCGTGTCGCGCCACTCTAATGGACTTCGTTGGTCGCTACCCCGAAGGCGCATGTCGGCCACAAGGAGCCGTTGGCGAATGACCGCTTCGCGGTCTGGTAGTTTCAGTCACAGAACGTGAATTCCCCAAGAAGAGGGATACATCGTTCCCTTCGCGAAGCTATGCTGAGCCGCTCTTGAACACGACGCCCCTTCTTTCGGCTCCCACTGCCACCACCAACGTGCGTAACGCCGGCTTCGACGTACTGAGTATCGATGCCCCGTTGAGACCATTGGCTTGGATGGACGCTACCCCGACATCGGAGGGGAGAGCTCTTTGCAGTCGCTCTGCCTCGCCATTCGGCTGCTCTCTACGCGGCTCGACGACCTACTGAAGAAAGGCGGACGCCTTGTCTACCCGAGCGATCGATCCTCGGAGTGGGATAGCGAGTCGCTGAAGAACATGTTCGGAAGGTAGTTCGCGGGCCAACCTAACCATCGACGGGCGATCGATCAGGGCTTTGGCTCAGAGTTGAATTTTGCAGGGCCGACCGGATAACACCCTGTCTCCGCGAATGTCGGATTCGATAGAATCACCGGTGCTGCGCCAGGCGCGGCCGATCGTCCGCGCGAGGCGAGACGAGACCGGACAAGAAGATCACTCGAGGGAGGAAATCAATCGTGAGCATCCGTGCATGGGCTTATGGGCTCATCCTCGTCCTGCTGACCGCCTGCGGTGGCGGCAGTGGCAACTCCGGTCCGCCGGTCTCTGCAAGCGCCAGTCCCGCCAGCGTCGTCCTGACGGCCAGCACCACCGGCGGTGCGCCTTCGGCGAGGGTCATGGTGTTGCCCGTCGGCGCGCCGACAGGCCCTCTAGATGTCGTCGTCATCGGCGCCGCCAAGGGCTATGTCACCGCGACCATCGACTACACGGGCACCGTCGTCATCCTCGGGAGCAACCCGGGCTTGCTGACCGCGGGCACCTACACCGACACCCTGTCGGTGAATGTCTGTTACGACGACCAGTGCGAGCGTCCGGCGATTGCCAGCCCGGTGAAGATCCCCGTCACCTACAACGTGACCCAGGGCGATCCTTCCACGGCCACACCGACGATCATCGACACCGTGCCCGCGTCGGCGCCGGTCGGCAGCGCGGGCTTCGCGCTGACCATAGTCGGCACCAACTTCACGCCAAGTTCAACGGTGACTTGGAACGATCAGGTGCTCTCGTCGACTTTCGTGTCGGTCAACCGACTGACCGCCATGATCCCCACGTCAGACCTTGAGTCCGTCACCACGGCGACCATCATGGTGTCTCACGTGGAGACGGGCGGCGAAGCGTCCGCCGGCCTCGCGTTCCAGGTCAGGGGGCCTGTCCCGACGGTCTCCGCGCTTGCGCCGGCCTCTGCCGGGCGGGGCGGTTCGTCGTTCCTGCTGACGATCACCGGCACGGGCTTCGACAGTACCAGCCAGGTCATGTGGAACGGCAGTCCGAGGCCCACCGGGTTCGTGTCGCCGACGCGCGTCACGGCGCAGATCGGCGCCGACGACGTCGCGGCCGCCGGCACGGTTCCGGTCGGTGTCTACAACGTCGATGGCGGTTCGGTCACCTCCAACACGATGACGGTCACCGTGGCCGATGCACCGCTGTCGCTGACTTCACTCGTGCCAGCCTTTGTGGCGGCAGGCGGGCCCGCGTACACGCAGACCGTGATCGGCACGGGCTTCGACGCGTCGTCGACCGTGCAGTTCAACGGGAGCCCGCGCACCACGACCTTCATCTCGACGACGCAGATCGTCGGGCAGCTCATTGCCGCCGACGTCGCCGGCATTGGCAGCGCGGCCATCACGGTGATCAACGGCGGCAACAGTCCGGCCACCAGCGGCCGGTTGACGCTGACGATGGGCGCGCCATCGACCGACGCCACCGCGCTGCAGATCAATCCGCAGCACACCGGCGCGATCCGCTTCGCCAGCATCGTCGAGCCGACCGCGCTGCCCACGTCGCCGACCTGGACGGCACAACTCGACGGCAACAGCGACTACCCGCTGATCGCGGGCGGGCGTGTGTTCACCACGGTTAACGCCCCTGGCGGCGGCCAGCTGGTGGCATTGAGCGCCGCCACGGGCGCGGTCGTCTGGGGGCCGCTGCCGGTGCCCTGGCCCGTCACCGGTGCTACCTACGACAACGGCCGTGTCATCGCGCTGAGCGGCGGCGGCCAGATGTCGGCATTCGACGCTGCGAGCGGCAGCCTGCTCTGGAGCACCCTGCTTGCCGGACAATCGTATTTCACGGCACCGACTGCCGCGAACGGCATCGTCTTCGTCGGCGGCTCCGGCATCGACGGTACGCTTTACGCTGTCAATGATGCCACGGGCGGGTTGATGTGGACAGCGCCAGTGCGCAACGGCGACGGGAGCGCGCCGACTGTCACGGCCGATGGCGTCTACGTCAGCTATCCATGCCAGACCTACGACTTCCAGCCCGCGACCGGCGCGACCGTGTGGCACGACGATGGTGGCTGCGATGGCGGCGGCGGCGAGCCGGGTTCGTACGCGAACGGCGTCTACTACTCGCCCAACAGCATCGGTACGACAACGGGCGAGACCTTCGAGGCCGAGACGGGCAGCCTGCTGTCCGACTATACGGGCACGCCGGCGCTGGGGTCGACCATGGGCTACTTCATGCGGTCGGGCACGCTGAACGCGATGGACCTCGCCAGCAAGACGTTGCGCTGGACGTTTGCCGGCGACGGCAGCCTTGCGTCGCTGCCGATCCTGGTCAACAGCTATGTGTTCGTCGAAGGCAGCTCGGGAAAGCTCTATGCGCTCGACGCAGTCACCGGCACTCAGATTTGGTCGACGTCCCTGGGCTCGCCGGTCGAATCGGGGGTGAGCCGCGGCGACATGGCCGCTGGCAATGGCCTGTTGGTGGTGCCGGTGGACCACTCGCTGATTGCTTATACGCTGTCCAACAATCCCTGACAGGCGCGGTCGCTCTCCGGCCCTCGACTGCCCTGTGAGTTGCGGCGCGGGCTGTCTCCTTACTCTCGTGCGCGGGGCTGCAGCCGCAGGACACGTGTTCGCGCGGGCGGCGTCGGCTTGTTTCGCGACTGAGCAGCGCTAGGGACAAGGGCTGCTCCGTTAAGTCGGGAACTTCCTCCCGACGCTCGACAATCGAGCTCGGCAAGACGCACCCTGCGAGGCGTCCGTCGACTTCGGCAACCGCTGCGTAGCCGCCAGTCGACGACAGACCGCTGGACGCTGCCAGCCTTGACGTCTGGAACGAACGCCAATCGCTGCGGTGGCCCGTCGTTGTGTTGAAAGGCCTTGTGGGGTCAGCAGGGCACTCCAGCCCCATGCACCAGCCTCTCGAACACGTCGTCCGTCCCCATCTGCCCACCTTTGAGCATGATCTCCAGGCCGTCCAGCCGCATGTCGTCGCTGTGCACGCGACACAGCGATGCGCCGGCACCCAGGTCGGCGACATAGGACAAGCCCCAGGCGTCCAGCGCCATCACACCGTGGCTGGAAGTGTCCCCGCCGGCCACGCCTATGCGTCGCAACGGTACGCGTGCCAGCACGGCGGCCAGCAGGTCGCCGCCGGCCCGTGCGAGCGACTGCGCGTCGAGCGGGGTGGTCGCTGTCGAACCGTGCCCCCGCGTGCAGGCCAGCACGTGACGTCCGGCGGCCAGGCTGTCGGCGATCTCTTGCGCCTGGCTCGCGATCGCCGTCCGACCACGGCGCGCGAGCACCGGCGCGTCGAGCCAGACGATGTCGAATGAAGGCGATGACGCGACCTGGCGCGCGGTGACCGGCGACAGGCTGCCGGCGAGTACCAGCACCGGACCCGCCGATGGGTGAACGACCGGTGCGAGATTCGCCGCGGTGTCCGCGCGCCGTGCGCCGCCTTCCGGCTGCACATGACGCGTCGCACCGGACAAGGCATCGACGACGCTGCTGGGGCCCACGGCCAACAGCGTTCTCTCGGCCGCCCGGCTCCAGAGCACGTCCCCGATCACGGCCAATTGCCTGGCATCGGCGATGTCGAACAACACGGTTTCAGTCTCGGTTCGTGCCACGTCCAGTGCGTGTGCCACGGCGGTCCGGTGCACCGGTAGCGTGAATGGAATCGAACGAACGCCGTCCAGTCCCTGCCGTGCGAGATGCAACCGCAAGTCGGCCTCGTGCATCGGCGTCACCGGATGCCGGCTCATCGTCGGATGGCGGTCGATGCGAAATATCTCGCCGCCACTGCCCGCGGCTGCGAACAGGTTGCCGAACAGGCAGAAGCGGCCGATGTTCGGCTGGCCGCCAAGGATGACCGTGCACGGATCGTCGACCGCGCCACGCAGGCTGCGTACCGCCTCGCCGATGGAGCCGATGTCTGGCGCGCTGTCGAAGGTCGAGCACGTCTTGTAGTGCAGCACGCGGGCGCCCAGGGTGCGGAACAACGCGGCGACCGGTGCCAGCTCGGCGCGCATCTCCGACGGCGTCATCGCGCGCGCCGCGCCGGCGATGCCCAGGACGTCGAGTGCGGGCAACTGCGCCAGCCGCACCGCGTCGGGCGTCTTCAGCAGCAGCAGCGCGCGCAGGCCGGCGCGGGCGGCGGTGCCCAGCGTGTCGGTCGCGCCAGTGAAGTCGTCGCCGTAGTAGAGAACGGACGGAGAGCAGGTCATTTCTTGCCGAAGAAGGCCAACGCCCCCGCCAACTCGGGCGCGTTGCGCGCCGCGTCCGCGAGAGTCACGCCCGCGCGCGCGGCCGTCCAGGCCTGGCGGATGCTGGCGACGCCGGCCGCGGCTCCTTGCGGGTGGGCAAGGATGCCGCCGCCGGCCATGAACAGCAGGTCGTCGCTGCCGATGGCGTCCCAGGTCGCGGGTACGGTACCGGCCCACTGGCCGGACGAGAACGCTGGCATCACGCGGTCGTCGTGCATCGACGTCAGCGGCGTGCAGCAGTCGCGCACCGACTCGATCACCTCGGCGTCCGACTGTGAAAACTTCCCCTGCAGCCCGTGCACGTGCATGTGGTCCGCGCCGCTCAGGCGCCACAGCGTCTGGTAGGCCTGGAAGGAGATGCCAAGGAGCGGGTGGCGCGACAGCGCGCCGTAGCCGTTGCGGTGGCCGTGCAGCGCCAGGCTGGTGTGGCGGCGCAGCGTCTGGATGCCGGAGTAGCCGCACCAGTTCAGGCTGGCCATCACGCATGCTCCACGAGATCGGCGTGGCGCTTCATCGCGTCGGTCTCGTCGGTGATGTTGAAGGCCACCATCACATGCTTGCCGGTGCGCTGCTGGTGCGCGCGCACCACCGCCATCACGGCCGGCACGCGCTCGGCGAGCGGCGCGTGTGCGGGATCGGCACAGACCTCGTCGTCCTTGATGAAGTCGACGCCCGCGGCGCACAGCCGGCCGACGAGTTCCGCCGTATCGGCCGCTGACAACCCCACGTTGGGCTTGATGATGGTACCCACCAGCGCCCCGCTGAAAACGCCGGTTCGCTCGCGGGTGCCGGCGATGCCCAGGCGCGGCAGATCGAACTGCGCGCGGTACGCGGCCGGCACCCGCAGCGATTCGAGCCGCAGGCCGGTCACCTCGCCGAGGTCGTACAGGTTGCCCGAAACGGTGGACGCCAGCGTCGGCAGGTTGGCACCGATATTGGCGACCGGGAAGGAGATGTCGATGTGTGCACGCCGCCACGGACCGCGCATGCCCTGGCGCTCCAGCGGCGCGTTGGGCAGGCTGGGCGCATGGACAGCCTCCAGTTCGGTGATCGCGTCGACCGTCGCCCGCGCGCGTTGGCGCAAAGCATCGGTTTCGCCCTCCACGCGCGTGAAGGTGCCGCACGACTGCTCGCCGGCCATCACTTCGGCCACGGCGGCCAGGTCGATCGGAGTCTCGATCAGGTAACGCGCGCGGATACGTTCGGGTGCGGAGAGGGTCGTCTTCACAGCTTGCTCAAGTCGGGGAAGGGACGCACCGGATCGCTGCCGTCCCAGCCCTCCGAAGCAAAGCGGATCAGCTCGAACATCCTGCCTTTGGGCCCGGCCACTTCAGAGAGCTCGATCACGGTGCCCGGATGGAATTCGGTGTCGAAATAGATGAAGCGGCCGTTCACGCCGACTTCGCCGCTCATCACAGGCACGAAGCCTTGCGCGGTCAGGCGCGCGAGATCGGCGTCGTAGTCGGACGTCCAATAGGCGACGTGCTGCAGCCCGGTGCGGCCGGCCTGCAGGAAATCGCGGTACATGGATGGCACGTCGTTGCGGGTCTGGATCAGCTCCACCTGCACGAAGCCGGAGTTGGCCAGCGCCACCGAGTTGTGCGGCTCGTGCGACTCGCCGTTGTAGGTGTAGTTCCTGATCGGCACCTTGGGGTTGTAGAACCAGGGCCCGACGCCGAGCGTGCGGCTCCAGTGGTCCATGGCGGCCTCGATGTCGTGCACGACATAGCCCAGCTGGCGAATCTCGCCGAGGAATCGACTCATGGTGTTGGCTCCGTTTTGCTACGTTGAGGTGCAGCGGGTTTCAGGTCTTGAGAAAGCCGGTCGAGAACCACGGGACGAGTGCGACGACGGCCAATCCGATCAACATGGCGACGATGTAGCCGCCGATGTGCCGGATGCCTTCGTCAGGGTCGACCTTGCTGACCGCGCAGGCGCCGTAGTAGCCGACGCCGAACGGTGGCGCGAACAGGCCGATGCCCATCGCAAAGATCACGACCATCGCGTAGTGCACCTCGTCGATGCCGGCCGCGCGCGCGATCGGGAACAGCAACGGGCCGAACAGCACGATGGCCGGGATGCCTTCGAGCATGCTGCCCAGCACGATGAAGGCGACGATGGACACCGCGAGGAACCCGTACGATCCGCCCGGAAGCGATCCCATTGCATGCGCCAGGTCTTGCGAGAAGCCCGACTGGGTGAGGCCCCAGGCCGTCGCCGTGGCGCAGCCGACGATGAAGATGATCGCGCCCGACAGCGATGCGGTGTCGACAAGCATCGGCTTCAGGCGCCGCCAGTCGAACTGGTGGTAGACGACCAGGCCGACGATGGCGGAATAGACGATGCCGATGGTCGACACTTCGGTGGCCGTGGCCACGCCCTCGACGACCGCGGCGCGGATCACGAAGGGCAGCAGCACGGCGGGCAACGCCAGCAGGAGCAGCTTGCCGATCGCGCGCTTGCGCAAGCGCTGCACGCCGCTCAGGTCTTCGCGCCGATAGCGCCACCACACCACCGTGCACAGGCCGATGCCCAGCACCACGGCGGGCAACAGGCCGCCGGTGAACAGCGCGGCGATCGAGATGCCGGTCATCTCGATCAGCGCACCCAGGAAGATGAACAGCGGCACCGCCAGCAGGATCAGGTGCGACATGCCTTCGTCGAGACGGCCCACCATCACGAGCAGCGGCGTGGGCGTGGTCAGCGCGAGATAGCCGAAGGTGGACAACGCGAACGAGAACGCGATCGGCACGCCGGACAACACCGTCGCAGCCACGACGACTACGAAGAACACGATCAGGTTCAGCTTGCCCAGCGTCGCGAACAGCGGCGCGGCGAACCAGAACGCGGCCACCAGGCCGCCCACGCCCAGCAGCGATGCAGCGATCTGCCTGCCGCTGCAAACGCGCAGCAGTCGCAGCAGCGCGATTGCCAGCATGAGGGCGGCGCCCGCTGGAATCGCGCCGGCACGCCAGGCGTCGTTGATCTCCAGCGCGGGCGTCGCGATGAAGGTCTGCTCGTGCGCGTAGTCCAGCGTCGGCCACATGATCAGCACCAGGAACGCGATCGCGAACGCGTCGAGCAACGCCCGCGTGGCCGGCGTCACTTTCTGCACCAGCGCCGTCATGCGCATGTGCTCGCCGCGCCGTAGCGCGACGACGGCCCCCAGCATCGACAGCCAGATGAAGAGGATAGCCGCCAGTTCATCCGACCATGTCAGCGGCGAATGAAACGCGTAGCGCGATACCACGCCGGTGAACAGCACGACAATCTCGGCCGCCACCAGCGCAGCAGCAATGGCTTCCACCACGCCGCCGAGCAGGCGATCGGCGCCCGCGGCCAGCGAGCCGATCAAGCTGCCGGGGCGCGTCGTGCGCGTGTTGGCGAAGGAGACCGCGCCGGCGGCGGTGTGGTGCGACATGGCGGTCAGGCCAGCTTGCCCACAGTGTCTTCGAGCAGCGACCAGGCTTCGGCGCCGAAGCGTCCCTTCCACTCCGCATAGAAGCCTGACTCGCGCAGCTTGGCACGGAAGCTGTCCGCAGTCGGGCGGTTGATCGCCAGACCCTTGGACTGCAGGTCAGCGGCGACGGACTCGTTGAGTTTCTTGATGTCCTCGCGCTGCGCCATCCCGGCGTCGTTGATGTGGCGTGCGACGATCGTCTTCAGATCATTCGGCAAGGCGTCCCACGCGCGGCCGTTTGCCACCATCCAGTAGCCGTCCCAGATGTGGTTGGTCAGCGAGCAGAACTTCTGTACTTCGTAGAGCTTGGCCACCTGAATGATGGGCAGCGGGTTTTCCTGGGCATCGACGATCTTCGTCTGCAGCGAGGAATAGACCTCGCTGAACTGCAGGCTGGCCGGCGAAGCGCCCAGTCCCTTGAACAGCGAGATCGGCAACGGGCTCACCGGCACGCGGATCTTCAGGCCGTCCATGTCCTTGGCAACGGTGATGGCGCCCTTGCTGCTGGTGGTCTGGCGGAAGCCGTTGTCCCACATCTTCTCGAAGGTGTAGAGACGCGACCTGGCAATCGCGGCGCGCACGTAGGCGCCGAGCTTCCCGTCCATGGCGGCCCAGACCTGGTTGTAGTCCGAGAAGGCGAAGCCGACCGCGTTGATGGCGGCCACCGGCACCAACGTGGCGATGACCAGCGCCGACGGCGTGAAGAACTCGACGCCGCCAGCGCGCACTTGCGTCAGCATGTCGCTGTCGCCACCCAACTGATTGTTCGGGTAGATCTTGATCTCGACGCGGCCCTTGGTGTCCTTGGCGATCCGGTCGGCCGCTTCCTGGGCGCGAATGTTGAGCGGGTGTGACAGAGGCAGGTTGTTGGCGTACTTGTACGAGAACTCGGCAGCACGCGCCATGCGTGGGAAGCCCGCGACCAGGCCGGCGGCCGGGAGTGCAGAAAGCGTGCGCAGGGCACTGCGGCGTGTCGTCGAGGTCATGGATGTCTCCGTCATGTGGCTGATGCAATTTGATGCATTACCGCCTTCGCTAGACCCTGAAGATAGAAGCATGCATGATCCGGGTCAAACTCCTTTATTGATGGTTTTTGATGTATGAAAGCAAACCCTTCAAAATCTCTTGCAGAAGAGTCCGTGACCGATTCCACCGGCGCAGGACGTGCACGCGTGGTCGACATAGCCCGCGCGGCCCAGGTGTCCACCGCCACCGTCGACCGCGTTCTGAACCACCGCGCTGGTGTGCGCGAAGCAACGGTGCAGCGCGTACTGAAAGCAGCCGTTGAAC
>Ga0302310_10004917_pt1 | contig 10017 bp, 8 predicted proteins | sample III_Palsa_N1_2_FD_200451 | JGI IMG/M metagenome (GOLD analysis project Ga0302310, IMG submission 200451) | Peat permafrost microbial communities from Stordalen Mire near Abisko, Sweden - III_Palsa_N1_2 | ecosystem: Environmental > Terrestrial > Soil > Palsa > Peat permafrost | place: Sweden... | reverse complement strand
GAGTGGGCGCAGCAGGATCAACTGATCGACCAGTTGAAAGCGCGGCTGGCGCAATTGCCGCCGGGCGATCCACGCTTATATGAGGGCTATCTGTTGCTGGCCGATGCGGAAGTGAAGCGCGACCGGCTGGGCGAGGCCTCGGATGCCTGGACCAAGGCGCTCGCGATCAATTTCGATCCCGAGCTGGCGGCGCGGGCGGCCGAGGCGCGGGCGGAATCGGCGGGCCAGGTGGATAATGTGTCGGCCGATTTATTCCGTCGCGCCCTGGCCGCAGCGCCCGCGGATGCGGCATGGCGGAGTCTCGCCGAGGAACGGCTGAAGGAGGCGGAGAAGTGAGCGACGACGAGAAGAAGCCTGAAGCAAAGCCGGAACTTCCCGAGAAGAAGCCGATGCCGAAAGAGATCGGCGGTCCCAAAGGTCCCGAGCCGACGCGCTACGGCGATTGGGAGCAGAAGGGACGTTGCACGGACTTTTGAACCGACCTCGATTGCTGCGGTAGTTCGCCGATGACAACCGTCGCCATTCGGTTTACAGTCTTGCATGATTCGGCGGTTTCGCCACAAAGGCTTGGAGCGGCTCTTCATCAGGGGCGACAGCAGCGGCATCAACCCACGGCTGGCATCAAAGCCGTGCCGAATGTTGGCGTTGCTTGAAGAAGCCACCGGTGCCGAAGCGTTAAATCTGCCGGGGTATCGGTTGCATCAGTTGAAAGGCGATCGCGCTGGCCAGTGGGCCGTGATGGTCTGCGGAAATTGGCGCCTTGTCTTCGAGATTGGCGACGGCGACGCGGATAATGTTGATCTGGTCGATTATCATTGAGCTGGGGGCCAAACAAAATGGACATGTTCAATCCGCCTCATCCAGGCGTTATTATCCGGGAGGATTGTCTGAAGCCGCTTCGCCTGTCGGTAACTGCGGCGGCCGAGTGGCTTGGGGTGTCGCGTCAATCGATGTCGGAATTGTTGAATGGGCGAAACGGCGTATCGGCGGAGATGGCAATTCGTCTGGAAAAAGCCGGTTGGAGCACTGCCGAAACCTGGCTGCGGGTACAGGCGAAGCATGATTTATGGCAAGCGCGCCAACGCTCCGACCAAATCGCGGTAAAGCCCTATCCCGCTACCGCACCCGTATCTTATTAACAAAAGTTTTTTGCTTCTTTTTTTCAAAAAAGAAGATTCTTTCTTGCTTTTCTCTTACCGCAAGTCCCGCGCCACGCGAAACCCATAATTAAAAAACTGCGCGCTCGGCCAGGCCTCATGCCGCGCCGCCGAACGATCGCTGGTATAATTGCTCACGAACGACCCGCCGCGCAGCGTGCTCGCTTTACAGTTGGGTTCCTCGCCCCAGGCTGATCCGTCGGCCGGCGCGCCGGCGTAGCTGGGGTGCCAGCAATCCGCGACCACTTCCCATAGATTGCCGATCATGTCGTAGAGTCCGAACGCGTTAGGATTATAGGTGCCGACCGGAGAAGTATCGACGTAATGATCGTCGCAGTTGACCGGTGCACCGTTGAAGATTTTCTTCGCCTCGGTGCCGATCACGTTGGCGTAGGTGCAGCTCTGGTTCTTGTCGTCGCCCCAGTAGCGCGAGGTGGTGGTACCGGCGCGCGCAGCGTATTCCCATTCGGCTTCGGTGGGCAGCCGGTAGTGCTTGCCGGTTTTGGCCGACAGCCAATCGAGGTAAGCGAGGGCATCGATCGCGCTCACGCACAGCACCGGTTCGTTGTCTCCTTGGGTGAAGAATCCGGGATGGTCCCAGGTGAATTTATCGCTCATGAAGCCGCCGGGGCCGGCGTGGGTGGAGCTGAAGCATTGGTTCACCGGATGGTAGCCGGTGGCGCGGACAAAGGCGGCGTATTCGCCTTTGGTGACGAGAAACTCGCCCAGCGCAAAGGGTTTGGCGATGGTGACCCGGTGCTGCAGTTCCCGGTTGGGATCGCCGACGCCGTCCGGCGCGCCCGAGCCAATGGTGCGTCCCTCCTCGGTTGGTGGCGATCCCATGATGAAACTTCCCGCCGGGATCACTCGCAGCACGCCGCATAGGGCGCAGTCCTGGATCGTTTTCGGCACACCGGCTGCGGCGGCGGCGCCGGCCAGCGCGGCCGACAGCACGAGCGCGATTAACTTGATCACGGCGTGAAGTTTCCCCCGGATTGGGCGGACCGCCGCCCTGATTTTAGTTGCACACTAGCAAGGGGAGAAATTCAAAGGGTATTTTTTTGGAAAAAAGAAACAAATACTTCCGGTGATCCGGGCGTTCGGGGGTGTTGGCCGGTAGCGTACAGACCTGCGCGGGAAACCGCCCGAGTGTTCCGGCGCGGCACGGAATATCTTTTGGGTTTACGAATTGCTATTGAGCTAAGCCTCTAGCTCGGCGATTATCGCCGCAAGATCAACGCTCTGATGAGCCTTCACCAAGCCCGGCAGGTCACTCGTTCTCCATGAGTCACAGCAAGGAAGACCGGACCGCAAAAGACCCGCCCCAAAGTCCGTCTGGCTGCCGCCGAATCGCCAGGCTAGCGGGACAACAACCGCCGCCCGCGATCCGGACGCGGCGACTTGCAATCCTCTCGATCGCGGTGCTCCTGATCGCTCGCGCGGGTAATTCACACGCCCAGAGCGTGGCGGAATTGCGCAGCCTCTCGCTCGAGGATCTGGCCAGCATCCAGATCACCACGGTTTCGAAATCGACCGAACCACTGAGCGACGCGCCGGCGGCGGTTTACGTCATCACCCACGAGGACATCGTCCGGTCGGGCGCCACCAGTATTCCGGAAATGCTGCGGATGGCACCCAACCTCGAAGTGGTGCAGCTCAACGCAACCAGCTACGCGATCTCCGCACGCGGCTTCAACGTGGGCGAAAATGCGAGTCTTTCCAACAAACTCCTGGTCCTGATCGACGGCCGCAGCGTCTATACGCCGCTGTTCGGCGGGGTCTATTGGGACATGATCTACGTGCCGCCCGAGGATATCGATCATATCGAGGTGATCAGCGGCCCCGGCGCCACGCTCTGGGGCGCGAATGCGGTGAACGGTGTGATCAACATCATCACCCGCAAGTCGAGCGACACCCAGGGCGGACTGCTTACCTTGGGTGGCGGTAATCTCGAGCGTGACGTCGGGCTGCAGTACAGCGGACGGATCACGCCCGACCTTACCTACCGGGTCCATGCGGAATATCTCGACTACAGCGCGCTCAAAGATGAAAACGGATCGAGTGCCGACGACGGCTGGTCCAAGCCGCAGGGGGGATTTCGCCTCGATTGGACGCCGACCGACAATGCGGTCAACCTCGAGGGCGATATCTACACCGCGGATGAAAATCCGAACGGTTACATCCAAGGCCGCGACGCGCAAGCAAGCTGGCAGCACCAATTCCAGAATGGTTCGAACCTGCAGATCCAGGCCTTCGGCGACGACGAGGGCAGATCCGCGACGGGCGGCAGCGGATTCAAGATCAACACCTACGATTTCGAAGCGCAGCACAGCATCACGCTCGGCATCAACGACATCGTCTGGGGCGCAGGCGAGCGCAACTTCAGTTATCACTTCGAGAACACCGCGCTACAGCTGGTACCACCGAACCGGGATCTCAACCTCGTTAACCTCTTCGCCCAGGACACCATCTCGGTCACGAACGGGCTCAAGCTCACGCCGGGGCTCAAAGTCGAAAGCGAGCCCTATGCCGGCGTCCAGTACATGCCCAGCGTGCGGCTGGCCTGGAAGGTTACCGACTCGACGCTGCTATGGAGCGCGGTTTCCCGCGCTCTGCGTTCGCCCACGCCGGTAGATGAAAGTATACGCGAGTACTCCGGTTCGATTGATGTCTTGAACGGATCAGCGCTGTTCCTGCCGGAAAAATTGACCGCCTACGAGGCGGGGGCTCGCGTCCAGGCGACCGCGGCCGGTTCGTTCTCGATCTCGACCTACTACAACGTCTACGACGACCTGCGCTCGATCGAGCCCTCGGCCACCTTCTTCCCACTACAGTTCCGAAACATGCTGGGTGGCCATGTTTACGGCGTCGAGTTCTGGGGCGATTACCGGGTCACCGACTGGTGGCGGTTGACCGCCGGATTCAATCTCCAGCACGAAAACTTGCGCTTCGCGCCGACCAGCAGCCAGATCGGTGGCTTGGCCTGGGTGGCGGACGACCCCAACCACCAGGTGTCGCTGCGGTCATCGGTCGATCTCGGCAGCACGGTCACTTGGGACACCAGCTTCCGCTACGTGGGCAGGCTGCCCGATCCGGTGGTGCCGGCGTACGCCGAAGTCGACACGCGTCTGGGTTGGCAAGCGACGGAGGCCCTGGAGCTTTCGATCGCCGGCAACAACCTGCTCCATCCGCAGCACGAGGAGTTCTTCGAGGCCGGGGAAACCGACGAGATCCCCCGCAGCTTTTATCTAGCCGCCCAGTGGAGGTTTTGACGTGACCGGGCCCGGCGCGAGACGATGCGCCTTGGCTGTGGCGGTCTGGCTGCTCGCCTTGCCGGCAGGCATGGCTAAGGCGGCAGACCCCAATCCTTTGGAATTGGCGGTCAAGGCGGCGTTCATCTACAAATTCCAATTTTACGTCAGCTGGCCGCCACGGGCGTACACCGCACCGGACAGCCCGTTCAAGCTGTGCATCGTCGGCGACGATCCCTTCGGCAACCTGATCGATCAGGCGGTGAGCGGACAACGCGTCGGCGGTCGCACGATCGCGGTGGCCAGGCTGTCATCGGTGTCGGTCGACGACCATTGCCAAATGCTGTATCTTGGCACCGAAGACCCGCGATTGGCGCGGCAGGAGCTTTCCGCTGTCGACGGCCAGCCCGTCCTCACGATAACTGATGCGATCAGCGACGACTCTGCCAAGGGCATGATCAATTTCGTCATAGCGGACGACCGGGTACGGTTTGAGATCGACGATGCGGCGGCGGCGCGGGACGGTTTACCAATTAGTTCCAAGCTGCTCAGCGTCGCCCTGTCGGTAAGGCCGCTGCCATGATGCGCCGGTGGAACAAATCGAACCGGTGGAACAAATCGAATCTGTGGGGTGCCACTCCGGCGATTGCGATGTCAACCGCTATCCTGGTGCTGATCGCCGGCCTCGCGATCGCCTATTCTGGTGCACAGAGCAACAGCCAACGTCAAATCGACCGCGCCACGGTCCAGAGTCAGATACTGGCATCGACGGTTACCGCGGCGCTCGCGTTCAACGACAGGATGGCGGCGGAGGAATATGTCAGTGCGTTGCGCTCCGATCCGGAGATTCTGAACGCGGCTGTCTACGACGCCGGCGGACGAAAATTCGCGGATTTTTCCCGCCTCAAAGAGCTACCCGTGCCCGAACGACTCGCGGTGAGCGGGACCAAGATCGAAAGCAATCGAGTGACCATCGTGACGCCGGTGGCCGAGGGCCCAGCGCACCTGGGATCGGTGTATCTGCGCGCCACGATCGACTCACCGGCGCAACGGCTCCGGCGCTACGGCACCATCGGCATGCTATCGACGATGGCCGCGATCGTAGTTGCGGTGCTGGGGATCGCGCATCTTACCTTGACCAAGGCGAATCAGGATCTCGAACGCCAGTCGCTGGAGCTGGCGGCAGCGAACCAGCGGCTGCTGCAGCAGATCGACGAGCGTGAAAAGGTCGAGGCGGCGCTGCGCCAGGCGCAAAAAATGGAAGCGATCGGCCACCTGACCGGCGGCGTTGCTCATGATTTCAACAATTTGCTCCAGATCATCCTCGCCAGCCTGGACATGCTGCAACGGCGGTCAATGCACTGGAACCTGGCTGCCAATGCCATGCGCGACTTCCGACGCTATCTGGAAGCCGCCACCGTCGGCGGCGAACGCGCGGCCTCGCTCACCCGGCAACTGCTGGCGTTTGCACGTAGACAGCCGCTCGAGCCCACCAAGGTCGACGTGAACCGGCTGGTCGCCGGCATGTCCGAGTTGTTGCGCCGCACTTTGGGCGAAACCATCGCGGTCGAAACCGTGCTGGCGGGAGGATTGTGGTCCACCTTCGCCGACGCCAATCAATTGGAAAGCGCCCTGGTCAATCTTGCCGTGAATGCGCGCGACGCAATGGCGGAAGGCGGCCGGCTTACGATCGAGACCGCGAACTCGTCGCTCGACGAGAATTATGTTCGCACTCACGACGATTTGGAGCCGGGCCAATACGTGATGATCGCGGTGAGCGACACCGGCAGCGGGATGACCCGCGAGGTGATCGCCCAGGCGTTCGAGCCCTTCTTCACCACCAAGGACATCGGCCGCGGCACCGGTCTTGGCCTGTCGCAGGTCTACGGCTTCGTCAAGCAGTCGGGCGGCCACATCAAGATCTACAGCGAGCCCGATCGCGGCACCACGGTCAAGCTCTACCTGCCAAGGCTGGTTGTGGCAAGTGACGAGGTCCAGGCGACCGGGCCGGAAAAACAGATCCCCAAGGGCACCCGCACCGAAACCATCCTGGTGGTCGAGGACGAGGACGAGGTCCGTGCCTTTTCTTCCGAGATGCTGCGCGAACTGGGTTACGGCGTGATGGAAGCGGCGGACGGCCTCGCCGCACTCAACATCATCGAGTCGGTGCCCTCGATCCAACTGCTGTTTACCGACATCGGATTGCCGAACGGACTGAACGGGCGGCAGCTGGCCGAGGAGGCGCTGAAACGCCGGCCGGAACTCAAGGTGCTGTTCACCTCGGGCTACGCGCGCCACGCGGTCGCGCACAGCGGCAGGCTAGACGCGGGCGTGATGCTGCTGGGGAAGCCGTTTACTTACGGGGCGTTGGCGGAGAAGGTTAGGCAAGTTCTCAATGCGTAAGTGAAGGGGAAGGAAGTCTTCTTTTTGTGAACAAAAAGAAGCAAAAAAACTTTACTAATAAGGCGAAATGCAGATTTTCAAAAGTTTTTGTTTCTTTTTTCAAAAAGAAGACTTTCGCTTGCCTTTCTTAAGCCGGCAACGAAACCGTCACCACCAATCCCCCGTTCTTATGATTCGCCAGCGTCAGATCCCCGCCATGCGCCCGGATCACATTGCGGGCGATCGGCAGCCCTAAGCCAATCCCGCCGGTCTGCCGGCTGCGGCTTTCCTCCATCCGATAGAACGGCTCGAACAGCCTCTCCCGCTGTTCCGCGGGCACGCCCGGGCCGAAATCGCGCAGCGTAATGCTGACTTGACCACCCGACGGCGGGTGCAGTGTCGCCTCGACGCCCTCGCCATAGGCGATTGCGTTGCTGATCAGATTTGACAGCGCCCGCTTCAGCGCCATCGGACTGCCGCGGAAGGTGTAATGCGGCGGACCGCGATAGGTGATCCGGTCGGCATGCTCGGGATGCAGATCGGTGGTCTCGTCGAGGACGGTGCGCAGCAGTTCGGCGAGATCGAGCCGCACCGGCGGTTCGCCGCCGGCGATGTCGCGGCCGAACGCCAGCGTCGCGGTCACCATCGCTTCCAGCTCGTCGAGATCGCGCAGCATGGTCTCGCGCAGTTCGTCATCCTCGACGAATTCGGCGCGCAGCTTCATGCGCGTGATCGGCGTGCGCAGATCGTGGCCGATTGCGGTGAGCAGGAAGGTGCGATCAGCAACGAAGCGACGGATGCGCCCGGCCATGGTGTTGAAGGCATGAGCGGCGCGGGCGATTTCGGTCGGACCGTCTTCCGGCATCGGCGGCGCGTTGACGTCCCGCCCCAATGCGTCGGCTGCGGCGGCAAGCGTGCCGATCGGCGCCACCAGGCGCCGCGCGCCCCATATGATCAGAATCGCCGCAGCAACGGTCATCAGCACGAAGGCAGCGAGGAAGGTCGAGCGCCACCACTCCGGCCGGGATGCCGACAGCCGCATGTCGAGCCAGTCGCCGTCGGGCAGCAGCATCGAAACCGAAAAGAACCGATCGCCGCGCTTGCCCCAGACCAGGAAATCACGCCAGCGCAAATCGGGGGGCAACGGCACGAATCCCATGTTGGCCTGCATGGTTTGCTGGATATACTGAGGCGCGGGCGATCCCGCGTCCATTAGCGGGTGATCCTCGATGGTGGCTTTCAACGCATAGGTGGGATCGAGTTCGGTCAGCAGCGCAGCTCGGTCATCCGGGTCGGTGGTGACGACGGAGCGATAGAGCGTGCCTAGCTTCAGCCCCATATCGCGCTCCTGCGCCAGGCGCTGGAGATCGATGCGGTCGAGCGCATGGATCCACAGTCCCAACGCCTGCACGATCGCGAGCGCCAGCACCAGCACCAGAGTGGTGCGGCCGGCCAGACTGCGCGGCCAGACATGGTTTCGCAGCCGTGCGCCAAACTCCATGACCGGTGCGATAACGGCGGCAATCCTGCGCCGGATCAGGGGGTGCGCGCTGGGCGCGTCAGACGCGCTCGACATCGACCGCGAACACATATCCGCCGCCGCGGACGGTCTTGATCAGTTGCGAATTGCGACTGTGATCCTCAAGCTTGCGACGCAGCCGGCTGATCGCGACATCGATCGCGCGATCGAACGGACCGGCCTGGCGGCCACGCAGCAGATCGAGCAGCATGTCGCGGGTAAGCACGCGCTTGGCGCGCTCGACCAACGCGATCAGCAGATCGTATTCGCCGCCGGTGAGCGCGACCTCGACCCCGTCCGGATTGAGCAGGCGGCGGCGCGCCGGCTCCAGCGTCCAGCCCGCGAACATCAGGGCGCGCACGCCGGGCTCGATTTTCTGCTCGCGGGTGTCGCCCGCACGGCGCAGCACCGCACGCACCCGCGCCAGCAGCTCGCGCGGATTGAATGGCTTCGACAGATAATCGTCGGCGCCGAGTTCCAGCCCGACGATGCGGTCGGTCTCGTCTGCCATTGCGGTCAGCATCACGATGGGTACCGGCGACTGCGAGCGCAGCCAGCGCGCCAGATCGAGGCCACTTTCACCCGGCAGCATCAGGTCAAGCACCACCAACTGAAAATGACCGTGCGGCCACACCCGCTTGGCCTCGCGGCTGTCGCGAGCGGTGGTAACGCGGAAGCGGTTCCGCTCCAAAAATCGGCCGAGCAGGTCGCGGATTTCACGGTCGTCGTCCACGACCAGGATGTGTGGCATTTGCTCCATGTTACAATCATAGGCGAGTTGGCGCGCCGCGGCACTAGGGCGTTGCATTACGTTGCACTTTCCTTAGGCCAGGCAGCGCAGCAACGGTTTGTTCACCCCGCCCGCGATAAAACCCTGCGAGGCCTAACTGCGGTCGAAAGCTCTTAGGGTGAACTATTGCGCACGACGCTGATCGAAAGGTTTCAGCCCGCGACCTTTGTGGAGCGCGGCGTCGCGATTCCGTTCACCACACCGATGCTGAGCGGCACGCGGGCGCGGCCGGACGATCGCTCTGGAATGGAGCTGGTGGTGCCAAATCCAGGCAGCGGTCAGGGGGTATATGTCTTTAATTGGAGCCACTTGGCGAAATTCTGCCAGCCCAGCCTGCATGATCTGGCGCTGACCGAGCGGGTGGCAGCGCTGAGATCGCTGACCCCGGCGACCATTCGCCGGGTATCGCGGGAAGTCGCGACCGAAGGTCTGGCGGGGCGCGAGGTGGCACTGGCGGCCGACCGGTCCCGCGGTGACGATGAGCAGGCGACCGTGGTCACCAATTATCATCTTCTGGTTCGCCTGATGCGCCAGATTGCCGCGAATGATCCGAGCAAGTTTCCGGCGGAGCGCGAATCGGCGCTCCTTGTTCAGCGACGCGCCCGAGAATCGATCGCGATCATCGCGCCGCAGATCGGCCTCTTGCCCGACCAATTGGCGGTCAACCTTGAGGAGTTAGCCGAAATTTGCCTTCGGGTCGGCGTCGGCAACGCTGGCATAACCGCGCAAGCGCCTCTTATGATCAAGGAGCTGCACCGATTTCGCGCCGGTATCGCGGCCTGGGTCGCAGCTCGGGACGGCGATCGCGCCGATCAGGCGCGCTACATCCTGTCGGAGGCCGACGCGCTGCTGGAATTGGCGGAGCCGTTGGTGGCAGCGAGCCAGCGGCGGGCGTTCGATGTGCTGCAGTTGCTGCGC
>Ga0302310_10004906_pt1 | contig 10028 bp, 10 predicted proteins | sample III_Palsa_N1_2_FD_200451 | JGI IMG/M metagenome (GOLD analysis project Ga0302310, IMG submission 200451) | Peat permafrost microbial communities from Stordalen Mire near Abisko, Sweden - III_Palsa_N1_2 | ecosystem: Environmental > Terrestrial > Soil > Palsa > Peat permafrost | place: Sweden... | reverse complement strand
CGGCTAATGCCGATGATTACTTGCGTTCGGCGGCGGTCTTGTCTCGGGTGGCGCGGAATTCGGAATCCTTGCTCCAGTCCGGCCACTCGTCGGAATTGGCGAGTTGGCTGCCGAGCACGTAAAGCACCTGCAGATCGCGCGCCATGCCGGTGAATGGCCAGTCGGCCTGCCACTCGTCGCCCTGCTGGTGATAGCGTTTGGCGGTGTAGTCGTCTTCGGCGGCCTTGCCGGCGGCAACGCCGCCGTCGACCCAGTCGTTACCCGAGCCGAACGAGATCGCCGGCACGCCGCGCTTGGCGAACGAGAAGTGATCGGAACGGAAGAAGTGTCCCGCTTCCGGCTTCGGGTCCGGGCTGTAAACCATGCCGAAGGTCTTCGCGTCGGCGATCAGGTCGTCCAGCAGGCCCAGTTTGGCGCTACCCGAAATGGTGAAATTGCGCGACGGACCGTGCGGATCGAGCGCATCCATATTGATCACGCCCACCGTCGTGGCGAGTGGATACAGCGGTTTGGCGGCGTAGTACTCCGAACCGAGCAGGCCTTTCTCTTCCGCGGTGACGTTGAGGAACACCAGCGAACGCTCCGGTCGAGGTGCCTTGGCAAAAGCCCGGCCCAGCTCGATCAGTGCCGCCGTGCCGGTGGCGTTGTCGACGGCACCGTTGTAGATGCGGTCGCCTTTGGCATCGGGCTGGCCGACGCCCAGATGATCCCAGTGCGCGCTGTAGATTACGGTCTGGTCCGGGTGCTTGCTGCCTTCGATACGACCGACGATGTTGTGCGAGGTGATGACTTTGGAGTCGACCTTGAAATTGGCCGAGAAGCTTTCGCCTTTCAGCGTCAAGGGCTTGAACTCGCGCGTCTGCGCCTGCTTTTTCAGCGCCTCGAAATCGAGCCCGGCGCGTTTGAACATGTCGACGGCGAGATCGCGTTGAATCCACGCTTCCAGCTGCGGGTGCACGGCGGCCGGCTTGTCGCGCACGATGTCGAACATCGTAATGGTGTTGGAGTTCTTCACCGTGTTCCAGCCGTAGGAGGCCGGCGCGGTTTCGTGAATCACCAGCATGCCGAGCGCGCCCTGGCGCGCGGCTTCCTCGTATTTGTAGGTCCAGCGGCCGTAATAAGTCATGGCCTTGCCGCCGAAATCGCCGACGCCGGTTTCAAAGTCGGGATCGTTGATCAGCACCACGGCGATCTTGCCGTGCAGGTCGACACCCTTGAAATCGTCCCAGTGACGCTCCGGCGCCTTGACGCCATAGCCGATGAAGACCAGCGGCGCATTGGCGATCGCCACGGAGGTCGAGCCATCCATCGGCGCCCGCACGGCAATCTCGTTACCCTGCGTCAGCGACTGCGACTTGCCGTCGATCGACAGGCTGAGTGCGGGCGTGCCGATGATTTCGGTGCGCAGCAGCGGCACCGCCTGGGTCCAGGCGCGCTTGCCGTTGATCAGGTCGCCGCCAGGCTGCAGGCCGGCGGCCTTCATCTGCGAGACCACGTAGTCGACCGTCTTGGTTTCCGCGGGGGTCGCGGGCCCGCGGCCTTCAAAAGCGTCCGAAGAAAGGACCTTGTCCTCTTCGGAGAGGCGATGCGGATCGAAGGTTGGCGGGGTGACGGCGGCGGCCATGACGGCCGTCGATATCGCCAGGGCGAGCGTGGAGAAAATCAGTCTTTTCAAGAGCGGCTACCTGTGGTGGGAATCCGCTCCCGATAGTAGGGAGCCGATGCCGACAGGTCTAGCCGTCCGAATGTTGGCGCAATCGCCGCCAGCTCAGATGCCCGCGTACCACTCGTAGCCCTGGTCTTCCCAGTAACCGCCGTTGCCACTGCCGATCTTGGCAAACGTATCGACCAGCTCGATGCTGCCGATGTACTTGGCCTGCTTGTAGCCCAGCTGGCGACCTACGCGCAGGCGCAGCGGCGCGCCGTTGGACACCGGCAGCGGCTTGTCGTTGAGGTTGAAGGCGAGCAGCGTCTGCGGATGGCGCGCTTCCTCGATGTCGACGCTTTCGTAGTAAGGCGTGTCCACGTCCATATTGTCCAGGCAGTGGAACACCACGAAGCGCGCCTTGGGGTCGACGCCGACGTGATCGAGCAGGGCGGACAGCTGCGTGCCCTGCCATTTGCCGATGGCGCTCCAGCCCTCAACGCAGTCATGACGGGTGATCTGGGTGCGGTTATCGAGCTTCTTCAGATCGTCGATGGAAAACTCGCCCGGCTTGCTCACCAAGCCGGTGACTTTTAACTTGTAGTCGCGAAAGTTGTTCGCCATCAGCGCCTGGTATTCGTCCGTGTCCGGCATGGTGGTGCCGTTTGGATGGAAGGTCGGCGAGATATCGGCTTCGGTGTATTCCTTGGCCATGGCGCTGGAGGGCGACAGCAGCGCCTGCACGCGCCGGTTTAGCCCTTGAGCCTTGCCGAGTACTTTCGGACCCCAGCTGCTTTGCGAGATCTTGTCGCAGCCGGCGACCAGCAGGCCCGCGGTGCCCATGAGGGCCATACGCAGAAACGTCCGACGGTCAGTCATGGGTCGTCTCCTTGATCACCGCCACCGGTTCGGGTTTGACCACGCGCGCTGGCTCCACGTCCACCTTGTAATAGCCCGTGATCATGCCGCGCAGCTGGTTGAACACGCCGCTGATCAGCACCTCGAACACGTGGATCAGCACGAAGGCGACGAAGGCCCACGCGATGATGAAGTGGATGGTGCGCGCCGCCTGCCGGCCGCCGACGAACTCCACCATCGGCGAGAGCACCGCATCCATCCTTGGCGACATCGCCAGGCCCATCAGCACGATGCCGATACCGAAGACGAAGATCACGATCAGATACGCCAGCCGCTGCAGGATGTTGTAGCGCAGCGCTTCCTCACCGTGCGGATGCTTGAAGCGCACGTGGTCGGCGATCGACTGGCCGATGCCGCGCCAGTCCGCCTTGGTCGGCCACAGGTCGCGCTGCACGTGTTTTTTCGCCAGCGAATAGCTGATGTAGCAAAGCCCGTTGAGCACGAAGATCCAGGCAAAGAAGAAATGCCATTGCCGGCCCATCGACAGCCAGCCTGGACCGGGCACGGTGAGCCAGGAGGGAAAGCCACGCGCGGTCGGCGTGCCATCCGGCCCTTTGGAAACACCGAGAACGCCGGTGGTGTTGAACTCGTGCTTGCCGATGCGGGTAATGCCGGTGAGGTTGCCATTGGCGTCCTCACGCGCGTCCAGCGCAAGCAGGGGCTTGTCCGGGTTGTTGTAATTGCCCCAGGACAGGCTCGGATGCGCATTGAAGATCTGCAGGCCGCTGAAGAACATCAGCGACAGGCTGATCACGTTGATCCAGTGCATCAGCCGGATCGGCAGCGAGTGGCGATAGACCAGCCGCTTTGATTTGACCGGCGCGGTTGGCGCGATCGCAGCGGGGGCTGGGCCCATCACGTTTTCAGTCACGGTTTCCGTGGTCATGGAAGGGTTCCCCGGCAGCGGATCAACGGCTAGATAGTGAGTTTACGCGGTAAGTCTCTGATCCATTCGCTGCGGGTGCTTCCCCGGTTACGCGTCATCCGCGCGGCTGCAATATTCCATCAACCGTGATGCGCGTTGTCGTGCTCGTCGGCCGGCCCATGTGAGCAGGCGACCCAGGACGACTCCCCGACCAGATAGTGCTCCTTTTTCCAGATCGGCAGGCGCATCTTGACCTGGTCGATGATGTAACGGCAGGCGCGAAACGCCTCGTCGCGATGCGGCGAGACCACGCCGATCCACACCGCCGTATCGCCAACCGCAAGACTTCCGATGCGATGCACGCAGCGGGCGTCGGCAATGCCGAAGCGCTGCACGGCTTCGTCGATGATCCGCTCGCCTTCGCTGATCGCCAGTTCGTTATACGCTTCATAGTCCAGGCCACTGACCTCGCGGCCTTCGTTGGTTTCGCGCACCCAGCCTTCGAACACGCAAAAGCCGCCGCAGCCCGGCCGCTGCAGTTCGCGCCGCAGCGTGTTGGTGTCGACCGGCTGCGCGGCAATGCTGACGCGGCTCATCCGCCGGCCACCGGCGGAATGAAAACGATCACGTCGCCTTCGGCCAGCGGCTGCTGCCAGTCGCGAAACTGCGCGTTCACGGCGACCTTGAGTTGCGCGGTATCCAGCCGAAAGCCGTGCCGCTGGCGCAGCTCGGCGTAAAGGCCGGCGAGGGATTCGGCGGTGCTTGAAACGGTTTCGCGACCTTGCCCGGCCTGCTCGCGCAGCTGGGCAAAGTATTCCACGGTAACGGAGGTCATCGGAGGGCGGCTCGCAGTGTGGCCAGTTCTTCGGGCGTGTTGATGTTGTCCAGCGCGTGCGCCGCGTAAGGCTGCAGCAACTGGGTATCTCCCTGGATCAGCGCCTTGCGCGGACAGCTGCGGCCGGACTGAACGCGTTCCAGAAGTTTTGCGTGACTGGCCGGCTCCCACAGCGCGCACAGCGGCTCGGGCAGGCCGTCATGGCTGCTGATGAAGGCGGTGGCTTCACGGCTCGGGTCGCGCGACTTCAGCAGATGTAGCAAGGTTGCGGTATCCAGTCGCGGCAGATCACAGGCTACAACCAGCCACGCCACGTCGGGGTAGAGCGCCTGGGCGGACAGGATGCCGGCGGCGGGGCCGGCATCCTCGAAGGCATCGACGATTTGCGGCAGGTCCCGACGCACCGGTTCGTCGCGCTGGTCGCTGCGCACCGAAATGAAGACCCGATCCAAAACCGATGAAAGCAGGCGATACGTCCACAGCAGCTGCGGTTCGCCGTGGTAGTCGATCAGCGCCTTGTCATGCTGCATGCGCCGGCTGGCGCCGCCGCTGAGCACCAGTCCATAGACGGTGGTGGCCGAGGAGTGCATCGATGCGCTCATGCCGGCGTCGCCTCGGCATCCACATCGCGCTTGCCGCCGGATTTATGCAGCAGGCGCAGGTCGCGGATCACGATGTCGTGCGACATCGCTTTGCACATGTCGTAAACCGTTAGCGCGGCAATACTGGCACCGGTGAGCGCTTCCATCTCCACCCCGGTGGGGCCGTGGCAGGCGACCTCGCAGACGATGACGATCTCATCGCCTTCCACCGTGAGATCGACGCGGCAGCGCTGCAGCATCAGCGGATGACATAGCGGGATCAGCTGCGGGGTGGCCTTGGCGCCCATTACGCCGGCCAGGTTGGCGGTAGTCAGCACAGGGCCCTTGGGCGTCATATGGCCAGCTTTGCGCAGCTGCGACGCCACGTCGGCCGGCAGCAGCACGCGCGCCTGCGCCCGCGCGATGCGTTGCGTGGCGACTTTGTCGCCCACATCGACCATGCGCGGCTGATTGTCCGAACCCACGTGCGACAGCATTCAGCCTCCGATGTAATACATTTCGATTTTCTTGTGATGCTGCGCCTGCGGCGTGGCGCGCTCTTCGCTGTAGCGATCGGTGCGCTGCAGCCAAGCGCTTCGCATCATGTCCAGCAGCTGTTCATCCGAGGCGCCGCTACGCAGCGGCTGCTTCAAATCCATGCCGCGCTCGGCGAACAGGCAGGTATACAGCGAACCGTCCGACGAAATGCGCGCACGCGTACAGGCGCCACAGAACGGTGCCGTCACCGACGAGATGAAGCCGATCTCGCCCTGGCCGTCGCGATAGCGGTAGCGCTTCGCCACCTCGCCTTTGTAGTGGCCGGGCAGGGCTTCGAGCGGCCAACGCCGCTCGATCTGCTGCAGCAGTTCCGCCGATGGCACCACTTCGGCCATCGACCAGTGGTTGAGGTTGCCCACGTCCATAAATTCGATAAAGCGCACCACGACATCGCTGCCACGGAAGTAGTCCAGCATGTCGAGGAGCGTGTGATCGTTGACGCCGCGCTGCACCACGGTGTTGACCTTGAGATCACCCAGCCCGGCGGCGCTCGCCGCACGGATGCCCTGCAGCACGCGCTCCAGTTCGCCGCGGCCGCCGTTCATGCGCGAGAACACCGCGGGATCGAGCGAGTCCAGGCTCACGGTGACCCGATTCAATCCTGCGGCCATCAGCGTCGGCGCCTGCTGGGCCAGCAGCACGCCGTTGGTGGTCAGTGCGATGTCCTCGATCGATTCGATCGCGCGCAGCTCGCTGATCAGCTCGGCCAGATTCGGCCGCAGCAAAGGCTCGCCGCCGGTAATGCGCACCTTGCGCACGCCGAGCAGCGCAGCCAGCCGGGTCAATCGCACGATCTCGGCGAAATCGAGCCGCTCGGCGGTCGGGAGAAAAGCGAAGTCCTTGCCGTACTTGGCCTCCGGCATGCAGTACGGGCAGCGGAAGTTGCAGCGATCCATCACCGAAATGCGCAGGTCGTGCAGCGGGCGGCCGCGCATGTCCAGCGGAGGAACGAGCCGGGCGCGCAGCGCGCCGGGGAGGGTATCCGTCGTATTCATCTCACCAAGGATAGTAGGTGGCGATGAAACCGGCGGGAAAGTGCGACCTTTCGGGCGGCAGTTCTACAAAGCCGTCGGTCTGCGTCAGCGCGCAGAAGTCGCCCGAGGTCTGCGGCGGCATGGGCGCGGCGACAGGCAGGCCTGCAGCATCTGGCTGCATCCGCACGGGAACGAAATAGGTGAGCGCGGCTGCAAAGTCGATCGGGGCCGCCAGGACAACGCGGGTGGGTGGTGGCGCCGTTCGACCCATGGCGGCAAGCAGCGCAGGCATCACGTAGCGGGTGGCGCAGACCAGCACCGACACCGGATTTCCGGGCAGCGCGAAGACCGCCTGACCCTTCGGGCCCATACCGAACCACATCGGCTTGCCCGGCCGCTGGGCAATCTTGTGGAATACCCGCTGCACGCCGAGCTCGCTGAGTACGCCCGGCACAAAGTCGCGCTGGCCCATCGACACACCGCCTGAAAGGATCAGCACGTCGCGCGTATCGAGCTCCTGTGCGATGGCGGCTTTCAGTACGTCGCGGTCGTCGGTGACGTGCTTGAGCTTCACCTCGCTCAGACCGCGGCTGGCGAGAAGCGCAGCGAGTGCCCGATCGTTGGATCGGCGGATCTGCCAGGCGGCTATCGGCGACTCTACGTCCACCAGCTCATCGCCGGTAGCGAGGATCGTCACGCGCGGCTGGGTCGACACCTCGACCGAGCCGTAGCCGTTGGCGGCGATCACGGCGATTTCCGGCGCGCGCAGCCTGACACCGGCCTCGATAAGGGTTTCGCCGGCTTGGCAATCGCTGCCACGGCGGTGAATAAACTGCCCGCGCTGCGGTTCGTAGCCGGCGGCGACCAACAGCTGCGATCCTTCGCGCCGGGTTTGTTCAACCGCGACGACCGTGTCACAGCCGTCGGGCATCACGGCGCCGGTCATCACCTCGATGCAGGCGCCTTCCCGACACATCGCTATTGGCGTCATGCCGGCGGCCTGCATGCCGGCGATATCGAAGCGTCGTGCGCCGCGCGAGAAATCCTCGAAGCGAATCGCCATACCGTCCATCGTGACGCGGTCAAATGGTGGCTGGTCGCGCTCGGCGATGATGGACTGGCGCAAGATGTGTCCCGAGGCGCCATCAATCGCACGGCTATCCGCGGCGAACTGGCCCACGCGATCGCCAATCAGCTGCTCCGCCTCGTCGGCAGAAATCATCGTGGTCATGGGCTGATCGGGCATAAGGCTAGTCGGGTAGTCGGGTTTACAAAAGACGCATGAGAGCATTCGACGCGTGAAGACGCTGGGTTACTTCATCATAAGCCCGGCGCGATGGCCCGAAGGCTGCGCATGGCGGCCCAACGCCTTGTCCATCGCCTGGGCCGATGGACAAGGCGCGGTTGAGCTTTGCTTGCGGCGAGGTCGCAATAGCGCCGATTTCGGAAACCGGCGTGGGCTAGCCGCGTCAGTTCGAAGGACGGGTGGCCGGAGGTTGGGTGTCGGGGGCCGACGGTGGCGGTGGAGGTGGAGGAGGCAGAACCACCTCGGGGTTGGCCTGCTGCGCCTCCAGCTCGCGGATTCGTGTTTTCACTGCCTCCAACTGGGTACTGGTGTTGCGCAAATCATTGGAAAGCGCCACGGCCTCCTGCTGCGCCTGCTGCTGCTGGGCGGCCACCTCCCGAGCCTGCTGCTGCTGACGATCCGCATCCTGCTGCAGGTTTTTCAGCCGCTTTTCATTCATTGCCACCATCTGCTCGGCATAGGCGTTGCCCGCCTTTAGCCGCAGCGCATCGATATCGACCTCGGCCAGCTTCTCCGTCTGCTCTGCGAAGGCGCTGTAGATCGACTCCGCGCTTCGTTCCGAGTCGGTCTGAATAACCCGCCAGTACGCGTCGTCGTGAAACAGCGCCACGTAGTAGCTGAGTTTGTCCGGCTGAAAAAACAGCGTGGCGCCGTAATGGCCGTTGAAGGTCGTGCGCAATTGGGTCAGCTGGTGCCCGTCGATCAACTGGCGCAGATACGCCACCGTTCCGCTGGACGCCTGCTCGGGCGCCGGTTTGGTCTGCACGGCGGGGGGCCGTGAACTGTGCAGGGGGGCGGCGCATGCAGAGACGCCGATGAAGGTCAGTGCGACCAGCAACCTGGAGAACTGTCGTCCGTGCCCGCTGCCAATCATCAATGCAACCCCTGACATAACTTGAGCAGACTGCGGCCGGCGATGGACAAAGCCTGTGGTGGGCAGATGGCCCAGTTTATGCAGCCCGATATTGGGAGTCTAATGGTGCGGCGTGGCGGGTCAAGTGGTGCCTACCCGAACCGACCAAAACCGTGAGTCACCGGAGTACTTCTGGTTGGCTTTGGTCGAACTGACCCTGCGGGCTAGCTTCAGCTGAAATCCCAAGTCTTCGTTTGCTTTTTAAAGTGAACTATTCCGCAAAAATGGATTTAAAGACCATATTTTCTGTGATGCGAATCTCATTCGTCAGCAATGGATTCAACGCACGACAAAATATTGCCGAATTTGCGCACTCTTTATTGAAGGGCACAGCTTCAATCGAACCGAATCCAGACAATTAAGAGAATTCCGGGTATTTTTAAAGCGTTGGCCGTCGCCACGGAAGCGAACGGTCGGAAGGAGTGGTCCGGGCTCAAATCACGGTTGATCCACGTCCAAAGATTGGTCGCCAAAAGGAGCAAGGCATCATGACTGTAGAAAACGCAGGCGCGCTACTTCCGCAAGATCTCATATCGCTGACCGGGGTACTCAAGGTCTGCGACATGGAGACAGTCGTGCTTGGTGCCCACCACAAGCGAGCGGCCATCGATTCGGAAGTGGTGGGCGACTCGGTTTTCTGCCAGATCGAAACGGACTTCTCTTTCCGCGGGCGTTTCGCCATCCCCTCCGACTGGTGCCTGCTTGGTTGCCTCCACGATGCGAGTAACGCGAGCGGATGCAACGGTACGCCGATAGTGTCGGGCACGGCTTTTACGGTATTTCCTGGCGGCGTCAGCGAGTTCGTTTTTGGTGCCGACAGTCGCGCCATCGTCATGCTTGTGCCTCTGCAGCGGCTAAAGCAGAAATTTGCCCAGCTCGTGCATCCCGACCTGGAAATTCCCGGCCGCCTTCTGGCGATGTTCAATTTCACCAGTTCGCAACTTGGCAACACGTTGTCGGCAAATTTCGAAAAAGTGCATCAGCATCTGTTCCAGCAACCGCGCGGACCAGACTCGGCTGCTCCGATAGAAAAAGAGCTCGATACGCTGCTTGAGAATCACCTGCTAGCCGGTCTGAGTGCGCAGGCAGATGATCGGCCGCAATGTTCGCGGGGACGGCGCGCCCATTATCAGATCGTGCAGCGAGCTGAATCCTATATGCGTGAAAACATGCGCCGGGTGATTTATCTCGACGAACTTTGCAAGGCTGCTGGCGTCAGCGAGCGCGCGCTGCGTTACGCGTTCGACGATTTGCTGGGACTTTCGCCGAACCGCTATTTGTCCATGCTGCGGTTGTGCACGGCATTCAGAGCTCTCGCAGTTGCCGACGCCAGCCGGCGCTCGGTGAAGTCAGTCGCGCTGAGTTGCGGGCTATGGGACCTGTCCCGTTTTGCCGATCACTATCGTCATACGTTCGGTGAGCTGCCTCGCGAC
>Ga0302310_10004901_pt1 | contig 10035 bp, 6 predicted proteins | sample III_Palsa_N1_2_FD_200451 | JGI IMG/M metagenome (GOLD analysis project Ga0302310, IMG submission 200451) | Peat permafrost microbial communities from Stordalen Mire near Abisko, Sweden - III_Palsa_N1_2 | ecosystem: Environmental > Terrestrial > Soil > Palsa > Peat permafrost | place: Sweden... | reverse complement strand
GCATCAAAATGCTGACCAGGTTGTAACGGAAGTCGCGCCAGGAAGTCTGGAAGGCCGCGGAAAAAAGCAGCGGTGGGAGAAAAACAAGAAATACAACCTCGGGATTCAGCTCCGCATGCGGCATGCGCGGCAACAGGCTGAGTAGCAGGCCGCCAATCACCAAAATGATCGGGTAAGGCGTTCGAAACCGCTTGGCAAGAAGTGCGAGTACTACGACAAGAATCAGAAGAAGAATCAGAACCGGTTCGAAGTGTTGAATGTTGCGTCCGTACATGTTCGCCGCGAGCAGTACGATATCCTAGTTGCCTGCTCATCGCACGCGCTTCGAATAATCGAGTGCGAGCCGCTGCAATTCACTGGCCTAAACCGCGCGAAGCCGTTCGACCCTGCAGCCGAATCATTATCGCTGCTGAACCGAAGTACGTTGAGATTCTGCTTTGAAACTATTGGCAACTCTCAATCGAAAGCGCGGGTAAACTCCGAGACTATGACGGACTGGCTTTCTTGGGGCACGGCTGGGAGCGGTAACAGGAGTTGAAAGGCGGTTGCGCCTCGTTGACTTGATTTGAGACACCATCTAAGATGTGCGGCCAATGGTGGCTACTGGCCGATGCGGACCTCACGGTCTTCGATCCCGACAAGGTCATTGATAAGGCGACTTATGAAAAGCCCCTACAATATTCAGAGGGCATACAATTCGTCTTTGTGAATGGGACGCCGGTCGTAAGGGACGGCAAGCTCGTAGAAGGCGTATTCCCTGGACGTGCTGCGCGGGCGCCGATTACGTCCGCGAAGTGACCGGACGGTGATCGCCAAAACCATTTCGCATTACAGAACATCCTGGAACCGGACAAGTCAGGGGAACAGAACGTACGTTTCGTCCGCTAAGGCGCCCGAAAACTGAGTACGGAACGAGAAGAATCGGCTTGATGTGCAATGCCCTCTTAGATCCGAACTTTTACGGCAGCGGCGTTTCCCCGAGCTGTTTCAGCTTCTGCTCGGCATTGGCCCTAATTAAATCACGGACCTGCTCGTTGTAAGTCGTGTCGGAGGACAAAAGTTCGATCGCTTTTTTTGCGTTCTGGCGTGACAGATCCCTCTGGCCGTTTGCAAGATAAGCATCGGAAAGACTATCGTAAACATTTGGCGAATTCGGATAAGCCGCAACGTTGAGTTTCATGATTTCAACCGCGCCTTTGGTATCGCCGGATTGAATGTGCTGGTATCCCACGAAGTTCACAGTCGCCTCGGAAAACAGGGTGGCTTTGGGATCGTGCTGACGGGCTTCTTCCAGAAGTTGTCCAACTTTGGCCGCGCCGCCGGGTTGATCTATCTGATCCAGGATGTGTGCCTCCGGAGGGATTGCGGGAGGATTCGCAGGTGTGGGTGCTCGGCCGGGAGTCTTGATCAACGTAGTTACGTACCAGTTCACGATAATTCCCGACAGCTCCGGATGAGCCGCAAACATAGTCACTCCGTGGCCGCCTGTGGCGTAATGAGCGAACGTTTTTCCCGGATTTGAGGTGAGGCTATAGAGCCACTCCATTGCTAGCGGTATGGTTGGGAATTCATCGTCATCGGCGACGGAGAAAAACACCGGCACTCTTGCCGAGTCGCGCAGGAATTGGCGCCCTTTTAGGTCTGTAACGCCCGAGAGCAAAACCAAAGATCTCACATCAGCATGCCGGCGCGCCATCTGAACGGAATTATCGACCCCGCAACTCGCGCCGCCCACGCCGATCATGTTAGGCGTAACGCCCGGCTGGGAGACCAGATACTGAAAGGCGGTGTCAAAATCACCGGGCCACTTTTCTTTTTGAATCTGCGCCATTTGTGCAGGGGGCAGCTTATCGAATGGGTCACCGCCGCTCTCTCCATAGCCGCGGTAATCCAGGGTCAGCACGTTGATTCCCGCTGCCGCGAGCTGCTGCGCCAAGCCGTCCCAATTCTTGCGCCCGCGCATGTTGCATTGATGCAGCAGCAGGACTCCGGGACCCGGCTTGGCAGCGGCAAAATAGCTAGCTTTGAGTTTGGTGCCGTCCGCAGCGGTTAGGTCTACGATGTGCTGGGCGCGTAACACCGGCGCCGCACAGGTAAGAGCGAAGAGGAGAGCGGCGAGGAGACGGAGTGAGAGTCGTCGAGCCATCATCGGGACCTCCACAAGCTGCAATATCATACTGAACCACACCTCAGTGCGAAGGAGAAAAATAAGAGTCGGATTACCGGACAAGTCCGACTCAGCAATGGTTAATGCGACCCCACGGAAGTAGGCATGTTACAATCGTCCTGCGTTTGTCGCTCTTGTGAACCTTTAGATTTGATCAGAGGCGCAGGTCCAACTTGCAGCTTTACTCCCTGAAGGCGGTCGAGAAGCACAAATAGCTTAAAAAGCAACGAAGGAAATAAATCAATGAGAGAACAAGGAACAGTGAAGTGGTTTAATGCCAGCAAAGGATTTGGGTTCATCCAGCGCCAGTCCGGCGAGGATGTTTTCTGTCATTTCTCGGCCATTCAAGGGGACGGATACAAGTCTCTGAACGAAGGACAGGCGGTTGAATTTGAGGTCACAAAAGGCCCCAAGGGTTTACAGGCGGCAAACGTTACAGCCCTCTAGTCATCGAACGTGAGCCTCTCGCTTTGGCGGGGGGCTCACGCTTCTCTTCCCCGAAGTTAGTAACTCCCGATTAGTCGGATAACCCCACAAGCCATCGGTGAGTAGTTTGTTTCATCGATTTTGCCATTGATCGTGGCCCTTCGCTTGCAATCGACTTGGCGTTTGTCCTTGACTCGTCGCCGCGCGAAATGTATACCGCGACTAAGTACACAACTAGGACTTCGGGAGGGATGACATGACTTCACATCGGCCTACTCGAATTGGAATACTAATCCTGTTCACCATACTCGAAGCATATAGTTTTTGGGGAGTGACACCACTGCGTGCGCAGAGCACCACCGCCACCGGAAGCATTCAGGGAACGATCACGGACCCGAGCGGCGCGGTCGTAGAAGGCGCCAAGATTGGCATCACCAATAAAGACACCGGTCAGGCTCTCAAAGTCACCACCTCGTCGGCAGGCGCATATAATTCCGGCGCGCTCGTTCCGGGAAATTATTCGGTTCGCGCCGAAGCGACGGGTTTCAAGACGGTCGAAGAGGGCGTGATCGTAAAAGTGGGCGTCGTTTCGGGTATCAACTTTACTCTTCAAGTAGGCGCGGCGAACACGGTGGTTGAAGTGGCCGAGCAAGCCGTAGCTGTCAACACCGAGCAGGCCAGCGTTCAGGGAGTTTTGAACCGGGAGCAAATCGAGAACTTGCCTGTGAACGGCAGAAACTTCCTCGATCTGGCGCAACTCGAGCCCGGCGTGCAAATTCAGGATGGCGCCGACTTCGACCCCACGAAAGTGGGCTTCTCGTCCATCTCCGTGGGCGGCCGCTTTGGCCGCACGGCCCGCATTGAAGTGGACGGCGTGGACGTAAGCGACGAGACCGTGGGCACCACGACTGAAAATATTCCTGCAAGTGCGATCGACGAGTTTCAGATCAGCCAGTCCACCTTGGACCTTTCGAACGAACTCACCTCCTCGGGTGCCGTGAACGTTACCACTCGCTCTGGAACGAATGCTTATCACGGCGAAGGCTTTGCCCTTTTTCGAGATAGCGACGTCTCTGCGGCTCTTCCCGGACCCCCTTCACCGTATCAGCGCAACCAAGACGGCGGCAATTTCGGCGGCCCGATTCTGAAAGATAAGCTCTTCTTCTTCCTCGACGTGGAACATACAAACCAGAACCTCCTCGCGCCGATCGTGCCTGCTGCGCCGTTCGATGTCTTTACCGGAAACACCGCTACTCCGTTCCGGGAAACCGATTATGACGCTAGGCTCGATTGGCAATTCTGGAAAAACGTCCACATGTTTTACCGCTTCAGTTATTTCGACAGCTTGGCGGTCGCCACTGGCGGGACTATTGGCTATCAGCCGTTCGAGGATAAGAACTATACCCGGACGAACGTGGTGGGCGCCGATTTCACCACCAAGGGCGGATATACGCACAGCTTCCGCTTTGAATACTTGAAATTTATCAACAACCTGGGCGATACAGTTCTCGGATCGAACCTTCCGTTCGCGAATTTCCCGGTTAGTCTAAATTTCGCCAGCTTCGGCTTTCTTACCGGCCCCAATTTTCTGGCCCCGCAGCAAACTTTCCAGACGGATCGCCAAATTAAGTACGACGGCAGTAAATTGCTTGGCGCGCATATTCTCCGCTATGGCGCCTCCTACAACCGCCTGCGTGGCGGCGGACTATTTTCATTCAGCGCGATCACCGCAAACGTTAGCCCGATTGGAAGCACACAAGAGATCGCCAATGCCATGAACGGTCCGGCATGTCCCGGCGGAATCCCTGCCGTCTCTTGCCCGCTCAATTATCCGTTGGACAACGTAACTCTGGGCAACGGAGAGGATTGTGACACCGAAATCCCGGCATTCAACGAACCTTGCAGCGGCACTCCTCCAGACAACCGGATCGGTTTGTACGTCGGCGATAGCTGGAAAGTAAAGCCCAATCTTACCGTCACCTACGGAGTGCGCTACGTGCGCGACACCGGACGGACAGACAGCGACCTGCCGGCGTTTACTGGCACTGCGGCGACTGAACTCAATGCTGTGATGCCTGGCTTGGCCAACCGAGTCAACCAGCCGAACCACAATTTTGGTCCACAACTTGGCGTGGCGTGGGATCCGCGCAAAGACTCCAAGACGGTAATTCGGGCCGGAATCGGCGTGTTCTATGAAAATGCTATCTGGAACAATGCCGAGTTTGATCGTCCGGAACGTCTTGCCACCGGTGCGTTTCTTGCAAACCCCACTCCCTGCGTCGGCGGGTCGGGCGTGGCAGTTCCTCTGCCCGATGGGTCTCAGGGTTTTTTGGGCGGGGTTGACGCGACAACGGCGAGCGGAATATGTACTTCCCTGATAGGCGCTACGCTCGGGCCTAGCGCCGGCAACTGCAGCGGGATGACCGCCGCGCAATGCGTCGCAACCTTCCAAACAACTTACCAACAGGCCTCGAAGGCTGTCGGCGCAAGCGCGCCGAACCCGTCATACATTCCCAATCTGATTTCTAGTGGATCCGGGATATTTCTGGGCGCGCTGGCACCCAAGTACAGGACGCCCTACTCAATCCAAATGAACGCCGGAATTCAGCGAGAGATAATGCCCGGAATGGTGCTTAGCGTGGATTATCTTCGCAACGTAAATTTACATTATTTGATCGGCGTCGACGCGAACCACAGTGGCGACGTTAGATTCTTCAATAAATCCGCTGCACAACAAGCTATAGCAGCCACTCTCGCTGCGTGTGGCGTGGGAAGCATCAATGCCGCTATCGCCGCTTGTCCGGGCCTACATCCCGCAACTCCGATGAATCCCGTTCCGGGCCCGGCGACAATGTCGGATTTTGGGGGCTTCGGTCTTGATTCCGCGGCCGACCTCGGAATCAGCGGTTGCGAAACCGGCTTGGGTACGAGCTATCCGTGCGCCTTCACCGGAGTTAACCCTGACCTCGGACTGGTAACGTTTCTTTATCCTATCGGGCGTTCGGTGTACAACGCGCTGGACATCAAGTTAGTCGACAACGTTAAAACCCCGGTGCGCGGAGTGAAGTACTTAAACTTCCAGTTCGCCTATTCTCTTTCACGGTTTACGAATTGCGGAGCTGCCCTAACCACTTCCGCGGGGACCTCTCCGGCCGCAGCCGATCAAGACTTTGTCAATCCGACAATTGATAACAACAAGCCCTGCGGCTTCAGCGGCCCTTCTGCGCTCGATCGCACCCACCAGTTTTCTTTCGGTGGCTACGCAGATATGCCGGCACATTTCCGCCTCGGGATGATTTTTCACTTCGACAGCCCGCTGGCTAGCGCGCTCGCAGTTCCCGTTACCGGCAACGGAGCCGGAGAAATTTTCAGCACAGACTTCAACGGCGATGGTACGGTGGGCGACCCGATCCCCGGAACCAAGCAAGGCGCGTTCATGCGCAGCGTTTCTCTGGGCGATTTGCCCAACGTTGTGAATAATTACAACAACACCGTCGCGAACAACCCGACTCCGGCCGGCAATGTTCTTATCAACAATGGTTTGTTTACGCTGGCGCAGTTGCAGGCGCTGGGAGGAGTGGCTCCGGCGCTCTCTCCGGTCGTGCCGGGGGAAGTGGGGCTCACTTGGCTGAAGACATTTGATATGAGTTTGACCTGGGTCGGGAAGGTAAACATCAAAGAGCATGAGCTGTCGATTCAGCCCAGCGTCAGCGCCTACAATTTGTTCAACTTTGCGAACTTCAATATTCCGGGCAACGTGCTTAGCGGTATCCTCACGGGCGGCGCGGGTTCTCTGAACGGAACGACATACGCGGGGGCTGACTCCGTGCGGGTCGGCGTAGGCACCGGCGTCTTCGCGCTTGGTGCGCCACGCACGATCGAGTTCGGTTTAAAGTTGGTATTTTAGGCGTCGCAAACTCTGTGCAGATCAGACTACAGGAGCAGAATTGTTTTTGGCAGGCAGCGGACTGACCCCTGGTTAGTCGGATTGCCGGACAAGCTCCCTCCTCGTATTCCATTCGTCCGCTAAACGCGTTAATCAGAACTCGACCCGCAAGGGTGCGTTCGCTCAAAGCGCCTAACCTGGTACTCCATATACGCCGGTGAGGCGAAGAAATTTCCTCAATGGAACAGTGTATGTGATCCTAAGAAATTGATTCTAAGCCATTAATTAGCGCGTTCCGTGGCCACTCGTGTGCGCCCCATAGCAAGCGTGCATTGAAGACCTGGGATTTTTCAGTTCACCTGAACACGCGGAAGTTAACGACAACCGAGGAGGCACGCCATGATCGAACACAATGAACCATCCAGAGAAGATATCGCTCACCGAGCTGAAAAAGAGCTGACCGTCGAAGTTGTCGTAGCACCAACAAAAACCATAGCCGCCCTAGCCGGCCGCAACCTGAACCAGACTCGTCTCCTCGTTTCTGGCTTAAAGAATTTATGCGTTGCCATTCTCTGATCGATTCTGCGACGCACAATTGCCATTAAGTTCAAGGAGAACTCACATGACTTTGGAAATAGCCTCGCGCTCAGACAACATCCAGACCACTGGCAGTTGTAAGAGTATTTTCATGAAACATCCACTGTTGCATCTCCTATTCGTCTCCTTGCTGGCCGGGCTGGCAGCTCCGAGTACAGTCTGCGCCCAAGTGCAGGCGGCCCCGCTAACCGAGGTCTCGTCCTCACAACCGTCCCAAACAACTGTCTATCACTACGTTTTGCCACTTAGTCTTGCGCTTGAGGCCGCGACTGAGGCTGTTCGTGTGTGTGCCCAACACGGATATTTTGTGACCGCAACCGTCGTGGACATGGATGGAGTGCCGCAGGTAGCCCTTCGCGGCGATGGAGCCACCATCCATACTTCAGAATCGAGTTTCGACAAGGCGTACACGGTGGTCACTTTGGGGCCTATTTTCGACTTTGATACCTCTGGCAAGTTTTTCGATCTGGTGAAGACCAGTCCCTTTGCGCCGCGGCTCGCAACCATGCGCAATGTTATGGCGCTTCCGGGCGCAGTGGCGTTCAAGTCGAAAAATGCCATCGTAAGCGCTCTCGGTGTGGGAGGGGCTCCCGGCGGAGACAAGGATGAAGTCTGCGCACAAGCTGGGGTGGCGAAAGTGGCCGACCGGCTTCCAAATTGAATGTCGCCGAAGTCAGGATTTTTTTGGAGTACGGCGACGGTGAAGACGCCTGTTGAGCGCTTTCGTTCGATCTCCGTCGAATAACGGCGCTCAACTGTGCGGCCTTTAACAGGAAATACAAAGCATCGTCTCGGCCAGGGTTTCTACCAAGCAAGAGAAGACGTGACAGTACCAGGATCTTCCATACGCCTCAGTCTCAAGGGTTCTACTATGCCCTCGTATTCCATTCGTCCGCTAAACGCGTTATTCAGGACTCGACCCTCAAGTTGGCCCCATTCGTTGACTATCTCAGACATGCAAGCTAGCATGACCGGCGACTTGCAGATTTCAGCGTCGTTGCCGGTTGAGCAAAGTACATAAAGCCACGAAGTATTCAGCTATCTGCCGGTTTTTGCAGGTGAATTGAAGCGGAGGGAAACTATGCCAGTCCAGAACGCCTTGAACCGCCTCTTGGTCGGAGCGCTGGTTGCCTGCATGGCGTCTTTGCCCATCGCAGCGCAGTCAAACTCACCTTCGTCGAACGCGACCGCAACACCGGCGGCTCCGAGCGAAACCGCATCTGGATATAACCTGCCTCCGAAGAACATTCTGGATGTGATGCTTGCGCCCTCGCCGCCAAGGCCCGAGGTAAGCCCGACGCAGGACGCGATTCTGCTGATTTCCTGGCGCGACTATCCCTCGATTTCCCGCGTGGCCACGCCTTTCTTGCGACTAGCAGGCGTTCGCGTGGAACCGAAGAATCACAGCAAGCACGACACGCCCGGCGGTTACGGAATCACTCCGTGCGCCCGCAGCATTGAACTGGTGCGTGTCTCCGATGGCGAGCAGATTCATGTCGCGCTTCCCGAGAGCGCCTGCCCCGGCCAGCCAATCTGGTCCGCGGACGGAAAGCGATTCGCGTTCGTGAATATCGCTTCTGATTCTGTCGAACTCTGGATCGGCGACGCAAAGACCGGCGAGGTCCATCAAGTGCCCGGAGCGCGCTTGAACCCCATGTTCGGCGACGAGATGCAATGGATGCCGGACCAGAAAACTCTTTTGGTCAAACTGGTGCCCGAGGGTACGGGCGCGCCGCCGCCCGAACCAATCGTGCCGCCCGGTCCCAGCATTCAGGAAACCACCGGCGAAAAAGGAGAGAGCAGCACCTACGAAAATCGCGACACGCTGGGGAACAAGCACGACGAGGATGTCTTTGATTACTTCGCGGCCTCGCAACTTGCTTTCGTTGACGCGGCCACCGCGGACATCACGCCCGTGGGAAAGCCCGCGAATTACTTTTCGCTCGATCCCGCGCCGGATGGGCGCCACATACTCGTCACCGCGATCCACAAGCCCTACTCGTACGTCACCACCTACGATCGTTTCCCGCAAGAAGTCCAAGTCTGGGACACAGCGGATCGCGCGCACGTTGTCGCTCATACCATCGCTTCCCTTCCGTTGGCGGATCGCGTTCCCGTTCATGGCGTTCCGCTCGGTCCGCGCGAATTTTCCTGGCGTGCCACCGATCCGGCGACGCTCGTCTGGGCCGAAGCGCTGGATGGGGGCGACTGGAACGTAAATGTTCCGGCTCGCGACAAGATTATGCTGCTGAAGGCGCCGTTCGATTCACCCGCCGTGGAAATCACGCGTACCGAGCAGCGTTATGCCGGCTTCTCCTGGAGCGAAAAGCCGAGCATCGCTCTTTTGTACGAGTTCGATGAAAACCGGCACTGGGTGCGAACCTTCGTTATCAACGTTGATGATCTGCAACGGAAGCCTCGCTTGCTTTGGGATCTTTCCACCGACGACAGATATGCAAACCCCGGCAATCCGGTGACGCGCCAGGCCCCGAACGGCTTCTCTCTGATTCGTATGGACGGCGATTCGATCTACCTAGATGGAACCGGGGCTTCGCCCGACGGCGACCGGCCGTTTCTCGACCGCCTCGATCTCAATGCCGTAAAATACGAACGTCTGTTTCGCAGCGACAAGACTTCCTTCGAGCAATTTCTTTCCTTCACCGGGCCGGACGCGCACACGTTTATCACCTGGCATCAATCGCCGGACGATCCGCCGAATGCATTTGTGCGATCGCTTGGAAATCCCGTCGCTGCGCCCGCGGGAGAAGCGGTTTTTGCTTCCACCAGCGTCGCGCTAACCCACATTCCCGATCCCACGCCGGAAGTGCGCGCGATCAAAAAGCGCTTGGTGAAGTACAAACGCGCCGACGGGCTGGATTTGTCCTTCACCCTCTATACTCCACCCGGCTATCAAGAAGGCACGCGCGTTCCCACGATTCTAAATGCCTATCCTCTCGAC
>Ga0302310_10004892_pt1 | contig 10045 bp, 9 predicted proteins | sample III_Palsa_N1_2_FD_200451 | JGI IMG/M metagenome (GOLD analysis project Ga0302310, IMG submission 200451) | Peat permafrost microbial communities from Stordalen Mire near Abisko, Sweden - III_Palsa_N1_2 | ecosystem: Environmental > Terrestrial > Soil > Palsa > Peat permafrost | place: Sweden... | reverse complement strand
CGTTTCGGGCACAGTTCGTTCGCTTACGGACTTTGGTGCGTTTGTAAATTTGGATGGCGCGGACGCTCTACTGCATATTTCGGATATGGCATGGCATCGCGTTGCCAACCCGACGGAGGTAGTGTCGGTTGGCGATGTGATCGAAGTGAAGATCCTCAAGATTGATGCCAGCGATGCGGTGAAGCGGCGGATTGCAGTCGGGCTGAAGCAGCTCCAGGCACATCCGTGGGAGACGGTGCCGGAGCGCTTCCACCTTGGCGACAAGGTTACGGGAACGGTCACGCGTGATGCGGATTTTGGTGCGTTCGTGGAGCTGGCGCCGGGCATCGAAGGGCTGATTCACATCAGCGAGATGGCCTGGGGCAAGAAGGTTCGCAAGCCGTCGGACATTGTGAAGGTGGGCGACACGGTTGAGAGCATCATTCTCGGCATCGACACAGACCAGAAGCGCATTGCGCTCGGTCTGAAGCAGGCGCTGGGCGATCCGTGGGTTGAGGTGACGAAGACCGTCGTACCGGGGTCGGTGATTGAAGGGCCCGTGTCGCGGATTACCCCGTTTGGCGCGTTTGTGACGGTCGCAGAGGGCGTTGAAGGGCTGGTCCACATCTCTGAGATTACGGCGGAGCGCCGGTTGAATCATCCGTCGGATGTGCTGCGTGTGGGCGAGATTGTGAAGGCTCAGGTGCTGGAGATGGATCGCGAGAAGCGGCAGTTGAAGCTGTCGATCAAGCAGATGGTGCCGACGGGGCTGGATGAGTTCATCGCGGAACATGCGGTGGGCGATACGGTTTCAGGCCGCGTCATCGACGTGTCTGGGACGACTGCTCGCGTTGAATTGGGCGAAGGGATTGTGACGACTTGTGCGCTGCCGGTTGTTGCCGCAGTCGAGACGGCTGCGCCTGCGGGCGGGCCGGTCGATCTGTCGCAGCTTGGGTCGCTGCTTTCGTCGAAGTGGAAGACGGATGTGTCGCCAAAGGGCAAAGCTGTGAAGCCAGTTGCGACTTCGGCGTCGACGGCGGTTGAAGCTGGGCAGGTGCGGAGCTTCAAGGTTACGTCGCTGGATTCGGACACGAAGAAGATTGGCTTGGAGCTAGCGAAAGGCTAGTATCTCGAGCTGTCAGCCTCAAGCTATGAGCTGACAGCTCATTGATCCCCCTGCTACTTTGGGCAATTCAACTGCGATTGGGGCTAGCCGCGCTCGTAGTGAAAGAGCAGCTCCTGTTCGCTCGGCACTGGCACGCCGTCCTTGGTTGCGGGCTTGAAGGTCCAGGTCTGGATGGCGGCGAGAACCGTGTCGTCGATGCCCTGCCCCATGCTTTGGGCGACTTCGGTCTTGACGATCTTGCCTTGCTCGTCTATGACCACGTCGATGATGACGTCGCCGCGAGTGCCGCGCGGCAGTTGCGTCAGGTCCGGCTTCGGATTCGGAAAAAAGGTTGCGAGGGCGACGGTGACGTTGCCGGCTCCGCGTGCATCGCCGCCTTGCGCCGCGGAATGGTCTACGCTGGCGAGGGTCGCGACGGTGGGTGGGACTTTGATCTTGGTCTTCGCGGACTTGATGGGCGTGGGTGCAGGCTTTGGCGCGCCACCGGGCGAGTAAGTGAGCGAAAGGTGCGTGCCAAGCGCGGTGCCGGGGTATCGTGTCGGCTGGACGTGGAGCGGACGGACGTAAAGGACGAGTGCCAGCACTATGACGTGCAGGGTGGCCGAACCGATCATCAGGCGACGTTGCGTCTCCATACTCTATTGTGCCCCATCGATGCCGTACTTTGATTCGAGGAAGGTTGCGAGCTTCGGCGGCAGGGTTGCGGCGATCTCCTGCCAGGTGAGTAGACGAAGCTGGGACTGCAGTTGGTAGCTGCGGACGGCGCGGATGACGGCGTACCAAGCTTCGATAAGGTCGGGGCGGCGCGCGTCGAGCATGACGCAGAAACGGGATTGCTCGGCGTGGGCAGCGAGAACTCCGCGAATGAGTTGGTAGGAGCGGACGCCGCGGCGTGTGACTTCGAGGGCGTCGCGGTCAAAGACTTCGTTGAAATATGGGTAGCGCTCGATGAGACGCATCGGGGCGAACTGGAAGTCGGCTTCGGTTAGCTTAGCTTCGACGAGCAATCCGCCGAGTCGCATATCAATTTCGGTGCGGTCGAGGAGCTTGCGGTCGAGTGCAATGCGGGGGTGGTAACCGAATTCGGCCTCCGCGTTGGGTTCGACGCCGAGGAGAGTGCACAGGCGCGGCGTGAGGACGCGCGGGTAGCAGAAGATGTTCATCAGCAGCGCGTCGGAGCTAGTCGCTGAGTCTAGCTCGCACCAGCTTCGGATCTCCTCGTCGGGGCCCGTGCGGCGGGCCTGACGCTTGGCGGTGTGCGGCTTGGCCAGGCGCGAGACCCAGGCTGGGTTGGCGAGGATGCGCCGGTAGGAGGCGTCGATGAAGTTGCCGTGGGTGGCCGTGACCGGCGCGAAAATTACGCTTGAGCCTCGGGTTAGTTCGTGCGTGACTCGGGAATCGATTGTGCGGGCCAGAGCTCGGGCGGACAGGTATTGGCGGAGAGGTGTGGCACTGGATTTGGGGCCAGTTTTGATGGGTGGCTCGGGTTCGATGTCGCGGAGCTCTTCTTCGGACCACATGAGGACGGTTGAATACTGTTTATTCTTCGCGGAGCACTTCTAGCGGCTTTTGGCCGAGGATGCGGTGACTGGCGATCCAGCCGGTCGCGACCGTTAGCAGAGCGGTGGCGGCGAGCCCGAAGAAGTTCCAATTCCACTGGATCTGGTTGGGGACCGTTAGGGCTCTGAGGAGGTAGTGGACGATAATATCGGCGAAGAAGATGCCTACGACGCCGGCTACGAGGCCGAGGACGGCGAACTCAATGGAGAAGATTGTGGCTATGCGGGCTCGCGTTGCGCCCAGCGTCTTCAGGACGACGACCTCGCGAATGCGGCGGTAGCGCGTGCCGGCGATGGAGGATGCGAGGATGACGATGCCGGCGAAGATCGAGAAGGCCGCGAGAAATTCGACCACATAGATGATCTGGATGACGACCGCGCGGATGGTCTCGAGCGCTTGCGCGACGTTGATGACCGTGACCGTGGGATAGGCGGCGTAGAGAGCGCGCTGCAATTGTCCGACCTTCGCGGGATCGGCGTGGATGCCTCCGTACCAGATCACGGGGAGTCCAGCCAGGGATTTTTGGGGCAGGATGAACTCGGCGCGACTGTAGGCGTGCTGGCCGTCGGCCTTGATTAGCGCGGCGACCGTCGCAGTGAATTGGCGGTCCTGGGCGCTGAAAGTGATGGTCGAGCCGACCTTGAGGCCGAGCCGCTCGGCGGTGCGCTGGCCGATGGAGACGACCGGGTGTTTTGCAGCGTCTGCTGACTGCGCAGGAGTCCACCACTTCCCTCCTACGACGGTTGCGCCAGGCGGCGTGACCTCGTAGTAGGTGAGCTGGACCGATTGCAGCATGCGGTGCGGAAAGTTCTTCAGCGTGATGTCGGCTGCGTTGACTCCATTGAGCGCGGTAACGCGGGCGGTGACCACCGGCAGAAGCTCCGGCGAAGCTGTAACGGCGGGCGAGTTCGCGAGCAGGGTGCGCATTCCGCCGATCTCTTTGTCTGTGATGTCGACTAGGAAGATGTTCGGCAGATTGGGGGCAGACGAGATGTGAAGTTGGTGGACGACGGCATTCTGCATAAGGAACACGAGCATGATCTGCATTACGCCCATGCCGAGCGCTGCAAGCAACGCAGCGGACGGATTGCCGGGGCGGTAGAGGTTTGCGAGTCCGTGGCGCAGGACCGATGGCAAGTGCAGGCGCGTGCGGCTAAGGAAGAACTTGAGGCCTTTCAGGACAAGGAACGACGCGAGCAGCAGGACGGCGAGGACTCCGGCGAGCCCGAGGGAGAAGTATTTTCCCACATCGCGGGAGTCCGAGACACGGTAGGCGATGACGGTGAGGCCACCGAGGATGGCGAAAAACGAGAGGATTTGGGCGGCGTTTTTGCGCAGGCGATAGAGGATGAGGCGGTCGAGTGTGAGGCTGCTGTCGGTGGCGATGGAACGGCCGCGGAGCAGAGCCCACAGCATCTTGCCGATGGGCTGGTCGAGGTCGTCGACGGCGCGGCGCAGGATGAGGATCGGCCGGATGTTGCGGATGTCGAGCAGCGGAGGCAGGGTGAACAGCAGCGTGGTGAGGACTCCGGCGGCGAGACCCGCGAAGACGGCGTTAGGATCGACGCGGAGATCGGGACGGACGTTGATCAGGTTCGCGAGGAGGTATGGGAAGGCTACCTGCACGCCGATGCCGAGGATGACGCCGATGAGACCTCCGGCACAGCCCAGTAACAGGGTTTGGATGACGTAGATCTTGATGATCTGGCCGGAGCTCGCGCCCAGCGACTTCATGATGGCGATGGTGTCGAGGCGCTGGGCTAAATGCGCCCTCATCGCCATGGCTACTCCAACGGCACCGAGGACGAGGGCTACGAGGCTCATGAGCGAGAGCAGGCTGGTGGCTTGGTCGAGGCCCGCAGTGAGCGATGGGTTGGTTTCGCGGTAGTCGATAACCTGAGATTCGGGCAGCAGTTTGATGAGACGGGCCTTGAGGTCCGCGACTTTCTCGTCGGAGATTGCGGCGCCATTCGTCGGGGGCGGAATCTTGAAGAGGTAACGCTGACCGGCGCGGCTGCCAGGACCAAGCAGGCCAGTCTCCGCGAGGCTGTCGCGGGAGATGAGAACACGCGGGCCGGCAGCGAAGGAGCCGGAGAGGCGGTCGGGCTCGTTGACGACAATCGCGGAGATGCGGAAGAGCTTCGTGCCGATTTTTAGCTGATCGCCGACCTTCATTTTGAGACGAACGAGGAGGTCGTCGGCTACCGCGACCTGGTCCCCGGCGAGTGCGTCGGTGAGCTTGCCCGCGGGGTCGAGGTCGACCGTGCCGTAGTACGGGTATTGCGAGGGATCGATGGCTTTGAGGGAGATGAGCAGCGGGTCGAGCGTCCTGGCGGCGGAGGCCATCGACATAAGCTCCGTAACAGGCGTCATCTGGACGCCTTCGGCCTGGATCTCGGCGAGACCCTTAACTTCGCCGGGCGTGGGCTGCTGAGTAGTGCGAGCCGAGAGGTCAGCGGCCATGATTGAGCGGGCGCGGGTCAGGAGGGTCGAGCGGAACGACGCGCTGAAGCCACGGACGCCTGTGAGGGCGGCCACTCCTATGGCGACGGAGAGGATGACGAAGGTGAACTTTCCGCGGGAGGAGTGCATCTCGCGGGCGGCGATCTTCGCGGCGGATTGGTAGGAGAGGCTGGGCATTCTTGTAGTTGGCCTCGGGTAGTGCGGTGGTCCGAAGGAAATAATGAGATTCTTTGCGGTTAGAGCGTGGCGGGGTTCTCGTTGATGTCGTCGGAGATGATCAGGCCGTCTTTCAGAACGATGCGGCGGTCGGCGTAGGTGGCGAGAACCGGGTCGTGCGTCACGAGGACCAGCGTGGTGCCTTCCGTCTTGTTCAGGTTCAGCAGCAACTCGAGAATGTGGGCGCCGTTGGCAGAGTCGAGGTTGCCGGTGGGCTCATCGGCGAGGACGATGGGCGGGCGTAGGACGAAGGCTCGGGCCAACGCGACGCGCTGCTGTTCGCCCCCGGAAAGCTGGACCGGATAGTGGTCGAGGCGGTCGGAAAGGCCGACACTTTCGAGAAGAGCGAGAGCGCGGGCCTTGCCGTCCGCCATGCTGTCGGCGTTGAGTTCGTAGGGCAAAAGGACGTTTTCCAGCGCCGTCAGCGTCGGGATGAGTTGGTAGGACTGGAAGACGAAGCCGATGGAACGTCCGCGAACCTGGGCGAGCTTGTCTTCAGGCAGGTAGGAGATCGCAGTGCCGTTGACGAAAACATCGCCGGAGGATGGCGTGTCGAGGCCGGCTAGCAGGCCGAGGAGCGTCGATTTGCCGGAACCGGACGACCCCATGATGGCGGCGAACTGGCCGCGCGGGATTCCGAAGTCAATACCCTTCAGGATATCGACCATGCGGACGCCGTTGCGGATGGACTTGTGCAGGTTGCGGACGACGAGCATGTCGGTCGCGTCGGCCGAGGCGGTCGTGCTGGATTGGATTTCAGGTTGGGTATCAATCACGCTGAACTCTCTCCCTCGAAAGTGCATCCTACGGTTAGACGTGCTTACTTAGATGTCTGCAACGCACTTTTGTTATGGTTGGAGTTATGCGGAAATTTCTTTACCTGTTCATTCTAGCCGGTTTCGGGGCTGGAATATTTGGTTGCAAAGCGGACGCCGGTTCGCACGCCTCATCCGAGATGGACAAGACTGTCAGCGCGGCGTCGCGCCAGCCAAACGAAGCACCCAGTCCGGCGACGGGCGAGCCGGCGTATGTGGCTCAAACGGACACCGGGCCGGATATGCGGCCGGTCGTGGTTTGTTTTGGCGACAGCCTGACAGCGGGGTATGGCGCGGATGAGGGTCAGAGTTATCCGGATTTTCTGCAGAAAGACCTGGAGAACGATGGATATCACTATCGCGTTATAAATGAAGGGGTTAGCGGAAATACGACGAAGGATGGGGTTGACCGGGTGGCCGCTGTCGTCAAGATGAAGCCCGCGCTGGTGGTATTGGAGTTTGGTGGGAACGACGGGTTGCGCGGATTGAAGACCGAGACGACGCGGACCAACCTCAGCACGATGATCGTGGCGTTGAAGAAGAGTGGAGCAAAGGTGGTCATCGCCGGAATGACGCTTCCGCCGGATTACGGGCCGGATTACGTCAAGGCATTTACCGCGAACTATCCGGTGCTCGGCCAAAAATACAATTTACCGGTGATCCCGTTCCTCCTAAAGGACGCGTATGGGGTGAACGGGATGATCCAGGCCGATGGGATTCATGCGACGGACCGCGGGAACGAGGTGGTCGCGCGGAACGTGCTGCCGGTGGTGGAAACGCAGTTGAAGCGGTAGAACTCTAGCCGATGATGACGTGCGGTTGCATCAGGGTTCCGGCTATTCGACGGGTGATTCCGAGAAGTTCTGTCGGACTGGTGAAGACCTTTACGAGCGGAACCTGAGAGTAGTCGGGGAGGTTGACCTGCATGCCGTTGCGCAGGCGACCGGCGGTTTGTTCGTCTACCGTGACTGACGGAAATTCCGGGAGCAAGGTGCGCGGGTGGGGGAGCAACTCGGCGAAGACGGCTGCGGGATCGGGGGCATCGGCGGCGGCTTTCAGCTGATCGACCGTGACGGCCTGCGAGAGGGTGAAGGCTCCGGCACGGGTGCGACGCAGGGTTGAGAGATGTGCCCCGCAGCCGGCTAACTGGCCTAGTTCATGCGCGACGGAACGGACGTAGCCGCCGGCCGATACGGTGATGGCGAAGCGGGCGGTATCGCCTTCAAGTGAGAGCAGACGGAAGTCGTGAATGGTGATGCGGGCGGCCTTGACGTGGACTGGAAGGCCGGCGCGGGCCAGTTTGTGCGCTGCTACTCCACCGAGCTTCTTGGCTGAGTAGACTGGCGGCATTTGGTCGATCGGGCCGTGGAACGCGGTGGCCAGTTGCTGCAATTCGGCGAGCGTCTGAGTGAATGGCTTCGGCTCGGAGGACCGCTGGCCATCGGCGTCGTAGGTTTCGGTAGAGAAGCCAAACCGGATGTGCCCCGTGTACTCTTTTTCAGCCTGCCCGAAAAACTGGGCGAGCCGGGTGAAGCGGCCTAACAGGAGTGGGAGCACGCCGGTCGCCATCGGGTCGAGTGTGCCGAGGTGTCCGATGGACTTTTCGCCGGTTGCGCGCCGGACCAGGGATACTACGTCGTGCGAGGTCATTCCGGATGGTTTATCGAGGATCAGCAGGCCGTTCAAAGACATGGGTCGTTACGTACTTTCGTGCACCGGGGGATAACTGACGCGAAAAGGTCCGAGCGGTTCAGTGGATGCAAGCCGTATCGGGGTCCTTCGACTTCGGAAACCGCAAGTGCCGGCTTCCTTCGCTCAGGATGACAGACCTATTGTCGCATTTTGAAACTAAACGCCAAAGGCGAGGAAGCTAAATGCGGGTGCCGCGCACCAGCGAGAGGAATTCGTTGCGGGTTTGCTGCTGGGTCTTGAAGACGCCGAGCATCGCCGAGGTGATGGTGGAAGAACCTTGCTTTTCGACGCCACGCATCATCATGCAGAGGTGCTGGGCCTCGAGTATGACGGCGACTCCCTGCGGCTGGATCGCCTCCTGGATAGCGTCGGCAACCTGGCTGGTGAGGCGCTCCTGCACCTGCAGGCGGCGGGCGAAGACGTCGACCAGGCGCGCGGTCTTGCTGAGGCCGATGACCTTCCCATTGGGGATGTATGCGATGTGCGCCTTGCCGAAGAACGGCAGCATGTGGTGCTCGCAGAGCGAGAAGAATTCGATGTCCTTGACGATGACCATCTCGTCATAATCGACGTCGAATAGTGCGTCGTGCAGGACTTCGGTGACGGTCTGGCCGTAGCCTCGAGTGAGGAAGTCCATCGACTTCTCGACGCGCTTGGGCGTGTCCGTCAGGCCATCGCGCGTGGGGTCCTCCCCCATGCGGCGGAGGAGTTCGCGGTAGATATCCTGCGTGCTGGCGGTGTCGAGCGAGGTGGGGACGTCGATGGTGTGGTCGGTAGGGATGGCCATTAGGTAGCGCTGCCTTTCGTTTGGGGAGCGGAGAATGGGACCTGCGGCGGATCGGAACTCCGGAAGATCGAGGGCGTTACGTAGATGAACGAGTTGTTCGGCGTCTCCTCGATGTTTACGCTTTCGAGGAAGGCGTGGGGAAAGTGCGAGAAGATGCGATGCACTTCAATGGCCAAATTCTCGGTAGTTGGGACAACAGACTCAAACTCTGGAAGCGTATTGAGATTGACGAGATGGTAGCGCGAAAGTAGGCGCTGCTTAGCGAATTGATCTAGATCGGCGAGGTTTGCAACCATTCCGGTAGCGGGGTCGACTGCGCCGGAGAAGCGCACCGTCACGATGTAGTTGTGGCCGTGGCCAAATGGATTGTTGCACTTGCCGAAGGTGCGCGAATTCTCCTCCGCAGACAGCGAGTCGGCGTGAAGGCGGTGCGAGGCGCTGAAGTGGTAGCGGCGATTGAGGAAGACGTTCATCCCGCGCTGTCCTCGCCGGCCATGTAGTTGCCGAGTCCGCATATCTCTTGGGACTCGTCCACTGGGGGTGGACCGTAGAAGTCGGCGAAGAGGTCCAGCGTCTCGTAAATGCGGATCTTGTAGAGCTTTGCGCCGGGAATCTTGCCTTCGAGGCGCTTCCACGCGGCGATGGCGATGTTCTCCGTCGTGGGAATGGCGGTCTTGAAGTCGGGAATCTCGTGGTTCAGGTGGCGATGATCGTACACGCCAACGACCTCGCGCTCAAGGATGTCCTTCAACAGCTTCAGGTCGACCACGAAGCCGGTGACGGGATCGATTTCGCCGCTGACGGTAACTTCGATCGTGTAGTTGTGGCCGTGGCCATTCCGATTCGCACACTTGCCGAAGACGCGCTCGTTCTCCTCTGGCGACAGATCGTCGTTCCAGTAGAAGTGTGCGGCGGAGAACTCGGCTTTGCGGGTCAAAAAAATCATGTTTGCTCTCGTAATCTTAGAGGTGCGTGGGACTGGTTTCGATTCGTCAACTTGGCTTGGTTGAGCCCTAACTGGCTTTCGTTGAGTACGTACGGCCCTTCCACTCTACTTTTTTGAGCACACGAACCTTGATGTAGCTGCGGACCAGAAGCCACGCAAAGAGTGGGATGCCGAACAGGGCGAGGATGCGGTCGGGGATCGGGAAGTTCGACTTCGAGATTCGCGAGAAAAATCCCCACAAACCCCGGAACCAGACGATCCACAGAATCCCACGTTGCCACGAGAAGAGGAACGGCGAGGCCAGCGCCAGGATCGGCAATCCGATAGCAAGGCAGAAGACCAGCATAGCGATAAGCGCCATCGGGATTGGCTGAGTGAAGAGTAGCGCCAGATTTTTGGTCCAGCCCTCGATCATCGCGGCGTTGGTGCGATACATGCGGGTGGCGAGCGCGTCCGGCGCA
>Ga0302310_10004884_pt1 | contig 10054 bp, 10 predicted proteins | sample III_Palsa_N1_2_FD_200451 | JGI IMG/M metagenome (GOLD analysis project Ga0302310, IMG submission 200451) | Peat permafrost microbial communities from Stordalen Mire near Abisko, Sweden - III_Palsa_N1_2 | ecosystem: Environmental > Terrestrial > Soil > Palsa > Peat permafrost | place: Sweden... | reverse complement strand
ATCGGCACCTTCCAGAACGTGCCGGTGCTGCGATCGCTGTTCGCCGGCCCCCCCTTCGGCACCGGCATCGCCACCGCCGCCTTCATCCTGGCGGTGATGGTGCTGCCCTTCATCGCCGCCACCATGCGCGACGTCTTCAACACCGTGCCGGCGGTCTATAAGGAATCAGCCTATGGAGTCGGCTGCACTACTTGGGAGGTGGTGCGCTCGATCGTGCTCCCCTACACCAAGACCGCGGTGGTCGGCGGCATCATGCTCGGGCTCGGGCGCGCCCTGGGCGAGACCATGGCGGTGACCTATGTCATCGGCAACGCCAACCACGTCACCCCCAATCTGTTCGGCTCGGGAAATACCATCGCCTCGCTGGTGGCGCTCGAATTCGGCGAAAGCGACTCGGGCAGCCTCAAGCTCGCTTCGCTGCTGGCGCTCGGCTTCATCCTGTTCGTGATCTCGTTCATCGTGCTGGCCACCTCGCGGCTGATGCTGCGGCCGAAGTTCAAGGAGTAGGTGGCATGAGCACGACAATTATCGCCGGCGCCGCCCACGACAAGAAGACCGCCGTGGCGATGTCGCGCCGCCGGCGTAATCTGGGGCGGGTGGTCGACACTCTCTGTGTGCTCGCGACCCTGTTCGGCCTGTTCCTGCTCGCCTCGATCCTGGCGATTCTGCTTTGGCGGGGCCTCGGCGGCCTCCGGCTCTCGGTCTTCACGATGTCGACCAGTTCGCCCGGCACCCCGGGCGGTCTGCTCAACGCGATCGTCGGCACCCTGATCCAAGCCGGGCTGGGCACACTGTTCGGCACTCCGATCGGTCTTCTGGTCGGCACCTACCTGTCGGAATACGGCCGCACCAGCAAGCTCGGCAACGCGGCGCGATTCGTTTCGGATATTCTGCTCTCCGCGCCGTCGATTCTGATCGGACTGTTCGTCTATCTGATCTTGGTGGTGCCGGCGGGCGGCTACTCCGGCTGGGCTGGTTCGGTCGCACTCGCCATGATCGTGATCCCGATCGTGGTCCGCACCACCGAAGACATGCTGCGGTTGGTGCCGACTGCGCTCCGCGAAGCCGCGGTGGCGTTGGGCGCACCGAAATGGAAAGCGATTACCAAAATCTGCTACCGCGCCGCGCTCGACGGCATCGCAACCGGCATTCTGCTCGCGATCGCCCGGGTGGCGGGCGAGACCGCCCCGCTGCTGTTCACTTCGCTCGGCAACCTCAACTGGTCGGCCGATCTGACCCAGCCGATGGCGAGCCTGCCCGTTACCATCTACAACTATACCACCTCCGCTTTCGACGATTGGATCCAGCTGGGCTGGGTCGGCGCGCTGCTGATAACCTTCGGCGTGCTGAGCCTCAATATTTTGGCCCGCGTGGTTCTGCGCAAGCGAAACTGAGGAAAGGGATTAGGGAAACCATGAGCACCACCATGAGCGACCAGAAAATCGGCGAAAGTGCCGCCTCGACCGGATCGCCGGAAGTTGCGCTCCGGCTTTCGATCCGCAATCTCGATTTCTTTTACGGCGCCAACAAAGCGCTGAAATCGATCAACCTCGACCAGCCGGAGCGCAAGGTCACCGGCATGATCGGGCCCTCCGGCTGCGGCAAATCCACCCTGCTGCGCGTGCTGAACCGGATGTACGATCTCTATCCCGGCCAGCGCGCCGTGGGCGAGGTGATGTTCGACGGCGAGAACATCCTGGACAAGGGCATTGACATCAACGTGCTGCGCTCCCGCATCGGCATGGTGTTCCAGAAGCCGACGCCGTTTCCGATGTCGATCGCCGACAACATCGCGTTCGGCGTGAAGCTGCACGAGAAACTGTCCAAGGCCGAAATGGCCGAGCGGGTCGAATGGGCGCTCACCAAGGCGGCGCTGTGGGGCGAGGTCAAGGACCGGCTCAACACCAACGCCGCCGGCCTGTCGGGTGGTCAGCAGCAGCGCCTGTGCATCGCCCGCACCATCGCGACCAAGCCGGAAGTGATCCTGCTCGACGAGCCGACCAGCGCGCTCGATCCGATCAGCACGCTGAAAGTGGAAGAACTGATCGACGAGCTGAAGCGAGAGTTCACCATCGCCATCGTCACCCACAACATGCAGCAAGCCGCGCGCTGCGCCGATCAGGTGGCATTCTTCTATATCGGCGAAATGGTCGAGGTCGGTCCCGCGACCCAGATATTCACCGCGCCACGCCAGAAGCGCACGCAAGACTACGTAACCGGCCGGTTCGGCTAGGGGAACAGCGATGAACGACGAGATCCAGCACATCGTGAAGAGCTACGAACAAGAGCTGGTACAGCTCCGCGATCTGGTCACCCGGATGGGAGGACTGGTCGAATCCCAGGTGGCGCTCGCCACCGACGCGGTGACCGAGGGCGACGCCAGCGCCGCCTCGCGTGCGGTCGAGCAGGACCCGGCGGTCGACGCGATTGAACGCGAGGCCGAGCAGTTCGTGATCCGGCTGCTCGCGCTGCGCCAGCCGGTGGCGGGCGACCTGCGCCAGATCGTGGCGACGCTGAAGATCACCACCGACCTCGAGCGCATCGGCGATTACGCCGCCAACATCGCCAAGCGCAGCATCGTGCTGAACCAGTTCTCGCTGCCGTTCTCGCTGTCGGGTGTCGCCAGCATGGCGCGGCTGGTGCAGGAGAATTTGAAGTTGGTAATCGACGCGATCGACCTCGCCGACCCGGAAAAGACGGTCCAGGTCTGGCGTGCCGACCAGGCGGTGGACGATCTTTACAACGCGCTGTTCCGCGAGCTGATCACCTACATGATGGAAGATCCGCGCAACATCACGCCGTGCACCCATCTGTTGTTCGTCGCCAAGAATTTCGAGCGAATCGGCGATCACGCGACCAATATCGCCGAGATCGCGCACTACGCCATCACCGGCGAGGTGCTGCCCGACGGCCGGCCCAAGGGCGACAATTCAGCCTACGCGATCGTGCGTCCCCGGGAACAGGATCAATCAGTTTCGTCATGAACACCCAATTGCAGACCAGCGCCTCGGTGACAGAGTCTTACACCAGCCTCGCCAAGCCGCTGGTGCTGGTGGTGGAAGACGAAGCCGCCATCGCCACCATGCTGCGCTATAATCTGGAGAAGTTCGGTTTTCGCGTCGACGAGGCGGCCGACGGCCAGGAAGCGATGACCCGGATTGCCGAGGCCCAGCCCGACTTGGTGCTGCTCGATTGGATGCTGCCGGTGATGTCGGGGATCGAGGTTTGCCGGCAAATCCGCCGCCGCCCGGCGACGCGGGAACTGCCGGTGATCATGGTCACCGCGCGCACCGAGGACCAGGACGCAGTGCGCGGTCTTAATACCGGCGCCGACGATTACATTACCAAGCCGTTCAACATGGAGGCGCTGCTGGCGCGGATCCGGGCGCTGCTGCGGCGGTCCAACACCGTGCCGTCAAAAGGCCGGCTGGTGTTCCACGACATCCAGATGGACCTCACCTCGCACCGGGTGCAGCGCAACGGCCGCACCGTGCATCTGGGGCCGACCGAATACCGGCTGCTTGAGTTTTTGATGCAGCATCCGCGCCGGGTGTTCGCGCGCGAGGAGTTGCTCGACGCGGTGTGGGGGCCGGATATCCATGTCGAACCGCGCACGGTCGACGTGCATATCCGCCGGCTGCGCAAGTCGATGAACCAGGGCGACGAACTCGACGTGGTGCGGACGGTGCGGGCGGCGGGGTACGCGCTCGACACCGAAATATTGTAGGAAGAAGGCTTCTTTTTTGAAAAAAAGAAGCAAAAAACTTTTATTCGATTGGTTCGGAGCGTACCGCCGCGATCCGGTTCACACGGAACCAAAGTGACAAAGTTTTTTTGCTTCTTTTTGTTCACAAAAAGAAGACTCTTCCCCTAACCTAATATACTTATATTATTATTGTAATTCTAATCACTCGCCGTAGCGAGCCCAGCCCCGCGCGGGTCGGTGGCGAAGTGGCAGGATTTATCGTTCCCCGGCAGATATTGATCGCAGCTGGCGACGTTGTAGCGCCCGGGGTCGGGCACGATTGGTGCGGTGCTACCCTGGAGCGCGGCACTCATCGCCGCCGCCGCGGCGGCGGGGGCGGCGGCCTGGCCGGTGCCGGCCGCGGCGGCGCGGAAGGCGTTCAGTCCGGGTTTCCAGGCGATGGCCACGGCGATCAGCGGATTGGGCTTATGCAGCGGCGAGGCGCCCAGCACGATGCCGGTACCGGGCGCCAGACGGCCGGTGCCGAAGAGGTTGTTCATGCTGAACGCGCAGCCCACCGCGTCGCCTTTGCCGTCGACCACGATCAGCGACGTCGAAGCCGGTAGCTCGGCGGCAGCGGGAGAGATGGCGCCGGTCAAGGCCGCCGAGGCGGCGAGCCCGCCCTCACCGGGCACGAACGCGACGCTGTTGCCGGCTTGCTCGACGATGATCGGGGAAGCGACCGTTGGCAGGGCGTTGCGCAGGGTGTCGATCGAGACCGCGCCGCCGCCGGCGCTTTTCACCGCCGCGATCAGGTTGGTGGCGAGCGCGCCGTCGTAAAAATCGCCCACACCGAATTCGCGGATCTGCCCCAGCATCGCGCCGAGATCGGGCTGGATCAGAGTGTCACCGACCGCAAGCGGCGCGCCGTTGGGCGCGAAGATCGCAGCCGAGCTCGGGTCGGCGAGCAGCGGGGCGGCGACGTCGTTAAGATCCTCCACCAGCGCGCGAGACGCCGGAATGCCCTCGCGCGCGGCGGTCTCGGCCGGAGCGATCAGCGAGGCAAAATCGCGTGAGCCGTAGCGCGCATTGAGCAGAAATAGCCCGCGCGCCAGCATCGGCACCGCCGCGGGACGATCGCCGCCGGGTCCGCCTGGCGTCGGTTCGAACAGAATCGCCTGAGGCGAGACATCGCCGGGCTTGTAGGCCAGGCAGGCGCCCGAAGCACCCAGCGACGCCCGCGACGGCAGGCTGACGCTCATCATGAAGGCAGCGGCCACCGCCGCGTCCGCTGCGTTGCCGCCGGTGGCAAGCACGTCCCGCGCCGCAAGCGCGGCCCGCGGATCGTCCGCCGCAGCGCCGCCGATGAAGCCGCTCAGCACCTGGGGCGTGGTGCTGCCGCCGCCGAGCACCGCGGTTTTGACGCTTTGCACCGTCGAGCAGCTCGGCAGCGCCAAAACGGGCGCCAGCAGAACCAGGACCTGAAGCCGATGCCGCGCCGCTTTGCCCGTGGGGGACTTCACCTGTCGCACCAACATTCATCCTTCCTGAATTCCCGTTCGAGGCGCTGGCATAAAGGTCTTCGCCGCGGCTCGCAACCTCGTGCCGTGCGGTCTATTGGCGGTTCGGCGAAGTTCCGGCAGATTGATCGCGGCGTATCAGGAGGACCCTCGGGTGAAGGCTTGGATTTTGGCGGCGATGCTGGCGGGTGCAGCGATCGGGGCGCGGCCCGCGCGGGCGGACGATTTCACCCCGGCGCAGCGGGCCGAGATCGTGCAGATCATCCGCGAGGCGATGCAGAAGGACCCCTCGATCCTGCGCGACGCGGTGGCGGCGATGCAGGCCGACGACGACGCGAAGCAGGCCCGAGCCGACAGCACCGCGATCGGCAAGCACCGCGCCGAGATCCTGGCGACCCCGGCCGGCATGGTCGCCGGCAACCCCGAGGGCAAGATCACGGTGGTAGAATTCTACGACACCAGATGCCCCTATTGCCGGAAAATGATCCCCGAAATCGACCAGCTGCTGCAATCCAACCCGAACGTGCGCTGGGTCTACAAGGACTTCCCGGTGCTCGGCCCGAGCAGCACGATGGAGGCCAAGGCCCTGATCGCCGCCAACCGCCAGGGCGGCTACGCGCGGCTGCAGGCGTTGTTCATGAAACAAGGCGGGATCGAGACCGAGGATAACATCGCAGCCTTGGCGGATTCGGCTGGGCTCAATGGCAAGAAGGTGGTCGCCGACATGAAGGACCCCGCAATCGACGCCACGATCAACGCGAACCTGACGCTCGGGATGAATCTCAACATCAACGGGACGCCAGCGTTCGTGGTCGGCGACACGCTGGTGCCGGGAGCCGTGGATCTGGATGATTTGAGGAAGATCGTGGCGGCGGAGTAGGGAAGGTTAAGCGAAGAATCTTCTTCTTTGAAAAAAAGAAGCAAAAAACTTTTGAACGTTAGAGTTGAGTTGTGCGTTCTGATGCGGCGGTGCCTTGGCGGGCCTTGAGGATGGCCAGGGCGGTCCGCGCATTCGTCGCTAATCCAGCGTCTCCCGATAGAAATACACCGCAATCGCGATCATCCCTGCCGCGAACAGCGCCATTGGCCACAGCTCGGGGGCGATGTCGGCTAGGCCATTGCCTTTCAGCAACATCCCGCGCACGATCCGCATCGCGTGAGTCGAGGGAAAAATCTCGCCCAGGAACTGCGCCCAGACCGGCATGCCGCGGAACGGGAACATGAAACCCGACAGCAAAAACGACGGCATGATCAGCATCTGGGCGAATTGCGTCGCCTGCATCTGATTGGCCGACAAGGTCGAAATCGTCACCCCGAGCGCGAGGTTAGCCGCAATGAAGATCCCAATGCTCGCCAGCAGCAGCGGCAGAAATCCCTGCAGCGGCAGGCCGAACATCAGGGTCGAGAACACCAATATCAGGATCACCTGGATGTAGCCGATCACCACGTAGGGCACGATCTTGGCGATCATGATCTCGACCGGACGCACCGGCATCGAGAGCAGATTTTCCATCGTGCCGCGCTCACGCTCCTTGGTGATCGAAAGCGTGGTGGCGAATAAGGTCGAGAAGGTCAGCACGATGCAGATCAAGCCGGGAACCACATTGAACGCGGTGAGCTGTTCGGGGTTGTAGCGGGCGTGCACGATGAACTGGAACGCAGGATTGGAATTTTTCGGCTGCCGGTTGGGCGGCAGGTCGCGGGTGAGCGCGGGGATGATGCCGGAGAGCGCGCCGGTGGCGTTGCCGACCGCGGTGGGATCGGTGGCGTCGGCGTCGACCAGGATGCCGGGGGTTTCGCCGCGGTCGACCGAGCGATCGAAATTGGGCGGGATTTCCACCACGAACAGCAGCGAGCCCTCACGCAGGCCGCGCTCGGCTTCGGCTTCGCTGGTGAGCAATTTGATGTCGTAATAGCCGGTGTTTTTCATCGCCGCGACGATGGTACGTTCGTATTTTGAAGGCTGGGCTGCGAGCAATCCGGTCGGCAGATTTTTCGGGTTGGTGTTGATCGCAAACCCGAACAGGAACAACTGCATGATCGGCAAGACGATGATGAACCGCAGCGTCATCCGATCCCGCGTGACCTGAATCGCCTCTTTGCGCATCAGCGCCACCAGTCTCCGCCAGGAGAATCCGGTCATTTTAATTGTCCAAAAGTTTTTTGCTTCTTTTTTTCAAAAAAGAAGATTGCTTTGCTTGTTTTCATTCCTTCGCCCCTTTGACCGACAGCATGTGGATAAACGCGTCTTCCAATTTCGGCTGCACTTCGGTCCAGGTCAGTCCCTCCACCGTCACGCGGCCGATCGCCGCTTGCAGTGCCGCGCGATCGGTGCCGGCGACGTGCAGTGCGCGCCCGAACACTGCCGCCGCTTCGACCCCCGGTTCGCGCCGCAACGCCCTGGCGGCCAGATCGACGTCGCCGCCGGTGGCCTCGAAGGTGATCAGCCCCGATGCCGCCGCCACCTCGGCGCCGGTGCCCTGCACCACGATCTTGCCGCCGGCGAGGTATACCACGCGTTTGCAGCGCTCGGCTTCGTCCATGTAGTGGGTCGAGACCAGCACGGTCAGTCCTTCGCCGGCCATGTCGTGGATCAGGTCCCAGAATTCCCGGCGCGCCTTGGCATCCACGCCCGCGGTGGGCTCGTCGAGCAGCAGCAGCTTGGGCGTGTGCAGCACGCAGGCAGCCAGCGCCAGCCGCTGCTTCCAGCCGCCGGATAGCTGGCTCGCGAGCTGGTCCCTCCGGTCGGTGAGGCCCATCCGCTCCATCATCCCGTTCACTGCCGCGCGTTTGCCCGGCATTTCGTAGACGCTGGCGACAAAATCCAGATTTTCGAACACGGTCAGGTCATCGTAGAGGCTGAAGCGCTGGGTCATGTAGCCCGCTTCGCGCCTGATCTGCACCGCTTCGGTGATGATGTCGTGCCCGAGGCAGGTGCCGTGTCCGCCGTCGGGGCGCAGCAAACCGCACAGCATGCGAATGGTAGTGGTTTTGCCGCTGCCGTTGGCGCCCAAGAATCCGCAAATCTCGCCGCGCGCCACGGTCAGATCCAACCCGTCGACCACCGTCCGCGCGCCGAAACGCTTGACCAAGCCGACGACGTCGATAACCGCGTCGTTCATTTGGTCGCGGCCAGCGGCGAAACCTCGACCGGCATGCCGGGGTTCAACAATACCGCCTGCGCCGGCGGCGGGCGGGCTTCCACCTCGGTGACCAGCTTTTCGCGCTGGCTGTCACTGTAGATCACCGGTGGAGTGTATTCAGCTTCCGGCGATATGAACGAGACCGTGCCGACCAGATCGCCCGGGCAGGAATCACACACCAGCTTGACCTTATCGCCAAGATGGACATGGGCGAGCTCGGTCTCGCCGACGAAGAAGCGGACGAAGATATTCTGCGGCGGCAGCAGCGAGATCACCCCGTCGCCGGCATCCAACGTCTCGCCCGGCTGCGCCAGCACGTCGGCGATCACGCCCGCGGCCGGTGCCCGGCCGGTGCGCTGGTCCAGCATCCATTGCGCCTGCTTGGTCGCGGCGGCGAGCGCCGCCACCTGCTGCTCCTGCGCCATGATCGCCTCGTCACGTCCGGATGGCGCCTTGGCCAATTCGAGCGTCGCTTGCATCATCTTTACCTGTGCCGCGGCGGTCGCCTCATCCTGGGTCTCCTGCGCGACGAGCTGCTGGGTCGCGAAGCCGCTCCTCAGCAGCATCCGGTTGCGGCGCAGATCGTCGGCGGCCTTGGCTTCGGCCGCCTGCGCGCCCGCGAGATTTGCCTCGGCCGCGGCGATCTCCTCCGGCCGCTCGGACTGCCGCAAATTATCCAGCTGCGCCTCGGCCTGGGCCTGCGCCGCCTGGGCCTGGGCGAGTGCGGCCTGGTCGTTGATCTTGTCCTGGGTGAACAGCACCTGGCCGGCGCTGACGTGATCGCCGCGCGCGACCAAAAGCTCGGTGAGCTTACCCTGCTCGGTCGGTCCGATGGTAACATAATCCGCCTCGGCGTAGCCCTGCCAGACCACGCCACCTGGCGTCCTCGTGCGCCACCACAACGCGCCCACGATCACGAGAACGAGCACCAGGCCCACTAGCAAGCGACGCTTCATCGTCCATTTCCGTGATATTGCGGGTACTTAATTCTGTGGCCATCGGGCGTCCCCTGGAAGTGCGCGCCAAAACCGCCATAATTTATCCTTACGAAGCGAAATCGGTTCCGACAAGCCACCGCGGTCACCGACCGGTGAATTGTCCCAACAAACAAACTAACGCCAACAGGAGAACGTGATTCACCATGCGTGGTAAAATCCAGCTCAGCCTTTCCGTGATGGCCCTGGCTTCCTTGTCGGCTTGCGCTGTCGCGCCGCCTTCGGGGCCGAGCTATCCGGCCAGCCCAGCGCCGGGCGAAAGCTACAACCAGTTCACCCAGGACGACGCGGTCTTCCGCAACTTCGCCACCAACCGCTCCGGCACGCAGTCCGTACAGCAGCAACAGAACAATCAGGTCGGCACCGCGGTTGCCGGTACCGCGCTGGGCGCCGCGGCCGGAGCGCTGCTGGGCGCCGCGAGCGGCAATGCCGGCGGCGGCGCCGCGATCGGCGCCGGGCTCGGCTTGCTCGGCGGTTCGGCGGTAGCGTCCAATCAAACCCAGGGACAAGCCTATTCCGCGCAACAGAACTACGACATCGCCTATAATCAATGCATGGCCTCCAAAGGCGACATCGTAAGCGGCCCCTACGCACCGCGGTACTACTCGGCGCCCCCCGGCCCGCCGCCGGGGTATTCGACGGCGCCTCCGGGGCCGCCGCCGGGGCAGTGATGAGGAAGATTAGGAAGGGAAAGTCTTCTTTTTCTTAGAA
>Ga0302310_10004879_pt1 | contig 10057 bp, 6 predicted proteins | sample III_Palsa_N1_2_FD_200451 | JGI IMG/M metagenome (GOLD analysis project Ga0302310, IMG submission 200451) | Peat permafrost microbial communities from Stordalen Mire near Abisko, Sweden - III_Palsa_N1_2 | ecosystem: Environmental > Terrestrial > Soil > Palsa > Peat permafrost | place: Sweden... | reverse complement strand
TATTGATGATCGAACCCACTCCCCGCGCCACCATGTGCGGGAGCACATACTTACAAGCCAGCATGGTACCGCGAACATTGACCCGGAATACTCTGTCCCAGACCTCGGCTGTCATGGATTCGATGTCGTTGTCGTGCTTAGTGACTTCTGGGGAAAGATCCGCCGCATTGTTGTGCAGGATGTCCACGCTACCGAAGTTATCGATGGCGGCGCGCACCATGGCAACGATGCTGGCCTCCTCGGCAAGGTCGACGTGCCAGGCCAGGGCGGTGCCCCCACTCGACTCGACCAGAGCGGCAACGCGCTCAGCGGAGCCCATGTGCACATCGGCGGCAATCACCTTGGCGCCCCGCGCGGACAGTAACTGGCAGGTGGCCGAGCCAATTCCGCCGCCTGCGCCCGTGACGATCGCGACTTTGTTGTTTAGTCCACTCATCTTGATGTTCTTGTGCCCCGCCGTTTGAGGAAGATACGACACAGCGGTACTCTTTGACCACCTGCCGCCAACCGAGCCGAAAACTATCGAGTTATCTCGCTATTGGGAAATTGTATGTCGTGATCCGCGCCATCATGCCCGCTGATCCCGACTTAACCGGATGCATCGCGGTATGCGATGTTGTCAATTGCCATAATCGATTTTGGACGCCGCGGCCGCTTTAGTAGCGTGCACCCTGTCATTGGGGAGGATAATTTTAATGAAAAAGCTCGAAAAGGGTATTTTAGCCGCATTTCTCACGCTCACCGCCGCGTCCCAGTCCCACGCGGATATGGCCGCCGACGCGCCCGCCACCGCCGATCAGGGATTACAGGAAATTGTCGTCACGGCGCAACGCCGCTCTGAAAGCATCGAAAAAACACCGCTAGCCATTTCCGCCGTCACGGGCGAGGCGCTGGCCAACGAAGGCGTCATGAACCTGCAGGATGCCATTTCGCTCATGCCCAGCGTGCAAATTCAGGCGTCCAATTTGGGCACTGGTTTTTACATCCGCGGCATCGGCTCGCGTATTCCCGGTGTGTTCGGGGATGGTTCCGGATCGCCGGTCTCGACCTACAGCGACGGTATATTCCAGTCCCGTTCGGAAATCACCAACCTGATGTTTCTCGATGTCGATCGCATCGAGGTGCTCCGAGGTCCGCAGGGGACGCTGTACGGCCGCAATAACAACGCAGGTGCCGTGAACATCTTGAGCAACGACCCGGTCCTGGGCACGGACAGCGCCACTGTCACTCTCCAATATGGCAACTATAGCGAGCAGCACGCGGAAGCCGCCGGCAACATCGCGGTCAGCGATACCGTGGCCATTCGCGCAGCCTTCGGCAGCGAGCGCCATACGGGCTACCTTACCAACGGATTGGATGATGCGGACACACAGTCCGGCCGTGTGAAGGTGCTTATCCAGCCCTCCGAGGCCCTCCGCATTCTGCTGGTCGGCGATTACACCCACAACGGCGGCCTGGGAGTGGGTAACGTCGATATACCGACATCCGGGCGCAGCAGCCCCTGGGTTGCTCCGGGCTACGCGGCGCTGGATTTCCCACCCGGCTCCGGCAATTACGTCTGCGGTGCCAGCGGCACCGGGCCCTGCACGCCCATGCAGGACACCAAGAACTACGACTTTCATGCCCAAGTCGATTGGAATCTAGGATGGGGCATCGCGAGCTTCTTGCCCGCCTACCAGAACTATCACAGCCAGTATCAGCAAGTGTTCTCCGCCTTGTATGAGGACAACAGCACACCGCTGCGCCAAAACTCGGAAGAACTGCGCCTCTCCTCCGAGGCGGACTCCGCCGTTAAATGGGTCGGCGGTCTCTTCTATCTGCGCGATGACGGCTCCGGTCTGTACGACCACAACTTCTCCTTCGACACCACCATCCAGAATTCGGTGGACATCAACGAGACCATGGCGATATTCGGGCAAGCCACCGTGCCCGTCACCGATCGCTTCCGCCTCACCGGCGGCTTGCGCTATACGCGGGATTATTTCAAAACGGTTCAGGTCACCACCGGGGTGAGCGAGGACGCCGCCTCGGATTTCTACAAGCTGACCTACAAAGGCGGCGCCGAATTCGACCTCACGTCGGATTCGTTGCTGTATGGCGAAGTGTCCAATGGGTTTCGCCAAGGCGGCGTAGGACAGAGCGCGAACACCGGGACCATTTATAGCTTCGGCCCGGAAACCATTCTGGCGTACGAGTTGGGCTCGAAGAATAAATTCATGGACGGCAAGCTGTTGTTCAATGCCGATGTGTATTGGTACCAATATAAAGGCTACCAGCTCGATGTGAATTTCTATCCCGATCCCGCCTCCGAAGTCTACGAGACCAAGACCTCGAATCTTCCGGGCATCACCAAGGTGGGCGGCGCTGAACTCGAAGGGGCTTGGCTCGCGACTCCGGCGGATCGCATCGATTTCACCACCACGTACGAATACACCCGCTTTGCCGATGCCTCCGTCGCCTTGGGCAGCGTAGCCACGGACCTCACCGATCTGGGCGGCCGCGAATTGCCGCGCGCGCCGAAATGGGCCGGCACCCTGGGCTACGGACATACCTGGGACTTCACGAAGGGATCGGTCACGGGGCATGTGGATGGCCAGTACTCCAGCAACTACGTGGTCGACCTGCTGTATTTCACGTATAGCAACCCGGCCCTGTTCCGGCAAAGCGGCTACGAGTTGTATAACGCGAACGTCACCTGGACGGCGCAGAACGGTCATTGGTCTGCCGGCCTCTACGGTCGTAACCTATCCAACCGGGCAGTCTTACAGCAGGCGAATCCCGCAGGCCCCGTGGCGGTGGTGGGCGTCATCGGCGATCCGCGCACCTACGGCATTCGGTTGACCGGTAATTTTAAGTAATCGAGCGTCTAAGACTTAAGGACTGCAGTCGATGACTCTCTGGCCTCGCCACGACCCCCAGTGGCGAGGCCTTTTTTTTGCTCGCAAGGGTGGTGCCGCTTGATCGCCGTTACACGTTGTTCACACGTGGTTACAGAACGTTACAAGGCTGATCTCGCTCCTCTGGCATCATGGGCGGCGACTGGTCGACCGACCACGGAGAACGCGCATGAAAAGGACGTCATTGACTTCGTCGAGCCGCTGTTTCGCATTGGCTGCGGCGCTGATGCTGAGCGCCTGCGGATCGGGAGACAATAGCGTCCCACCCCCTTCGCCAATGTTCTACGCCTACGTAGCCTCCGCGGGAACCAGCCCAAGCGCTCCGGGAGCGATTTACGAATACGGGGTCTACCCCCCCTCTGGCGTCTCCTCGTTGTCACAGGCATCCATTCCAGCCGGGGTTTACCCGGCGACGGTCATCGTGAACCAACAAAATGTATACGTCGTCAACGTGGGGGACGGCACGATTTCACAGTACACCATCGCTCCCGATAACACGTTGGTGGCCATGACTCCGGCCACTGTGATTAACCCCGGAATGCACACGCCGGGCCCAGCGCCCGCTTCGGCAGTGATCGATGGGAGCTACTTCTACTTGGTCAATACGGCAGACAATACGCTGTCGCAATTCAGCATTGGCGCGAACGGGCAATTGACCCCACTGACACCCTCGACGGTGGCTACGGGCGTCGCTCCCGTAGCGATTCTATCCGTCGTGGTGCCCAACACGTCGATTCAGTATTTTTACGTGCTCAATTCGGGCGCTCCGGGAGATACCGGCAGTGTCTCGGTGTACGCCACGTCGGGGCAGAATGGCGCTCTCACGCTAATCGACTCCGACACTGTCGCCGCGGGCACGAACCCCACGGCCATTACGATCAACGATGTCTTCTCCACGGTTGATGTGATGAGCACCTGCGCTACTACGCAGTGCAGCGGCTCGATCAAGGAGTTCAGCATTGGCGCCGCCGCCGTATTAACTGACACGGGTGCGACCGTCTCCACCGGAAGCGACGCAGTCAATATGGTCGTGAACGACGGCGGCATCAACTCCTATGCGTACGTGATCAGCAACGGCGCAGGTGCGGATGCGAATGCCGGCGCCTTATGGCAGTACGGAGTGCAGAGCACGGGCGAACTTGCCCCGGCAACTCCGCCGACCGTCGCCATCGGTTCGGCGGCGATCGCGCAGTACATCAACGTCAACTCGCTGTTTGTCCTGACGGCCAATGCCGCCGGCAACGGCGGCAACCTCGATTACTACGCGCTTGGAACGGAGGGACTAGCGACCCTCAACGGCACCGCAAAAATCAATGCGCCCTACCCGACCGCCATGGGCGTTCACATACTGCTCGACCCATAGGACGGCCATAAAAATAGCCCCTACCGATATCCGACCGAGACCACGATACTCGCCGCCCCGTTTGCCACAATTCCGCCCGATTATTGCCAGATTCGCGGAGCACTCTAAGGACAGTCACCAGAATCTGGACGAGCATGCGGGTATCCTGGAAATGGCGTGTCACGCTGATCGGCTGCACCGCGGGCCTAGGTGCCGTCTACTTGCTGAACGCGTCGTGGCTGGCCACGACGCCTGACGGCAAGGCTCGGCTCGTCGCCCAGCGCGGGGTCGCGCAGACTTACAACGTCGACAGTCTCACCACTGATGAAACCTGCACTGCCCGCTTAATAAAACCGCCGACCCACAATTACATCGACAACACAGCACCCTCCATCGAGGCCGCGCTGTCCGCCCGAGCGGATATTGTCGAGATCGACATCCGCATGACGCGAGACCAGCGGTTCGTCCTTTTTCACGACAACGCGCTCGACTGCCGCACCGACGGGTCGGGCCCCCTCTCGCAGCATGACCTTGCAGACCTGCGTCAACTCGATGCAGGCTATGGGTACACCGCGGACAACGGAATTACTTATCCGCTCCGTGGAGAAGGTGTCGGCCTGATACCGGGTCTTACTGAAGTACTTCGCCGCTTTCCGAACGCCAACTTTCTCATTCAAATCAAGGATGGCAACCCGGCGGTCGCCGCGCCGCTGATGAGAGAACTGGACGCTCTATCCATTCAACCTTGGACGCGCATCACTTTCTTCGGCTCGCCCGCGACACTACGCAGACTCAAGCGTCTGAAGCCGGTTGCGGACATTTGGTCGGCGCGTGATGCGCGGCAGTGCGGCGTCGGATATCTGGAAACAGGCTGGTTCGGCCGTATTCCCACTGCCTGCGACGACGGAATAATCATCGTGCCCATTCAGCAGGCGCACCTCTTATGGGGATGGCCGAACCGGTTTCTGGCGCGCATGCGCGCGCATCGCACGCGGGTGATGGTCATCGGCACGTTGACCAGCATGTCGTCAGGAATGTTTTCTCGGCTCGATACGCCGGAGGAGCTTGCGGAGTTGCCGCGGGGATTCGACGGCCTGATCTGGACCGATCGCATCGGCATCATTGGCCCCCTGGTCCACGACTGACTCACCCTAGTGCTGCGACTTCGACGGCAGGCTCACGGTCGCTTTGCCTTCCTCCACGATGTGCTGATCTATGGTCTCGATCCACCAGACGAGGTCAGCATCAAAATGGCCGTTGCGCACGTACTTCTTCGTCACATAGGATTTGACGATATACACATCCTTTGTCAAGCCATGGGTATCGGCATGCTTACCCTTCATGGCGGGCACTTCGTCGAGGAAGTATTCTGCCTGCGGGTGGCCCGGCGCGACGATGCCGACGCCGGCGAGGTCGCGCGGACCCATGATGGTCCATTTGATATTCTCGAGCCAGCCACGATCCCCCATCCAGTTTTGAATGGTGCGAATCGCCACGTCGCGACCCTCGTAATTCACGATGGGACTGCGCTTGATGCTGCCCGCATGGATCATGGTCGTGTCGATCTCGCCGGGTTTCGGTCCGTCAGCAGCAGGGTCCGCGTTGACGCCATCCTTTGGAATGGGCGGGGTGGCCTCGCCGGGATTCGCCAAGCGATAGATGCCGTCTTTGTCATTGCGCACCATGGTCTTGAAGACCGACGGATTGCTGATCTCATTTTTCAGGGTTCGTGATCCGCCGGCACCCATGCCCCAGGGCTTGATCGGGGAAACGGACACATCGATGGGCCCGTCGACGGTCCACGCCGGCATATCTCCGACCTTCACATCCTCCCAGTAGAGTGGCTTGGACCCGCGGCGCTTCTCCTTCGACCATAGATCACGGATGGTCGCCCAATCCTGGTCGGTATAGACGTGCTCGGCACGGCTGAACCAATTGGGGCCGATCCAAATATCTGCGAAGCCTGGGTTATTCGGAACGCGGCTTCGATCCTTGTAGACGCGGATATTCTCGACGACGCGAAAAATCACATCGTTGACCTTCGCGCCGTGCTGGTTGTACACGCTGCCTTTGGTTTCGATCGCGAGACTACGATAGGTCGACCCGCTCGCCGGGGTGATATCCGTGACATTGCGTTCGTTGGCCACGAGGTAAAGGGTATCGCCGGGATAAATCGGCTCATAAGTCGTCACCGAATGATTCAACTCGCTGACAAGGAGCTTGTCCCGCGCCGCACCGGGATACGGAACCATGAAGATGTCATCGTTGGTGCCGAAGGTCGGATACGCGAGGATGTCTTGGAACCCGAGCGACTTCGCATAGGCCTTATCGGAACGGATGGGATCGCCCGGATCGTATTTGTCGTTGTCGTAGCGTACCCACGGCTCGGTAACGTGAATCACGGCGCCGAGTCCCGGCGTATTTGCGGCAAGCTTGCCGCTGATCAAGGCGGCAACATCAATCGGACCTCGCGCCTTGAGCGCCGCGTTGGCGGCGAAGTAGGCCGCTGCCGGCGCCTTCTCATGTTCGGACGGCACGCCGGGATAGAGCACCACGAATCGATCGGAATCGGCCGCATCGGGGCCGGAGGTAGCCCCCGTGGTCGGGTCGGTCGCTGCTACGCTATTGTCGATCAGCAGCGAGCAAAGAAAGGCGGACGCAAGCGCCGGCAGGATGAACTTGTGGAAGGCTGGGTAGGTTTTCTTCATAAGACTGGGCGAATTCGCTCCCCTTTTTTGCTTGTTAGATCGGGGACCGTACTAGTCGTCCGGGGGCGCCAGAAATCGTTTATGGCAATTGCGCTCATCAGAAAGCCAAATGCCAATCGCTGGTCGGACACAGCTCTAGGAAAGAGGCCTTCCGCCATCCACCGCCAGCACGCAGCCCGTGGTGAAGGTAAGGTCTCGGACAGCGACCAATACGGCCGACGCCACCTCCTCCGGAGCTGCCAGGCGTCCCAGGGGCGTTCTGGCGCACTGTTCGTCGCGCCACTGAGGATCCAGAGATTTGACGAAGTCCGTGTCCACCAAACCGGGAGACACCGACAGGACACGCACGGCGGGAGCGAGTGCGCGGGCCAATGATTGGGTCATGTTATCGACCGCGGCCTTGGAAGCGCAGTACATGACGTTGCTGCCCATGGCGGTGCGTGCCGCAATGGAGGAAATATTGACCACCACCCCGCCGCCACGATGCGAGCTCTCACGCAGCAAAGGCAACAAAGCGCGCAGCGACGCGAAGCTGCCGCGGACATTGGTGGCCAGGATCTGATCGATCAATGCGTCGTCCAAGCCGTCGAGATCGGCATGCGGCACGAAGCGCGTGGTACCGGCGCAGTTCACCAAGACATCGCAGCGTTCATAACGCTTGGCCACCGCCGCCGCCAAGGCATTGAGTCCTGCGCTGTCGGTAACCGGCGCTGCCAAGGCCACGTGATCTTGGCCCGGCAGTTCCTGCGCCAGCGCGCCGGCCTCCCGCGATGATTTGCCGTAGCCCACGACAACCGCAAACCCGGCCCCGGCCAACGCCCTGCAAATAGCGGCGCCGATGCCTCCGGTCCCGCCGGTGACGACGGCGACCGGATTAGCTGACCGCATTGCCCGTGGCTTTGGCGTTGCCGTAGCGGCGCACGCGTAAATCCGCCTGTTCCTTGTGACCGGCGAAACCTTCCAATTCGCACAGACGCGAACCGTAGCTGCCGATCAGGGCGCTCGCCTCGTCGGTGGTGACGCGCTGGTAGGTGCAAGTCTTGATGAACTTGCCCACCCATAGCCCGCCCGTGTAGCGCGCGGCGCGCATGGTTGGCAGCGTGTGATTCGTGCCGATCACCTTGTCGCCGAAGGACACATTCGTGCGAGGACCCAGGAAAAGTGCCCCGTAATTGGTCATATGCTCGAGAAAGAAATCCGGATCCTCGGTCAGGATTTGGACATGCTCGGAGGCGATGCGGTCGCCCTCCGCCACCAATTCCTCCACGGTGTCGACCAAAATGATTTCGCCGCAGTTCTCCCACGCCTTACGGGCCACATCGGCGGTGGGCAGCCAGCCCAATAAGGTCTCGACGGCGCGCGGCAACTCCGCAGCCAACCGCGCGGAATTGGTGAGCAGCACCGCAGGGCTGCCGGGTCCATGCTCAGCCTGGCCGATGAGATCCACCGCGGCCATTTCGGCATCGCAGCTGTCATCCGCAATGATGAGCGTTTCGGTGGGGCCGGCCAAAAGATCAATACCCACACGGCCGAACAGCTGCCGCTTCGCTTCAGCCACGTACGCGTTGCCCGGGCCCACGATCATATCCACGGGCGCCACTTCGTCGGTGCCGAGGGCCATGGCTCCAATGGCCTGCACGCCGCCGAAGGCATAGATTTCATCCGCACCGCCCATGTGCATGGCAGTGACAATCGCGGGATGCGGCTTGCCACCGAAGGGCGGCGCGCAGGCGATAATGCGCTTCACACCGGCTGCCTTGGCCGTCACCACGCTCATGTGCGCCGATGCGACCATGGGATACCGGCCGCCCGGGATATAGCACCCGACGCTGTTCACCGGAATATTCCGATGGCCCAACACCACGCCCGGTAGGGTCTCGACTTCGAGATCCTTGAGACAATCTTTCTGCGCCAGCGCGAAGCGCTTGATTTGCGTTTGCGCGAACTGAATGTCCTCGATGGTGGACTTCGGCAAACTGCGCACGCAGTCGGCGATCTCATCGGCCGTCAACCTGAACATTGGCGGCGACCATTGATCGAATTTCTGCGAGAACTCGCGTACCGCGGCCCCGCCGCGCGCGGCGATGTCGCCGAGAATACCTTCGACGGTGTTGCGGACTTGGAGGGTGTTCTCGGCCTTGGTCTCGGCGGATAGGCCGGTCTTGAGTCGACGGATCATGGGGTTGCTCCATGTTTCACATAGCGTTGATCGATGGCGCCGAAAATCGAGCGCCCCGCGGCGTCGAACATTTCGACACGTACTTTTTCCCCGAAGCGCAGAAAGGGGGTCTTGGATTCGCCCTGGTCCAGCTTCTCAATGGCGCGCCGCTCGGCAATGCACGCAGAGCCGGCGCTGCGCGAGGCATTCGATACCGTTCCTGACCCCAGAATGGTGCCGGCGCGCAGTCGGCGCGAATAGGCAGCGTGCTCGATCAGGCGAAAGAAATTGAAGGTCATTTCCTTGCCGCTAGGGTGGCCGAACCACTCGCCGTTGCGCTTCATTTGCAACGGCAAATGCACTCGTCCGTCGACCCAGGCGACGCCCAATTCGTCGGGGGTCACCGCCACGGGTGAAAAACTCGTGGACGGCTTGGCTTGCACCCATCCGAAACCGGTCTTCATTTCGCGCGGCGCCAAGGCCCGCAAACTCACATCGTTGACCAGCATGAGCAGCTTGATATGCGGCGCAATGTGCTCCTTGGGTGTGCCCATGGGAATCTCATCGACCACCACCGCGACCTCGCCCTCGAAATCCATGTTGTCGGATTCGCTGGGAAGCGGCACGTCCTCGCACGGCCCGAGGAAATCGTCGGAGGCGCCCTGGTAGATCAACGGGTACTTTTCGTACTCGTTGGTTATGCCCATATCGAAGGCCCGCTCCATGAGCGCGCCATGATTGGCGAACGTCGACCCATCCAGCCATTGATAGCAGCGCGGCAAGGGAGCCATGGCGGCCGCGGCGTTGAAGTCGAATGCCCCTTCGGCGGCCCCGTTGTTCAGCTTGTCATACAGCATACGCAGCGGCTTTTCCACATCGGGCCAGTGTTCGATGGCCTGCAGCAAAGTGGGCGAAATATTACCCGCGAAAACACCCTTGGAAAGATTCGTGG
>Ga0302310_10004872_pt1 | contig 10063 bp, 9 predicted proteins | sample III_Palsa_N1_2_FD_200451 | JGI IMG/M metagenome (GOLD analysis project Ga0302310, IMG submission 200451) | Peat permafrost microbial communities from Stordalen Mire near Abisko, Sweden - III_Palsa_N1_2 | ecosystem: Environmental > Terrestrial > Soil > Palsa > Peat permafrost | place: Sweden... | reverse complement strand
GCGCCGGCATCGTTGAAGATCCTGCCTCAGGCGCAGCCAACGGCTGCATCGCTGCCTATATCGCTGAAGTCGAGCCGGACGGTGACCTGGCGCACGGCTACCAGATCAGCCAGGGGCGTGAGATGGGTCATGACGCGCGCCTGGTTGCACTGATGGACGGCGCGTCGGTATGGATCGGAGGCCGAACGCGCACGGTCATTGACGGCGCGTTGAGCTGGACTTTGCGCAGCTGACGGCATAAGCGGTTTGCCAGCGGGCTCATGAAGCCAGACCGTGGGCTGCTCGGCTGTCGTTACTTGCGTTCGTCCAGATGTGCACGGCGCGCTGAGACAAGCGCGAGAGCGGACCAGTCCACATCCTCGTCTCCGGCAGCCAGCGCTTCCAGCAGACTATCGCGCACCACTCCAGCCAGCGGCAGCGGCACGTGTGCGCTACCGGCGGCCGTCAATGCCAATTCGACATCCTTCAATCCCAGCGGCAGCTTCATCCCTGCCGGCTTGAAGCGCTCCTCCGCGATCAGCTTGCCGTAGCCCTGGTAGGCCGGCGATGCAAATAAAGTATTGGTCATTACGTCGAGAAAATCGGCCGCACTGACGTCATAAGCGCGCGTCAGCGCCGACGCTTCCGCCATGCTCTCGATAGCTGTGGCCAAAATGAAGTTGCCGGCGATCTTCACCACATTGGCACGCTCGGGCGCATCGCCCATCGGCCAGAGTTTGGCCGACATCGCCTCCAGCAGCGCGCGCACTTTCTCCACTGCCGAAGATTTGCCAGCGACCAGGATATTGAGCTTGCCTGCGGCCGCCACGTCGGGGCGACCGAATACTGGTGCGGCGACATACTCCAGGCCACGCTTGGCATGTTCTTCGGCCAGCTCCCTGGCCAGCGCCACTGAAATGGTCGAGTGGTTCACGTGCACGGTGCCAGGGTCCATCGCATCGAGCAGGCCGCTGTCGAGAATGGTCTCGCGTACTGCCTTGTCATTGGCCAGCATGCTGCACAGCACTTCGCCCTGTGCAGCGCGGTCGGCGGTGCGTGCCAGCTTGGCGCCGAGCGACACCAGCGGCGCAGCAGCCGCTTCAGAGCGGTTCCACACGGTCACGGCATGACCGGCCGCGACCAGATTGCTGGCCATCGCCGTACCCATGGCACCCAGACCGATAAATCCAACCTTCATGCATGCTTCCTCATCGTCATATCAACGGCGCAGTGAAACAGGAGTGGTGTTCAGATCATGCGAAATCCGACACGAAACGTTCAGGCCACCTCGCCCGCCGCCTGCCCTGAAGCCCACGCCCACTGGAAGTTGTAGCCGCCCAGCCAGCCGGTGACGTCGACCACTTCGCCGATGAAAAACAACCCTGGCACATGCTTCGACTGCATCGTGCTCGACGAAAGGCCATTTGTATCGACGCCGCCCAAGGTGACCTCGGCTGTCCGATAGCCTTCGGTGCCACTGGCCGTGATCGGCCAAGCGTTGAGCTGATCGCCGATCTGGCTCAGCTCGGCCTCGCGATACTGGCGCATCGGCCGGCTCTCAAACCACTGCTCGCACAGTCGCTGCGCCAGCCGCTTGGGCAGCACATCGCCCAAGACGGTTTTCAGCTCGGCCAACGGGCGCGCTGTGCGTTGTTCAACCAGCCATGAGCCAACTTCGATATCCGGCAGCAGGTCGACGCGCAGGTCATCGCCCGGCTGCCAGTACGAGGAAATCTGCAGGATCGACGGACCGCTGATGCCGCGATGGGTAAACAGCAAGCCCGCACGAAACGATTGCTTGCCGACTTTCGTTTCCACCGCCGGCAAGGCCACGCCGGCCAGATCCTGGTAATGCTGCTGATGTTTGCCACTCAGCGTCAGCGGCACCAGGCCAGCACGCGTAGGCAACACGTCATGACCGAACTGCCGTGCCAGCTCATAGCCAAAGCCACTGGCGCCCATGCTGGGAATCGACAGGCCGCCGCTGGCGATGACCAGTGATTCGGCGTGCACTTCGCCGCGTGCGGTCGTCAGCGCAAACCCGTGCTCGGTCTTGCGCACGCGGTTGACGGCGCAACTGGTTTCGATCGTCACGCCAGCCGCCTCACACTCATCCAGCAGCATGCGCACAATCTGCTTGGAAGAGTCGTCGCAGAACAGCTGGCCGAGTTCCTTCTCGTGATAGGCGATGCGGTGCTTCTGCACCAGCGCGATAAAGTCCCACGGCGTGTAACGCGCCAGCGCGGATTTGGCAAAGTGCGGATTGGCTGACAGATACTGGCCCGGCGTCACGCCGAGATTGGTGAAATTGCAGCGGCCACCACCGGACATCAGGATCTTCTTGCCGACCCGGTTGGCATGATCGAGCAAGAGCACCTTGCGCCCGCGCTGCCCCGCCGCGATAGCGCACATCAGCCCGGCAGCGCCGGCACCGATGATCAGCACGTCAGTCTTGATGGCGTCCGCTTTCATGCAGTTACGTCGGGTCGACACGAATTTCGTGAAGTCGGGGCCGATATGACGTGGTTGCGTTTCCATGGCGTGGTCATGCGGCATTATCCATCAGCCGGCGAGCGCAGCATCGCTTACACTGCCTCACCGATTCACGAGAACTGCCCCCATGCCTTCCTTCGATGTCATTTCCGAAGTCGACAAGCACGAGCTCACCAATGCGGTGGACCAGGCCAACCGCGAACTCACCACGCGCTTCGATTTCAAGGGTACCGACGCCAGATTCGAACTGGATGACTTCGTCATCACGCAAGTCGGTTCAAGCAAATTCCAGCTGAATCAGATGATAGAAATTCTGCGGGCGCGACTGATCGCCCGCAAGATCGATGTGCGCGCACTGGAGTTGGCCGATGTGGAAACCAACCTGGCTGGCGCCAAACAGAAAATCACGGTCAAGCAAGGCATCGAGCAGCCGATCGCGAAAAAACTGATCGCCTCGATGAAGGAAGCCAAGCTCAAGGTCGAGGCACAGATCAACGGCGACAAGCTGCGCGTCAGCGGCAAGAAGCGCGACGATCTGCAGAGCGCCATGGCCTTGCTGCGCAAGGCCGAAGTCGAACTGCCGCTGCAGTTCGACAACTTTCGCGATTGATCCGAACCGGCCACAAGGTTTCGCTCAGACACCTTGCACGATCCGTGGATGCGTTGCGGTGGAAATACCGCTCAGGCCTTTGACAGCAGCCTGCCGCCCATCGCTGCATTGACCGCGACGACCAGCGCCACGGCAGCTGCATGCGTCAGCAAATCCGTCGCTGCTGCATCGTATGAGTGACAAATTTCCAACAGGCTTGCCGACGCAGCTGCGCTGGCCAAACCCACCAGCACCGCCGTGAGCACGGGCCGAAGCGGATACGCACGGCGCAGCAGAAAAACCATCAGTGCGGACAGCGGTATGGAAAAACTGATGATGAAGACCAGGCAATCCGCTGATTGATGCATGGTGGATATCTGTGTTCCTGGCGCAAGAACGTGATCAACGGTTTGGCGCAAGCAACCCATACCGCTGGCCCCGATCCACAGCAGCGCGCCTGGCAGCGGCAGCCATGCCCACGCCACGCGATGGCCGGGCACGCTTAGCGCAAAGGCAGCCCATGCCGCGCTGATCGCCGTGACGACCGCACCCATACCAGCCCAGGCCAGATCCGGCGTACCGGCGAAACGTTTCAGCATGCCGGCCGTGCCGTAGTGCATCAACAGCACGGCCGCGATAGCCGCGACCACCAGCAGCCAGCCCAGCGTGCGCAAGGAAGGCGGGCGCAAGCGTCGTACCGGCACCAGTTCGGCACCGAGACGATCGATCAAGGCCTCATAGGATCGTGGGTCGGACATGACAGTCACGGCTCTCCGTTGAAGCGTTCGCGCAATGCTTTCAGCGCGCGATGCAAATTCACTTTCAATGCGCCGGTGTTGCGGCCGGTCAGCTCAGCCGCCTCGCTCAGTGAACGTTCGTGCAGGCCCATTTGTTCCACGGCCTCGCGCTGACCTGGCGGCAGCTCGGCGATGGCCTGGCGCAGGCGCTGCGCGCGCTGCTGCTGTTCAGTAGCCGTGCTGGCGTCATCGATATCGGCATGATTGTCGAAGGCGATGTCATCATGGATTTCCCGGCTGTCGCGACGACCGCGGCTGCGCAACGCATCGATGGCACGGCGGTTGGCGATAGCGGTAAGCCAGGCGTCGTACGAACGCGAAGGGTCGTAGGTATGGCGCACACGATTCACGGTGATCAGCGTCTCCTGCACCACATCATCCAAACGGTCTGCAGCAACGCCCTGCCGCCTGGCCGCCACACGAATCAGCAGGATCGAATCAGCCAGCACCCGCTCGTACGCGCGCCGGTCGCCTGCTTGCGCAGCCGCCATCAGGCGCGCCCGACGCTGGTCGGGCGACTCGCTCGCGCTAGGGGAGACGGCTTCAGCTTGCACGGTTCGAGTGGCACTCGCCCACAGGGAAAGACCACTATCTAGACCCATGAAGGCATTGGCGGTCAAGCTGTGCGACACGGTCACTCCAAATAAATCCATCGTATGCAGTGCTTTCGCCGCATCTGTGGCCAGAGTTACGTCGTAAGTAATCGTCGTTGCCACCATGGCCGCGCGAGGTTCGTTGTGGCTTGTTTCCGCTTCCTGCGAGTAACCCTGATGCACGCGTCAGCGAATAACCTGTCGAATCCCCATCCATAACGCTTAAATGATTATTCTGATTCTCGCCTTCCTCGGTGGTGTGCTGACCATCCTCAGCCCGTGCATTTTGCCGGTGCTGCCGTTTGTGTTCGCCCGCTCGGATCGACCGTTCATGCGCAATGGCCTGCCAATGCTGCTGGGCATGGCGATTACCTTTGCAGCCGTCGCCACGCTGGCGGCGCTCGGCGGTGGCTGGGCGGTCCATGCCAATCAATATGGTCGTGCCATTGCCCTGGTGGTGCTGGCCTTTCTCGGCCTCACCCTGTTGTCGACCCACTTGGCCGAATGGATCAGCCGTCCGTTTGTGGCGCTGGGCAACAAGCTGTCGCGGGGCGCATCGGGCGATGGCGACTCGATCTGGTCGGCTGCTGGTCTGGGCGTTGCGACGGGCTTGCTGTGGGCACCGTGCGCGGGCCCGATCCTCGGCCTGCTGCTGACCGGCGCCGCGCTAAATGGCGCCAGCGTACAGACCACCTTGCTGTTGCTTACCTACGCCGGCGGTGCCGCCACGTCGCTTGGCCTGGCATTGCTGATCGGCGGCAAGGTGTTTGCGCTGATGAAACGCTCGCTCGGAGCTGGCGAATGGGTACGTCGCGTGCTTGGCGTACTGGTGCTTGCCGGTGTGGCTGCGATCGCCCTGGGGCTCGATACCGGGCTGCTGACACGCGTGTCGCTGGCCAGTACCGGCGGCATCGAACAGAAGCTGATCAACGCCGTGCGCCCGGCACCGGCACCCGAGCCGGCACTGAAAGCCGGCGCACCGCTGCCGGTGGAAGGCGACATGCCATCGCTCGCCGGCGCCACGCAGTGGCTCAACAGTGCTCCGCTGACTACCGAGTCACTGCGCGGCAAGGTCGTGCTGGTCGACTTCTGGACCTATTCCTGCATCAACTGCATTCGCTCGCTGCCGTACGTCCGTGGCTGGGCAGACAAGTACAAGGACCACGGCCTGGTGGTGATCGGCGTGCACTCGCCAGAGTTCGCGTTCGAGAAAGACCCAGCCAACGTCGCCAAGGCAGTGAAGGATCTGGGCGTCGACTATCCAGTCGCGCTGGATAACAGCTATGCGATCTGGCAGGGCTTTCACAACGAATACTGGCCGGCGCATTACTTCGTCGATGCGCAAGGGCAGATTCGCCATCATCATTTCGGCGAAGGCGGCTATGCCGAAAGCGAGGATCTGCTGCGCCAGCTGCTGACCGAAGCCGGCCAGAAGAATCTGCCGGGCGGTTATGTCAGCGGCGACCAGCAAGGCGTCGAGGCGGCCGCCTCGCGCAGTGCCGCCATGTCCCCGGAAACCTATATCGGTTACGCCCGGGCGCTGAATTTTGCCGGTGGCAAAGTGGCGCATGACGATGTCGGGGATTACAGCGCACCCAGCACGCTCGCCAGTGATCAGTGGTCGCTCGATGGGCGCTGGACGGTACACGCCGAAAACGCGCAGTTGGAGAAAGCCGGCGGCCGCATCGTCTATCGGTTCCGCGGGCGGGACCTGCACCTGGTGCTCGGTCCAGGCAGTGCCGGCAAAGCCGTCCGCTTCCGCGTTCGCATCGATGGCAAAGCGCCCGGCGCCGACCACGGCATGGATACCGATGCCGACGGCAACGGTGTCGTCAATGCACAACGACTTTACCAACTGGTGCGCCAGTCCAGTGGCAGCGGCGAACGCCTGTTCGAAATCGAATTTCTTGATGCGGGTGTGCAGGCGTATGCCTTCACCTTCGGCTGACCCTTTGTGATCGCCAGTGATTGTTCGAGTGGCGCGGCACTCGCCTTGAAACCTTGCCACTTGCATCTTCCCAGCTGTACCTGTTTGAACGGAGGTTCCCATGTCACGTATCAATGAAACCCTTGCGGCGGATCGTCGCCGCTTCATACGTGCCGCCGTCGTCGGTGGCGCCACGCTGGCTATTGGCGGCGGTGTGCTCATCCCGCGGCTGTTTGCCGAGGAGTCGGTTGCGGACAATATGCCGATCGGCAAACCGGGCAATGTGTTGCTGGAAGTTTTTTCCGACGACGGCAAAGACCTCGGCCCACGTCAGGTACCGCGCTTGATTCTGAGCGACGCGCAGTGGAAACAGCGACTGTCGCCAGCAAGCTTCGACGTGTTGCGTCGCGACGGCACCGAACGAGCCTTCAGCGGCGATCACGAGAAACCATCCAGCCCTGGGCTGTTCCGTTGTGTCGGCTGCGCCACCGCGTTGTATGACGCTGCCACCGAGTTCGACTCGGGCACCGGCTGGCCCAGCTTCTGGCAGCCGATCGCCAAGACCAACGTGTTCGAAAAACACGACAACACCTTCGGCATGGAGCGGGTGGAAATCCGCTGCGCCAATTGCGACAGCCACCTCGGCCACGTTTTCGACGATGGCCCGAAGCCGACCGGCTTGCGCTATTGCATGAATGCCGTGGCACTGCGTTTTGTTCCAAGAAAAGCTAGCTGAACGGCGAGCCAAAGCCGCTTGATAAAAACCACGTGATTGCGGTCGAAAGCGCATATAAAGTGAGCGCGCTCACTCAATACGGAGCGCACTCTTTTTTCGCCGGAGATCGACGTGATGAAACGCAAGCTTTGGTCTTCCCTCGCGGTACTGTGTCTGGCCGCGCCCTTAGGGGCTTATGCATCCGAAGGGTATGTGGTTGACAATGTAAACCTGCGCGCAGGCCCCGACCCGAGTTATCCGCTGGTCGACCAACTGCCCAGCGGTACGGAAGTCGATGTGCAGGGCTGCACCGATGGCTGGGAATGGTGCGACGTGATCAACGAAGGCGACGGCAGCCGCGGCTGGATCGCTGGCAATTACATCCAGTACCAGTATCAGGACCAGGAAGTTCTGCTGCCCGATTACGGCGCACAGATCGGCATTCCCATTGTCGCCTTCAGCATCGGCGCCTACTGGGATCGTTACTATCGTAGCCGCCCTTTCTATGGCCAACGCGGCGACTGGTACCGTCGCCCTTACGTGAGCCGGCCACCATCACCACCGTCGCACGGCCCTTACCAAGGGCGTCCGGGCGAGGGCCGTCCGAACGGCAACTATGGCGGCCGTCCAGGATCAGTCTACGATCCCAATCGAGAAGGCCATCCAGGCCCTGTTGGAGGACCGGCCTATCCTGTGCGACAGGTCCAGAATGGTCGACCTGTTCAGCCAGCACCCGGCCAAGGTCGACCGCAGCCAGCAAAGGCACGCCCGGCACCACACGATGACGATCATCACGATGACAACGGCCATTGACCGGAACCAGGTGATGCGTTCCAGATTGCTGAGATGACATAAGCCGGCATGATGCAAATCATGCCGGCTTATTATTTGGAGCAGACACGCCCTGTGCGGTGGCGCGTTATGGTGGCCCTACAAGAACCGGCTTACCCATGCCTTTAAGCACACTCCTGCGATTCGAGGTACGGGTAGGCTTGAGTCTTTGGATCATGGGAAACTCACCCTTGCGCAAGCTCCTGCAATCTATCGTGCTGGCAGCCTTCGTGCTGGCCGGCTTCAACCTGTCGGCTATCGCTGCCGATGGACACAAGTCAGACAAGCCGGTCGATGACGCTGGAAACAGCAATGGCTTTCACCTGCCGCCGCTGCCCGCCGACGCGCATGTCTCGCAGAGCGCCAGCGTTAATGGCCGATCGCTCAAGTACACGGTTACCGTCGGCTCGCTGCCGGTGCGCGATGACAAAGGCACGATCACCGGCGAAGTGGTGTTTACCGCTTACACCATGGGTGGCAAGGATCGGCCGGTGACGTTCGCGGTCAATGGCGGCCCTGGCGCATCGTCGGTCTATCTCAACTTCGGCGCGATCGGTCCGAAGAAGGTCAACTTTGGTGTCGAGGGCGACACTCCTTCGGGCCCAACCACCTTGCACGACAACCCCGGCACCTGGCTGGGCTTTACCGATCTCGTGTTTATCGATCCGGTCGGCACCGGTTATAGCCGCGCACTGGTCGACGACAAGGAAGCCACCAAGCAGTTCTACAGCACCGACAACGACATCAAATACCTGTCACGCATCGTGTATGACTGGCTGGTCAAGAACGGCCGCATGACGTCGCGCAAGTATCTGGTCGGCGAAAGCTACGGCGGTTTCCGCGGCCCGCGCATCACTGACTACCTGCAGACCCAGCTCGGTGTGGCGATGAACGGCCTGGTGCTGCTGTCGCCGTATCTCGACGCCGCGGCGTCCAACGACGAGAACGTGTCGCCGTTGCCATGGATGCAAACGCTGCCGCCGATCGCCGCCGCGCACCTCGAACGCGAACATCGGCTGACACCCGAAGCGATGGCACCGATCATCGAATACACCCGCGGCGAATACGCGACCACATTGATGAAAGGTCGCTCCGATCCACAGGCCACCGAGCGGATGATCCAGAAAGTCACCGAACTGACCGGACTCGATCCGCTGTTCGTGAAGCGTTCCGGCGGCCGTCTGGAAACGCAGGCGTATCTGCGCGAGGTCTATCGCGCGCAAGGGAAACTCGGCAGCCGCTACGACTCCAACGTCACCGCGTGGGACCCGTTCCCGTACGCGCCGCACCAGGAAACCGGCGACCCGATTCTCAACGGCATCATCGCGCCGACCACCACAGCCATGGTCAACTTCGTCACGCAGACGGTCGGCTGGAAATACGACGGCCGCTACAACGCGCTTAGCTACGACGTGAACAAGCTGTGGCACGAAGACGATGACGCCAATCAGGGTTCGGTATCGCAGCTGCGCGAAGCGGTCGCCAACGATCCTGGCCTGCGTGTGCTGATCGCGCACGGCTGGGACGATCTCTCCTGCCCATTCATGGTGTCGATACTCGCGGTCGACCAGATGCCGGCGATGGGCGACCCGACCCGTGTGCAGGTGAAGGAGTACGCCGGCGGGCACATGTTCTACGCGCGCGAGGACAGCCAGTCGGCGCTGAGTCAGGACGTGAAAGCGCTATACGGCGCCAAGTAGCCAGTTCCCGAGGGCGGAGGGCGGCATCTGCCCTCCGCTGGTCGGCCTGAGCGCGAATAACGATGCGTCGTATCCGATGCTTGCGCTGCTGTCAAAACAGGAACAATGTCTTGTCGAGCGACGCAGCTACGAACCACATCGGATAGATCGTCAGCTGGAATGTTCGCTCGAACTCACTGCCGGAGACTGCTCTCATGAAACGTCCAGTTCTCGCCCTGCTCACTATGTTGTTTCTCCTTGCACCATTATTTGCCCATGCCGCCGACGGGTTCGCCACGGCCAACGTCAATCTTCGTGCCGGTCCCGATAGTAGCTACCCGCTGATCGCCACGATTCCCGTGGGTACTCAGCTAGCCATCCAGGGATGCACAGACGGCTGGGAATGGTGCGATGTCATCGCTTTCGGCAACCGCGGCTGGGTTGCTGGCAATTACCTGCA
>Ga0302310_10004871_pt1 | contig 10066 bp, 5 predicted proteins | sample III_Palsa_N1_2_FD_200451 | JGI IMG/M metagenome (GOLD analysis project Ga0302310, IMG submission 200451) | Peat permafrost microbial communities from Stordalen Mire near Abisko, Sweden - III_Palsa_N1_2 | ecosystem: Environmental > Terrestrial > Soil > Palsa > Peat permafrost | place: Sweden... | reverse complement strand
GCAGATACGCGTTGAAGTATGGGCTAATGACCTGATCGGTTGGGGCATTCTGTTTCACATGAGAGAGAGCTTCAGTCCAAAGCGTACCGCGGGGCGAATCGTCGACAAGTGCAGCGAGTGCGTTGAGTTGCCAGGTGTTGCCATAGGTCGCTCCGTTCGCGTCGCGCAAAGTATGAGCGGCAGCCAGCGCTTTGACTGCCTGTGCTCCGTACTTTTCGGCGTTGGCATCGTCGCCCATCTCGCGGAACAAAACGGCGGCGGCACGATAGGCGCGGACATACTGGAGTTGAGTGCCTATGCGTGACTCGGGGGTGTACGCATAGAGACCGGGTGACCAGTCGACGAAGAGCCACTGGTGCTTTGCGTTCGTGAAGAGGCCGATTGGGTCGAGACTGGCATCCATCGTGGCAAGAATGTGGAGGAGCCCTGCGCGCTGCGAGATGACGAAGGCTTTGTCGCCCGCATGGGAGTACAGATTGAAGAGCGAGGTAATCCAGAGAGCGGAGTAACCGGGAATGCCATTGACGTGTCCGACGCCATCGGGAACAAGGGCGCGGAGGGTCTCCTCCGTGAGCGCCGGATCGCCGAAAGCGGTGCTGATGACGCGGCCTTCTACATCGATGTCGCCGACCCAACGGCCTCGGTCGCGCTTTGGGGCGTCCCAGATGCCGTCCTGCATGCAGAGATGAGCGGTGTAAGCGCCGGTCTCCCAGATGCGGTTGAGTAGTGGATCGGAGGACTCGAATGAGCCCTTGTATTCGACGGGATAGTAGATGCCTTCGAGGCGGATCGATTTAAATGCCGTGACCGGGGCTCCGCGCAGGAAGCGGATACGGACGTAGCGAAAGCCCGACTTAGGCCCGCGCGCGACGCCGTTTGCAGGCACCTCAAGCAGGTTGGTGCCGAGGTAATTACCGCCCTGCTGACCGGTGCTGATGCCTGTGGCCATAGCTTCGATCTCAGACTCTCCGTAGGCGATGGAAAGCGTGGAGTCGACGGTTGAGGCGGACTCGACGAGAAGGCGTCCGGCAACCTCGCGGCCAAAGTCGAGCAGGAGCGAGGGCGCCTCTCCATCGGTTACGGGTTTTGCGTCTGATGGAAATGTAACGGTAAAAGGAACATTTATGGATGGGTGAATGAGAGCTTCGACGTTGGTTAAGCTGGCGGAGCCTGTAAAGATATGGGTGACGGCTGCGACAGGAAGCGAATAAGTGCGAAGAGACGGGGACATCCCCATGTAGCCAGGCCAACCGTACATACCTGCATCGGCGGACCACTGGAAGAAGTCGGCGTTCGATTCAACGGGGCCGAGGGATTCGGCGGCTGGCCACGCGGTGTCGTCGAAGACGGGGTCGGTCCAGTGCTCGACGGAAGTTGCGGAAGATCTCCACGCGGTATCGGTCGAGATGAGAGCCGGTGCTTCAACACCAAAGGCTGCGGGGACGATTTTGGCGACGAGGATCTCTCCGTAGGACAGTTGTTGCGTAGCGAGCGGAGCCGCACCGGTGACGATGCCGCGTCCACGAATGGCCTGTATGGCGAGTACATTGTCTCCGGCGCGCAGGACTTTGGTGGCATCTGCGTGGAAGACGTGAAAGCCAATGGGGGCGTCGATATTTGAGTAGAAATCATCGAGCAGGTGCCCGTTGAGATAGATGTGCGCTTCACGTGGGCCGGCGATGTAGATGGTGGCCGCGGAAGGTAACGTCGCCACGTTGAAATGAGCGCGAAAAAAGTGCAGCGCGATGCGAAGATCGGGACGATTCCACGGGTACTTATTGTGGTCCGGCCGACGCGCGGTGACGTCATTGGCTGTCCAGATGTACTGTTCCGGCAGCAATGTGTGGGGTTGGGACATCGGCACGGCGAGATGATGGGTAGGATCAAGCGGCGCGGTTACCTGGGACGACATCTGCTGCGCCGAAGCAGTGATGAACGTCGCGAGCGAGAAGAAAACGACTTTGCGGGTTTTAGTCATGGGTGACAAAAGCTAACGGCATTGCCAACTGTAAATGAGTTGGGTATAAGGTGAAACTGTTTCCATTGTGAAGAGGAATCGGGTGTATTCGGAATGAGATTAATGCCGTCGAAGAGTTTGCGTTCTGGCTGGATGATGCGTGTGATCCCCTGCTGCATGGTTCTGACGGTCGGGGCAGGAGTTGGTTATGGACAGGATCTGCCGCTGACGCAACAGCTTTCGATCAATCAGATTACGCCGCTGGACCCAACCCGCGACATCGCGCAGCCTGTGCTGGAGAGCAGTCGGCACACACCGTTGCCGGAGGAGTACATCTGGACTGCGAGCGATAACGCTACTGACAACAAGGTGATCTACACCTTCCCTAAAGTGACGGAGCGAGTCGAGCCGCACTATTTTCGCGAACGATTTGAGGTCACGACTCTACCGAAAGAGGCCACGTTGTATCTCGCCGGACCTCGGAAGGTGAAGGTGTGGATCAATGGCCAGATGGCCGAAGAGGTGGAGAGCGACGTGACGTCGCCGCTGGGAATGCATGTGTTCGCCACAGAGGTCGCGCGGTATCTGCGTGTGGGTCGGAACACGATTGCAATCGAAGCCGTGCGCGGACGTGGGGTGACGGGCTTTGCGAACAGCGCACTGGTACGGCAACAGACCTTTGGGCAGGTCATGGTGGCAAAGATCATTCCGCGTGCGGCTGGAGTCGATGGCCCGGCGCTGATGCGGAGCGGAAAGGACTGGCGAAGCTCCACGGTGGCGGCGACTGGATGGGAGAGGGCTGATTTCAACGATGCGGCATGGAAGCCCGTACAGAGCATCGGCGGCATCGAAAGTTCGGTGGAACTGTTCCAATGGAACGCGGATGCCGGTCTGTACAACTGGCCGGGATACGACGGGATCTCCGGTTATCTTGCCCATCTTTCGATTCCGGCAAGCGGAATCCTCGCACAGTACGCTGGCCGTGGCAGCTTCTCAAACATCGGAGCTTTGACCGGAGAAAAGGGTGAGGAGTTTGCGGTACGTCTGCCAGCTGCGACGCTGACCGACGCCGAGGCTCCCAGTATCGTGCTGGACTTTGGTCGCGAGTTGACCGGGCGAGTGGAGATCGTTTCGGACTCGGATATGCCGGTAACCGTGACGGTGCAGATGGGCGAGTCTGAATCCGAAGCGATGAAGGTACCGTTCCTCGGCGTGAACCAGTTGACGATTCCACCACACGGAATCGGCCATGGACCGAAGACTGCGTTCCGCTATGCGAAGATCCGGTTCGTCGGTGGTGGGTCGGAGCTGCGTATTAAGTCGATCCATGTGGATCACATCTTTTATCCGGTAACCTATGCGGGGTCGTTCGAGTCGAGCGATCCGATGCTGAACCGCATCTGGGAGACGGGAGCGTATACGGCGCATCTCTGCATGCAGGATGGCGTCTGGGATGCCAGCAAGCGCGACCGTGGCCGATGGATGGGCGATATGGACGTGAGCGGGCGCGTGATTGAAGCTGTCTTTGGCGAGCGTCCGCTGATGGAAGATACACTCGACCGGCTGATGGGACCTGCGCCGGTGGACCAGCACGTCAACGGTATTCCAGGATACTCGTCGTTCTGGTTTACGGGCGTGGCGGACTACTACCGGCATACAGGCTCAAAGGAGTTTCTGGCGCGCGAGCATGACCGCATGGTGCAGCTTTTGAACTTCGTCGATCACGAGTTCGATGAGCGGAACGTCTACGCGAACAAGAGCAATGTGTGGCTGTATGTGGACTGGTCTCCCGAGCTGAATGGCGATACGCCGGAGACGCGGCGGGCTACGACGCTGGAGTTCTACCGGGCTTATCACGAGGGAGCATGGCTGTTGCGCGAAGCAGGCGATACGGCAAATGCAGACAAGTACGATCGGCGTGCAGCGGAGTTAAAGGCAGGCGCGGAGAAGTATCTGCTGGATACCTCGACCGGAACGTTTGGGCCGCGTTGGCAGACGAACGCTGCGGCAGTGGTCGGTGGGGCAGCAGGACCGGAGCAGTATGAAGCGATCTGGAAGAATGTGCTGTCGCAGGTGGGCAAAGGGAGCACCAACGGGCTGATTATTTCGCCGTATTACAACTACTACGTCATCCGCGCCATGGCCGAGACAGGACACAGGCAGGAGGCGCTGCAGTGGATTCGGCAGTACTGGGGCGGCATGCTTCAGGAGGGCGCGACCAGCTTCTGGGAGGCATACGATCCGAGCTGGTACAAGGAGGATTTCCATGCTTCGCTGCAGTCGGATAATCGCTCCGGTTACTTTGTGAGCCTTGCGCACGGCTGGTCCGCCGGACCAACGGCGTGGCTGATGGAAGAGGTGCTTGGCATCCAGCCAACGGGCGCTGGGTTCAGCACCGTCGACATACGGCCTGACCTCGTGGATCTCGCATGGGCAAGAGGTGCGGAGCCGACTCCGAAGGGGCTGCTGAAGATAGACGCGCATCAGGATGGAAAGAGCCTGGCGCTCGTGGTCGATATGCCGGAGGGCGTGGTGGCGCGAGTCTCCGTACCGGTTACTTCGATAGACACTCAGGTGGTGGTTAACGGCAAAGCAGAGCAGGCGACGGCAGCGGAGGCAGGAACGCGAAAGATCGTCACCCTGAACCACGCAGGACATTACAACCTGACTGGACGGTAAAAGATGACGAAGCAGAGGGCACGCGTCGGGCTGGTGGGGCTTGGGTTGAAGGCGTACTGGGCCCAGTTCGAAGGGCTTGAGGGACGGCTGACAGGCTATGTCGACAAGGTTGCCGAAAAGATTGGCAGAGACGGAGTAGAGGTGGTGAATCTCGGCCTGATCGACACCCCTCAGAAGGGTATGCAGGCTGGGCATCAACTGCGGCGGGAGGACGTCGATCTGCTGGTCATCTACGCGACGACGTATGCGCTCTCGTCTACGGTTCTGCCGATGGTGCAGCGGGCGAAGGTGCCCGTGATCCTGTTGAATCTGCAACCCAAAGCTGCGATTGATTATGCGAGCTTCAATCGTCTGAAGGATCGTACCGCGATGACCGGCGAGTGGCTGGCGTACTGCGCTACATGTCCGATTCCTGAGATTGCGAATGTTTTTCGGCGTGCAGGCATCAGGTTCCATCAGGTGACCGGCATGCTGGAGGACGATCCGGTGTGCTGGCAGGAGATCGGTGAGTGGATGCAGGCGGCAAACGTTGTGCAGGCACTCGCGCACAATCGCGTGGGGCTGATGGGGCACTATTACTCCGGCATGATGGACATCGTGACCGATCTGACGGCTGTGTGCGCGCACTTCGGCGGCCACTTCGAGATGCTGGAGGTCGATGCGCTGAGCCATCTTCGAGAGCAGGTATCGGAGGACGAAGTTGCAGCACGCGTTCGTGAAATGGAAGCCCACTTCGACGTGCAGGCAGATTGTTCCGCGTTCGAGATGAAACGTGCGGCCAAAACCTCAGTTGCTCTTGATCGCATGGTAGCCGGTAACGAACTCACTTCTATGGCTTACTTCTACAGCGGCTCCGGGAATGCAGCGAACGAGGACACGATGAGCTCAATCATCCTGGGGACTTCCCTGCTGACGGCACGTGGAGTTCCGGTAGCCGGAGAGTACGAGGTGAAGAATGTGCTCGCGATGAAGATCATGGACGAGCTTGGCGCAGGTGGCTCGTTTACTGAGTTTTATGCGATGGATTTTTCCGATGATGTGGTTCTGATGGGACACGATGGCCCTGGACATATCGGCATCGCTGAGGGCAAATGTAAGGTGCGGCCGCTTGAGGTTTATCACGGGAAGGTTGGGAGCGGACTTTCAGTCGAGATGTCGGTTCGGTACGGTCCAGTGACCATCCTCTCTGTGGTGGAAGATGGAGCGGGCGGTTTCCTGCTCCTGATCGCCGAAGGAATGTGTGAGTCGGGGCCAACGCTCGAAATAGGAAATACAAACAGCCGGTATCGATTCTCAGTTGGTGCACGTGGATTTATGAATGCCTGGAATGGGCATGGGCCAGCGCACCATTGCGCCGCTGGTGTGGGGCATGTGGCAGGAAGACTGGAGAAGGTCGCGGCCCTGCTTGGGATCAGGGCGGTGAGGGTTTGCTGAAGACGGCAATTGTTACGGTCATGGTTGCTTTTTCAAGTGTGCCGCTGATGGCTCAGACACCGGCGGATGCACCGGTGAAGATTGCGGTGAAATGGGACGCAGAACGAAAGCCGCTTCAGACAACGCCGACGCTGCAGGTGGTGGTCAATCCGTTGCTGCGAAACGGGTCTCCGATTCACGACGCTGCGTTTCAGAATCTGAAGGAGCTTGGGGCAGACTATGTGCGGTACGTGCCGTGGCATCCATATCCGCGGCTCGCAGTAGCAGAGCTGGAGCCGCCCACAAAAGAAAAGACTTCATGGGATTTTAAACTGATCGATCCGATGACGATCGACTTTTTGAAGGCTACAGAAGGGCATGAACGGATTCTGAACTTCAGCACCATTCCGGCATGGATGTATGTGACGAAGAAGCCGGTGGAAGTGCCAGCCGATCCCGACCATGTCTTCTGGGATTACACCCAGGGCAAGGAGTTGCGCGACCCATCCGGCAAAGAGCTGACGGGTTATTACTCGCGGCTGATCTCGTGGTATACCAAAAGCGGATTTACCGATGAGCTCGGAGTGAGGCACGAGTCGGGATACCACTTCCATCTGCCGTACTGGGAGGTCTTCAACGAGATCGACGTAGAGCACCAGCCGACGCCGGAACAGTACACGGCCAGCTATGACGCAATCGTCGGCGAGTTGCACGCGATGGACCCGAAGATGAAATTCGTCGGTCTGGCGCTCGCGTTTCCTGAGACGCACCCGGAGATGATGGAGTATTTTCTCGACCACACAAAGCACAGGCCCGGCATTCCGCTGGACATGATCTCGTACCACTTCTATGCGTCGCCTACGCGGGAGCAGACGCTGGACAACTGGCAGTACAGCTTCTTCGACCAGGCCGATAAGTTCCTGGTCGCGGTGCGTTATATCGAGGCGATTCGCAAACGGCTCTCGCCGGAGACGCGAACGACGCTCGACGAGGTAGGGACGATTCTGCCGACGGACTGGCATCCTGATACCCCATACGATCCAGGGCCACCGATTCCTGCTGCCTACTGGAATGCCTCCGCTGCCGTGTATGCCTATATCTACCTTGAAACAGCAAAGATGGGCATCGACGTGGTGGGCGAGTCGCAGCTGGTTGGCTTCCCGTCGCAGTTTCCAAGTGTCACCATGCTGGACTGGACAACGGGGAAACCGAACGCCCGGTTCGAGGTCCTGCGACTGATCCATGACCATCTGCACCCTGGAGCGACAATCGTGCAGACAAAATTGGTTGCGAAGGATGTGGACGCGCTCGCCTTTGAAGATACCTCTGGCCATCATCTGCTGCTGCTCAACAAGCGCAATCGCAGAATGAAGGCAGAGCTGCCACCGGAGTTTCAGGGAGGCGCGGTCTATACCGTCGATGAGACGAACGCGAAGGTGCGGACCGACACACTTGCTTCAAACGGAATCAGAGAACTGAATGCGTTTGCAGTCGCAGTTGTGGATGCAAAGCGCGGCGCGCAATAACCATCGCCAGATGAGTCCATCGACTGTTTATCTTTATCGTGATTATTTTCACACTTCGTATAAAATGAAAATAAGGTTGACATTATTCCAGTTAGTCCGCCAGAATGCTTCCAGGTTTCAGGACAAAGTCGCAGCCCAGGAGGGTGCCGCACAACGCTTCCGGATTGCCTGAGAGGAACGACGTGGTGTCGATTGAACCATCATTGCGAGCGCGAACCTTCATCCTTGCAGATGATCTGACAGGCGCATGTGATGCAGCCGTTGCATTCTCCAGCAGAGGCGCCAGCACGTTGGTGATGTTCGATGCGGATAGCTTCGAAGACACTGAAGCCGAAGTGTGCGCTATCTGTACCGAGACCCGGGATATTCCTGCCGAGCAAGCCGTCGAAACGCTGCATCGCATCGCGCAGCGGCCGGAGCTGGAACTCTACGATCAGGTCTTCAAGAAGATCGACTCGGTTTTTCGCGGTAATACGTTTCACGAGGTTCAGGCAGCAGTCGATGCATTTCCGACTCGCTTCGCCGTCATCGCACCTGCTTACCCTGCGCTTGGCAGAATTTCTGCCGACGGCATGTTGAGCGTCCGGGACATAACCGGTGAAACATCCATCCCGGTGCGGGAGCGCCTGCATGCAACCGGTCTGCGTCCTCGCTGGATCGCCGCCGGGCAGAGCGCACAGGAGATAGAACGGCAGATGTCGCAGAGTCTGCGAGAAGGCGTTCGCGTGGCTTTCTGTGATGCCGTCACGGAGCAGGATCTGCATGCAACCGTACAGGCAGCGAGAGCGTTGCAGACAAATATTTTGTGGATCGGCTCAGCCGGGCTGGCTCATGCTCTGGCAGCGGACATTCCTTCGCGAACACTGCGCGCGGAGGGCTCTGCCGGCGGCGTCCTGCTGATCTTCGCCGGCAGCGACCATCCGGTCACGCAGTCGCAGATGACCGCGCTGCACCAGCAGCATTCGGTTCTTACATGGCCTGCCGTCTGTACGGATAATGCGCCAACCGCCATACTCTTCCGCATCGACCGCGGAGAGACGACCGAAGATGAGATTCGCACCGCAGTTTCGAGCTTCTCCCCGCAGACGGTCTCCTGTCTGTTTATGACAGGCGGTGACACGGCGATGCTTGTCTGCCGCGCTCTCGGGATTCATTCGCTGTGTCTTCACGATGAGTTCGAGCCTGGACTTCCACAGGGTACCGCTGTGGGTGGGAGCTTCGCAGGATGCAACGTCATACTGAAGTCCGGAGGCTTTGGACAGATCGACGTTCTCAGCCGCATTGCAACGCACTTTTGCCCGAAGAAAGAAGATGTTCAGTGAGTCAGCGTATTCCCAATGTAGTGGTCACTCTGGGCGATCCGGCAGGCGTCGGGGGTGAGGTCACCCTAAAAGCATTGACCGACGGCGAGATTCGCCGCTCCGCTCGCTGGATTCTTCTCGGCGATCAGGCGTTGATCGATTCCGCGGAGCGGACCACAGGGGTGAAACTCTCGCAGCTCGGCGTCGAGTTTCGCGATCTGAAGAGTCTCACGCCAGGAGAGCCGGTGCATCTCGGCGAGCTTCGCGCGGAGTATGGCAAAGCTGCGGCCGCCTACGTAGCCACCGCGACCCGCATGTGTCTCTCAGGCGAAGCCGATGCCATGGTGACAGCTCCACTGAATAAAGAGGCCGTTACGATGAGCGGCCTCAAGTTCTCCGGCCATACCGAATACATCGCAGAGATATGCGGGGCTGACGACTCCCGCATGCTGCTTGCCGGAGTGAAATTCAGCGTCGTGCACGTCTCGACACACGTTAGCCTCAGGCAGGCCTGCGAACTCGACACCAAACGCATTATTCGAACGATCGTTCTGGGCAACGATGCGATGAAGCTGCTGGGTCACGCCAAACCGCGCATTGCCGTCTGCGGCCTGAACCCACACGCCGGGGAGCACGGTCTCTTCGGCAGCGAAGACGCAGAGTTCATCCAGCCTGCAGTGGACGCATGCCGCGCCATGGGTATCGACTGCGAAGGTCCCGTCGCGCCGGACACCATCTTCTTCAAAGCCGCCAGAGGATCGCACAACCTCGTCGTCGCGATGTACCACGACCAGGGTCATATTCCCATGAAGCTGCTCGACTTCGAAGCGACCGTCAACACCTCGCTGGGCATTCCGATTATCCGTACGTCGGTCGATCACGGCACCGCGTTCGACATCGCCGGAAAAAATCTCGCGGGCGACGGCAATATGCGGGCTGCGATGAAGATGGCCGTCACCATGGCGCACCATCGCATCCAGCAAAACGAAATCGCGAATCGGGAGCCATAATGCGCGTACTCGATATCGTGGTCATCGCGCTCTATATAAGCTGCCTGGTCGGAATCGGCATCTACTTTTCCCGCCGTCAGAAGACGACCGAGGATTACTTTATTGCGCGTGGCACGATCCCCGGCTGGGCCGCGGGGCTCTCTCTGCTTGCGACCATCATCACCAGCGTTACCTTCATCG
>Ga0302310_10004869_pt1 | contig 10068 bp, 5 predicted proteins | sample III_Palsa_N1_2_FD_200451 | JGI IMG/M metagenome (GOLD analysis project Ga0302310, IMG submission 200451) | Peat permafrost microbial communities from Stordalen Mire near Abisko, Sweden - III_Palsa_N1_2 | ecosystem: Environmental > Terrestrial > Soil > Palsa > Peat permafrost | place: Sweden... | reverse complement strand
GCTGGGCTACATGATGATGGGCCTGGGCGTGGGCGGTGTTGCTGTCGGCATGTTCCACCTCATCACGCATGCCTTCTTCAAGGCGCTGCTGTTCCTTGGGGCCGGCTCCATCATTCACGGCTGCTCGGGCGAGCAGGACATTCGCAAGATGGGCGGAATCAGAAAGCTGATGCCCATCACCTTCGCGACCTACGCCATCGCGATGCTCGCCCTGTGCGGCTTTCCTCTCTTCTCCGGCTTCTGGAGCAAAGACGAGATCCTTCACGCCGCGCATCACTGGAATATCTCGCAGCTACCGTACTACATGGGTGCCTTCGCGGCCCTGCTCACCGCCTTCTACATGACGCGCCAGGTGTTTTATGTCTTCGCGGGCGCCTCCCGACTTACCCAGGAGAGCACAGACGCCTCGCACGCTGATCCGCACGCCGACGCGGCCAGCCACCATCATGGGTCCGGCGCAATCCATGAGAGCCCTGCCGTCATGACCGTGCCTCTCGCGCTCCTGTCGGTGTTTGCCCTGCTGCTCGGATTCTTCGGAACGCCAGCGTGGCCATGGTTCCAGTCCTTCCTTGATGACTCCCCACTAACAGTCCACTTCGGCGCGTTCTTCGAGGGCGGGATTCTGCCGGTGATGCTGATCTCTTCGCTGATCGTATTTCTCGGCCTCGGCCTCGGCTGGTACTTCTATGGTCGAAAGCCAATCATCAGCGCGGAAGCTCCTGACGCCGTCGGCAAGCTCTCTCCGGCTACGTTCACGGTGCTGGGCCACGCGTTCTATTTCGACGCTCTCTACGGCGCGACGTTCATTCGACTTAATAGGTTGTTCTCCAAGATCTCCGATTGGCTAGACCGCTGGGTATGGAACGGCGCGGTCAAGACGGTCACTTCCCTAGTATTTGGATTCGCTCATTTGGATAACTTCTTAGACACACACGTGGTGAACTCCGGCTTCGATGAAGGATGCGAGAGCGTCTCGGTAAGCGGCAAGATTCTTTCGCGGTTGCAAGCGGGCCGCGTCCAGGGATATCTGAAGATCGTCGCTGGCGCGCTCATCGTGTTCACGATCGTGCTGCTATGGAAGGCCCGGGTATGACTCAGGACATGAACTCCTTTCCGTGGCTGACAATCCTAACCGCAGTGCCACTCGTAGGCGCCCTCGCCGTGCTCGCGCTGGGCGGCCGAAACAAAGCACTCATACGCTGGACGGCACTTGGGTTCAGCGCGATCTCGCTGCTGGTCACACTGATTCTCTGGCACAGCTTCAACAGCGCCGCCGACGGCTTCCAATTCCAGGAACTCCATGCGTGGATACCATCGCTCAACGTAAGTTATCGCGTTGGCATCGATGGGCTTGGGCTGTTGGTGTTACTGCTCACTTCAATTGTCGTCCCGATTGGCATGCTCGCTTCCTGGCAGATTGAAGAGCGGGTTCCCCTCTACTTCGCGCTGGTGCTTATGCTTCAGACGTGTCTCGTCGGCACCTTCACGGCATTGAACTTCTTCCACTGGTTCATCTTCTGGGAGCTGGCGCTGATCCCCGCATTCTTCCTGGTCAGGCTTTGGGGCGGTTCCGGCAGCGCCAAGGCCGCGATGCAGTTCCTCGTGTACACGATGGTGGGCAGCGTGGCGATGCTGCTGTCCTTCCTGGCCATCTTCCTCTCTACCAACACGTTTGATTTCTCTGAAATCGCAACCATGGGACAGAACGGCACACTAATGCCGGCAGTGGTCTCGAAACTGGGCTGGCACCTACTGACACCGGAACACGTTGCGCTGGTGATCTTCTTTGGCGCGCTTCTTGGTTTCGCGGTGAAGGTTCCGCTGTTCCCCTTCCATACCTGGTTGCCTTCGACCTACGCGGAAGCCCCCAGCGGCACCACGATCCTGTTGACAGGCGCGATGTCCAAAATGGGCGTCTACGGCTTTCTTCGCATCCTTCTGCCCATCTTCTACCCACAGATGCAGAAGGTGTTGACTCCGCTCCTTTGGCTTGCGGTCGCGACCGTCGTCCTGTCCGCCTACACCGCCATGGCCCAGAAAGATCTCAAGCGCATCTTTGCCTATTCGTCGATCAACCACCTGGGCTACTGCCTGCTGGCAATCTTCGCCGTAGCCAAGTACACCGGCGGCGACGCAGCGCTCACCACCCAGAAATTTGCCGCCATGAACGGCGTCTTCCTCCAGATGTTCAATCACGGCCTCACGGCAGCAACGCTGTTCTGGTTTATCGCCATGCTGGAAAAACGCACAGGCGGGGTGCGCGGCCTGGATGACTTCGGCGGCCTGCGAAAAGTCGTTCCAGTCTTCACGGGCCTGATGGGAATCGCGCTCTTCTCTTCCCTCGGCCTGCCCGGCCTCAACGGGTTCATCGGCGAATTCCTGATCTTCAAGGGATCCTTCCCGCTCGTGACCTGGGCCACCTCTCTGTCGGTGATCGGTCTGCTGATCACGGCCATCTTTATCCTCGGCGTTATCCAGCGTGTCTTCTCCGGTCCGCTCCAGGAGAAGTGGGCACAGTTACCTGATCTAACGCTCGGCGAGCGGCTGTCGCTCGTCCCTGTCATTGGACTTATGTTCGCTCTGGGTCTTTATCCCCAGCTGATTCTCGGCGTCGTCAACCATACCGCCATACAGATGGCGCTCCATCTGCGGAACTTCTGATTATGCTTGCTTGGACGATCTACATCTCGTTTCTCGGAGCCCTGGCGCTCCTCCTGCTGCCAAGCCGCAGCACGGCCCTGATACGCGGCCTTGCGCTTTTGACCAGTCTCGTCACCTTTGCCATCACGCTGACTGCGTTTCTCCAACATCGTTCGGGAGAGATGTTCACCGTCGTCGACTATCCCTGGATCTCCTCTTTGGGCATTCACTTCAGCCTCAAGGCCGATGGCATCAGCTTAACCTTGCTCCTGCTCACCGGCGTGATCGGTGTTTGCGGGGTTCTCTTCTCCTGGAATGTTGACCATCGCATCAAGGAATTCTTCGCGTTCTACCTGGTATTGATTGGCGCAGTCTACGGCGTGTTTCTCAGCTTCGATCTGTTCCTGCTCTTTGTCTTCTACGAGATCGTGGTAATCCCCAAGTACTTCCTGATCGCCATCTGGGGTTCGACGCGTCGTGAGTATGCGGCCATGAAGCTGGTGCTGTACTCGTTCATTGGAAGCGCCATGGTCCTGGTAGGCCTGATCGCGGCCTATGTGGTTTCGGGCTCCCACAGCATGTCCCTCGGCGATCTCGCCGGATACAACTATTCGCCGCACTTCCAGATGTGGGCATTCCCACTGGTCTTCGTTGGGTTCGGTGTTCTCGCCGGCCTCTGGCCCTTCCACACCTGGGCGCCGACCGGCCACGTTGCGGCACCGACGGCTGCTTCCATGTTGCTCGCCGGCGTCGTCATGAAGCTCGGCGCTTATGGCTGCCTGCGCGTGGCGATGACGTTGTTCCCACTGGGTCTCGCGCCCTGGGGCTTTCATGTCCTTGGCCTCGGCTCCTGGCGCGATGTCTTTGCGGTGCTCGCCGTCATTGGCATCGTTTATGGCGCACTGGTCGCGCTGGTGCAGAAGGACTTCAAGTTCGTCATCGGCTACTCGAGCATCAGCCACATGGGCTTCATCCTGCTTGGCCTGATGACCCTGAACCAGATTGGGCTTTCGGGCGCTGTCGTGCAGATGGTCTCGCACGGCATTCTCGCGGGCCTTTTGTTCGCAGTCGTTGGCCGAATGGTCTACTCCCGCACGCACACCCGCGATCTTCCCGCACTGGGACCGATGCACCTTAGCAAGGTGCTACCGTTTGCCGCCTTCACCTTCGTCATTGCCGGTATGGCGAGCATGGGTCTACCCGGATTCAGCGGATTCGCTGCGGAGTTGATGATCTTGATTGGGGTTTGGCATTCGTATCCGACACTCATTCTCTTTGTCGGTATAGGGCTTATCGCCGGAGTGGCCTATATCTGGCGAGCGATGCAACAGGCTTTCTTTGCGGGCGCTCCTGCTCTCGCGACTCCTCCGGAACATCCGCTTCCCCCGATTACCTTCCCCGAGAAATTGGGTGCGGCCATCCTCATCTGCTCCAGCGTGATCGTCGGAACCTTTCCCCAGATTTTTCTTAACGTGATTCATCCAGCCTTGAACTCGCCGCTCTTCCAGGGCCTGCGAAACGGAGGCTGGTAATGAACGCGATCAACTACGGACAACTTCTGCAACTCGCCTGGCCAGAGATCATCGTTACCGTCGCCGCGCTCATCGCTCTGGCTGCCGACCTGCTCTTTTCCCGACGCTCCGCCCTGCGCACTCGCTTCCTGGTGGCCGCAACTGTCGCATCACTAGGCTGCATCGCAGCGATCTTCAAGCTGCTGCCGGGCTCCAGCGAGGGTATTCTTCTCGGCGGCGTCTTCCTATCCAATCCTGCTACGCACCTGGTTCAGATTGCGCTGTTGGTAATCGCGATCCTGACCCTCTTCCTCTCGGTGGACTCAACCTTCACAGATCACGTCGGTGAGTTTGTGCTCCTGATCCTGCTCGCGACAACTGGCATGATGTTCCTGGTTGCCTCGCAGGACTTGCTCGTCATCTTCATTTCACTGGAATTGCTGAGCCTGTCGGTCTACATTCTTGCAGGCTTTGACAAGCGCAGCCCTCGTTCTGCTGAAGCCGCGCTGAAGTACTTCCTCTTCGGAGGCATGTCTGCGGCCTTCATGCTGTTCGGCTTCAGCTTGCTCTACGGTTTCTCGAACTCGACCAATCTCATCCAGATCGCCCGCGCGATCCAGGCGGGACCGCTCAATCCACTGGTGATCCTTGCGATCGTCACGACGGTTATCGGCTTCGGATTCAAGATCGCCGCCGCGCCGTTCCACTTCTGGGCGCCGGACGTCTATCAGGGCGCGCCCACCCCGAGCGCTGCCTTCATCGCATCCGGTTCGAAGGTGGCGAGCTTCTTCATCTTCTTCCAGGTTCTGGCTATAGGCTTTGCGGGCGCGGAAGGTAGCGCTACCTTGCACCACTTCCAAAGCGGATGGGTGCCCGTGATTGTCACGGTTGCAGTCGCGTCGATGCTGTTGGGAAATCTGGTTGCGATCACGCAGACCAGTCTGCGCCGTTTGCTTGCCTATTCTGCGGTTGCCCACGCGGGATACATGCTGCTCGCCTACGTGGCCCATTCAGAGCAAAGTCTGGCAGCGCTTTTGTATTATGTCGCGACATACGCGCTGGCCACCCTCGGAATCTTCGGCATTCTGACGGTCACGGAAAAGCAGCTTGGCAACGACAAGATCTCCGACCTCGCTGGCCTCAGCCGCCGCGCGCCCTTCCTCTCTGCTTGCCTCTTCATCTTCGTGCTCTCCCTTGCCGGAATTCCCCCGCTGTCGGGATTCTTCGCGAAGTTCCTTCTCTTTACCTCGGTGCTGGCGGTGAGTCCGGGCTCGAAGCTCCTGATCGGACTGATCATCTTCGCCATCGGCATGAGCGCCGTGTCCCTCTACTACTACCTCAGGGTGCTCAAGAGTGCGTTCGTCGCCGATCCTCCAGCAGAGGCGACCCCCCTTCAGTCGCCGGTCCTGCTGCAGTTAGTCGTTGGATTGCTTGCAGCTGGCGTCGTCGCCCTGGGTTGCGCCCCAGATCTGATCCTGAATCAGATCCTGAAAGTAATCCACGCCTCGGGACTCTAACGTACCAGCCGCCACCAATTGATTTCGATCAGACAATCATTACCCCGTCATCAGAGTGACAAGGTGCCCCTGCGATCGTGTCGAGGCTGAGTTTCAGGCCTGCTCGAGGCGTTGGATGAGCTTTCGGACGTGCTGAGTGTCGATAAAGGTCATCTGTCGCATGCGCCCATAGGGTCGCAGAAATGTTCGACCAGCCAGCTTCGAGCGACTCCCCCGACCTACATTCCGTGTGATATCGTCACTCTGACTGAGCATATCGGCGCCAAACAATCAAATCAGGCCAAGGCTGTCTCTCATGCAGAACGGTCGATAAGAGTGAGCCGGCTGCCGGACATGCATCAGGACTTCGAACGTTCAGTTCACAAGGTAAGGGACACAGGAGACACGCATGGCTGTTGGAACCACCGGAGAGGCAGGCACGTCCATTCGCACCGAAGCATCGGGAAGCTACGTACTACCGATGGTTCTGATGGTGGCACTCTATTTCAGCATCGGGTTCATTACCGCGCTCAACGACATCCTGATCCCGCACTTCAAGGATCTCTTCCATCTGACCAATGTCCTCGCGCTCCTGGTCGACCTGTGTTTTTTCGGCGCGTACTTCGTCATGTCTCTCCCGTCGGGATGGATCGTCGGACGCATCGGTTATAAGGCCGGCATCATTGCCGCGCTTTCGACCATGGGCTGCGGTCTTCTGCTCTTCGTTCCAGCCTCCATCGTGATCTCCTATCCAGTCTTCCTCTTCGCACTGTTTGTGGTGGGCAGCGGGCTTGCCTTGTTGCAAGTGGCGATCAATCCCTACGTTGGAGCCTTGGGTAAACCCGAAACCGCCTCGTCTCGCCTCAATCTCTGCGGTGGCCTGAACTCTCTCGCGACCACCATTGCTCCCAAGGTCGGCGCGGCCTTCATCTTCATCGCCGCAGGCGCGACGACGGCCCAGCTTGCGCGTTCCGTCCGGCTTCCCTACGTCATCCTCGCCGCCTTCACCTTCCTCATCGCGATCATCACGCGCTTTGTCCACCTTCCTGAACTCATCGAGAAGTCATCTGCGACTGCTACGAGCGAAGGCAGCGCGTGGCAGTTCACCCATCTGCGCCTCGGCGCCGCGGCTATCTTCGCCTACGTTGGCGTCGAGGTCGCAATCGGCAGCATCCTGATCAACTTTCTCGGCCAGCCGTCGATGGGAAGTCTCTCGCACGTAGTCGCGGCAGGCTACGTGTCGCTCTACTGGGGAGGCGCAATGGTCGGGCGATTTATCGGCTCCTTCGCGCTCATCTATATTCGGGCCCAACGAGCCCTGGCCGCTGTCGCCATCTCGGCCGTCCTTCTAGTGAGCATCACCGTCTTCGGTCACGGCCACGCTGCGATGTGGGCTATCGTCGCGTGCGGTCTCTTCAACTCCGTGATGTGGCCGTGCATCTTCCCGCTCTCGCTGCGAGGTCTCGGGACCTTCACCAGCCAGGGCTCCGGCATCCTGGTCATGATGGTCGTTGGCGGAGCCGTCATTCCAGAGCTTCAGGGACTTCTCGCCGACAAGTTCGGCTACCAGCACAGCTTCCTCATCGTGCTGCTCTGCTACGCCTACCTGGTGTACTTCGCGCTCAGCGGTTACAAAGTCCGCCAGCCGCGCTTCGATTCCCTGCCCAACTACGTGCCGCCGGTTGAGATCTAGTTCGCTGCTGGCGCCGGCATCGACTTCGCCGCAGCCTTCGGATCTAGATACGTGGGATGATCGTCCGCGCTGATCGACGCCGTCGGACCACCGTCCAGATCCATCACGATGACTTCGTTGCTGCCGGAGTGCAACCATGCGCCCGGCAGGAACAGGCTGCCCATCGGGCCGATATTCCAGAATCGTCCCAGCAGATGACCATTCACCCACACGACACCTTTGCCCAGGCTCGAGGTGTTCAAGTACGTATCTCCCGGAGCACTCACCTGAAACATGCTCCGATAAAAGCAAGGCCCTGCGCATGCCTGTTCGCGATAGCCATCGGCAGGCGGCGGATCGAGCGGCAGCGGAACGATCTTCCAATCGCGCAGCACAATGCCGTCCAGCTTTACGTCGCCCACAATCCCTGCGCGCTCTCCACGGATCTTCGTCGTGAAATTAATGCGGCCCGAGTTCTCGACCAGCACATCCAGCCGCTGCCCGACCTGCGCGTTGATGCGAAGCTGCGTCTGCCCCAAGCGGCGATCGATCGTTCCCTGCAGTGCGCCGTCCACGTAGACGCGCGCATAGCTATGCACCGCATCGATCTGAAGCAGAGCAGGACCGCCCCCAACATTCCCGGCGCCCGCCTTCAGATTCGTGCGGTAGAGAATGTATCCGTAGGCTTGATCCAACTCCTCCATCGAGCGCGGAGCATCCGCATGGACCGGAGTTGGCAGATTCACCCAGAGAGAACGCGATTCCTTCAGCTGCCAGCGTGGCAGCTTCATCATCGGCGGAGAATCGGGCACCGGTGGCAGGGTTTGATGCGTCGTTTCCGCGATCATCTTGCGCATCGCAAAATACTTTGCACGAGGCCTTCCAGCTTCATCGATCGGCGCGTCGTAATCGTAGCTCGAAACGTCTGGCTGATAGTTGCCCCCATCCGAGTTCGCCCCATTCATCCAACCAAAACTTGTGCCACCCTCAACCATGTAAAGGCTGATCGAATATCCCTTCTCGATTGCCGCACGAATCTCAGCCTCCTGCACCGCGGCATCCGTTACCTGGTGCTTCTCGCCCCAGTGATCGAACCAGCCATCCCAATACTCGGCAATGAAGGTCGGCGCCTTCGGCTGAAAGGCTTGCAGCTTTGGAAGTTCATGCGGCAGGTCGCCGGTACCAAAATCAATGGCTGCAAGCATTCCGGGTATCGACCCATCGCGAAGCTCATCTCCCCCATCGGCCGTGTACAGCATCGATTCCCCGAAGCCCGCATCACGCACCATCTGCAAGACCTGCTGCAAATATTGTTGTCGATCTTCCTTCACCTTGAACGACCCATACTCGTTTTCAACCTGCACCGCGATGATCGGGCCACCGCGATCAGCCTGCAGCGGCGCGAGTTCCTTGCCGAGCCGCAGCATCCATCGCCGCGCCGCTGCAAGATACTCCGGCTGCGAGCTTCGCAGCAGCAACGCCGGCGTTGTCGAGCCTGCGGGGTTGCTCTCCTTCAACAGCCACGCCGGATAGCCCCCCAGATCCCACTCCGCACACACATAGGGCCCGGGCCGCAGCACAACATACAAACCCTCCCGCTGCGCCTCGCGAATAAATTCCGCCACGTCGTTCTGCCCGCTGAAATCAAACTCGCCCGGACGCCTCTCGTGTAAATTCCAGAACACATACACGGTGACGGTGTTCAGCCCCATCGCGCGCACCTTGCGAAGACGATCGCTCCAGTCAGCTCGAGGGACGCGCGCATATTCAATCTCGCCGGAAAGAATTTGAAACGGCTTGCCGTTCAGCACAAACTGCTTCCCCTCGACATGCAACGGTGTCTTCGCAACCGGATCGGAAGGCCCCACACCCATCTGCGCAACGCATGAGCAGGCCATCGCTCCCATCCAAAGGAAACTCGCAACACGCCACCGGCCCCTCCGCCCGCGACCCCGATTGCTCCGTTCAGCCATGATTTTCATTCGCGCGTTCTCCAACCCTAAGATGTCTGCTCCGCTAGATGTCTGCTCCGCGATTCTATCGGAGCCATTCAACCTGGTCTCTGCCCGTCGGACGCGCACACAACGAGTTCTCCCAAGCCAACCGGGACGGGGCAAGCGCCTGCCAACTCCAAGTACCTGGCGGCTGCACTTTCAGGCCCGACGGCTGTGGATCATACGATCACTTGGGCCCTAAACGTCGATTTTCACCGGTCGGTTACCGCTGATTCGCCTGGAAATTTGCCCGGATTGTGCCCAAATAACGCCTTTCCACCCTGGACCTGCAGTTTTTTTGCCTTATCCTCAATTTCTTTGTTGCAAAGCACATCGAGACAAGGTAATTTCATCGAAACGTCACACTTTTGAGCAACTCGGGCCCATTTGAACAAAATAGTGGTCGAAGAACCCTAGAGCAGCATTTTGAGGCACGGTCCAGTAACTGATGTGTGACGTATCGCACAAGGTTCGCAGCAAGGCTTCAAGAGACAAACAGATATGAAACGCGAAGTTGTATTGCATAAGGAGATCCCAGTGAAGCTAAAAAGTTTTCCGAAGTTAATGATGGTGATAGCCATCTGTTTGGGCACGCTCCTATTTGGAGCGTCGTCGCCTGCGTGGGCCCAGCAAGCCGCTGGCTCCATTACCGGAACCGTCCTTGACCCGAGCGGCGGAGCCATCCCGAATGCAACCGTAACCGTCCGCGACACCGATCGTGGCACCGTCTGGACCACAAAGACCAGCAGCGCCGG
>Ga0302310_10004861_pt1 | contig 10075 bp, 9 predicted proteins | sample III_Palsa_N1_2_FD_200451 | JGI IMG/M metagenome (GOLD analysis project Ga0302310, IMG submission 200451) | Peat permafrost microbial communities from Stordalen Mire near Abisko, Sweden - III_Palsa_N1_2 | ecosystem: Environmental > Terrestrial > Soil > Palsa > Peat permafrost | place: Sweden... | reverse complement strand
AGAGGCGCAGGATGGATGTCTGCGTTGGGAGTTGGCCGCTGCCGGGAGCGGTCTCGCCGTAGCCGCGGAAGAAGACCTTGCCGTCGCGGACGACGACGAGGACCATGCCCGTTGAGCCGGATTTCAGGAAGAGGTCCTGGCCGAGGGCGTCGGTTTGGGCGAGGTCGGGGAGCGGGGTTTGGGCGTAGGGACGCGGCGCGAGTGTCAACGCGAGGGCGAAGGCGATGATGAATAGATAGGAGGGGCGCAAGGTTTTATCTTATCGCGTAGGTTGGTGGCTGACGCCAAGGCTGAAGCCTCACCCTCCCACCGAAGTGCGGCTAGCTGAAGTAGTGGGGGATGAAGCTGCTTAGGTTGTCGGTGATGGGGCCAGGGGATTCGCGGACGCCGAGGCCGCTGCAGTCCTGGTCGATCATCCACAGGCCGAGGACGGGGTAGCGGGGTTGGCCTGCGGCGTTTTGGAAGATTGCGTCGGGGGCAATGGCCTGGCGGATGAACGGGCCGTCGCCGTAGGGCCCGGGGTTTTCGACCGTCTGGGCGTTGGGCCGGATGATAGAGACGTTGGCGCCCTCGCGGGAGTGGAGTGGCTTGCGGACGTAAGAGGTTAGGCGGTTGGCGGCGGAATCCCACTTCGCAGAGGCGAGAAGTGGGGCCCCCGGAGTGGTTACGGGTTCGAAATAGGCTGGGAGCAGGAGTTCGTGGTTGGGGTAAAGCTCCCAGAGGATGGGCAGGATGCCTTTGTTCGAGAGCAGCATCTTCCAGATGGGTTCGATCCAGGTCATAGACTGGTAGGTGGCGAGAGCTGCGGGTCCGAACTCCTCGGCGAGCATCGCCTCCCATGGGTAGAGCTTGAAGATGGAGTGCATCTGGTTTTCGTCGAAGTCAGTGTCGACGAAGCAGTGGCGGTCGGGATTCCAGCCGATGTCCTGCAGCGGGATGTGGCGGGTCTGGAGGCCGGCCTGGTTGGCGGTGTCGCGCAGGTAGGTGACGGTGAGGTGGTCTTCGGCGGCTTCTTTGGCGATCTGCGGGTCGGGCTCGTCGAACTCCAGCGCGGCGAAGTAGACGGGCTCGGTGAGGTAGTCCTTCACGTCCTTCCACTTGGCGATCAGGCGGTCGTGGATGCTGTTGAACTGGTCGGGTTTGTGCAGGAATGAGGTGTGCGGAAGATGCGTGCCGAGGTCTTCCATCCACGCCCATTGGACGACTGCTGCTTCGAGCAACGAGGTGGGGGTGTCGGCGTTGTATTCCAGCAGTTTGGGTGGCTGACCGGCTGAGCCGGCCCAGGAGACGTCGAATCGGCCGTAGATTGCGGGTGGTTCTTTGTTCCAGGCCCACTCGATCATGGGGACGGCGGCGGGCGGGATGTTGAGTTCGTGGTAGCGCTGCTTGTCGATGACATGCTGCGCGGCTTCGAGGCACATGGTCTGAAGCTGGTTACCGGCGGCTTCGAGGGTGTCGATTTCGGCGGCGGTGAAGTGGTATGCGGCGGATTCGTCCCAGTAGGGATGGGGTTCCATCGCAGAGGGTGAATGATAGGTGAGACCTTGCCCTTCGACCTTTGTCTGCCAGTCTGAACGCGGTGTGAGGTTGATTCTCTGCATTCGATTATGACCCGCTTCCTGAACTTGAATCTCCACCGCCGCTTCCGCCGGAACTCCCGCCGAATCCGCCGCGCGTGGTGCTGGTTGAATAGGACACTCCGGCAGACGGAATGTAACTGCCGCCAGTGGCCGATGAACCGACGGCGTAGCTGCCAGAGCCGCCGTAATAGAAGTGATAAGGCGAGTAGAAAGGACCGGGCGTGCCGCTGGGGGGGCCGGTTATATTCTGGTTTTGACAGAGATTGTCGGCGACGACGTGGTTCTGCTCGTCGACGCAGCGCTTCATATTTTCACGGCAACCGGTGAGCAGCGAGAGAGCGGCTGCGGCGAGCAAGGGCGCGGAGACGTTCAGCGAGCGCTTCATCCTGATCCTCTACGTGAAAGGGTAGCAGGATGAGCGACTTTCGAGTCAGGGATTGGGCGGCAGGAAGCAGGTTCGGCAACCCACCGGCAAGCTAGCGGACGGGCACGCTGACGTAGGGTTGCGGGCTATTGGCTCTGTGTTTTGCGCTGTCGGGATCGACATTGACGGGGCGATAGACGTGTCCGCCCAGAGGTTTCTCGGATCCTCCCCAGGCCTGGCTCCCGATCTCGCCGCCGCCGAAGCCTCCGTAGTAGAAGCGGTAGCGCGGCATGGGGTTGATGTTGCCGGGAACTTTGACGAACTGCATCCGACCCTGGCAGGCGTTGTATTCGACGACGAAATCGCGGTAGTCGATGCAGCGCTGCATCTCCGGCTCGACGTTGCATCCGGTTGCAAACGGGATCGGCGTAGCTATGAGGAACAGCGAGGCTAACCGAAGCCGACGTGTCATACCCACCCCTTGCACTGTCGTGTCTGATAATACTTATCTACTTGGTGGGTGGGATGAGTTTTATCTGGAATATGGTTGGCCACTGTTTCCCGGTCACGAAGAGCCGGTCTTCCTTGGAATCGTAGGCGATGCCGTTGAGGACGGATTCGGCGTCGATTTTCTCGGCGTCGGACAGCAGGCCAGAGCAGTCGATCCACGCGATGACGTGGCCGTCGGTGGGTGAGATGCGGGCGATGCGGTCGGAGTGCCAGATGTTGGCGTAGATTTCTCCTTGAATGTACTCCAACTCGTTGAGATTGCGGATAGGCGTCATGCCGTCGCGGACGGTGATGGAGTGGGTGACGTCGAAGGTGTCGGGGTTACGGAAGCGCAGGATCGGCGTGCCGTCGGAGGTGATGAGTTCGCGGTCGGTGCGGGTCATGCCCCAGCCGTCGCCTTCGTAGTGGAACTGCCCTACCGGCCGGAGAGAAGCTCGGTCGAGGATGAACCCGACGTGGGATTGCCAGGTCCATTCGAGCAGATTGTTGCCCCAGTCGATGATGCCCTCGCCGAAATACTGGGCGGGGACGTCGAAGTGCTGGATGACCTTGCCGTCGGGCTGGTAGACGAGGATTTGCGAGTGGCCCTCGAGGCCGGTGCCCTCGTAGAAGAGACCGTCGCGGAAGAAGAAGCCCTCAGTGTAGGAGGCGGTGGAGTGAGGGTATTTGGCGACGATTTGGTAGTGGTAGGTTGGGGCGGCGTTGGTGGTCGTCGCGACGAGAAGGCAGAGGAGCGCGAGGATTGGTCGGCGGGTCATATTTGGATTAGACCCTCTCTGCAGTCGCTCGTCTGCGTGCCACTGATGGCGAGGTCTGCTTGAGGCTCTTCGGTGCTTTTCTAGTGGTGGGGTCATCATCGGTCTGCAGTGCGATTGTGAGTCGCAGACCCAATGCATGAAGGAGCTTTTCCAGGCTGGCGACGGTGGGGTTGCCCTGTCCGTCGAGCATCCGGTAGATATGTACGCGGTTCAACTTGCTTGCTCTGGCCACTTCGGCAAGGTTGCGAGCATCGAGCACGTTCTTGAGGGCGACGAGAAAGGCTGGCCGGGAGTCCTCCAGAGCGGCTTGCAGGTAATGTAGCGCTTCGGAGTTATCCTGTAGGCGTCGGTGGAGACCTTCTTTATAGCTTCTGGAGCGTCCGCTCATGATGCACCTTCTCTGTACTCGCGCCAATAGCTCTTGGCGGTTTTGATGTCCTTATCCTGCGTACTCTTGTCACCGCCGATCAGCAGGAGAACGATCGCCGGGCCATCTTCTGCAAAGTAGACTCGGTATCCGGGGCCGAAGTCCATCCGGAGTTCGAGGACACCGTCGCCGACGGGCTTGCAGTCCCCGAAATTGCCTTGCTCCAGACGGTCGAGACGTACTTCGATTCGGGCTCGGCTTTTTCCGTCGCGAAGGGACCCGAGCCAATCGTCGAAGGGCGCTGATCCTGAAGGAGATTCATAGACCTTTAGTTCCCGCGGTTGAACGTTCAACTGCCATCAATTCTCAGCGTGGGTGATCGACAACCGAACCCGATCCATGTTGATGAGTGTAGCTAATAAGCTACACAAAAGATAGGACGAATTCGGTGAAAGACACAGTCGTGTCATTTCTTGTTTAGCGCGGCAAGCTTTTGTTTCAGGGTATCGCGCCATTGCTGGCGGGCATCGGGTTCCATGGTTTCTATGATCCCGGCGGCGGCTTGATAGACCTCGAGGGCTTGCTGTGGGCGGTGTTGTGCGGCGAGGGCGTCGCCAAGAGCTAGCTGGGACTGCAGGGCGTTCGGGGCTAGTTGGACGGCTGTTTGGGCTTCAGCGAGTGCGGCGTCGGGGTTGTGCTGTTTCAGTGCGTCGGCGGAGCGTTCGATGTGGGCGTAGGCGCTGGATAGCGGGACCGCGAAGGTGCCGTCGAAGACGAAGATGCCGTCCTGGATGAAGGCCGTGGGTTTGAGCGAACGGAAGCTTTCGTATGGGTTCAGGACGCTGGAGCCGAACTCGAAACCGTTGAGATCGCCGGCGCTGATGAGGACGGGACCGTGGATGACGGGGGGCACGTCATATTGGTCGTCGACGCTGTCGGAGTCGGCAGTGGGCAGGCGTTTGCAGGGGATGCCGTAGTCGGCGGGCAGGATGAAGGGCGCGGCGAAGTAGGCGAGGTAGCAGTTTTTGATGTTGTGGTCGCGGAGGTAGTTGGAGGTCGCGACGAGTTGCTGGGCCCAGTCGGTGTTGCTGTCGCTTAGGTAGCGATAGGTTTTGGTAGGTCCGCCCCAGGCTTCGTTGGAGTAGGACATGTAGTTGGGTGCGGCGAGCAGGCTGCTTCCGACGTGGAGAATCAGGAGAATGCCGACGGCGATTGCCCAGCGGGGGCTACGTTGGGCGAGAGTGACGGCTCCGGCGGCGGCGAGCACGCAGGCGAAGACGAAAAGCGGCAGAACGTGGCGGGCACCGATGTTCAGGTGCGAGGTCATGGCGACGATTAGGTAGATTGCAGGTGGTGCGGTGAGAAACCAGAGTGCCGTCCAGTTGTGCAGCCACCTCCGAGAGATCGCGAACAAAGTGAGGAGCAATAGCCCGATCATGCCGAGGGTCGCTTTGATGAGGAGCAGCACGGGAAAGTACTGCCAGACGCCATGCTGGTAGACCTTGCCCATGAAGAAGCTTGGCATGCCGTTGGCCATGGCTCGGACGTCGACCAGGCCGTACAGCCAGCTCTCGGGGAAGAGCTTGAGGCGGCCGGCAAGGAGGATGCCTTTGGTCTCGAAGCCGCCTAGCGGTGCGGCGTAATCGACGAGTGAGGGCGAGAGTGCGAGCGGCGCGGGGCGGGCGTTGTAACGGAATCCGTAGAACGACCAGAGGAGGAAGACGGCGACGACGGTGAGGGTGGCCAGGGCACCGAGGGTTTTGCCGATGCCGGGTAGCGGCAGATCGCGTTTGCGGTAGTGGACGATGAGCATTCCTGCGGCAAGGACGACGAGCATCGGCGCGAGCAACACGGTGGAGTGCTTGGAGCCGAGGGCAATTCCGGCGGCGATTCCGACGACAACAGCGCGTTGCCATGTGGACGATTGATACCAGCGCCAGAAGGCGTAGACAGTCGCGAAAATGGTGCAGGAGGCGGCCATGTCCGTCGTCACGAAGGCGCCGTGGGCGAGGAGTGTCGGCTCGAAGGTGAAGAGCAGCAGCGCGACGAGGCCGGTGGTGCAGGAGAACATCTCGCGGCCGGCGCAGTAGACGAGGATCGCGGCGATGAGGGTGAACAACATCGGCAGGATGCGGACGCGGAAGGTGAGGGACTGCCCGTCGTACCCCGGGCTGCGGAAGAGGAGTTCACGGCCGTCCATGTAGGCTTCGGTCTTGAAGAAGCGGTTCTGGTTGGGCGGGACTTTGAGGTCGAGGCCGAGGAGCGGGATGGTGGCGAGCATCTTGACGAGGGGCGGGTGCTCGGGGTTGAAGCCGTAGTCGTGCGTCTTCCATGTCTCGTAGCCGGCGAAGATGTGGTCGCCTTCGTCCCAGGTGAGGGACTCGCCGTGGATGGTGTGGAGGATGGTGCCGGCCATGACGAGGAGCAGCGCGATGACTGCGACGCGGTGGAAGGTTAGGCGGGGTGCGGTCATTGCGGCTCCGGGTGTTATTTGGAATCTACGACGATGCTTCGCAGGAAGGTGTCGAAGTCTGCGCGGGATGGAGTGTAGATGTCGGCGTTGGCATCTAGGATGGCGACGAAGAAGCGGGTTCCGGGGAGGCGTTGGAGGGTTTTTTCGGGGCGGTAAAAAGCAGGACCCGAGTCCTTGGGATTCGGCTTGGGCAGAGCGATGGGCGTCTCAAGCTTTAGACCTGGATACTGCGGGGGCTCGCTGGAGAAGAAGAGGAGCAGGGCGTGAGCTCCACCTTGCAGGTAATAGACGTTGTTGGTTATGAGCTCGTAGGCGAGGCACTCTCTGGTCGGGCAGGGGAGGTCAGTTTTGTTCTTTGCGCCGGCAAAGTCGGGCTTGTTAAGGTAGTTGCGGGCAAAGGAGGCGATCGTTTCTCCGGGTGAAGCCGGATCGGCGTGAAGAGACATCGTGGCGCTACTCGGTTGGGTGCGAGTCTTGTAACGCGGCGTTTCGACTCCTGCATAGCAGGAACCATGCTCGATCTTGCTGCCGATCTGGACTGCGTCGTCAGTCGGGGTTTCGAACGATACGCCGCAAAGGGTGCTGGTAAACCTTGACGTCTTGCCGGTCTCGATCTCCGACCATGCTTGCCTGTCGGTGTAGGTGGCGCTGTTCGAGGTCGGATTGATTCGGTTACGGGCGATCTCTTCGAGTTGGGCGTCGACGGGTCCGCCATTCGCGGCGTCGGCTAGGTCGTAGGCGCGGATGGCGTGGACGGGCATGAAGGTGACGCCGGCACAGTTGGCGTAGTCCTGCCAGAAGTCACCGGGGAGCTTTGGCGTCGCGGCTTCGACGCTCAGTAGCTGATTCATTCCGCCGATGGTGTCGTTGGATTGGCAGCGGTGGATGCCGAGGAACCATGCTGCTCGGTAGTCTTTGGGTGCCAGCGATCCGAGAAGTTTCATCGCTGGCTCGTAGGCTTCCTGGAAGTCAAGGTTGTACGCGAGATGAGCGATGAGACCGGTGAGCAGTTGGAGTTCGGAGTTCTCTGGGTGAGTCTTCTGCGCCGATTGCAGCAGTCCCAGGTCGGATCGGAGGCGGTCCAAGACTTCCGTCCGAGGGGTGGGGAAGCGCCATGTTGACTCGTAGGTGCGGGCGAAGTCTTCGATGGGCAGGAGGTCTTCGTAGACGTGTTGGATTGTGGGATCCGGCGGGAGTTTGGAGCGGTCGATCTCGCGGAGTTGGGCCGACGCGGATGTCGTCGCTAGCAGGGCGGCGGTAAGGGCGACGAAACGCGGAAAAGACATGAAACCCCTCGGGGAGAATGGGAGAAGTTTACATGGACCCGGGCCTGGCTAATCGAATAAGCGATTGGTTTGTGGCGGGAGCCCACTCATCGCGATGGGCTGCGACGAGTGGGGCACTCGGAGCGGTTACTTTGCGGCGGAATTGAGAAGCGAGCAGCAGGCTTCGGCGCGGCCGCAGAGGCACTTGTTGTCGGCGGCGGCGGTTGGGCTGCGTTCGGCGTAGAGCTTCTGGGCGGCGATCAGGCCGTCGCCGAACTTCACTCCGGCTTGTGGGACGGATTTTACGATCACCTGCTCCAACGCGCCGATCAAGGCGATGGTGTCCATGTAATCGAAGAAGCCGAGGTGGGCGATGCGGAAGATCTGGCCCTTCATCTCGCCCTGGCCGTCGGTGATGATGGCGGCGAAGCGAGACTTCAACTCCTTGACGAAGAGCGTCGAGCTGACGCCAGCGGGTGGGAGCACGGCGGTTGCGGCGGCGGATGGTGCGTCCGGCGCGAACAGCGTGCAGCCCATTGCGACGACGGCAGCGCGGGTCATGGCAGCGATGGTCTCGGCGTTCTCGATGAGCTTCTTGCGGCCTTCGACCATGTCGCCTGCGGGGTTCTCAGGAGTGGCGGCCTGTGCTGCGATCCAATCGAGTGCGGCGCCCAACGCTGCAATCAAAGCCACCGCAGGGGTGTAGGCGGACTCGCCGGCGCGGGCGTTCTTGCGCTCCTTGCGGAGGTCGAAGTAGTAGCGCGGGTTGTAGCTGGCTTCCATGCGGTCCCAGGCCTTGGGGCCGACGGCGAGGTAGCTTAGGCCGGGGGGAATCATGACGGCCTTCTGCGAGCCGCCGATGAGGACGTCGATGCCGAGCGCATCCATATCGAGGTGCGTGGTGCCGAGGCCTGTGATGGCGTCGACTACGAGCAGGGCCTCGGAGTTGGTGTCTTTGAGCAGCTTGGCGACTGCGGGCACGCAGTGGCGGACGCCGGTCGAGGTCTCGGAGGACTGCATGAAGACGGCGCGGGTCTCGAGGTGCAGGTTAGCCTTGACGTCGTCGATCGAGAACGTCTGGCCGTAGGGCATGGAGACTACGTCGACGTGGCAGCCGAACGCTTTTGCGAGACTAGTCCAGCGCTCGCCGAACTTGCCGGCGGTGAGGACGAGGACGCGATCGCCGGGCGAGGTGAGGTTGGAGACGGCGGCTTCCATCGCGCCGGTTCCGGAGCTGGAGAGGATGATGACGTCGCCGGCTTCAGTTCCGACGAACTTTTTGAGCTGGACGAGGACGCGGCTGTAGAGGGCGCGGAACTCGGCGGTGCGGTGGTGAATGTCAGCGGCTGCCATGGCAAACTGGGCGGCGGGGAGCAGTGGGGTAGGACCGGGCGTGAACAGGCGAGTCTTGCGGATCATGTCATCCATTGTAGCGATCTTGATGGTTGGCTCGGGCTAAGTTGGCCTCGTCGATTGGGATTCGGGGTGCTAATGGGGCATGGAGGCATGTGTAATTTGTGTGAGCCTTACCCAAGACTTTAGTTGCATGATGATGGTGACTAAAGGGCAAACTTTCAGGCTAGGCTTGTAAACAGAACAGCCGACGCAAGAAATGCCGGTATATCTAAGCACTGTTTTCGCTGAAGGATTCGCCCTTTATGACACTCCATCGCACTCTACTCCCCTGGTGTTTGGCCTTGCTTTTGACGCCCTCTGGCTATGCAGCGTCCGCGCGCTACTCTTCTGGCACGGCGACCCTGCACTCGGTTGAAGCCGGGAATCCTGATATTTTCTCGTCCAGCAATTCGTCGCTGCCGGATGCTCCGGATGCGGCCGCGATTGACGAGCTGCGTCGTAGCAGTCAGCCGATGGGTTTCGGACGCAATACGGCGTTACGGCTTCACACTGGAATGTTTTCGCAGTGGGCAGTCGGCTCGACGTTGAGCGTCGGCGGCCTGGGATTTCAGGTGGCTACTTCGCTGCGAACGAAGATGAATCTGCGCCTTGGTGCGAGCATGCTGAATTACAGCCCGACGATTGTGGAAGAGGGGATTCCGATCGACGGCCGGGTCCGGATGCGGTCTGCCAATGTGGGGGTGGATGTCTATCCTTATCGCGGGTCGTTTCACATCACTCCCGGCGTAACGCTGTACAACGGCAACCGGATGACTGCGGCTACCTCCATCGTGCCGGGGTCGAGCTTCACCATCAACGACGACCTGTACGTCAGCGATGCGTCGGATCCCGTGAATGGTCAGTTCGATGTGAACCTGGGACGCAAAATCGCTCCGAGCTTGACGGTTGGCTGGGGCAACATGCTGAAGCGGAGCAAGAACTGGAACATGCAGACGGATCTTGGGATTCAGTACATCGGGCGGCCGTCGTTCACGCTGGTGATGACCGGCACCGTGTGCGAGCCGAACAATCCTTCCAACGGCTGCACCTCGATCCAGAGCGACCCGGATTCACTCTCGGACCTGCAGCAGGAGCAGGCGTCGGTCAATCAGGCGATTCAGATTCTGCGGTTTTACCCAATTCTCACGACTTCGCTTAGCTACCGGTTTGGACATAAAACGGCAACTACGTATTGGCGCTAAAGGTAGTGTCTCTGACGGCCGATAGATATCGGATCGCAACCCGCTTCAACGTTACTCAGACGTATTTTTGGAGGAATCTTCGATGCTTGCTCGCAATATAACCGCAGTCCTCACTGTTGTCCTTGCCGGTGTGCCCATGGGCCACGCCGCGACTGACCCCG
>Ga0302310_10004860_pt1 | contig 10075 bp, 10 predicted proteins | sample III_Palsa_N1_2_FD_200451 | JGI IMG/M metagenome (GOLD analysis project Ga0302310, IMG submission 200451) | Peat permafrost microbial communities from Stordalen Mire near Abisko, Sweden - III_Palsa_N1_2 | ecosystem: Environmental > Terrestrial > Soil > Palsa > Peat permafrost | place: Sweden... | reverse complement strand
TTGTCCACCCTGGGCAACGAACGTTTTGATGTTTCACCGGCCTCCGAGGGTGCAAATCGTGCCGCTGGCGCTCGCCGGGTCAGCAAATACGGCGTCGCCGCCGAAGTTGCCGAAGGCACCGAAAAGGGCGCTCCCGTCCGCCTTCTCGCCAAACCCGGCCTCTTGCTGAACGGCGAAATCTCCCGCTTGCTCGACCGCGGTTACCAGAAGTTCTTCAAAACCAGCAAGTTGGAGATCCCAGCCACCGCCGACCACTTGCGCGATATCCACCGCTTCACCGAAGAGTTGAAAGAAGCCACCGGCGCCCAGGAGATGTACAACGAAGCCCTCGGCACCACCAGCGACACCTACATGTACGACCGCGTCAAAGGCCGCGAATAGGCTCAGCGGCGGCGCGTCTGCGACCGCTGCCACTCCCGGTACGCTTCACTCTTCCCAATCCCGCGAGCCTTCGCCACCTGCTTCAGCGCATCTTTCTCCTCCGCGCCCGCCTCCATCAGCGCCTTCACCTCTGCCGCCAGCGACCGTGCATCCTCCACAGCCTCCTGCACAACATTTCCACCCAATAACAACACCATTTCCCCACGTACGCTGGGCCGCCCCTGTAGCGTCGCAAGCAACTCTCCCGCCGGCCCGCGCAGAAACTCCTCATGCAGTTTCGTCAATTCGCGAGCCAGCACTACCGGCTGCTGCGCTCCAAATATTGCCACAACATCTTCCAGCGCTCCGACGATCCGGTGCGGCGTCTCATAAAAAATATGCGTCGTCGCCGCATCCACTGCGTGTGCGCGCAAATCCTCTAGTGCCGTGCGCCGCGCGCCTTCCTTCGACGGCAAAAATCCATAAAACGCGAATCGTTCCGACGGCAACCCGCTGGCGATTAGCGCACTGAGCGCGGCATTTGCCCCTGGGATGGGAAATATATCAACACCCGCGGCAATCGCTTCTGCCGCAAGCATCGCCCCGGGGTCGGCGATCCCCGGCATCCCCGCATCGCTCACCACTGCAACGCGTCCACCGGCTTTCAACGCCTTAATCAGCTCATCAGCCCGCGTTCCCTCATTGTGCATGTGATAGCTGACAGTCGGGGTCTTTATCCCAAAGTGTCCCAGCAGCTTTGCCGTCTGCCGCGTATCTTCACAGGCAATGCGGTCCACGGACCGCAGCACACGCAGTGCCCGCAGCGTAATGTCTTCAAGATTCCCAATCGGCGTCGCCACCAGGTAAAGGCCCGGTGCCAGCGGCTTCTCCACTGCCTCGCTAACGAACTCGCCGCTCAACCCCGCTCCTGTGTATCCGTTCGCTGCCGCACCTGCTTCACCTGGTGTACAGCCCGCGAAAGGCTCTGCGGCGTCAGAATGCCGAGCATCGCCGCGCCTTCTACCACCGGGATAAACTCACTGGCGCCCTGCGCCCCCGCACGCCGCAGTACGGATACGACCTTCTCCTGCGGGCCGGCCAGTTGCAGGCTCCGCGTCATCACGCCCTGTAGATAGCTGTCGCCATTCGCCTGCAGGTTGTCGGCAATGGTCTGCCGCGAAACCGAGCCCACCAGCCGGTCTCCGCGCACCACCGGAAACACATCCTGCAGGCTGTGTACCGTGCGGGCCAGCGCTCCCTGCAGCGTGTCCGAGCTGGAAAGCGGCGTAAACTCCGTCAGCATCACGTCGCTCACCAGGATCGCGTCCGCGTCGTTTTCGTTCAGCGTCTGTCCAGCCTTGATATGCGAAGCCAGCAGCAGAAAACCGCCAAGCAGAATAAGCCATAGATTCAGCGGCCAGTAGCTCATCAGCAAAAAGCCACCCAGCAGCAGCGCAACGGCGAGTCCTGTGCCCAGCCCGAAGGCGGGGCTAGGCGTCCTCGTGCCGGTTCGGGTTCCAGGGGGCTGACCCACTCCTGCCGGTGCAGCTTTCGTGGAGCGCTGCCGAAACATCTGCCGCGAAGGCACGGTCGCCGTCGGCAGCAGGTTGATCGCGCCCATAATGAACTGCAGCCACACAAAGCTTCGCAAAATGTGTCCCAGCGAGATCCACGGCTGCGCCAGCAGCGGAACTCGCGGGTCAATTGCATAGCTCAGCCCCATCAGCAGCAATCCCATCGTGAAGTTCGCAATCGGAGCTACAAACAACACAGGCTGCGGCAATGTCGCCGCGCCGGGCGTTCCGGGCGCACGCTGCACCAGCGCCATCACACCGCCCACCGGCAACAGAAACAGTGCACGCAGCCGCAACTCCGAATAAGCCACGGCAATCGTCCGTGCCACCTCCCGTGTAACCACCGCGAACAGCAGCGCCAGCCACAACCCGATGCCTCGCGCCGCACTACCCGTCACCAGAACGGAATAGCCGATCGCCGCGATCAGCAGCAGGGGGAACGAAATGTGAATTCGCAGGTCAATACCAAGAAACCTGCCAAGCGGGATCGACGAACGAAGCATGACGTTCATTGTAGGCCGGGAGGGATACGGCCTGCTCCGCTGTATCCTCAAAAGGATGCGTGTCATAGCCGGAACCTACCGTTCCCGAGTCCTCCAGACCCCCAAGGGCCTCGAAACCCGTCCCACCAGCGACCGGCTTCGGGAAACCCTCTTCAACGTCCTCTCCCCGCGAATTGCCGGCGCCAAATTTGCCGACCTGTACGCAGGCTCCGGCTCCGTTGGCATTGAAGCCCTAAGCCGTGGCGCCGAGTTCTGCTGGTTCGCCGAGCGCGAACCCAAAGCCACCGCCTCCATTCGCGCCAACGTAGCCGCCCTCAAGCTACAGGGCGGCTATGCGATTGAAGATCGCAGCGTCGGCAAGCTGCTGAACGCCATGGTGAAGAATGAACGCGCCGCTGACATCGTCTTCCTCGACCCACCCTACGAAGCCGGCGACGAATACCGCGCTACCCTCGACTTCCTCGCACAAAACCACGCCGTCATCCTGACTCCCAACGCCATTGTCGTAGCCGAGCACTCTCGCAAGCTGCCGCCCAACGAGCGCCACGGTTCACTCACTCGCTACCGCCTGCTGGAACAGGGTGACGCTGCACTGAGCTTTTACGCCATCGCTACTTTATAGTTTCGCGGTTCAACTACCGAACCCACCACCCGAATGTTTCCCCGTTCGCAGATCCAACACAAAGGGAACATCACGGTCCGACCGCATGTTCCACCCGCTGCCGTGCAACGCGCCGCCAACCACCTCGTCCATCGCAACGCCTTCCCAGCTAAGTCGCTTGCTCTGCCATGCCACGCCGTCAACACCGATCGCGAAAATGTCATGAAAGCCGGCAAGAAGCAGCAGCCCATCCTCGGGTGCAGCCAGGACTTTTGCAACCGGCCGCAGCGGCAGATGCAGGCACTTCGCCGGCTCCAGTGTGTGCACCAGATACGCGTAGCCTCCAGCAACGGCCAGCAAATCATCCGCTCGCGGACAGGCAAACACGCCCGAAGGCAACGAAGCCTCACGAAACCCCAGCGCACAGGTCGCCAGGAATGTTCCACCAACCGCGGGCTTCACATCGAGCAGCATCGCCCCGCGGCCCATCGCATCTTCCTCGCCCGGCACCTGTAGCGGATACACAAACTGCCGCGCCGGCGCAATCAGCGGAGGCGTGCTCAGAATCTGCGCCGCCCAGCTATGCGGAAAGTACTCATGCACAGCCGCCTTCATCGCAGATGCTCCCAACCCCGCGCCGCCGACGCGGTGCGCGTACCATCCGCCGCAATCAGGGTGATCAGCGGCGCATTCTCCCGCTTGGCGACGATCCTTCCAATCCGCGTAATCGCAACGCCACCCAGCATTCGCGGCATCTTCACCTCGGCCCGCGCCGTAAACAGTAGTTCGTAGTCCTCTCCACCATGCAGCGCGGCCGCAAGTCCTGCATCTTCACCCAGCTCCTGCGCCAGAGGATGCAGCGGAAGCCTCGCCGCATCGACCTCGGCCCGAACCCCCGAGTTCTCACAGAGGTGCGCCAAGTCGCTCGAAAGCCCATCGCTGATATCCAGGCAAGCCGTCGCTAGCCCACGCTTCCGCAAAGCCTCTCCGGCCTTTAGGCGAGGGATAGGGAACAGGTGCGGGTGATCTTCCTCCGGCGTCGCTCCCCGAAACCTCCTCGGCGACCTACCCAGCTCCGCCAACTCTGCTGCTGCGCCCCCAAGTGATCCGGTGCAATAAAGATAGTCCCCTGGCTTAGCGCCGCTTCGCCGGAGAGCTGTTCCGGTCGGCGTGCGGCCTAGCAGGATGATGTCAGCCAGAACGTGCTCGCTGGGTGACTCCGAGGTATCGCCCCCGGCAAGCACCGCACCGTAGGCGTTTGCGAGGTCCGTGAGACCACCGAGAAAACCGTCCATCCAACCGTGGTTGCGCACCGCGGAAACCGGGAACGCGACCGACAAAAATGCCGCAATTGGCCTGCCTCCCATGGCCGCCAAGTCGCTCAAACCTCGGGCGAGGGTACGGTGCCCGATGGATCGGGCCGAATGCCAATCGCGCCGAAAATGCCTGCCCTCCAACGAAAAGTCCGTTGTAATCAATAGATCCGATCCCTTTGGGGCGTTAAGAATCGCGCAATCATCCCCGATCCCCAGCCGCACCAGCCGAGATGGTCCCGCCGCCCGTCGCCGGATTTCCTCAATTAGCGCCAACTCCCCGGAAATTACCTTTCGTTTCATCGACTTCAGCATACTTCCATCGCATAGCCTTTCACGAGTCAAGTTTTAACCCACACAATCTAAAGCAGATAGCCGCTACTGAAATGGGTGTTGTCGAGCTTGCTCTGTGCGACTATGTCCGTTAACATAAGGGGTACGTCCTTGTGTTCGGTGTTGAAACCTGGGCTCTGCTCCAGAGTCGGCAACGGCGGGCAAATTCGGATTTAGAGGCAGACGTTTGCGGACAAGATATCTCGTTTATGTAACGCGCGCGGAGGATGGAGCAGTCGACCGCGTCCACATCCCAATGCGTTACGTCTACGTGTTGATTGCAGCGGCTGTTACGGGCATGTTCACGATTGCCGGTATGGCAGGCTCTTATTCGCGCATGCTGGCGAAGGCCGAGACCATCAATCGCTTGCGCGATGAGTTGGCGATGACCCGCAAGGACTATGCGCATCTGGAAAAGAGCGCCCATGAGAAGGATGTGCAGGTCGCCAGTCTCGGTTCTCTGGCGGGTGAAGTTTCGGCGATTTATGGGCTTACTGCGGGGAAACTGTCGCTTCCACATGGACGTTTTCACGGCACCAAAGCGGTCGTTGCCGATGCTGCGAAGGCGCCTTTGAAGGATGATTCTTCGACCCTTACGGACGATAACTATTACAAATCGCTGGACGTTTTTCATGCGCTGCAGGCTACTGCGTTGCAGGGTGAGGCGGCGGAGAGTTTGAATCAAAGGCTTGAAATTCGTGGGCCTTTAAGCGGGTTTGCGGGTCTTGCGGCGGATGCGAGTGGGCCGAATACGCCGGATATGTGGCCTATTCTTGGGCCTATAAATAGTGGGTTTGGCGAGCGCGAAGATCCGGTTTTAGGCAATGGTGAAGGGGAGTTTCATAAGGGTGTTGATATCGGTTCGCCTGATGGAACTGCTGTGCATGCGCCTGCAAATGGGCGGGTTTTGAAGGCTGGGTTGGAGAGTGGGTATGGGCGGGTGATCGATATTGACCATGGGAATGGAATTACCACGGTTTATGGACATCTGCAGGGGTTCAATGTTGTGCCGGGGCAGATGGTGGTGAAGGGCCAAGTGATTGGTTATGTTGGACATAGCGGCCGGGTGACAGGGCCACATCTGCACTACGAGGTTGAGGTTCGGGGGATTGCGGTGAATCCGCACCGGTATTTGCGGACCACGATGGCGCAGCTTGGTGGAGCTTCGAGCGGCGGATTGTAGGCTTTTTCACCGTCGTTTTGACGGTGCGACCGACGGTCCGGCACGGACGTTTTTACGGTGGAGTGCGGTTAGAAAACTTGTGATTTTGTCCGTGCGGAGCATTTTCCTCTTGACTCTTATTGCGGATTGCAATACATTTATCGCAATCCGCAATGAGGCCGGAGCGAGTTGAAACTTTGCGACAAAATTCGGTACCTGCGTGAGGTGGAGGGAAGTCTGCGTGGGTTGGGCCGGGCGATGACCCAGGGAGAGCTGGTCCGGGCGATTGCGGAGGAGATGGGTGAGCCGATGAGCCAGAGCTATCTCTCGCAGATCGAGAGTGGGACGCGGCCGCACCTGACGAATACATCGAGGCTGTTGCTGGCGAAGTTTTTCAAGGTGCATCCGGGGTATCTGGTCGATGATCCGGAGGGGTATCACGCGGAGCTGTTGAGCGATCTGCGGGGGTTGGAGGACAAGCTGGATCTTTGGCTGGTTGGCGGGGCGGAGAGGTTTCGGCGGGACCCGGAGCTGAGGAGGGCGCTGTTGGCGATCTCGAAGCATGAGGACTCGCGGGCTTGTTTACTGCTGCTAGAGAGTGTGCTGGAGACGCCTTCGCTGGCGGAGAGGTTGTTGGAGTTGTTGCGGCCTACAGTGAACGGTGCTGTTGCTGTCGGGGCACCCGGAGGTGTGGAGAGGAGAGCTTACCCCCGGGGCTAAAGCCCCATTTCGTGGAGGCTTATTCAGGGGCCTAAAGGCCATTGCTCCCTTACCCTCCGTCGAAGGCAACAGCAAGTGCAAGTGCCAATACGGGGATCTCTCCACTGCGCTTCGCTTCGGTCGAGATGACAGAGTTTTTGGGTTGAAGGAAAACGAGCAACAGCAACAGCGTGTTGTGGAGTGGAAGGGAGGTTTGCGATGGACTGGAATGCGATTTATCTGACTTGTTTTGGTGTGGGGCTGGTGCTTAGCCTGCTGGCTTTCTCGGGTGGGTTTCTGCATCTGCATGTGGGGCATCTCCGGATTGGAGGGCACCATGTGGCTGGGAAGTCGCATGGGCATGTGTCTCCGGTGAATGGGTTTACGGTGGTGGCGTTTCTCTGCTGGTTTGGAGGGGCGGGGTATCTGCTGCACCGGGCTAATGTGTTTGGGGCGGCGCTGGTGCTGGTGTTCTCGGTGTTGAGCGGGCTGGCTGGGTCGTCGTTGCTGGGGTGGTTTCTGGTGAGCGTGTTGTTGCCGAAGGAGCGGACGCTGGAGGCGGCGGATACGGAGATGATCGGCGTGGTTGGGAAGCTGAGTTGTGCGATTCCCAAGGGTGGGGTGGGGGAGATTTTGTACTCGCAGAATGGAGCGAGGAGAAGTGCGCCGGTGCGGTCGGAGGATGGTACGGCGATGGAGCGGGGGATTGAGGTGATTGTGATGGGTCATGCACGAGGTGTGGCTTTTGTGAGGCGATGGGATGAGTTTCAGCATGGGTTATTGGTTGATGGGCCGGGGACGAAGAGGGTTGAGAGCAAGGTTGAGTAGAGGCGGGTCTTGGATTGAAACAGCAGGTTCCCTACGGGAATGACAGAAAGAAAGGCAAGTACAAGTGCAACAGCAAAATACAGTGGTCCTTCGCTCCGCTCTAGGATGACGAGATTTTTGGGGATGCCAGCGAAGAGCAAAGAGCAGCTGCAACAAGAAGTGCAATTGGGCCTGGAAGAGATTTCTAAGTTTTGAGAGAGGCAAGACAATGCAGAATTCGGTAATCGTGATCGTTGGATTGGGTGTGCTGGCGCTGTTGGTGTTAATGGGCGCGCTGGCTCGGATGTATCGCAAGGCGGGGCCGAATGAGGCGATTATTCGGTATGGATTTGGTGGGCCGAAGGTGATTATTGGGCATGGTGCACTGATCTATCCGATGGTGCAGCATACGAAGACGTTGAGCCTGGAACTGATGAGCTTCGACGTGGCGCCGAGCCAGGATCTGTACACGATGCAGGGTGTTGCGGTGACGGTGGAGGCGGTGGCGCAGATCAAGGTGCGGTCGGATATGGAGAGCATTATGACTTCGGCGGAGCAGTTTCTGTCGAAGACGCCGCAGGAGCGCGAGGGGTTGATACGGCTGGTGATGGAGGGGCATCTGCGCGGGATTATCGGGCAGTTGACCGTGGAACAGATTGTGAAGGAACCCGAGATGGTGGGCGAGCGGATGCGCGCTACCTGTGCGGAGGACATGAGCAAGATGGGGCTTGAGGTTGTGAGCTTCACGATCAAGGAGGTCCGCGACAAGAACGAGTACATCACCAATATGGGCCGGCCGGACATCGCGCGGATTCGTCGCGATGCTGAGATTGCGACGGCAGAGGCGGAACGCGATACGGCGATCCGGCGGGCGATTGCGCTGCGGGAGGCTGCGGTGGCGAAGTCCGCTGCGGACCAGGAGCGGGTGCTGGCAGAGACGCAGTCGTTGACCAAGCAGGCTGAGGCGCAGCGCGATCTCGATGTGCAGAAGGCGCAGTACACGGAGACGGCACAGCGGCAGCAGGCGCAGGCGGATAAAGCCTATGAGCTGCAGACGAATGTGATGCAGCAGAAGGTTATCGCCGAGCAGGTGAAGGTGCAGCAGATTGAGAAGGAAGCGCAGGTGAAGGTGCAGGAGGCCGAGATTCTGCGCAACCAGGCGGAGCTGACGGCAACTGTGCTGAAGAAGTCTGAGATTGAGGCGCAGCGGATTGGGAATATGGCGAACGCTGAGAAGGCTCGCATTGTGGCTGAGGCTGAAGGCCGCGCGACTGCGATTCGTACGCAGGGTGAGGCGGAGGCTTCGATCATCTTCCAGAAGGGCGAGGCTGAGGCGAAGGCGATGAACATCAAGGCTGAGGCGTACCAGGAGTGGTCGCAGGCTGCGGTTGTCGACAAGCTGATTACGAATATGGCCGATGTTGTGCGGGCTATGAGTGAGCCGCTGAGCAAGGTGGACAAGATCACGATTGTGGCGACAGGCGATGGAAAGGGCGTCGGTGCGTCGAAGCTGACGGGCGAGATGACGGAGATCGCGGCGCAGGTGCCGGCGTTGTTTGAGGCGCTTAGCGGGATGAAGATGAGCGATTTGATGTCGAACATAAAGGGAATGGGCGCGCGGCCGAATGGAGCGGCGGAGAAGCCGGCGATTGAGGGAGAGACGAAGTCGTGATGGATAGATGGACGGGCTTTTGGTGTTCCCCACTCATGCGCAAAAAGCGCGCATGAATGGGCCACCCGAACTTTGGGGTTGTGCGGAGGAAGGCATATCCCAGGGGCTAAAGCCCGATTCTCGATTCTGTGGAGGGCTATGAGGGCCAAGGCTGAAGCCTTGGCTTACCTAGAAGCAAGTGCTAATGCAAATGCAAATGCAAGAGCAACGGCAACGACAACAGCAAGTGCAACAGCGAATACAGAGGTCCTTCGCTTCGCTCTAGGATGACGAGATTTTTGGTGATGCTAGTGAAGAACAACAGCAAGAGCAAGAGCAAGAGCAACGGCAACGGCAACGGCAACGGCAAGAGCAACAACCAATACGGGGATCTCTCCACTACGCATGACATGAAGCCGTCATGCTTCGGTCGAGATGACAAGTGTTTTGGGGGTTGAAGGAAAACAAGCAACGGCAAGTGCAACAGCATTGACGCAGAGTCTGGAAGTAGTGAGCGGGAAGTTTTACGAAGTAGGACCAGAAGGAGACTGTTATGGCATTGATGGAGAGAGTGGCTACGTTGTTGCGGGCGAATGTGAATGATTTGATCGACCGCGCGGAAGACCCGGAGAAGATGCTGAAGCAGTTGGTTCTGGATATGGAGAACCAGTTGATGCAGGTGAAGACGCAGGTGGCGATTGCTATTGCGGACCAGCATCTGCTGGAGAAGAAGGGGAAGTCACAGCAGGAAGATGCCGATAGCTGGCGGGCGAAGGCGGAGCTTGCCGTGAGCAAGGGTGAGGATGAGCTGGCGAGGCTGGCGCTGGAGCGCGTGCTGAGCCATGAACAGATGGCGGAGGCATTTGGGCGGCAGATTGCGGAGCAGTCCGCGGAGGCAGAGGCGATGCGTACAACCTATAACAAGCTGGAGGGCAAGTTGAAGGAGACCCAGGCGCAGTGCGAGATGCTGGTGGCCGAACACCGGAGGGCGAGGATGGTCGGGAAGGCTACGGCTGCTCGTGAGGCGGTGGAGGGTGGCAATGCGATGGGAAGATTCAAGGCCCGGATACAG
>Ga0302310_10004859_pt1 | contig 10076 bp, 10 predicted proteins | sample III_Palsa_N1_2_FD_200451 | JGI IMG/M metagenome (GOLD analysis project Ga0302310, IMG submission 200451) | Peat permafrost microbial communities from Stordalen Mire near Abisko, Sweden - III_Palsa_N1_2 | ecosystem: Environmental > Terrestrial > Soil > Palsa > Peat permafrost | place: Sweden... | reverse complement strand
AGATCGTCGTGACGCTGCTGACAGAGCTTGGTTATCACGTGCTTCAAGCGAAGGACGCCCAGAGCGCGCTGTGCATCCTGGAAAGCGGTATCGCGGTCGATTTACTCTTTACGGACGTCGTCATGCCGGGTCCTATTCGCAGTCCTGATTTGGCAAGGAGAGCGCGCGCACTTCTTCCCGGAGTGGCCATCCTCTTTACGTCGGGCTACACCGAAAACGCCATCGTCCACGGCGGTCGACTGGACGAAGGCGTTGAACTGATCAGCAAACCCTATTCCAATGAAGCGCTCGCGCGAAAAGTCCGTACCGTGCTTTCGTCACGGCCTCCCGCTGCGCCTGTCGACGCACGGTCCTCCTCTCCCTCAAGGCCCAGCGCAGCGGCGACGGTCCATAAAACGTCGAAGCCATTACGTATCCTGTTATGCGAAGACGATGAACTCATCCGCGTAGCTGTTGTGGAGATGCTGCAAATGAAAGGGCACAAAGTCACAGAGGCGGCGACCGCGCAACAGGCGCTCACCGCTTATGCCGATAAAAATTTTGACGTACTGGTTACGGATGTCGGACTCCCCGACGGCTCCGGCGTTGAGCTAGCTAAAGCCGTTAGGCAACGCACGCCTAACTTACCGGTGCTGTTCGCGACGGGGCGCTTCAATGATGACCGGGTTCCAACAGAAAGCCGCACGCGCACCATTCTGAAACCGTACGGTTCCGAAGATTTACTACGCGCGATCGCACAACTAACTGACTGATCAATCGGTTTCTTCGCACTTGCTTACTTCCACAGATATCATCCAATTTGAAAATTCTCATGCCAGGTATCGAAAGCAACGAAGCTAATCGCAAACGCTGATGTGGTGGTTTTGATCAGCGCAAACTGTTATGCGCTCAAGGTTAACGCGATCGATTCGGCACGACGCAAATCAAACGACGCCCGGTCTAATGCGCAAACTTTGCTATCCCGATGTGAACCGCACGATGTAACACGGTCACTCGAGTTCGAGGATGCGACTCTTCAGTTTCTCCTGCCAGACGGGATCCTTCTCGGTAGTAAGCAGTTGCTTGAGAGCAGCGACCTGAGCGACGTCAAGTGCAGTCTTTGCCGACGTCTTGATATCCGGTGCCACGCCTACGCCTTCCCAGTCGCTGTGGGTGACAGGATTAATTGGTCGACCGGAGGGGACGAACATCATGAAATGCGCGTCCAGTCGATGTGGACCGCCCGCATGGGCGCCGCCGCCGGTGGTCTCGCCAATCACGGTGGCGCGCTGGTTGTTCTTTAGCGCATAGGCGAAATCCTCGCAGCCGGAAAACGTGTCGCTGCTGGTCAGCAGATAGATCTTGCGTTGCTCGCCGTACTTTGTGCCCGGCACGCTGGCCTGCGTCCAGCGTCGTTCGGTGCGGTTCTCGTCGCGCCAGTAGACGTCGTTGAGATGCGTGGGCTTGTCGTACAGGTAGCTGGCAAACAGCATCACGGATTCCGGATCGCCGCCGCCGCAGTGGCGCAGGTCGATGATCAACGCCTTGGTGTCCGCGAGCAGGGTCATGGCCGCCATGGTCTTGGGCGCGACACCTTGCGGTCGTCCGAACTGGTGCAGATCGATGTAGCCGATGTCGCCCTGCAGACGGTCGACGCCGCTGAAGCCGAAATTGAAGCGGCTTTGTTCGGACAGCTCCGCCGCTTTGTCAACGGGTGAGTCGTTTTGATCCGACTTCAGCGGTATCGAGTCCGCGAAGTAGCGCACCTCCAGGTGCTTGTCGTGGCTGTCGCGTTGCAGTGCGTCGGTGAGCGCGTCAGCGAATTTATCCGCGCTGGTCACGGCGTCGAAATCACCGTGTTGAAGCTCCGCGCGCAAATTCCTTCCCATCACCGCGGCCTTGTCGGGAAAGACATACGCGCGATCAAGATTGGCGATAACGCCGTCGATCACTTCGCTGCGGATGGCCTTGTCCACGGTCATATCTTTTTGTGGCGGCTCGGACGGCCCGTGGCTGGGCATGCCGAACAGCGCAAACGCGGTCGCGCCCAGCACACCGGCACCTGCTGCCATGGCGATGCGTGCCGTCCTGATCTTTCGTTTTGTCTTCATCTGCGCACTCCTCGTTGGGGTTTTCATCGGTAGCCGACGAACCCAGCGTCACAAGGAAATGTGGAGACATTGTGGGCGCGATACCTTAAAGCTCGAACCGGTAGCCGAGTCCGTAGACGGAATGAATCACTTCGGCACGGGGTAGCACCACGGCGAGTTTCCGGCGCAGATTCTTGATGTGGCTGTCGATCGCGCGGTCGGCGACATCCAGGTTGTCGCGGCTGGCCAGATCCAGCAACTGTGCCCGCGAGAAGATCACGCCCGGCCGCATCGCCATCGCGGCAAACAGGCGGTATTCCGTCGACGTGAGATCGAGCAGCTGCGCACGAATGCGCACGCTGCGCGCCGCGTCGTCGATCTCGACCAGCGGTGCCTCGCTGTCCGGCTTGCGCGCGCGCCGCAGGATCGCCTTGATGCGTGCGACCAATTCGCGCGGACTGAAAGGCTTGCACAGATAGTCATCAGCGCCAGTTTCCAGACCCAGCAGCCGGTCTATCTCCTGCACCCTGGCGGTGACCATGATGATCGGCACCTCGGAAAATTCCCGCACCGACCTGCACAAAGCGAGGCCATCAAGGCTCGGCAGCATGATGTCCAGCACGATCAGATCAGGCACGCTGCACCGCACGCTGGCAAGCGCTTCACGACCATCGGCAATCACCTGCGCCGCGTAGCCCGCCGCGGCAACGTAATCGGCCATCACCGAGGACAGGTCGCTTTCGTCTTCGACGATGAGGATGCTTGCGCTCATCAGCGTTCCAGCGGCAGCACGACGGTGGCGCGCAGACCACCCAGTGGCGATGCGGCGAACAGCAGACGACCGTCGTGCGCCTCAACGAAGTGCCGGCTCAATGCCAGCCCCAGGCCCGCGCCACCGAGTTGCCGGTTGCGCGAGGATTCGACACGAAAGAAGCGCTCTCCGATGCGATCGAGAAGATCCGCAGGTACCGCCGGCGCCGTATCGTCGATCGTGATGTGCAACTCGTGGTCGAACACGGCGCAACCGATCTCGACGCGGCCACCGGCATCGGTGTAGCGCACGCTGTTTTCCAGCAGGTTGCCGACGACCTGGCTCAGCCGTTCCACATCGCCCAGCACCATCGCGCGCGACGGCACGGCGCCGATCGAGACGGTCAGCTCCGCGACGCGAAATTTCTCGGCGAAGCCCGCGAGCACGTCCTGCACCAGCCGCCATGCGTCTGTCGATACCTTGTCGTACTGCCGCTGCCCAATATCCGCCCGCGCCAGTTCATAGAGCTCGTCGACCAGCCTGGTCAGCGACCGCACCTGCCGCAGCATCAGCGCGACGGTGTCGGGCGTGGCCGTGCGAATACCGTCCTGCAGCGCCTCCATCTGCGCCTGCAACACGGACAGCGGCGTACGCAACTCATGCGAGGTATCGGCCACCCACTGCTGGCGACCGCGCTCGATATCCTGCAGCCGCGCCGCGACGTTATTGAAAGTGTCGGCCAGTTCGCCCAGCTCATCGCTGCGGCGTATCGACAGCCGCTCGGCGAATTTACCCATCCCTAATAAGCGCGCGCCGTCGACCAGCTGCCTCACCGGCCGGCGGAAATGCGCTGCCAGCAAGCCGGCGGCCAGCATACTGAGGCACACACCGATCACAGCGAGAATCAATAGATTTGTCTGCTGCTCGATCAGAAAGGCGACAGCCAGCTCGTCGTCCGGATTCTGCGACTTGGCGACGACGAGGTAGCCGACCAGCTTGCCGTCAACGACGATGGGCCTTTGCATCCGATCGATCGACGCCACCGCCACCATCGCCCGGCTCGCGATCGCACCGGCAAGATAATGTGCGTTGCCGTCCAGCAAGCCGATGCGATAAGCCAAGCTCGGTGACCACGAAATGGCGCCGGGTTTTTCACCCATCTGCATGCCAACCAGTTCATCGCGCAACCAGCGCTTCCGCGGCTCCGATGATGCCGGCAGAAACGACCAGTCATCGTGTTCCCGATATTGCGAAGACAGCGCGCCCACCAGATCGTCTAGGTGATCCATGTCGCCGCCGCTGGCGGGAAGCGACGCATGGTCGGACAGCTTCCAGCGCACTAGCTCCACGCCAATTCCTACAACCGCCATGATCGATAGCAAAACCGCGAAAAACAAGCGTTTGCCGATGGAAACTCTCAAGCGCGTCATCCCTTGCTTCAGTTGGCGCAAGCTAGTCGAGATCGGGACTGGTAGCAAGACGGAGCACGCGGGCGGTACGCCATGCTCAGCAGACTTATGACTAGTGAGAAGGCTTTCTCTTTTAGCTGGGCGACCGGCGCGAACGGCGCTGTCGCAGGACACAACCTCAAGTACGCGGCCTGCGCTTGCCGCGCGCACTCTTGCCTGCGTTGATAGCCCAAACTGACGCCGGGATGTATAAGTACAAGAGCCTACGCAAGCAAGTGAAGCGCAAGCATTAGCGCTCGACCGCCCCTTGGCTGCGAAGAGCAGGGAATGAATAACTAGTCTTTCTGCGTGACGGTGAGGCAAACGCGGCTGCCTAGCGTCCAGATCGCACTTGGCGGCCAATAAATTGGTAAATCCGTATCCGCCAAAGTGGGTATGGTTGCGACAGAGATCTTTACCAGCTAGTCAAGCAGGAAAGGCTCGTGAACACACAAAATAAGCCTTCCGACGGGGAGAAAATCGCGCCACCCGAGGCCTTGGTCGTGGAGGACAACATGCTTGTTGCCGAAACAATAGCCGACGGTCTGGAGGCATTAGGTTATTCGCCCGTTAAAACGGTTAGCACAGTGAAGAGCGCGCTTGATGTCGTCGGTAATGAACCTATTGATCTTGCTGTGCTGGAAACCGATGTCAGAGGTCATTCAACCGAAACTGTAATAGAAGCACTCGACGCAAAGGGCATCGCTCACGTCGTGGCGTCAAGCGATGGCCGCAACCCCCTGTCGAGCCAGGCGCCTTATCTTCAAAAGCCGTTCAGCTTTTCCCAATTAAAAAGCGCTGTCACGAAGGCTCTCAAACAAGCATCAGCGCATCTGTTGAACCGGCAGGATTGAACCGCTTCATCACCTGAGCATATCGCCATCCGCTCATTCGAATCGGAACTTCTCGAGTATGCAGGTGATCTCTACGCAAACCCACTCGTGATCTTCTGCCGATGCGCGTCGCGAGATTCTGTCCGCCCGAAGCAAAAAATCCTTCAAAAAGCGCTCAGTGGTCACATGGGTTGCCGCCACGATGCGCATTTCTAAATCGAACGCATCGAGTTCTCGTTGAAGCTGTTCCCGAGAAAGGGCCATGCCAAAAGGTCCGTGTTTTAGCCAGGAATATAGGCGCCTTGCATAAAGCTCGAATGAACGCATTGAACCGTTCGTCCATCCCGCGAGCTCTTTGATCAGCTGACGAATGAGCGCCCAGCGCGCTAGCGGTGTGTCGAAATTGCGTTTCGAGCGTTAAAGGCGGCCTCAGTCCCGGCAATTAAGACCTCGCAAATCGATCTCTTTTCATCCGTCTACACGCGCAGCGCATTAATGAGCGCCGCGAGCGCCGGCGGCGTTTGCCGGCGGCTTGGGTGGTATAGAAAAAATCCTGAATAGGTTGGGCACCACTCATCCAGCACTCGCACTAGCGCGCCGCTCGAGAGCTGCATCGCCACTTGGTCTTCATACACATACGCCAGGCCTTGCCCGGCGAGTGCGGCGGCCAATGCAAGCTCGCCGTCGTTGAATATAAGCGTACCGCTAGGGCGGACTTGGAAAGCGTGCTCGTTGCGCTCGAAATCCCAAGGATGAAGGCCGCCCGCCGTATGCAGGCGATAGTTGATGCAGCGATGATCCGCCAGCTGCTGAGGAGTTCTTGGCTTACCGTGGCGGGCGAAGTACGCCGGAGAGCCAACTACGGCTAGACGTATATCGGGACTGACGCGCACGGCGATCATATCCTTGGCCACGCTCTCACCCCAGCGGATTCCGGCGTCAAAGCGGCTCTCCACAATATCGGTAAGCCCCTCGTCGATGCTCAGCTCCACGCTAACATTCGGATGCGCATCGAGAAACGCCGGCAGCTTGGGCCACACGACCGCCGTGGCGGCATAACGAAACGTGGTGATGCGCACCAAGCCGGCCGGGCGATCTCTCAGCTGACCCATTTCTGCCAGGCCGACCCGGATATCTTCCAGAGCAGGGCGCAACTTTCGTAGCAGACGCTCGCCCGCCTCAGTGGTGGACACGCTTCGCGTGGTTCGGGCCAGCAGACGCACATCCAGACGCGCCTCCAGCGCCTTCATGGCGTGGCTCAACGCGGATGACGACATACCCAACTGCGAGGCCGCATGCGTAAAGCTTTTCGTTTGCGCCACAACCGCAAAGGCGGCCAGATCATTGAGTTCGTCGCGTTTCATTACTGCATATTCCTCATAGGCCCATCCTGATTATGACGGCTTATCGGATGACTGCAGCGATCATACGATTCGTGATGTGGAGAAGACTTGGCTGCTCTCCCATCACACCTTGAGGAATTCTCATGCGATATCACCCACTGGGCCGCACCGGCCTACTAGTTTCCGAACTGTGCCTTGGCACGATGACCTTTGGCGGCGACGATCAGTTTCGCGTTATCGGCGAGGTGCAACAAAGCGACGCCGATAAGCTGATCGCGCACGCTCTGGACGCTGGCATAAACTTCATCGATACGGCTGACACCTATTCGGGAGGCCAATCCGAAATCATTACCGGAGCGGCGCTGAAAAACCTTAAGATTCCGCGCACTGATGTCGTGCTGGCCACGAAGGCTTATGGCGCCACCGGCAAAGGCCCAAACGATCGTGGCGCCTCACGCGGGCACATCATGGATGCAGTCAAGGCTAGCCTCACGCGGCTAGGCACCGACCATATCGATTTGTACCAGATGCACGGCTTCGACCCGCTGACACCGGTTGAGGAGACCATGCGCGCGCTAGACGATCTGGTCAGCCAAGGACACGTCCGCTACGTCGGCATTTCCAACGCCCGCGCCTGGCAGGTGATGAAAGCCAACGGCGTGGCCGACAAATTTGGCTGGGCTCGCTTTGACAGCCTTCAGGCTTATTACTCTCTGGCTGGGCGCGACCTGGAGCGCGACATTGTCTCCATGCTGGAAGATCAGCATTTGGGCCTATTGGTATGGAGCCCGCTTGCGGGTGGTCTGCTCTCGGGCAAATTCGGTCGCGATCGTGAGGCACCGAAAGACTCGCGCCGAGGCCAGATGGATTTTCCGCCAGTGGAAAAAGAACGCGCCTACGACTGCATTGATGTAATGCGCCCGATAGCCGAATTGCGCGGGACGTCGGTCGCCCAGATCGCACTAGCGTGGCTTCTGCACCAGCAGCATGTGACGTCCGTGATCGTGGGCACTAAACGCGTGGAACAGCTTGAAGACAATATTGCCGCCACGTCATTGAGGCTCTCCGATGCTGAGCTGACTGCGCTGGATGAAGCAAGTGCCTTGGCCCCCGAGTACCCCGGCTGGATGCTGGACTTCTGGGTGAACCCAAGTCGTCAACCAAGCTAGCGCCTAGCGACAGCTGCAGCAGTCCAATTTTTGCGCAAATTCACTTGATACTTTCAGCGACGAATTGGTACCCAGGGCTTATCTTTCGAACCGTTCAGAGGCGACGGCGATGCAGTTGCTGCGGCCTTTGCCACAGTTTCTTCCGATTTTCGGTGCCCCTTCAACGAATTACCGGTGGTGTGTTGATCCTTTTCACTATTTTATTGAGCATAACAAGTCTCGCATAGAGAATCGGATAGATTGAAAACGCACCGAAGCCCCTCAGCGCACCAGCAAATTTTTCAACGGAAGCTGGTTGATTACGGTATTTCACTCAAATGAGTTAGATAATGAAGGCAATTATTGTGACGCACCAGGCTGCGGGAACGTCGGGTATGCAGTTGGTGGAGCGACCCAAGCCGCAGGCAGGAATAAACGATGTTGTCGTGGAGGTTCATGCGGCGGGATATGTCGCGACGGAGTTGGCGTGGCCCTCGACATGGACCGGTCGCCGCGACGATGATCGAACCCCGTCGATTCCAGGACACGAGCTGGCTGGAGTGGTCACCGCAATCGGCTATGGCACGACGGGACTGTCTGTGGGACAGCGAGTGTTCGGCCTCGCGGACTGGTATCGCGACGGCACCCTGGGCGAGTATGTGGCGATGGAAGCGCGCAACCTCGCTCCGCTGCCGGGCGACGTTGACTTTACGGTGGGCGCTAGCCTGCCGATCTCGGGTCTGACAGCTTGGCAGGGATTGTTCCAGCATGGCCGCCTTCGGGCGGGACAGAGTGTCATTGCGCACGGCGCTGCCGGCGCAGTCGGAGCCATCGTGACGCAACTCGCACGTGAGGCAGGCGCCTACGTTATCGGTACTGGGCGAGCCGCCGATCGTCAGAAGGCGCTCGACTTCGGCGTGCAGGATTTCGTCGACCTTGACAGTGACACGCTCGAAGACGTCGGTAAAGTCGATCTGGTCTTCGATGTCATTGGCGGTGATATCCAGAAGCGGTCCGTAGCCTTGATTCGAGCCGGCGGAACACTGGTGACTGTCGTCGGGCCAGCCGAGGCAAGGCCGAAAGATGGCTTAGCAATCGACTTCGTTGTCGAGGCTGATCGCATTCAGCTGAGCGAAATCGTCCAGCGGGTGCGGGACGGACGACTGCGGACGAACATATGCACCGTTGTCACCCTCGTTAATGCCATTGCCGCCTTCAACTCGACCAAGCGGCGCTCTGGGAAGACGGTCATTCGCGTCAGCTCGTGATCTAGAAAAAATCGATACTCGAGCAGCCCCTTTTTAGCGATGGCCCGCGCAGTATTAAACGGCCGCGACTTTTTCCCTGCCGACTCCCAATGGGGCGAAGGTCTGCCTCATGCTTGAGGAAACCGGCCTTGCCTACGAGGCGCACCGGATCGACATCCGGGCCATCGAGAACCGTCATTGCAACGATATCAACATCGCCCGAATCTAATGCGACGTCTGATCTTTATCTCGGGGGTCCAAGGTAAATACGGGAACCGATGAGCCACATCGTCGGATTGCCTCACGTACGTCAGCGAGACCAAAGTTGGGCGACCGATCGACCTGCGTAACGCCAATACCGATCGCCATGGTTGGATCAATTTCCCGAATGGAGCGGACCCAATGCTCGCACCGGTTTCCGATCTCAGTATCGCGTGCATCTAGCAAAACGATAACCCCGATGGCACCTTTGATTACGATGGGCCGCATAAACGAGAAATGATCTTGCCCAGGCAAACCGTAGACAAGCAACGGTGTACCGTCATCAAGTATCACTTCTGAAAAGTCCAGCGCAACGGTCGTCGTCGTTTTATCGCCGTGTGCTCCGTCGGTCATGGGGACATCGGTCGAAACCGGCGCTCCGTCTGCGATAGAACGGATTGCAGTCGTCTTGCCGGCGCCCACAGCACCAGCGAATACTAGCTTGGCGGTATCGAGAATCATGTGCCGTTCCCAATATTTACTGACCTCGGCGACAGGCCGAAGCGAGAAGCAATTCGCTCAAGCAGCCTAGAAAAGGGTTTGATAGGTGTCACCACGGTCGTTAGATTCGACACACTCAAATTCGCAGTGGAATACAGCAGCCCCGATGCGAGAAACGCCCACAAACAGGCTGAGACATTTACTTTATTCATGTCACAAACACCCGCCAGTTCGTCCGGCGTGATGGAACTGCGGAGGAGTACCTGCGCGACGCGTAAAGCTTCAACCAAGCGCGGCGCGCTACCCAGATCAGGCCAGCTTTTGAGCGTATAGCACCCGTCAGGAAACGGTGGAAGTTTCTCCGGGCTTTGCAACGCGCCGCCCAAGCAATAGGCATCGAGACTCAGCGAAACTTCTCCACAGTTCGGCGAGTTCGTTCCCTGTGGGACTGGGCTGAGGCTCCAGCCTGGGGAATTCAGCAGGACGCTGCTGGCCTGCAGATCGCTCAGCGTGGCAGCAAATACTCGCGAGGTCG
>Ga0302310_10004856_pt1 | contig 10079 bp, 10 predicted proteins | sample III_Palsa_N1_2_FD_200451 | JGI IMG/M metagenome (GOLD analysis project Ga0302310, IMG submission 200451) | Peat permafrost microbial communities from Stordalen Mire near Abisko, Sweden - III_Palsa_N1_2 | ecosystem: Environmental > Terrestrial > Soil > Palsa > Peat permafrost | place: Sweden... | reverse complement strand
TTATGATGGCGTTTAACTTATGGCTTTGAGCGCGCACGACAATGTTAACCGCAAGGAGCTTTTTCTGCGGGCTTGCCGGTTTGAGCCGGTTGAGCGCGTGCCCGTGTGGATTATGCGGCAGGCGGGGAGGTATCTGCCAGAATATCAGGCGGTTCGCGCGAAGCATTCGTTTCTTGAGATTTGCAAGACGCCGGAGCTGGCGGCGGAAGTTTCGATGCAGCCGTTCCGGGTGCTGGGCGTGGACGCCATTATCGTATTTTCCGATATTTTGATCGTGGCGGAGGCCATGGGGCTGCCGCTCGCGGTGCCGGATTCCGGGCCGGTGCTCTCGAATCCGGTGCGGGATGCGGCGGCGGTCGGGCGGCTGCGCGATTTCGATCCCGAGCGCGATACGAGATTTGTGGGCGATGCCATTCGGGCGATTTGCCGCGAGGCCGGGCCGGATGTGCCGGTGATCGGGTTTGCGGCGGCACCCTGGACGCTCGCCTGCTATATGATCGAAGGGCGAACGCGCGGAGACATTTCACACTCGAAGGAGATGCTGCGGTCGGAGCCGGCGGCGGTTCGCGAACTGCTTCGGCGAATTGCGGTGGCTACCGGCGCGTATTTGAAATCGCACATCGCGGCGGGAGCGGCAGTGGTGCAGCTTTTCGATACCTGGGCGGGTGAGCTGAGCGCGCAGGAATATGACGAGTTTGAATTGCCCGCGACGCAGATGGTGTTTGAGGCGCTTGCGGACGCGGAGACACGCAAGGTGCCGAAGATTTTGTTCGCCAAGGGCTCGGCGCATTTGCTCGAGAGCCTGGCGCGATCCGGGGCGGGCGTTGTGAGCGTTGACTGGCGGACGGATTTGGCGGAGGCGCGCCGGAAATTGGGGCGGCGCGTGGCGCTGCAAGGAAATGTTGACCCGTCGATATTATTGGGCGCGGAGGCTGGAATTCGGGAAGCGGCGCGCGCGGCGGTGGAGAAAACCGGCGGGCTGGGGCACATATTGAATCTGGGCCACGGAATTTTGCCGGCGACGCCGGTGGCAAATGCCAAGGCGTTTGTGGAGGCGGGGCAAGCGGCTCCGATTCCGGCACGCGCCGAAAGCGGGCGGGCGGGTTAGCGATGGCGGACGCGACGATGAAACCGGCGGAGAAGCTCGAGATTGCGCAGGTCTCGGACGCCATACTCGAAAAATACAACCGGCCTGGGCCGCGCTATACGAGCTATCCGACCGCGCCGGTGTGGAAGGAAGATTTCGGGCCGGACGATTTGGAGAAATATTACGCGCGGGCGGACGCGGATTCCACTCCGGTCTCGCTGTACATGCACATTCCGTTCTGCGAGAGCCTTTGTTTATTTTGCGCGTGCACCGTTTCCATACAGAAAGACAAGAACGTCGCAATTCCCTACCTGGACGCGCTGAAGCGCGAAATCGATCACGTGGGGCGGCAAGTGTCCATGCGGCGGCCGGTGACGCAGTTCCACTGGGGCGGCGGGACGCCCACGTACCTGAGCGTGGCGCAGATGGAAGATCTTTTCGAGCACACGCGCGAGCATTTTTCGTTCGCGCCGGATGCCGAGATTGGAATCGAGGTGGACCCGCGGGTGACGAGCCGCGAGCAACTGGAATCTTTGCGACGGCTGGGATTTAACCGCCTGAGCATGGGCATACAGGATTTTCAGCCCAAAGTGCAGGAGACCATCCATCGCGTGCAGCCGTACGAGATGACGCGGGATTTGATCGTGGCTTCGCGCGAGCTGGGATACGACAGCATCAACATTGATTTGATTTACGGGCTGCCGTACCAAACGGCGGAAAGTTTTCGCGCGACGATCGCGAAGGCGCTGACTTTGAAACCAGACCGCGTGGCGATGTTCAGCTACGCGCACGTGCCGTGGCTCAAGAAGCAGCAAGGGTCGTTTGCCGCTTATTTGCCCGAAGGCATGGAGAAGTTCCGGATTTTTCGCGCCGGGCTCGAGAGTTTTCTGAACGCGGGATACGTTTACATCGGCATGGACCACTTCGCGCTGCCCGGCGACGAACTCGCGGTGGCGCAGGCCCAGCGCACGCTGCATCGAAATTTCCAGGGCTATACCACGAAGGCGGGCGCGGATTTGTACGGCATGGGCGTGAGCGCGATCAGCTCGATTGGCACGGCCTACGCGCAGAACCGGCGGGAAGTGCCGGCGTACGAAGCAGGGGTGGCATCGCGCGGGATCGCCACCATGCGCGGCTACCGGCTTTCGACCGACGACGTGATTCGCCGGAGCGTGATCGGGCGGCTGCTGTGCCACACGGTGATTCCGAAGCACGAAGTGGAAAGCGAGTTTTCGATTGCGTTCGATGAATATTTCGCTCCGGAGCTCGAGCGCCTGAAGGAAGCGAGCGACGAGGGGCTGGTGATCCTGGCCCCGGGTGAAATTCGGGTGACCCCGCTCGGGCGCATTTTCATTCGCAACGTGGCCATGGCTTTCGACCGCTACCTGCAGGAACAGCAAATGGACCAGCGGCCTCTATTCTCGAAAACACTCTGACGGACAAAACCGGCATGGGCGACCCCCAACATGTGGTCGTAATCGGCGCGGGAATCTCCGGGCTGGCTTGCGCCTATCGGCTGCAACAGCTGGGCGTGAAGGTGACGCTGCTTGAAGCGGGAGCGCGCGTGGGCGGAGTGATCGGCACGGTCGAGCGCGACGGGTTTCTTTTTGAGTCCGGGCCGCAGAGTTTTCAAGCCACGGAACTGCTGGTCGATTTGATTCGCGAGCTGGGAATCGAAGGCGAGCTGCAGACGGCCGATCCGCGGGCGACGCGTTACGTTCTGCTGCATGGGCGATTGCAGGCGGTGCCGATGTCGCCGCAAGCGATGCTGACGAGTTCCCTGCTTGGCGTGGGATCGCGGTGGAAGATTCTTTCGGAGCCATTCCGGAAGACGCGGCCGCCGGAAACCGAAGAATCCGTCGCGAGTTTCGCACGCCGGAAATTCGGGAATGAGATTCTGGAGTATCTCGTCGCGCCGTTTGTTTCCGGAGTTTACGCTGGCGATCCCGAAAAACTGAGCCTTAGGGCGGCGTTCCCGTCGCTCGACGAATGGGAACGGGAATACGGGAGCGTACTGCGTGGGGCCAGCAAATCCCGGCGGGCAAAGGGCAAAGCGGAACCGCCGCCGTCGCTTTGTTCATTTCGGCACGGCATGGGGACTTTTCCTCGCGCCATGGGAGAGAAGCTGGGAGACCGTTTGCAGACCGGCGCGGTTGTGCACTCCGTGAAGCGGGCGGGCACATCCGGCGGCGAGACGCACGAAATTCAGGTCGAGCAGTCCGGGCGCATGGAAACGATCGAAGCGAGCGCGGTGGTGATGGCGACACCTGCCTATACGGCTGCGCACTTGATCGAAATGATTTCGCCGCAGCTCGGGCACACGCTTTCGGGGATCGCGTACGCGCCGGTGGCGGTGGTGGCGTGCGGGTATTATCAGCAGCAGGTGGGGCGACCGCTGCAGGGATTCGGATTCCTGGTGCCGCGAACGGAGAAGCTGCACACGCTGGGCACGGTGTGGAATTCGTCGCTCTTTCCGGGCCGGGCGCACGAAGGCAGCGTGGTAATAACGAGCTTTGCGGGAGGGGCGACCAACACCGAATTTGTGGGTTCTTCCGACAGCGAGATCGGGAAAATTATTCAGTCCGAGAATGAGCACATTTTGAAGATTACCGGAGCGCCGGTGGCGTCGGTGGTGTGGAATTATCCACGCGCGCTGCCGCAGTACAACCTAGGGCACGGACATATTGTGGAATCCATCCGCGACGCCGAGCGCGTGCTTCCCGGGCTTTTTTTCGCCGGAAATTATCTGGAAGGCCCGGCCATCGGAAAATGCGTGGAGAACGGGTTTCAGACTGCGGAGGCGGTGCAGAATTTCTTGTCCAGCGCGCCGAGCTAAACGGTGAGGTCCAGCGCGTCATCACCGGCGATGGCGTGCTTGTGGCGCAGCTCGAGGCGCACGCGACGGCGGTCGCCAGCTTCGCGGAAGCGGCGACGGTCGTCATCGGTTTCGAGAATCAGCGGCGGAACGGCGCGCGGCTGGCGATTGAGGTCGATAGCCACGAACGTGACGTAGGCGCTGCTGGTATGTTTTCGCTCGCCGGTCAGAATATTCTCCGCAAACACTTTCACGCCCACTTCCATGGAAGTGCGAAAGACGCGGTTGACGCTGGATTTGAGGACGATAAATTCGCCGACGGTGATGGGGAAACGGAAATCGAGATAGTCCACCGATGCGGTGACCACGTGGCTGTTGGAGTGGCGATGGGCGGCGAGGGCTCCGGCGATGTCGATGAGGTGCATCACGCGGCCGCCGAGCATGTTGCCGAGAGCGTTGGCGTCGTTGGGGAGAACGGCTTCGACCATTTCGGATTTGGAAGCGCGGACGGGCTTGCCCGCGAGCTTTGCGCCGGCGGGCGGCTTTGAAGATTTCGTGGCGCTGCGTTTTTTCGATTTCGGCATTTTCGCGACTTTGGTTCCGCGAGCGCGGGTGGTGCGTACTTGGCGCGCGCGCGTAAGCTCGCTATAATACGCGCATTCAACCCATGACCCAAACGCAGAAGTCGCGCCGCGAAGTGCTGGAACAATTCGTGGCCGAAAAACCGGCGGACGCGTTCGCGCGCTACGGTCTGGCGCTCGAATGCGCGAAACTGGGCGACGACCAAGCGGCGGCGGAGAATTTTCAGAAGCTGCTCGAAGCCAATCCCGGATATGTGGCGGGATATTTTCAATTTGGGCAGTTTCTGGCGCGCGTCGGGCGGGTGGAAGAAGCGCGCAAGCTGCTCTCGGACGGCATTCTGGTGGCGCAAAACGCGGGCGACATGCACGCCCGTGACGAAATGCAGGCCACGCTCGCGTCACTTCGCTAGGAAGCGCGGCGAGGCCTGAGGCCAGAGATCATGAACCCGACTCGCATTCCACTGTTTCCGCTGGACCTGGTGCTCTTCCCCGGAATGCTGCTTCCGCTGCACATTTTCGAGCCGCGCTATAAAGCCATGATCGGGCGCTGCATCGCGGAGAACATCGAATTCGGCGTGGTGCTTTCGGGAGAGGATCGCGTGGCCAAGACCGGATGCACCGCGGAGATCGCGCAGAAGCTGAAGGATTATCCCGACGGGCGCATGGACATCCTGACCTCGGGGCGCACCGTGTTTCAGTTAATCGAGTTGCTGCAGGAGAAGGAATACCACGAAGCGCTGGTGGAGTTTTTGCCCGACGAGGTTTTCCCGGAAGACCCGCGGAGCGAAGGCCGGCTGATCGACGTGTTTCAGAAGTGCCATACGCTCGTCTTCGGGCAGCCGTGGGATGCTTCGGGCCGGGATGCGGACACGCCGCTGACGTATCAACTGGCCGCGCAGTTGCCGCTCGAACTGGAGTCGAAACAGAAACTGCTGGAGACGCGGGATGAGAACGAGCGGCGGATTCTGCTGATGAGCGAGATCAACGAAATCCTGCCGCAGATCGTGGAAAGGCAGCGCATGCGGAAAGTGGCCAGCGGCAACGGCCACCGCTTGAATTAGTCCCGCCAAACGGCCAAACGAAAATACCCGCCGAGGTTCGCGTTCCACTATAATGATGCTGAGGCGTCCGCTGCGGCGGCGCTTTATTCTTAAAGGAAGTGGGGCTCTTATGAATTCATTGCCGAAAACTTTGGGCGAGCTGAAGCGCAGCAATTGGTCGCAAGAAAAGATGGCCGGGCGTTCGGTGCGGCAGGAACTGCGCGAGAATTTGCTGGCCAAGATGGAAAAGGGCGAGCCGCTCTTTCCCGGCGTGCACGGCTACGACGATACGGTGATCCCGCAGATCGTGAACGCGATCCTTTCGCGGCATCACTTCATCCTGCTGGGACTGCGCGGGCAGGCAAAATCGCGGATTCTGCGCAGCCTGGTGGAATTCATGGACCCGCAGGTTCCGGTGGTGGAGGGCTGCGAGATTCACGACAATCCATATTCTCCGCTTTGCCGCGCGTGCCGCGAGCGCATCGCGGAGGAGGGCGACGCCACACCGATCGCGTGGCTCGCGCGCGATTTGCGCTTCGTCGAAAAGCTGGCCACCCCGGACGTGACCATTGCCGACATGATCGGCGACGTGGATCCGATTAAAGCGGCGCGCGGAGGGCGGAATCTCTCGGACGAGTTGACCATTCACTACGGCTTGCTGCCGCGCGCGAACCGCGGAGTTTTCGCCATCAACGAACTGCCGGACCTGGCGGGCAAAATCCAGGTGGGCCTTTTCAATATCATGCAGGAAGGCGACGTGCAGATTAAGGGCTATCCGGTGCGGCTGGCGCTGGATGTGCTGCTGGTCTTCACCGCCAACCCCGAGGATTACACGGCGCGCGGAAAAATCATCACGCCGCTCAAGGACCGCATCGGCTCGGAAATTCGGACGCACTATCCGGCGACGGTGGCGGAGGGCATATCCATTACGGCGCAGGAATCGTGGACCAAGCGCAACTCCCAGCGGCGCGCGGAAGTGCCGGATTTCATTCGCGAGGTAGTGGAGGAAATCGCGTTCCAGGCGCGCGAGGACAAGCGCGTGGACAAGCGTTCGGGCGTGAGCCAGAGGCTGCCGATCAGCGCGCTTGAAAACGTGCTGAGCAGCGCGGAACAACGCGCGGTGCGCAGCGGCGACGCAAGCTCGGTGGCGCGCGTTTCGGATGTGTACGCGGCGATTCCGGCCATGACCGGGAAATTCGAGCTGGAATATGAGGGTGAGCTTCGCGGAGCGGAAAATATCGCGCGCGAACTGATCCGCGCGGCGGTGGGCAAGACGTTTACAAAGTATTTCACCGGAGCGAATTTCCAGCCGGTGGTGCAATGGTTCGAGCTGGGCGGGGAGCTGAAAGTGCCGGCCAATGCGTCGAGCGCGGAGCTGATGGCGCAACTCAAAAAGATTCAGGGGCTCTTCGACAATCTGCCCGCGCTCGATGTGGGCGCGAAGGATGATCCCGCGATCGTGGTGAGCGCGGCGGAATTCATGCTGGAAGGATTGTGGGCGCACAAGCGCGTCAATCGCAGCGAAGAGCGCGGGTATTTTGCCGACGCGCGCAAAGCGAATGATCCGCGCGACCCGCGCGAGCCTTCGGGACGCCTGCCGCGTCGGCAGTTCAATTAATTTGGGAAGCGCATGAAATACACCAAGTACTCAAAATACGCGCCGGGCGCGGCGGACGACATTGACCTGCAAGAGCTGATGAGCCGGCTCTCGGATTTCTTTCTGCAGAGCGGCTTCGAATCGCAATACGGAATCTACGAGCTTGATTCCGAGCGTTCGCGGGAACAAATGATGGAGCAGCTGCGCGAAGCGATACTGCGCGCGTTGCAGGAGGGCGAACTCGTCCCGCCCGAGATGATGGAGCAGATGCTGCAGAATCCGGACCTGGCCCAGAACCAGGAATTGCGCGACTTGATCGAACAGATTATTCAGCGCATGGAGGAGCAAGGCTACATTTCGCGGCCGGACCAGCCCGCGCAGGTGACGCCACCTCCGACGCAGACTCCCGGCGGGCAGATTGGGGAAGCACAACAAAATCTGGAAGCGCGCTTCGAGATTACGGACAAGGCGCTCGATTTTCTCGGCTTCAAAACGCTGAAGGATTTGCTGGCCTCGCTGGGCAAGAGCAGCTTCGGGAGGCATGACACGCGCGATCTGGCCACCGGCGTCGAATCCGGCGGCAGCTCGAAGGCCTACGAATTTGGCGACACGCTGAATATGGACATCAGCGCGACGCTCTTCAACGCGGTCCAGCGCAAGGGCGCGGGCATTCCCATCGAGCTCGATTATCCGGACTTGATGGTGCACCAATGCGAATACCATAGCTCGTGCGCCACGGTGCTGCTGCTCGATTGCAGCCACAGCATGATTCTTTACGGCGAGGACCGCTTCACGCCCGCCAAGCGCGTGGCGCTGGCGCTTTCGCACTTGATTCGCACGCAGTATCCGGGCGATTCGCTGCACTGCGTGCTGTTCCACGACAGCGCGGAAGAGATTCCGCTGGGGAAGCTCGCGCGCGTGCAGGTGGGGCCGTATTACACCAACACGCGCGAAGGGCTGCGCCTGGCGCAACGCATCCTGGCGCGCCAGAAGAAGGACATGCGGCAGATCATCATGATCACCGACGGCAAGCCGTCCGCGCTGACGCTCGAAGATGGGCGCATTTACAAGAACGCGTTTGGGCTGGATCCCCTGGTGGTGACGCAAACGATGGAAGAAGTGGCCAAGTGCAAGCGCGCCGGGATTTTAATCAATACGTTTATGCTGGCGAGCGATTACAGCCTGGTCCATTTCGTGCAGAAGATTACCGAGCTTTGCCGCGGAAAAGCCTATTTCACCACGCCGTACACGCTGGGGCAGTATCTGCTGATGGATTACGTGGGGAAGAAGACGCGCAACATACATTAGGCTGGCTGCGCGGCCTCATTCCCTCAGCGGCTAAAGCCGCTCTGTTTGCCTTGGCTTTTGGCACGGCTAAAGCCGTGCCCTGACGAGGACCATTTCAACTTCACGAAACATGTCCCGGGATGTTCGCGTGCGCTTCGGAACAGACATTCCCTCAGCGGCTAAAGCCGCTCTCCTTGTCTTGGCTTTGGCACGGCTGAAGCCGTGCCCTGACGAGCACCATCCAACTTCGAGCTCTCGGCGCGGCTAAAGCCTTGCCCTTACGCTTTCGGCAACAGCTAAAGGCGTGCCCTGACGAGCACCATTCAACTTCGAGCTCTCGGCAACAGCTAAAGCGCCCTGACGAGAACCAATTCAACTTCATGAAAGATGTTCCGGGGATGCATGATTCGCCGCCGCATCCTGCACTCTTTCGGTGCATCTAAACTGGGTAGGGTAAGATTGTGGAATGAGCCTGAAGAATCAAATTCGCGAAGCGCTGGGCTGCAAGAGAATGAGCGCGCTGCCGGCGGGAGAGACCGCTCCGGAGTTTTCGCTTTCGAGCACGAGCGCGCAGAAGATTTCGCTCGCCGAGGCGCTGAAAAAGGGGCCGGTGCTGGCGGCATTCTTCAAAGTGAGCTGCCCCACCTGCCAGTTTACGATGCCGTTCCTCGAGCGGCTGCATGAGACCTACGGTGGCGCGAGTTTTAGTCTTTTGGGAATCTCACAGGACAACGTGGAGCCCACGCGCGAGTTTTGCGCTGAGTATGGGCTGAAGTTTCCCGCCATGATTGACGCCGAGGGCTACCCGGCCTCGAATCAGTACGGCATTACGAATGTGCCCACCCTTTTCCTGATTGGCTCAGACGGCAAAATCCAAAATAGTTCGGTGGGATTTTCGAAGGCCGATCTTGAAACTATCGCGGCAAGCGTAGCCCGCGCGACGGGCAAGAGTCCCGCGCCACTTTTCAAGGCGGGAGAAGTGGTGCCGGCCACCAAGGCCGGTTGAGGGTCCAAAAACTAGGTTCCGTGCGGACCTAATCCCCAAGCAGCGAGCGGATCGAACGAAGTCCTGCTCTTCTTACACCTGGTCTGAATCCAAAATCGGCTTTTTGTATTTGGGAGGCTTGCGGCGCTTGTCAGGGATCAGGCGCTCGGCCGGAGGCATGCCGATTCCCTGGCGCGCGCGGCGGCGCGCTTCCTTTTCGATCCGGATCCCGGGCTTCTTCTTGCGCATCGGCGCCCTCGTCACGCGGGGGTATTCTATACTGAGCCGATGAATAAAACGCTTCGAGCCGCAGCGGCGTCGCTTTGGATCATTCTAAGCGTGGCGTTTCTGCTGCGGGCCGGATATCTGTGGAAGTACACGCACGAACATCCGCGGCAAGCGGTCAGCGTGATTCCCTTCCTCTTCGAATCCGGCAATATCGCGCATTCGCTGGCCGGCGGGAACGGGTTCGGTTCGCCGTTTCGCGTGGACACTGGGCCAACGGCGTGGCTGCCTCCGGTATATCCGCTGCTGCTCGCGGGAGTTTTCCGGCTTTTTGGGGTGTACACGTTTCATTCCTATCTCGCGGCGGTTTTCCTCAATATTTTCTTTGTGACGCTCGCTTGCGTTCCGATTTATTTTGCGGGCAAACGGATCGGCGGGCCGGGCGTGGCGGCGGGGGCAGCG
>Ga0302310_10004853_pt1 | contig 10084 bp, 11 predicted proteins | sample III_Palsa_N1_2_FD_200451 | JGI IMG/M metagenome (GOLD analysis project Ga0302310, IMG submission 200451) | Peat permafrost microbial communities from Stordalen Mire near Abisko, Sweden - III_Palsa_N1_2 | ecosystem: Environmental > Terrestrial > Soil > Palsa > Peat permafrost | place: Sweden... | reverse complement strand
GCGAAGTTCCGTCGGGCGCACGATCACCAACTCGTCCTGGTTTTGGTAGATGTGGCCGCCTGACGGGGCTACGCCCAGGTCGACAAACAACATCCGCTGACCGTCAAGCGTGGTGGTGGCGACCCAACCCGGCCGCTTTTCCGCGACCTTCATGCCCGGCGCGCCGCCCCCTCCGCCGCCGATCCAATTGCCCGAAAAATCGCGCGGGTCATGTGATGGGTTCGGAATGAGGGCACCGCGGGGACCGCCGGGAGGGCCGCCGCGCGGCAGGCGGTTCCGGCTGGTATCGATGGTGGTGCGCTGCCCACGAAGCAAACCTTGGAAGGCGGGGTTGGCGGCACTGATATCAGCCTCGGTGGCCGGAGATACCTGCGCTTGGACAGGCTGGATGATCGCATCCATGCCGGTGTTCATCGCGATCGCCAAACCGAGCCATAGCGCAGCCGGCACCGAAGGCCAGCGTTCAAATTTCATTCCGGATCTCCCTGGAACAATCTGCCGGGCCTAAAACTTCAACTGCTTGCCCGAGGCGTCGCGCGCCACCAGGAACTCGCCGCCGTAGGAACCGTCGCGATAGGGCGCGAGCAGCAGATGGATCTTGTCGCCGGTTTTGAAGCTGTGGCTGGTCCAGCCGTTGGTCGTCAGCATGTTGGTAGGTGGGCCTTCGCACTTCCAAAGCTGCGTGCCGCCTTTGCCGTCGGGCACCGCGACGATCACCCAGGTATGCGGGTTGAGCCACAGAAATTGCTGCACCGTGCCGTCGAGCGTAAGCGGCCTGGTGCGATCGAACGCCGCCGCCGAATGGTGCGCGAACGCCGCACCACTCGTCGCCAGCGCCATGGTCAACGTTAAGTAGGTCCAGACATTGAAAATCTTACGCATTTTCTCCCTCAGTCCCGAAACCTTGCTTGTGGATCGGCAGTTGACCTGCCTTGATCCGTAGTGCACGGCAATTGTAACAGCTAAATTACCGGCGATTACTTTGCGGGTTTAGTTGCCCCATCCCAATGCTCGACGATCTTCCCGCCGTCCACGCGGTACAGGTCGAACCAAAAGCTGTTGTAGGTCTTGGTGGGGTCCGAGGGCTCCGGTCTGGGACGCTCTTGCATCACCATCACCAGATCGCCTTCCACCACCACCTCGGCCGGCGCAGTAAACGCGCCCGGCTTCTGGCCGGCCCATCGCGGTCCGAAGAAGCCGACGAACCCCGCCTTCCCGGTCGGAACCATCGGATTATGCTGAATGTAGCCGTCGGCGAGATAGGACGAAGCCTTCGCCACGTCCCGCTGCGCCATCGCCTGCATCTGCGCCAGAACGATCGCCTCGTTGGCTTGCTCCTGCGCGGTAAGTGCGAAGGCAGGCATAGCTGCCATGGCTAGTGTCAGCGCCGGCACCAGCGCTGCGTGCTTGATATTCACCCAGGTTCCTCCCGTTAGGTTGATATGTGCGCGAGCACTGACTCGGCACGGCTCGCGTCAAATCCACCGGGTGGCTCGACGGCGAGATAGGTGACCTTGCCGTTTTGCGCGACTAGAGCGTAACGCTGGCTGCGCACACCCATGCCGCGCGCGGTGAGATCGAGCTCAAGACCCATCGCACGAGTAAACTGCGCCGAACCGTCGGCAATCATCACTATTTTGCCGGCTATCTTCTGATCCGCCGCCCAGGCGCTCATCACGAAGGCGTCGTTCACCGCGACACAGGCGATCAGGTCGACCCCCTTCTCGGCAAATGCTTCGGCGTTTTGGAGAAAGCCCGGTAAGTGCTTGTTGCTGCAAGTGGGAGTAAAGGCGCCTGGCACCGCGAATAATACCACCAACTTGTCGCGGAACAGGTCCTCGGTGAGGGCTTCGTGGGAGCCCTCGTGGTCCACGACCATCAGTTTCATGCGCGGAAGCGTGTCGCCGACCTTGATCGACATGGTTCACCTGCCTTTCGTGGAACTGACCTAAAGCGTGAAGCACAAGCTAATGCTAATTTACATTCGAGTCACGCTTGTGCGGCGGACAATTAGGGTCATAAATGAGCAGTATGAGAGCGAGGCGAACCAATTCAGGGGAAACACCCGTACCTTCGGCGGACGAAGGCACAATTTTGGCTGGCCAACTGCTGATCGCCATGCCCGGAACCCCCGGCCCCGACTTCGAACAGAGCGTAATCCTGGTCTGCGCCCATACCGCCGAAGGGGCCATGGGACTGGTGCTTAACCGCCCGCTGGTCGAACCCGATTTCGGCGCCCTGCTGCGGCAATTGAACGTCGAACCGCAGCCGCCGATGCGCGTGCTGCGCCTGGTTGCCGGCGGCCCGGTCGACCACGAACGCGGCTTCGTGCTGCATAGCAAGGACTGGTTCGGTGAGGGTTCGGTGCATGTCGATAACTCGCTGGCGCTGACCGCGAGCCTGGATATTCTGCACGAAGTGGCCAAAGGCCATGGACCGTCGGAAGCCCTGCTGGCCTTGGGTTATGCCGGCTGGGGTCCCGGGCAGCTCGATGAGGAACTGCAAAAGAATTTCTGGCTGGTGGCGCCTGCATCAACCGATATCTTGTTCGATGCCGCGAGCGATACCAAATGGCGCCGTGCCCTCGCCGTGCTGCGGGTAAATCCGGCCTGGCTCTCCGCCCAGGCAGGAAACGCCTAACATCTTATTATCAAAGTTTTTTTGCTTCTTTTTGTTCACAAAAAGAAGACTTCCCTTTTTTGCCTGAGTTATGATTATTCTTTATTATCAATAATCGTAGTGAAGGAAGTGTTCTTTTTTGGAAAAAAGAACCAAAAAACTTTTGTCAATGGAAGTAACCGATGAACCTGTTCACTGCTCTGCCGGACCGCGCCGTGATCGCCCTTAGCGGCGATGACCGGGTGAGCTTTCTGCAGGGATTGACTTCCAATGACGTGACCCTCGCTGCGCCGGGGCACGCGGTGTGGAGCGCGCTGCTGACCCCTCAAGGGCGCTGGGTCGCCGATTTCTTCATCCTCAGCGACGGCGACCGGCTGCTGCTCGATTGCGAGCGCGAGCAGGCCGCGATGATTATACAAAAACTTTCGCGGTTCAAACTGCGCGCGAAGGTGACATTGGCGCTCACCGATCGGCACGCCGGCGTCGCATGGGGCGGAGCACCACCGGCCGGAGTGCTGAGCGCGCCCGATCCCCGCCTGCCCGAGGCTGGCTGGCGACTGCTGTCGGAGGGTCCGATCGAGGGCAACGCAGACGTGGCGGCCTGGCACACTCACCGTATCGGGCTCGGTCTGCCTGACGGTACACGCGATCTGGAGCCGGATCGAACCCTGCTGCTGGAAGCCGGATTCGACGAACTGAATGGGGTGTCGTGGAGTAAAGGCTGCTACATGGGCCAGGAATTGACGGCGCGCACGCGCTATCGCGGTCTGGTGAAACGCCGGCTGCTGCCGGTGCACGGCGTAGGTCCGCTACATCCCGGGAAAATATTTGACGGCGATGCGGAGGTGGGCGAGATCCGCTCGGTTGCGGGGACGCATGGACTTGCCTTCGTGCGGCTTGGGCATTTGACGGGCGGCCTTACTTCGGGCGGGCAATCCGTTACGGTCGAGACGCCGGATTGGGTGAAGCTCAAACAAGCGAGCTGAGGTCCAGTTCCAATACGCCCTGCCGCTCGTCCGCGGCGAAATTCGCAACCGTTACGCCGAGCAAACGGACGCCTTGGGTTACCGGTAGAATACCGCGCAGCAAATCGATGGCGGCGTACTCCAGTGTCGGCTTTGTGGTCACCGCGCCCATCAGAGTACGGCTGCGGGTGATCTGATGGAAATCAGCGAATTTTGCTTTCAGGGTCACGGTGCGGCCGATCAGGTTTTCGTTTTCGCAGGCGACCCACACCTTGGCGATCAAGGGATCGAGCGCTGCGCGCATTTCCGCTTCGTCCCATAGATCGCGGGCGAAGGTGGTTTCGGCCCCCAGCGATTTCCGCTCGCGGTCGGGTTCCACTGGACGCGGGTCCTCGCCACGCGCCATGCTGTAATAGAACGCGCCGGCCTTGCCGAAATGAGTGCGCAGAAATTCCAGCGAGCGAGCGCGGAGATCACGCCCGGTGGCGATCCCGAGACCGTTCATCTTCGCCGCCGTCGCCGGGACGATGCCGTGGAATTTTTCTACCTTCAGCTCCTCAACGAATGCCGGCCCGAGGCGCGGCGTAATAACGAATATTCCGTCGGGCTTGCGGTGGTCCGAGGCGAGCTTGGCAAGAAGCTTGTTGTAGGAAATGCCGGCCGAGGCAGTGAGCCCGGTCTCCGCCCGGATCAGACGGCGAATTTCCTCCGCGATCGCGGTGGCCGAACCCAGATCTTGCAAGGGCTCGGTGACATCAAGATAGGCTTCGTCGAGCGATAGCGGCTGGATCAAATCGGTGAAACGTCCGAAGATCTCGCGGATTTGATGGGAGACTTCGCGGTAGGCATCGAAGCGCGGCGGCACGAATATGAGGTCGGGACATTTGCGCAGCGCCAACACCGACGCCATCGCCGAACGCACGCCGAATTTGCGGGCTTCGTAGCTCGCCGCTGCGACGACGCCTCGCGCCCGGGCGCCGCCGACGGCTACCGGGAGGCCGCGCAACGCAGGGTTGTCGCGCTGTTCGACCGAGGCGAAGAACGCGTCCATGTCGATGTGAATGATCCGGCGCGGCTGGTCGGTCATGGGGTCATTTCTGGAACAAAGGAAGAACTATGTCCAGAAGTTCTAGGCCGACAAGCGAAGGAAGAAACATCTTTTTTGAAAAAGAGAAGCAAAAAACTTTTGGACACTTAGGTCGAAGCGCACGAGTTGGGTTTTGCGCGCTGACCCTAATTGACAAAGTTGTTTTGCTTCTTTTTGTTCACAAAGAGAAGAGTCCTGCTAAGTTTTTCCCTATTCACCCAAGATGCCGGCTTTGGATATCGCTCAGCAATTGCAGGTGCTCCGTGATCATCCCCTTGGCGAGTTTCGCGACGTCGAGTGCCTCGCGGTTCTTGCCTGAACCGAGATACGAGTTTTGAACGACGAGTAGTTTCTGGTGCCCATCGACCTCGGCCTGGACATAGGCGGTGTCGAATGCCGTGCCGGAGAGGCCGCTCAGCGTATTGAGTTTATCCGTGCCCGCTTGGTCGATGTTGGCTCGCGCTTGGTCGTCGGTCGGCGCCATCACCATGCCCATCGCCGCCGAGGGTGGTTTCATCATGCCGGTCAGAATGTCGGCGACAGTCTCCTGTTCCGCGATCTCGAATTTCACGAACTCCTGGAGTTTTCGGCCAGCGGCCTTGGTCGCGGCCAGGCGACTTGCGAGCAGGGATAAGGACCCCACCGCGAGCGTCTGCTTCGCGTAGGCCATCTCGGCGGGGCCGACGGTCAGTCCCGGCATGGCCATTCCGCTCTGAGCAAAGGCGCGATCGAACATGACCGGCGCCGCGATCAGGGCGCCGAAACTGGCAAATATGCGACGGCGATCCATAGGGCACTCCTCTTCTTGGTGAAACGGCAGGTGATGGCACCGCTCGTGAGAGTTAACGGCTATCGGAGCGCGCGGTTTCATCGGGGGCACTGCCGCATTCGCCAACCCTTCTTCTCAGGTTCCGATCTTTCTACTTCTGCAAGGAAACGGGTCCCATCAGGTTTGGTAAGGAACTGTAACCGAAACTCTTTTTCGTTGTATCGTTCTAGAGCGTCCGCCATAAGGTCTACGTCCACCACCCGCCCGGTATCTAGCCGTATGCATCAATTGCATTGGCTTCGCGCGTGGAGGGTAAGAACTACATTAGAGGCGCGGAAAACCGGCGCCATCAGGGGAGGCGCGGGATGAGTGCCGCCGTCGTGCTGTCGCATGTCGAAAAAATCTATAAGCGCGGCAAAGAAATCATCAACGTGCTGCACGATCTCGACCTTGAGATCGCGGCAGGCGAGTTCCTGGCCATCACGGGACCTTCGGGATCGGGCAAGTCGACTTTGCTCAATCTGATCGGGGGACTCGATCGGCCGAGCGCCGGCGAGATCAGGGTCGGCGGCGAGCGGATCGATCATATGTCGGGCGGGGAACTCGCGCACTTCCGGGCGCGGCACGTGGGGTTCGTGTTCCAGTTCTATAATCTGATGCCGAACCTTACGGCGGCCCGGAATGTCGAGTTGCCGCTGCTGTTGACGCATTTGAACGGCGCCGAGCGCAAGCGCAATGTCGAGGTCGCACTGCAATTGGTCGGGCTGTCCGATCGCGCCCGCCACAAGCCGTCCGAACTTTCCGGCGGGCAACAACAGCGGGTGGCGATCGCACGGGCGATCATCGCGGACCCGCAGATATTGGTGTGCGACGAACCGACCGGCGACCTCGATCGCCACACCGCCGACGATATCCTGGGGCTGCTGCGTGAACTGAACGAGAAGCATGGCAAAACCATCGTGATGGTCACCCACGATCAGAAGGCGGCGGATTACGCCCGCCGGCAGATCCACGTGGATAAGGGCCAGCTTGCCGGTGCGGCGGTGTAAGGCGGTGAAATTCTTTCCTCTGATGTGGGCTGGCTTGTGGCGGAAGAAGGGGCGAACCGCACTCAATCTGGTGTCGATCCTGGTTGCGTTTTGTCTGTTCGGCGTGTTGCAGGGAATGTCGGCATTATTTTACGGCGCTGGCAGCAGCCTTAGGGCCGACCGGTTGGTGGTGCTTAGCCGTGAGGGCGGATTTGGCGGGGCGTTGCCGATTTCTTATTTGGATCGCATCGAGCGAGTGCCGCATGTCGTGGCGGCAAATTATCGCAGTGTGTTCTTCGGCATCTATCAGCACCCGCCGCAATTCGCCACCGGATTCGCGGTCGATCCGCACCGATTCTTCGCCACCGCAACCGAATATGTGGCAACCCCGCAAGCAATCGCCGATCTGATCGGGGAACGCGACGGCATGTTGGCCTCGGTAAAGCTGATGCAGAAATACGGCTGGAAAATTGGCGACCGCATTCCGCTGAAGCATCCCGGAGATCCAACCAGCGGCGACGGTGCCGGTAATTGGAGCTTCGTGCTGGTCGGCAGCTTTGATACCCCCGATAATGCACCGGGTCAGGGACCGTTCGTTTTCAACTACGATTATTTCAATCAAGGGCGGACACAGAACAAGGGCACCATATCGAGCGTCGACGTCCGGGTCGACGATCCCAGCCAGGCAGCCGCGGTCTGCAGCGCGATCGACGCCCTGTTCGACAATTCGCCAGCGGAGACGCTCACTCAGCCATTCTCGGCCGCGGTGCAGACCTCGCTTACGCAAGCAGGCGATCTCGATTACATTATCCACGCAGTGCTGGCCGTGGTGTTTAACGCGCTGCTGGTCTCGGTGGGCTCGGTGATGATGCGCGGGATGCGCGATCGTACGCCGGAGCTGGCCGTGTTGAAAACGATCGGCTTTACCGACCGGGCGGTTGCGCTGATGTTGATCGCGGAAAATCTGCTGCTGTCGCTGGTCGGTGCGGGATTGGGACTTGGGGCCGCACGGGCGCTGCTGCCGGTTGTCATCAAGTCTCTGAGCCTGAATTACAGCGGCATGCCCAGCGTGGTGATTTGGGAAGCATGCGTGCTCGCAGTGTTGTTCGCGCTGGCCGTCGGCGTGTTGCCGGCGCGGCGTGCGGCACGGCTCGAAATCGTTGACGCGATCGGGGGACATTAGAATGAAATACTTCCCCCTGATCTGGTCCGGGCTATGGCGAAAGAAGGGCCGCACCGTGCTTAATCTGATTTCGATCCTGGTCGCTTTCGCGCTGTTCGGCGTGCTGCAAGGAATGACATCGCTATTCGGGCAAAGCGGTAGCGACCTCAAAGCCGATCGGATGATAGTGGTCAACCGCGCCGGCGGATTGCTGCCGATTTCCTACGTCGACCGGATCGCGAACCTGCCCCATGTCAGATCGGTGAATTTCCGCAACCTGTTTGTCGGCGTCTATCAGCATCCGCCGCAGTTCGCCGTCGGTTTCGGAGTCGATCCGCGCCGGTTTTTCCTGGCGACCCCGGAGTATCACGCCGCTCCGCAGGCGATTGCCGATCTGGTTCGCGAGCGGCAGGGCGCGCTGGTTTCCGTGCAACTGATGCAAAAATACGGTTGGAAAATCGGTGACCGGATTGCGCTGAAGAACCTGCGCGATACCGCCAGCGGCGATGGAAAGGGAAATTGGAATTTCGACATCGCCGGCACATTCACTATCAGCGGCAATCAACCCGGTCTCGGGCCGTTCGTGTTCAATAACGATTATTACGATCAGGGCCGGGTGGCCAATAAAGGCACCGTGTCGACAATTGATATCACGACCGACAACGCCAATTTGGCTGCCCCGATCGCCAATTCGATCGATGCCCTGTTCGCCAATTCGCCGTACGAAACCCGTACTCAGCCGGCGTATGCGACCGTGCAGGACGCGCTGAAACAGCTTGGTGATGTCGACTATATCGCCCATGCAGTACTGGGGGTGGTGTTTTTTGCGCTCCTGGTCTCGGTCGGAACGGTGATGATGCGGGGCGTGCGCGATCGCACGCCGGAACTGGCGGTGCTAAAAACGATCGGGTTCACCGATCGCGCGGTCGCCCTGATGTTGATCGCGGAAATCCTGCTGCTCACAGTGGTGGGCGCGGGATTGGGGATCAGTATTACCTACGGCCTGATGCCGCCAATACTTAAGACCATCAACCTCAATTTTGGCGGGCTGCCGGCCGCCGTATTGCTGGAGGCATGCCTGGTCGCCGCCGTGTTTGCGCTCGCGGTCGGCCTATGGCCGGCACGGCGTGCAATGCGGCTTGAAATCGTCGCCGCCATCGGAGGGAATTGAATTATGTTCAAACAAATCGTCGCGGTCACCTCGATCAATCTGCGGAGCATACGCAGCCGGGCGGGGATGTCGCTCGTGATCATGATCAGCGTCGCCGCGGTGGTGGGGGTGCTGCTCTCACTGCTGGCGCTGAGAGTTGGGCTGGAACAAGCCATTTCTGGGGTTGCGAGCCCGGCGCGCGCGGTGATCGTGGACACCAATTCCGGGGCGAACCCGGCGAGCGTAACCCTCTCGCAAGTGCCCACGATCGCCGATTTGCCGGGAGTGGCACATGACGCACGGGGTAATGCTCTGATCAACACCTTTGCCTCGGCGCCGGTCGATGCCACGCGGAAAGGCTCCGGCGACCTCGCCAATATCCAGATCCTCGGTATCAACAGCGTGATGCCCGAGGTGGTGCCGCAATTTCATCTGATCGCGGGGCGCATGTTCCGCCCCGCGGTGCGTGAATTGATCGTCGGAAAATTAGCGCAAATTCAGTATGTCGGCATGAATATCGGTGATCGGATCCATACTAGGGGCGTCGATTGGCTGATCGTGGGCAGCTTCGAAGAGGGCGGCTCAACCGACGAGGGGGGTCTTGATGGCGACGTCAACACCGTGATGTCGGAAATGAAGCAGCCCAACTATGCCGAGGTGCAGGTTCAGCTTCAATCGGCCGGGGATTTTCCGCGCTTCGAAAAAGCGCTCACTGCCAATCCGTCGCTACAACTAGATGCCAAGAGTGAACCTCAGTTTAATCAGGACGAATTGGGGTCGTTCTACAAGTTGATCGATCGCATCGGTTATTTCGTTGCCGGCATCATGGCCGTGGGGGCAATTTCGGCGGCGTTGAACGCAATGTATGCGGCCGTGGAGCAGCGTAAGATGGAAATCGCGACGCTGCGCGCGATCGGTTTCGGGGGCGCCGCGGTGGCGATTTCGGTGGTGATCGAGACTTTGCTGGTGGCGTTGCCTGGGGCGTGTCTGGGGGCGTTGATCGCCTATCTTTGTTACAACAACAGTCTCGCCGAGACCTACGGTATGATTTTCCACATGGCGATCACCCCCGGGTTGGTGGGTCTGGCTTTTATCTGGACAGTGGTGATCAGTCTGGTCGGTGGTCTACCGCCCGCGATCGCCGCTGCAAGGGTGCCGGTTGCCGTGGCGTTACGGGCAAGCTGACACCGGTTTTGCTGCTCCCATTGACAAAGTTTTTTTGGTTCTTTTTGTTCACAAAAAGAACACGTGCTAACCCCTTGGATTGGCTAAAGACTCGCTCTCCCCCCGGTTCCATCGTCATT
>Ga0302310_10004844_pt1 | contig 10093 bp, 7 predicted proteins | sample III_Palsa_N1_2_FD_200451 | JGI IMG/M metagenome (GOLD analysis project Ga0302310, IMG submission 200451) | Peat permafrost microbial communities from Stordalen Mire near Abisko, Sweden - III_Palsa_N1_2 | ecosystem: Environmental > Terrestrial > Soil > Palsa > Peat permafrost | place: Sweden... | reverse complement strand
CGTGGGCAGGCGCGCCGCCTTCTGCATCTCGATTTCCTTCTGCGCGATCTCGGTGCCGTAGTGCCGGTCCTGCAGCAGCAGGTTCTGCGACTGCGCGCGCTCCAGCCATACCTCCAGCTTGTTCGGATCCGGCGGCGCCGGCTGGAACAGCGAGCCCAGCGGCTTCAGCCGGGAATAGCTCTGCCCGCCGGTGAGCAGCTGCAGCTGGGTCAGGTCCACTTCCAGGGTGTTCTGCGCATCGATCAGGCTGGCGTCCGACAGGTCGTACTCCGCCTGCGCCTGCTTCACCTCGACATCGGTGACCAGACCGCTGGACAGCTTGTTTTTGGCCTGTTCCAGCAGCTCGCCAACCGCCTCTTTCTCGGCACTGGCGAAATGCACGCCATCCTGGTCGGTCAGCACGTCGAAATAAGCCTGCGCGGTCTGCAGGCGCAGGCTGTCCAGCGCCTCGTAGACCTTGCCGCTGCCGGCCTGGTCCAGCTCGCCGGCGCCGGCGCCGGCGCCGATCTGCGGCAGCAGCTTGGCCAGGGCCTGCGGCTTGGCCTCGGACGCTTCGCGGAACTCGGCCACCGCCGCCTGGTACTGCGGATTGGCGTCCAGTGCCTTGACGTAAATGCTCACCAGATCGACAGGCTCGCCGCCGTCCGCGATCGACAGCGAGGGAATCACGGTGGGAATCAGGACGGCGGCCAGAAACAGGGCACGGACACGGCTGAAGGGCTGCCGCTTGTTGGACGGCGGCTGGCGCGACGGAATCATCGAAGACTCACTCTATATAGGTATGCGCTTTGATTGCGCCTTGAGCGTGGTTCAACTCCCAAGCCGATTATGGCTCAGCCTCATTAAACAGTCACTTAGGTTTTATTGTTAAGTGCATCGGGGGCCTGTGAATGCCACCGTCTCGCCAGCGGCGGCATGCTAGGCTCCCCGCCCGGGCAGGGAAACGGGCAATCGGGAGACGGACCAGTGACAAATTCGACGCTGAGCGGCAAGACCGCGCTGGTCACCGGCGCCTCCTCCGGCCTGGGGGGTGGATTTCGCCCGCGAACTGGCTGGCATGGGCTGCAACCTGGTGCTGGTGGCCCGGCGCGAAGACCTGCTCAAGCAAGTACAGGCGGAATTGCTGCAGCGCGGTGTAAAGGTCAGCATCGTCACCCTCGACCTGGGCGCCCCCGAAGCCCCGCAGGCGCTCCATGACCTGATGAAGTTGCAAGGCCTGGCCGTGGACGTGCTGATCAACAACGCCGGCTTCGGCCTGTTCGGCCGCGACCTGGACCTGCCCTGGGCCAAAACCCGGCAGATGCTGCAACTCAATATGCTGGCCGTAACCGAGCTGACCCGCCTGTTCGCCCGCGATATGGTCAAGCGCGGCTCCGGCTACATCATGCAGATCGCTTCCACCGGCGCCTACCAGCCCACCCCCACCTACGCTGCCTATGCCGCCACCAAGGCCTATGTGCTCAGCTACGGCGAAGCGCTCAATTACGAGCTGCGCGGCAGCGGCGTGTCCTGCACCGTCATTTCCCCCGGCGTCACCGCCACGGAATTCCTCCAGGTCTCCGGGCAAAAACCCACCTGGTTCCACCGCCTGACCCTGATGGGCAGCGCCGAAGTGGCCCGCGCCGGACTGCGCAAGATGCTGGCGCGGCGTTCCAGCGCGGTGATCGGCTGGATGAACTGGCTGGCCGCCTTCAGCATCCGCTTCACGCCGCGGCCGCTGGCTACAGCGCTGGGCTATGAGCTTATGAAGAATGACTAAGGCGCACTGCTTAACAAGAGTTTGAGATCATCCGGCCACCGCTGCGACGAATGGACGTAACCGGAGCGCGCAAAATCCACCCGCGACCACAACAGGATGGGCGCGCCTCTTAAAGCCTGCCTAACTTTTCGAGTTCGCCCCCAAGATATTTAATTAAAGCCTCAAACTTACCCAGGGTAGATTTAGATATAGGAAGGCGCCTATCCAAGACCAGGAGTTCTTGAATCGCCTTATGGAGAAGTTTTTTAGTTAATTTAATTTCCGCCGGAAAGCGGTCTTTCCAAATAAGCTCAGCGTCGGAGACTTCAATTAGCTGCTCAATCTCACATCCCGCCCATGCAGCGTCTATGTCTTCAATTGAAAAAATTCTACGCGCAACAATTGCCTCAAACTTATCTTCATATCGTTGCTTCTGGAATTTCCCTTGAGCATCAGAATCCACCAGAATTACAAAATTCTTCCCCCAACCAGACAGAAGCGAGATTAGGGGATCCAAAGACCCTGCTCCACCTCCTGGAAATAGCTTTGGATGGGCAGTTACAACAGACAAAAAGCGAGAGAAGTAGGAGATTGCAAAGAAATCCGTCTTCCCTTCTACAAGTACTACCGAGTCGGGAAATTCGATTGGTGATGGAGCATAGTCAAGCGCTTCTTGAACAGGTCGATAGTAAAAATATTGATCAGGGCTACGCCCTACAAATGTCCGATATGGGGTAACACTAATCGAACTCGACACGGGGGTATCAAAAGTAACACCTCCATCGACGGGCACTCCGGCATTCTGAACAATGTGTGTTGACTCAAGCCACAAAGGATTAATTAAGTAGTGGCTATGAGTTGAGTAAATTATGTCGGCTTCCCGGGCGAACAGTTCAAAGCTTTTTAACAACTGAGTCTGAGCATTTGGATGCAAATTTGCTGCAGGCTCATCAAAGAGAAAAAGAACCCGATCTTTTCGATGCAGTCTGTAGCGAGTTAAAAGGATAAAAACAAAAAACCATCGGAATCCGGCTGATCTTTCGTTTACGGAAAAAATTCCCTCGGCGTCAACAATTGTAAGTTCGAAACTTACTATTTCGTCGGTACCATTCACATTGACCCTGAAATGCTTCCCCTCAATTTTTCGTCCAAATATCTTTTCCCATTCAGAGAATATTGTTCTATCCAAATGAGCTTCAATTTTCTGCAAAAGCGCAGCCAAACTTTGCTGGGACTGTCTCGATGAACTTCTAGCTCTCGCCACTAAATGCTGTTCGAGATCGAGTTGGGGATCGATTGCCTTTAGAATATCCTTTAAAACTTCACAGTAAAATTCGTTTTTTGGTTCTAAATCAGGTTTTTTTCCTTTATTGTCTATAATAATTTTATCCGGAAACTGAAGTACAGCGGTTGGGAAATAAACAATCTTTGGAAGCAGAGTTTGAGCGAAACTCGCCGTTGTTAGCCAATCATCGCCTTCCAATGCAATCCATTTTCGATTCCCTTTCCCAGGCTTCCTACCTTCGAAAGGTGCACTCCAAACATTGTTCAGAGAAATACAGGTAGAATTTTCAAATTTTAGCTCGTGAGTTATTGCTATATGGTTTAGTCTTTTTGTAGATCCAAATCCGAATTTATTCTTCATAAATTCGTCGATTTTATTCCAGTCATCCTCCTCAACTTCTATAGTGGCGCTAATTTTCACCGATCCGTTAAAAAGCGCACGCTTCCCGATTGGAAGAATGGAATAATAATCGGACGGACTGCGTTGACTTTTGCTCGGCTCTTTTTTTAAAAGATTGGGATTTGGATTTGCAGAGAAATGGTGTATGCCTTCCAAAACAGTTGTTTTTCCCGACTCATTTAACCCCACAAGCACATTGATCCTTCCTCCAGGTCTGCGCGCAAGGTCAATTTGAGTAACCGCGATCCCCCTGAAGTCCTTAAATACAAATTTTTTGTAACGCATATTTCGTCCCCTGCGACTTCGGCCTACTTCGGCCTATATATTCAACCCTTAGGCTTCTTGGGTATTTACTACCAAAGCATGTAGTTGCTGGAGTGCGGCTAATGCACGGTCGCGAATTCGGTACCGCACCAGGTGCGACACCTCGCTGCCCCCCGGGTTGATCTCGGCCGTCGGAATGCCCTTCCTTGCGGCGGCGATCACCGGCTGGGCGATATAGGGAAACACGCTGGTGGTGCCGATGCTGATGACCAGGTCGACGCCCTGCTCGATCACCCGGTACAGGCGCGACAGCTCGCGCTCCGGCAGGGCCTCGCCGAACAGCACCACGCGCGGCCGCACCAGGCCGGCGCAGTATGGGCAGGACGGCGGCAGGTCCAGCCCGTCGTAATCCTGCACCTCGATCTCGTAGGGGCAGGAGCTGCAATGCAGCTGATGCAGGTTGCCGTGAATCTCGATCAGGTCGCCGCTGCCGGCATAGCGGTGAAAGCCGTCGACGTTCTGGGTCAGCACGGTGAACTGCTCGTAGCGCGGCGCCAGCGCCGCCAGCACCTCGTGCCCGGCATTGGGCTGCCGGCCGCGGCAGGCTTGCTCGATCTCGCCCAGGTATTTCCAGCACAGCTCCGGCCGCGTGCGCATCATGGTGCCGGACAGGGCGTCCTCGATCGCCACGCCGTCCGCGGTGGGACCGTTGTCGTAGAGGCCGCCGACGCCGCGATAGGTGGGCAGGCCGGAGTCGGCGGAGAGGCCGGCGCCGGTGATGACCAGCACGCGGCGCGCCCGCGCCAGTTCGGCGGCCAGGGCGCGGATCGGCACGAAGTCGCTCATTTGGGCGGATCCACTACGGTCATCGCCGCCGTGGCCTGGGCGGCGCTGTCCGCACTGCCCCCGAGGGCATCGACGATGGCCTGCCGCTCTTGCGGCGCCCGATCCTGGCTCAGCTTCCAGCGCGCCTCCAGCCGCGTCACCGCGATCTCGAAGGCGACGATGCCGTCGAGCTTGAGGGCCAGGAAGTCTTCGGGCAGGCGCTCCATTTCCGCCAGCCAGGGTGCGTCGTTGGCCAGCACCAGTTGCCGCAGCGCGGCCAGCTTGTCCTGGCGCGATTCGAGCAGCCGCAGCGTGCCGCTGGCATGCACCGCCGCGTAGTTCCAGGTCGGCACACTGGGGTGCCGCTGATACAGGCTGGGCGAAATATAGGCATGCGGCCCCTGGAAAATCACCAGTACCTCCGCCGCATCGGCAAAATCCCGCCATTGCGGGTTGGCCCGGGCCAGGTGCGCGACCAGGCGCAGCTCGGCGCCCTGCTCCACCGCCACGAACGGCAGGTGCGTGGCCTTCGGCGCGGCGCCGGGAGCGGCCGTCACCAGCGTGGCGAAGCTATACTGACGGATGAACGCCAGCTGCCCGGCGCGGTCGTCCATGCAGTTATGGGACGGCACGTACATATTCGATCCTTCACACCCGAAGCTTTTGACCGCCTAATCATCGCAAATGCCGCGCAAGCCCGCCCACCAGCAGATCGACACCCTCAAGGCTATTCAGGACTGCGCCTTCGAGCTGTTCGCGCGCTACGGCTTTGCCGGCGTCTCCATCGGCGACATCGCCACCGCCACCGGCCTGAGCAAGGGCGCTCTGTACTGGCACTACACCGGCAAGGAAGCGCTGTACCTGGACTGCCTGCAGCGGCTGCACGCGCTGTTCGACCACTATATTTTCGAGCCGATGGCCGCGGAACACGACGGCGCCAAGGCGGTGCTGGCCCTGTTTCACGGCCTGGAGCGGCTGCTCGGCGACTCGCGCGTGCTCAACGGCGTGGCCGGCTACTGGCTGGTGCCGGCCGGCCCGGAAACCGCTGCCCTGTCGGAAGCGCAGCGCGTCTTCGAGCAGCGCTCCTGGAAAGTGATCGAGGCCGCCCTGCGGCGCGGCGTCGACCAGGGCCAGTTCGACCTGGGCGGCGATCTGGAGGAATTCGCCCGCGCCGTGATGTCGCTGGGCGAAGCGGTGATCCTGCCCCTGCGCCACCAGACCCCGGACGAAGTGCGCCAGATCCTCGGCGTGCTGGCCCGCACCCTGTTCCGCGCCTACGCCCGGACGGCGCCGCTACCGCAATTCTGAGGGAACCATGAGCCAGCGCAAACCCTTCCAGATGATCCGCGAGTTCCATCTCGCCGACTGGTTCACCCTGGGCAACGCCGTGTGCGGCGTCGGCGCGCTGTTCTCGATGATGACCTATCTGCAGATCGGCGAGCCGCAGCATATCTACTACGCCTGCGGGCTGGTCGTCGCCGCCCTGGTGTTCGACGTACTGGACGGACGCATCGCGCGCTGGCGCAGTACCAGCTCCGACCTGGGGCGCGAGCTGGACTCCCTGGCCGACGTCATCTCCTTCGGCGTGGTGCCCGCCGTCATCGGCTACGGCTGCGGCATGCAGGGCCTGATCGACCGCGTGGTGCTGGGCTTCTTCGTCGCCTGCGGCGTATCGCGCCTGGCCCGCTACAACGTCACCGCCGAAACGCTCTCCGAAGGCAGCGGCAAGGTCAAATATTTCGAGGGCACGCCCATCCCGACCTCACTGCTGCTGGTGGTGGTGCTGTGGGTCGCCACCTGGCAGGGCGCCCTGGCCGACGATCTATGGTTCGGCGCCGTCAAGATCTGGCACTTCACCCTGCATCCGCTGGCGCTGATGTTCGCGGTGTCCGGTTCGCTGATGATCAGCCGCATCCGCATTCCCAAGCTTTGAGCACAAGCGGGGCGGCAGTCAGTTGCCGAATGGAACGAAAGCGCTTTAACTGGCGACTAACTACTGGCGGCTGAACACTTATTCGGAGGAGCGCGGTGCGCATAACCGCGGACGGGATACTACGGGCGGTAATTCCGCTGATCTACGGGCGGCGCTGGCTGACCTTCAGTCTGCTGATGGCGCTGACCGTGTTTCTCGGCCTCCATGCGCTGAAGCTGCGGCCGGATGCCGGCTTCGAGAAGCAGATCCCGCTGGATCACCCCTACATGAAGGTGTTCAAGAAGTACGAGCAGGCTTTCGGCGGCGCCAACCTGATTTCCGTGGCCTTGATGCGCGACGACGGCAAGGACATCTATGACGCCGACTTCCTCGACAAGCTGAAGAAGCTGACCGACGCCACCTTCTTCCTGCCCGGGGTGGACCGCGCCCACGTCACCTCCTTGTTCACGCCCGACCTGACCTACCTGGAGATCGTCGAGGACGGCATCAACCTCGGCACCGTGATCCCGGCCAACTACGCGCCGACGCCGGAGATGATCGCCAAGGTGCGCGAGCATGTCGGCGAGGCCGATGAAGTCATCGGCCGCTTCGTCTCGCTCAACCAGCAAGGCGCGATGGTGGTGGCCTCGCTGCTGGAGCGGCACCCGGTCACCGGCGCGAAACTCGACTACGACCGCCTCGCCGGCCAGCTCGAGGACCAGCTGCGCGGGCGCATCCAGAATCCGCGGGAATACCAGTACAAGCTCAAGGCCGACCGGCCGCCCTACCATGCCGGCGACGTGGTCTGGACCGGCTATACCGACTACGGCTGGAAGCTGCCCTGGCAGACCTTCGAGGCGGATCAGAAGGACGACAACGGCGAGGCCATTCTGGTCTCCGGCCGCGACGTCACCGTAGCGGAACAACCCAACCCGGACTATTCACCCCACTATTCGGTGCGCATCATCGGCTTCGCCAAGGTGATCGGCGACGTCACCGACGCCAGCATCGAGGTGATCGGCTTCTTCTTCATCGCCATGCTGCTGGTGGTGCTGCTGCTGTGGCTGTTCTGCGGCTCGTTCCGGCTGTCGCTGCTGCCGCTGTCGGCGGCGGTGACCGCGGTGGTGTGGGAGCTGGGGCTGTTGCAACTGTGCGGCTTCGGCCTGGACCCCTTCGCCATCCTGGTGCCGTTCCTGATCATGTCGATCGGCGTCTCCCACGGCGTGCAGTACATCAATGCCTGGGGCAACGAGGTGGCACAAGGCGTCCCTCACCCCACCACCCGCTCCGCGGGCGGTCCCCCCCTCTCCCGCTACGCGGTAGAGGGACGGTCGACGGCGGCGGAGCCGCCGACTCAATCTCTCGCCTTCGATGCCTCGGTGACCAGCTTCAGGCGCCTGTTCCTGCCCGGCACGGTGGCCATCGTCACCAACGTCATCGGTTTCGCCACGCTGACTTTCATCCACATCGACATCGTGCGCGAAATGGCGATCAACGCCGCGCTGGGCATGGCGGCGGTGATCGTCACCAATAAGATGATGCTGCCGATCGTGCTGACCTGGGTGCGGCTGCCGGACATCGAGAAGTTCAAGCGGCGCATGGCCACGCGCGACCGCTGGGGCGACCACATCTGGCGCCGCGTCGCCGCCATCACCGAGGCGCGCTGGGCGCTGCTGACGTTGGGCATCGTCGCCGCCGCGCTGGCCTGGGCCATCTGGATGTACCCCAGGCTGATCATCGGCGACACCCAGGCCGGGGTGCCGGAGCTGAGGCCGGACAGCCGCTACAACCGCGACTCGGCGGTCATCGCCGCCAATTTCGCCATCGGGGTCGACATCCTCAAGGTGATCGCCGAGGCCAAGCCCTACGGCTGCCTCGACGGCCGCGTCATGGAGACGGTGGACCGCTTCACCTGGCATATGCAGAACACGCCCGGTGTGCTCTCCGCCATCTCGCTGCCGGTGCTGGCGCGGCAGGCGCGCAGCCTGTGGAACGAGGGCGCACCGAAGTGGGCGGTGCTGCCGCGCAACCAGGCGGCGCTGTCGCAGCTGACCGGGCGCATCCCCTCCGGCACCGGCCTGCAGAACGCCGACTGCTCGGCCATGCCGGTGCTGATCTTCACCACCGATCACCGCGCCGAGACGATCGGCGGCATCGTCGACGCGGTGAAGCGCTACAACCTCGACAATCTCAGCAGCGGCGCCAACTTCGCCCTCGCCTCCGGCAACGTCGGCGTGATGGCCGCCACCAACGAGGAGATCGAATCGCGCGAGATCCTGGTGATCCTGTGGGTGCACCTGACCCTGTTGGTGTTCGTGTGGATCTCGTTCCGCTCCTGGGCCAGCGTGGTGTGCATCATCACGCCGCTGGTGAGCTGCTCGCTGCTTACCTACGGCTTCATGGCGCTGACCGGCATCGGCATGAAGAGCGCCACCCTGCCGGTGGCGGCGTTCGGCGTCGGCATCGGCGTCGACGACGGCATCTACCTGTGGGGCGCCCTGACCCGCTACCTGGGCCAGGGCGACAGCATCCGCGAAGCCTTCCGCCACGCCCTGCGCGCCGCCGGCAAGGCCACCACCTTCACCTCGCTGGCGCTGATCGTCAGCGTCGGCACCTGGCTGTTCTCGGGCCTGCAGTTCCAGGCCGACATGGGCCTGCTGCTGCTGTTCATGTTCACCACCAACCTGTTCGGCGCCATCCTGATGATGCCGGCCCTCGGCTGGCTGTGCCATCTGGTCAGCCCGCTGCAATCAAAGTCCGGATTGCTGGTCAAATGAAGCAGTGGTTAGTGACTAGTGGTTAGTTGTCAGTAGACTGCAACGGTGGACCGCTTTTACTAATCACTAACCACTAACCACTAAAATGCCTGCCGAGGAGAACGCAATGAAGCCCTTGTCCGCACTGCTGCTAGCAAGCCTGCTGCTGCCAGGCGCAGCGCTGGCCAAGGTGACCGCCGACGAAGCAGCCAAGCTCGGCACCACCCTCACCCCCATCGGCGCGGAGAAGGCCGGCAACGCCGCCGGCACCATCCCGGCATGGGAGGGCGGCCTGCCGGTGCAGCCGATGAAGCGCGGCGACAATCCCTTTGCGGCTGACAAGCCGCTGTTCGTCATCACCGGCGCCAACTACAAGCAGTACGCGGCACAGCTCACCGAGGGTTACAAGGCGCTGTTCCAGACCTACCCCGACTACAAGATGATCGTCTACCCGACGCGCCGCAGCGCCGCCTATCCGCAGTGGTTCTACGACGCGACCAAGAAGAACGCCACCGGGGTGGACCTGACCGACAACGGCTACGGCTTCTGCTGCGCCGCGCAGGGCTACCCCTTCCCGATCCCGAAGAACGGCACCGAGCTGATGTGGAACCACATCATGCGCTACAACACCAAGGGCTACCGCGGCTATACCAATGCCGCCGAGACCCAGCCCGACGGCAGCTATGTCATCGAGCGCGCCTACGGCGAGATCACTTTCGTCTACAACAACCCCAAGACCACCCTCGACACGCTGAAAAACCAGAACCTCTACGCCATGGTGAAAACGCTGGCGCCGCCCAACAAGGCCGGTACCGCCGACCTGCTGCACGTGCCGATCGACCGCATCAGCGAGCAGACCGGGGTGTGGGAATTCAATCCGGCGCTGGGCCGGGTGCGGCGCATCGGCGAGGTGG
>Ga0302310_10004842_pt1 | contig 10097 bp, 8 predicted proteins | sample III_Palsa_N1_2_FD_200451 | JGI IMG/M metagenome (GOLD analysis project Ga0302310, IMG submission 200451) | Peat permafrost microbial communities from Stordalen Mire near Abisko, Sweden - III_Palsa_N1_2 | ecosystem: Environmental > Terrestrial > Soil > Palsa > Peat permafrost | place: Sweden... | reverse complement strand
GAGGGGTGGGAGGGGACAAAGAAGGCACTAATGAAGGCGGAGGGGGACCTCGGAGACGTAGTGGTGGCAGCCTGGGGCCCGGCAGACGTCGTCCCTCATCTCAAGGAGGCAGGGACCGCAGAAGGCGTGGCCGCACACGGTGGCCCAGCCACGCTCCCGCATCTCGCAGTTCATGCAGAACCGCGTCACAGGCGAAGTCCTAGCAATCGGGCGCATCTCAGCGACGGGCCAGGCCACCCCCGTCGCCTCGGCCACTTCTTCGACCTCCTCCACCTCAGAGTCGCCAGGCGACGGAGAGGCCGGGGTCATCTCATCCTCACTGGATGACAGTTGGACACGGTCAGCGGCCGTGGGTGATGAGGCGCCTGCAGCACAAGTCGCTGCCACAACGGGGGCCACAGCGGTGAGCAGTTTCCCGTGGGTTCCGTCGGCAATCCTCTGCAGGCGGTAGGCCCGGTGGTACTCGGCCTTCTTCTTCTTGGCGGCCTGCTCCTTTGCCGCGGACCCATCGACGACCAGGGACTGCCGCACGATCCCCACAGTGTCTTTGAGCATCTCAAGACAGGTCTCCAGCAGGTCGGTACAGAGGTCCAGGTCCACAAGTGAGCGGGCCTCCTCAAAGAGGTCCCCGGTGGCCTTTATCCTCGTGCACACCTGGGGCAGGAGGTCCCTCACAAAGCCCTCTATGCCATTGAGGTAGATGGAGAGCAGGCGCGTCGGCCTCACGACCTCCCCGCTCCGAGTGCGGCCTGCGGGGATCTCCACCCTGCCTTCGGGATCCACAATGAGAAAGTGATTGCTGGCACCCACGACGTACTTGAACTCGGCCTTTGCAGGCTGCAAGGAATCCGTGGCCAGGATCCTCACCCTCGCAACGGTCACCAGCAGCCGGGTGATGATCCCCCTCCTGCGCCAAGATGATAGCTTCACGAGGCGCTGGGCCAAGGGCGTCGTCTGGCGCACGAGGCGGCAACAAAGAGCATAGAGCGGCAAAAGTAGCGGCTCGCCCTCAGCAGCCACCAGGTTGATCCCCCCGCAAACAGCAACTCCTGCCACGGATCCCCTTGCCTCCATAGAGCATCCCGCCGCCGCAGGATTCGCGGGGGACGAATCGTCTCCACTCTCAGCCTCATCGAGATCAATGCAATCTCCGCTATCTTCGACGCAGGGAGAGGCCGAAGGCTCTGGTCCAAAGTCAACATCCTCCTCCTCATCGCCGTCGGCGACAACCTGAAAAGGAGGATCAAAGCGTGCGCACATTTTGGGCAGGGGGGAAAGACGACACTGGCAATGGAGAACACAGTAGAGGAAGGAGAAGGGGAAGAGGTGAACGAAACGGTGGGAAGGAGGCGCAACGGGGAGGACCGGTGTTGTTCTGGTTTTGTACGTGGCGTGCGAAAGGGGACAAATGCGATCTTCCGCGAATAGAATTGCTTTACATTCCCGACTAATGACACGTCATCAAAAAAATATATTTAGATCTATTTCAGTCAGAGGAAGCGACATGAGACAATCCCGCACTCACACCTTCCCGCCCCTCCTCCTCCCCCTGCCGACTCCGCGTCCTCTTTCTATCTGCCATCTTTTTCTCGACTCTTTCCTTCCTGTGCGACGTTGAGGAGATGCTGATTTGTGCCGACGAATTCTGCGGCATTGACTGCGCGAACTTGCACCTCTGCAGCCTGCGCCCACATGCGGAGATGCGCGATCAGTTTGCGACCTCCGCCGGCCGCCGCCAGCCAATGTGTGCCGTCTGCCTCGAGAAGGCCCTAGCCTCACTTCTGCTCCCGCAGGCCATAACCCCTCCGAGATTCTTTTCCTGCTCGTCCGCCTCCCTCGAAAGCCCCCTAAATTCGCTGCCCGCTGCCCCTGCGTCTGTACCTGCACTTGCCACTGGGGGTGGAGTGACTCCCTCTCCTCTGAGTCGTTCACCCGCTTCAAAGCAATCGGGGACACCTGCCTGCGGTCACAGAAATGACGCGATGCCCTGCCCGCCGGCTCCCAAGCAGACGGAGCCTGCTGAAGACGAACCCCTGGGTCTGTACCCAGTGGTGGTGGTGAACGCGACGGGGGTGGATGGTTGGAAGAAGGGAAAGGCTGTAGCTCGAAGATGGCAATCCAATCAGCGGGCGAAATCGCCGGGAACGTCGCCGCCTGCACTGGCTAGGGGTGAACCAAGGAGGCCATTGCTCTCGAAGGGTGCCCGCCGAGTCATCCCGATCAGGAGAGACTCCGAATCGGAGCCAGACTCTGACCGCGAAGAGAGTCGCGGGACTTTGCCGCCCGTAACCGTTGTAACATTGCCTCAAGTTCCCTCTCTGGCAGGCTTGCCGGTGGCTGGGACCATGGATGGAACAGTGGAGCAGGCTTGGGGCTCTCGCGATATGTTCTTGTCCCCGAGGATGGCCACGACACATCCGTGCCGCCTCTGCAAGATGAACCAGGTGCAGTTCTCGGTTGAGGAGTGCGGCTGCCTCTTCTGCGGCCGATGCATCGTCAAGCTCCACGGGAAGCCATGCCCGAGCCACACTGGCTGCGTCGTTCTCAAAATCCCCATCCCACTCCCCCAATTCTCGTGTCTTCTGTCTCCTGCCTGATCTTTGGACCTTACCCATTTATTCAGCACACTTACCCATTTATTCAGCACACTTCTCCCAATAAACATTCAAATAAAGGTCTTCAGGAAGAAATATTTTTTTGCACAATCGGCACATTCATTACCCTGCGAGCAACAAGGAACCGGGAGAAGAATAAACAAAACAGCGTGTTAAGAGGCAGATGACCGCAATCTCAACGAACGACCAAAGCGTCCGCCCGCGTCACGGTACCGGTGCCACCGGCTCTGGGCAGCGATGGAGGCGGCAGCAGCCCTGCTCCGCGGAGGCGGCACAAAAGTCAGTGCAGATCTGGTGCGCCGAGCGGCGGAGCGATTCTCCTCCGTCAAGCACTTAAGCTCCCCGAGGAGGGCAGAGAGGACCCGGGAATCGCGCATCACGGTCTCGCTCCACTCTTCGCAGACGCCTTCCCTGCGGCGCTCAACGTGGTCATCGCCTTCCGCGACGTAGTCACCATCAGCACAACTAGCGTCGCCAAAGTCAACGGGCAGTATCCCGCGGGTAAAATTACTGGTGTCAAAGTCGGAGCGGTCGTACCTCTCAGCACCTACATCGTTGATGCCGTCGGCAATCTGAGAGCGGTCGGTGACGGCGTTTTCGGGGAGGAAGTCACACATGCGGAGAAGGGGCGGCAGGGTATCGCGCGCAAGCATTAAATTCAGAGATTCCATCAACCAGATCCCGCTCTCCAAAACCAAATTAGGCGAAATAGAACTGGAGGAGAGAAGGCCAAAGGCGACGGCAGACAGGAGATGGGGTGGGGTACGTAAGTAGATTCCGTTCTGAAAGAAGATTTGTTCCGGTGATTACTCACGTGGGATAATGGATCTAAAAATACTTTGGGATGATCAATACATGGGCGGATATATAAAGGACTCAGGATCTCTGTCCAGCGCTCGGCCGCACACAGCGTCATCGAGTTTTTCTGTCCATTCCTCCTTCTGCCTCTCATCCTGAACGTTATTTGCTGTCTGCATCAGGATGCGAGTCAATGATCCCGTGCCGACGCCGACCTCTCCGATCGCCATCTCTGGCTCTGTCGCGCTTACGCGTGAAAGCACCCTTTTCAGGCCGGCGATTGACCCGCTGCAATTCAGGGCTTTGGGCAGGCTGTCGCAACTGAGCATGCTGCACTCGATTTTCTTGGAGCACCCTGAACCTGCCTCCTGTGTCTTGCAAATCATAGGGTTGCTCCCTGAGGCGACGCTGAGGGTCCTCTACGCTGAACTGGTGGTGAGATTCTGCCGTGATAGGCTATTCAGGTCGGTGCCTCTGCGCGGCCCGGGAGCCGCCCTGCTGGCGTTCTGCCTCGAGCAATTTCCCATGATTTTCTACCGGGCGCGGGAGCCTCTGCTGCTTCCCTGCGCCGAGTTCGAGCAGATGGGATTCCTGCATTTCATGCTCTTCGCGGTGTTGCCCCGCCTTGATCGGCATCAGGCGGTGAAGTTCACCTCGTGCCTGAGATGTCACTTCCCGCACATCTCCGCGCTGGCGGACCAATGCGATCCCTCGCAGCGAAACACCTACCGGCGGATCGCGCAGTTTTTTGAGCTTCATATTCTGCCTGACAATCACCTCTCGCAGCCCTCATCCACCCCCAGCCCCTCTTGTCACAAAGTTTCGACACACCAATAAAGCTTCCGACACCTCTATTTCGCTTTCTCGTTTATTCAAAGAGAATCAGAGGGACAAACAGAAAATCGGCGAGCACATTCCTCAGGCCCGCCTCAACGTTGCGTGCCAGAACCGTTTGCCCGCTCGACTCGTACAGTCTGTGACAGAGCAGCATCTGGAGCTCCATCGGCAGCCTGGTGATGATGCCCCAGAATCGACTGTGCTCCACCGCAGAGAGTGACCGACGTTGCAGATAACCATCGCTGAGAAGGACGGCGCACGCGAAGGCTTCAGCCACCTCCTCAGACGGAAGCGCAAGCTCGCGCCGTAACCGAACCCGTGTCTCTCTTGGATGAGTTTGGAAGTCGCAGAGCAACCTCTGGCAGCGTAAATCCCAGGTTACCTCTAACGCCGTCTTTCCATCGAAACCGCACCACGATCCCTGTTGCAGGCGTGACACTGCGCGAATGTCAAGATTAACGGACCCAAGAGGTGAGGTCGCCAGGAGACACCGGACATTGTCAAAGTAGCCATCGTAGCAGGAGATCCACAGGGGGGAGGTGTTTTCCGAGTCCACCCTGTTCACATCGATCAGCGGATGCCCGCAGAGCAACGTCATCATTTTGAGGTTATCAGGTGTTGGGAGCGAGTAAGCACAGTAGTAAAGGGGAGTGGCGCCGTCCCAGTCTCCGGCGTTCACATCCACGAGCGGATGGACGAGCAAGGCAACCACACAATCCAGGTAGCCAAGGCTGATCGCGCGGATGAGAGGTGTCATATGCTGCCAAGGCTTCCCCTCGGCGTGCGGAAGGCACCTCCCATGCAGGGAGTTCAAAGCAGCCCCTGTCCAAATGTCGGACTTCATGAGCTCCCGCAACGTGTCGGGCGAGTTCGCGTCGACCGCCCGCCAGATCGGGAAGAAAGGGAAGTCCGCCTCATCCGCAGAATTGAAAACGGAGGAGTCCGCCATCCTATCTGTCACGGTGAGAGTATGTTGATACAGGGGACTTTGCACCATCATCATCATTACTCCAAACCTGTCATTTTGAGTTTGGGCACAGGCTTCTGAGGATCTGCGACCCAATCCCAGGAACTCCCCCTAGATGGCATCAATTCCAGACCCTACGACTAACGTCATGCATTGTTAAATCGCACCGCCATTGAAGACCACAAACAATTACGAAAAATGATATTCTGCATTTCATTTTATTGGAAAAAACATTATTGGACAACAAAAGGGAGGGAGGGGAAGTCGCGAATCACAGCCTTTAACGCCACCTCGGTATCACGGACGAGGACTGTTTGCCTAGGTGACTGGCGGCTCCGGTGACAGAGAATCATCTGGAGCTCCATCGGAAGTTTGATCATAATCATCCAAAATCTCGCTGAATCAGTGTCCTGGAGCCTGAGACGCAAAAAGCCGTCGCTGAGAAGGACGGCGCAGGCAAAGTCTGCGGCAATATCCCCGGTGGTGAGCCCGAGCTCACTCCGCAAAGTGGCGCGACACTCCGGAGATCGAGAATGGTACTCAGTCAGCAACCTCTCAATCCGCGGATCTTGAGTAACCCTCTGCCGTGCAGCCGCGCCAGATATTCATACTCGCAGGGGCGCCCAACGGAGCAGGGTCCATGATGGCACGGATGTCCAGGTCGATGGCGCCCAGAGGGGCATGAGCTAGAAGGTGTCGCGCTATCTCGAAGTTGTTCCCGTAACACGCCACCCAGAGTGCCGTGGTGTTGTTGCTGTCGACCTGGTTGAAGTCGACACCGGGATGCGCGCAGAGGAGGGAGAGAATCCGCAGGTTCAGGGGCGATGGCCTCGTGCTGGCGCAGTGATGCAGAGCCGTTTCACCACGGGAGTCTGCAACGTTGACGTCCACCAAGGGATGGCTCAGCAGCACAGCGACGCAGTCAGGAAAGCCAGAAAAAACAGCACGAAAGAGTGGTGTCGGATTATCGAAAGGATTTAGTACCACATCGTGTTCGGGCTGACTCATCATGGGGGAGTTGACGTCCGCAGCGCCCCAAACTCTAGAGCTCAACACCTCCCTCAGCGTCGTGGGAGACTTGGTCGCAACCGCGTCCCAGATCCAGATCGCCCCCCTGGGGCATGCGGTCCCGGATCCGACATACTCGAGGACTTTTGACTGTCGCGATTACAAAGTGCCAGAGGGACACACACCCCAACAGAGGCAACCTACCGCGACGTGCTGCATAAATAGGAACCAATCTCCTGACAGGAATCTTCGATTGTGTGCTCGTCATCAAATTTCTATTCATAGCTCTGAAAATAATTTTCGCTTTCCCTGAAACAGCCCTATAAAAGAACCACGCACTTCGTGGTCTCCCATTGACCCTGTCCTCATTGCCCTCACTTTCTACCATTAGACGATCTTCTTCTGCCACTCCCTTTTGTAAACTTGTCCGTCCATCCATCCATTCTCCTTCTCATTCACGTCATTGCTCTGAATCTCAATTGTGAGAGATGTCAGGGACGCCACCTATTACCCCCATGAACCTGCTGCTGGCGCAGATGGAGCGGGCGCGCAGGACGCTCGAGGTCTCGGAACTGTCGCAGTACTCTGGCGGGGCCGCTGAGTTCCTGCTTCGGACCTGGATTGCTATCCTGCACCTCAGCGAGGATCCAGATGCGGCCCTGAAACTGGGGCTTTTTGATTACCAGGTGCAGAAGGTCGCCTGGACAGGAGCCGGCGACCAGTTTGTGTTCCGCACCAACGTCGACCCGCAGGCGCTGGTGCGGATGATGCTGGTCAACCCGGCCAACACCATTCAGTTGTTGGTTAACTTCAGGGAACGCTGGACGCCTGCCATCAGGCGGCAGATGATTGAGGCCAGCGTTCCTTCTGGGACCGAGGCCGAGGCCACTGCTGTTCTCCAGGGAGAGGGTGCGACGCTCTTTCAGGCGCTCTACGACCCCGGCTTCTTTGATCAGAGGTCGGCCGCGATGCTGGCCCCCATGTACCAGGCGCTGACCAACAACATCAGCCAGAACGTGAACGAGTTCGCCGGCAACAACCTGAATCGGTTAACCGCCGGCCAGGCATCGGACATCTTCACGAGGCAGGTCGCCGACCGCGCCCTGAACTTCGTGCGCAGCATCCAGTCGGCCGCAGGCATCCACAGCGGCGCCAGTTTGCCTGCCGTCGCCGTTCTCCCAACTCCCTCGAATCCCACAGCCCTCGCGACCACCACAGTCTCCGTGGTGAGATTGCCCGCCCGGCTGTTGGAGCAGAATCCCGCCCAATTGGAGCACTCTGTGGCCCTTGCCCAATTTCAGCAGCAATCGCAGCAGCCGATCACCTTCCCCCTGTACGTTATTCCCGACGCGGGCGGTTCCCGGATCCGGGCAAGGGAACCCGAAGAGGAAGAAGTCCAGGCGCAGGAGGTGGTGCCCCACCTGACGGCGGCCGAGAACCGCGGCAAGCGGCGCCGTTACATTTCGGAAATGCCAGAGGCGCCAGATTACCAAGAGGCGCCAGAGGAGCCCGAGGAGCCACAGATATTTGCTGAGACGGATCTTGAGGAGATTCCAGTGGCGCCTTTCGAGATTGAGGCGCCTCCGAGCGCGGCCTCGGTGGAGGAGGTGGCTCGGGACACCCAGCGCCTGGCTGACTTTGTGGCGCAGACCGTGGCCAACACCACCCCGGCGGAAATATACAGCAACCTGCCCACCATTTTCTTCAGGTGTGAGGGTGACCGGTGCACTCAGCCGGACATCCTGGTGCCCGTCGAGCAGCCTTACCCGACGTTCTACAACGCCCTGGGGGCAGTGCTGATGCAGGACAGGTACCGCAGCCCGCTGGAGAGCGTGCTGGAGCCCGCCACCCTCCAGGCCAACATCCTGGCGGCCGTCTTTGCGGAGGCCCTTGAGACCGTGAGACTCGGTGACGATCCCTGGGCCTACCGCCAGGCCGTGGCCCTGCTCAGGGCGCAGGACGAGGTGTTCTATAACTTCGCGCTCGCGGTCGTGGCCCGGTTTCTGACCTCAACGAGGAACATGAGACCCCTGGTGGCTACCTTCTACCCGTCCCGCGCCGCGGTGACGGCTGAGTACAAGGTCCACCACATCGGCTGCGTGGAGCCCGGCAAGGAGTACGGCGGCATCTACGTGCCCCAGAACATCGCGAAGAGCGCCCAGGGCTACTGCACGAGCCTGCCGTACCTGCCGACAGAGTCGCCCGTTGCGCGTCTGTCCGACATCACCCTGGCCACTGCCCCCGTTGGGCCCGCTGTCGAGGGCATAAGACCTGTGGGCACCTTGAGGCTTGATGACCTGCTGGTGGTTAGCCCGTTCTCGTTCCTCAAGTTCGCGGAGGTGGACGTCTACCCGGCCTCGGAGTTGAACGACGCCCTGAACCAGAATCCCTCCGTGCAGAACCCTTACGTGCCGCGCCAGGGGGTCGTGATTGACTACGTCGTGGCCCTGGTCCCGACGCCGGTGGTGCCCCTCCGAGAACTGCGGTTCCAGAAACCCCCGCAGCAGGAATTCCAGGGCACCAACCTCCAGCCGTCGTCTTTGCTCGTGGTGCTGACAGAGAGCCTCAGCACCGTTCCCGCCTACTTCCCGTTTGCCTCCGTGCTGCCGCGCGGGGCGGTCGTGAACCAGAGGGACCTGCTGGAGACCATCCTGGCGACCCCGAGCGTGCTGCCCCCTGCCACGCTGGGACGGCGGGTCGGCGTGGCCGAGCGCCGCCCGGAATACGCCGTCTTCACCAAGGCCGCGCAGAACCTGCCCCAATCCCTGGTCATGACGCCGCAACTCTCCATCGGCTCGGGGGCCGTCAGCCTAGGGACCCTCGGCGCGGTCGGCGCCGCAAACCCAAACCCCTTCCGGCAGCCCTTCAGGCGGGCCGCGCTCGAGGCGCCCCCGAACTCCTTCTCCACCCTGGTGCCTCGCTACTTCACCGTATTCGAGGTCGCCGCCCGGCTGGTCCAGGTCCTGGTCGTGCGGGGCCTCCTGCACGAGGAGGTTGGCCACCAGGAGTTGTATTCCACGAGGTGGACCAACCTCCGCACCCCGAACTTTGGTATTTATTACGTCACCATGATCCCCATCTGGGCCGCCCTGCGACATGTGTCCATTGACTTCATGCCGGAGCCACAGCGCACCCCGGCGGACTACCTCAAGCCCCTGCGACTCATAGAGGAGCAGTTCCCGGACGAGTGGCGCAAACTGCAGGCGGCAGCGGACGCCAACCTGCCGCCCCTCTCGGCGCAGGAGGCCGCCTTCGAGCCGGTGATCGTCAACTACTACTACCGCAACCTCACCGCCGACACCGAACTCCCCAACCTGCTCTTTGAGTTGTTCCTCAGGGAGACCTCATTTCCCCTGAGAACCACGCTGGGCGGGCCCTTGGCCGTCGGCGGCGACGCCTTCTACATGCGCGCGCCACCCCTCATCGCCGTGCAGGTCGGCGCCCTGCGCTTTCCGCCACTCCAGGCCCACTACCGCCTGCCCCAGAACGCCAGCAGGAACAGGCCCACCCTTCCGGCACCGCAGACCGCAACGCAAACCGCACTGCAACCCTTCCAGCAACCCGCACCGCAGTTACGACAGCAACCAGTGCAGCAACCCACACCGCAGCAAACTACCCCGCAAACTGGACAGCAACCCGCAGGGCAGTCTGGAGTTCAGGAGGTCGCGCTAACGCGGCCAAGACCTGTTTTCCCTGGTATCGTCCCCCGTCTGCCCCAGCAGGCTGCCGAGAGCCAAAGCATCCAGCGGGCCATTCTTGCCATCCCCACTGTCCCCGCTATCCCCGCCGCGGTCCCCCTCTCGTCAGCGGCTGTGGTGCCTGCCGGCTTCGCATTTGCATTTGGGGGTAATACAGCCTTTGCCCCTGCTCCG
>Ga0302310_10004835_pt1 | contig 10102 bp, 9 predicted proteins | sample III_Palsa_N1_2_FD_200451 | JGI IMG/M metagenome (GOLD analysis project Ga0302310, IMG submission 200451) | Peat permafrost microbial communities from Stordalen Mire near Abisko, Sweden - III_Palsa_N1_2 | ecosystem: Environmental > Terrestrial > Soil > Palsa > Peat permafrost | place: Sweden... | reverse complement strand
TCCCCAAACCCCACCTCACCCGGTAAGATCAACCCAAAGCAGAATGTCTTCCCCGATCAAACCGAGCGCGACTCCAACCACCGGCCCCGAAGCGCCCAAGCCCGAGCACCATTACGAGGGAGATTACCGCCCTCCAACCCCGCAACTCTTCCACCCCCACGCCGCCGACCCAAACATTCGCGTTGAACCCCTCCAGGTTGCGTTCCTCCACAAACTCGCCGACGCCCTCAACAGCACCCTCGACCTCAACACCCTTATGCACCGGGTCGCCGACCTGGTCCGCGCCGTCATCGACTACAAAATCTTCGCGATCCTGCTCATCAATGAGCGCTCACAGGATCTCCGCATGCGCTTCCAAATCGGCCATTCCAGCGAGATCGAGCGCATGCGCATCAAGCTCGGCCGCGGAGTCTCCGGTCAAGCCGCTCTCCATCGCAAATCTCTCCTCGTCGAAGACGTCACCACGCAGGAGAACTACATCGATGCGAATCCCGCAGTCCGATCCGAACTCGCCGTCCCGCTCGTAGTCAAGAACAAGGTCATCGGCGTCCTCGATCTGCAGTCTGAAACCATCGGCTACTTCACGATGGAGCATCAGCGCCTCCTCGAGCTGGTCGCCTCGCGCATGGCCATCGCCATCGAGAACGCTCGCCTCTACACCCGCGTCTCGCGCCAGGCGCAAACCCTCGCCGTCCTCAACGACATCTCCCGAGAGATCACCAGCATCCTCGATCCCGACGACCTCCTCGAGCGCATCGGCCAGCTCCTCAAGCGTGTCATCGACTTCCACATGTTCACCATCCTCCTGTGGAACGATCGCACCCAGCTCTTCGAGCACCGCTTCTCCTCCCGCTTCGGCGAGCGCGTCACCCGCGAACGCACCGTCGCTCTCGGCGAAGGCCTCATCGGCACCGCGGCCCAACTCCGCGAACCCGTCCTCGCATCCGACGTCCGCAAGGATCCACGTTACGTGGAGGCAAACCCAGAGGTACGCTCCGAACTCGCCATCCCCCTCGTCTACAAGGGCGAAGTTATCGGCGTCCTCGACCTCGAGCACACCCGCGTCAACTACTACAACGAAGACCATCAGCGCACTCTCTCCACCCTCGCCTCGCAGGTCGCCATCAGCATCGCCAACGCCCGCCTCTACCAGCGCATCCACGAAGAGGAGCAGCGCATGGAGCGCGACCTCGACATGGCTCGCCAGGTTCAGCTCCGCCTCATGCCCTCTCGTCCACCCAAGCTCGAACACGCCGAGATTGCCTCCGAGTTCGTGGCCGCCCGCTCCATCGGAGGAGATGTCTTCGACTACCTCGACTACGGCGCTGGACGCATCGCCATCGCCGTAGGAGACGTCAGCGGCAAGGCCGCTCCTGCTGCGCTTTACGCCGCGCTTGTCAGCGGCATCCTGCGTTCCCTCGCTCCCCAACACCTTTCCCCCGCGGCGATGCTTACCGCGCTCAACGACCAACTCCAGGAGCGTAAGCTCGACTCCCAGTACGTCACTATGCTCATCGCAGTCTGGGACGACAGCAACCAAACCCTTCAGATCGCCAACGCCGGCTCCGTCCAGCCTCTCTTCGTGGCGGCCAATTCAGACATCACAAAACCCCCAAGCGTCCGCACCATTCAGGTTGAAGGCTTCCCCCTGGGCCTCTTCCCCAACGCCCAGTATGAGGAGTTCACCCTCTCCACCCGCCCCGGCGACCTCATCGTCTTCTTCTCCGACGGCATCGTTGACGCCGTCAACGCCACCAATGACATGTTCGGCGATGAACGTCTCACACAACTCCTCGAGTCGCAGCATCACCCCACTGCGCAGTTCACAGTGAACGCCATACTCCAGGCCGTCAACGATTTTCAGTCCGGAACGGCCCACTTCGACGACGAGACCATTGTGGTCCTGCGCGCCACCGAGTAAACGACTAACGGATCATCAGAAGATCTACATGCCAATAGCAACATTCGGACGTATGGTGCGTCCATCAGGTCGATGGTCAAGTGTTGGTGTCCTAATTTGTGCGACCCTGTAAACAGCTGCGCAAGATAACGGAAAGGATTAAAGATGACTCCTCAGGAACAGGACATGATCAGCGGTCTGATCGACCGAGTTGAGAAGACACAACTTGCTGAGAAAGATATCGATGCGGAACAGATGCTGCAGCAGGGTCTAGGACGAAACCCGGACGCTCTCTACATTCTGGCGCAGACGGTGCTGGTGCAGAAGTACGCGCTGGAACAGGCGCAGGCACAACTAACTCAGGCAAAGGCGCAGATTGAGCAGCTGCAGCAGCACCCTGAGCCGAAACACTCGACGAGCTTCTTGGGGAATCTGCTCGGACGACATGATGACCAACCGCAGGCCCCACCTCCGCCACAGAGCTATCCTCAACAGCCGGCGCCTGCGTATCCTCAGTATGCACCGGTCGGTGGGTACGGTGCTCCTCCGTCACAGTATGGAGCGCCTCCTCAATACGGAGTTCCACAAGGAACTGGGGGGGGTGGATTTCTGAGGGGTGCTCTCCAAACCGCGACTGGGGTGGCTGCGGGAGCGCTAGCCTTTGAAGGCGTCGAATCACTGATGCATGGATTCGGGCATGAAGCTGGATATGGTGGTGGCCAAGGATTTGGAGGCTTCGACGGGAGTCAGCGTCCTACCGAAGAGATCGTCAACAACTACTATGACGATGATCGTGGCGGACGCGATGTCTCTGCCGATGAGAGATCGCTTGGTCAGCAAGAGGATCGGGACTTTGGATCGCGTGGCTCCTCGGACGCTTCTTCGAACGATCGAGACTCACTCTATGGTTCGGATAGCTCTAACTCTGTCGATGACGCGAGCTTCGATTCGGATACGTCTGATGATGCTTCGTTCGATGAGGGGAGCGATTTTGGCGACGACGGGTCGGGTGGAGGAGACGACAGCAATTTCGCTTAGCTTTGAACGGCGCTGATTCCCACGCGAATCCACTCCGATCACCTGAACATGGAGATCCCGTCCTGCCTGAACGGACGAGGAATCGCATTGGTTCGAGAGATGGCGACCAAATGGTGAACAATCCACCTACCTCATAAGCTGAAATAGATCTTCTTGGTTCCCCAAGTTGCTAATGACACTCAACAAGGCCTGGTGTTGGGTTTCCGCAGACGACAGTTGAGTCGCCACGATCTCAGGATTTGCAGAGACTAGGCCACCTTGTGCCACCTCAAGTTGGCTTTCGGTAGTTTGCGCGAACGTAGTGGCGGAGTTGAGTCGACTCAAAGAGCTGTCGAGAGTGCTCCGCTGATCGGACAATTGGCCAAGAGCTGTGTTCAAAGCAGCAGTATCGGTCGTGATGGTCGCAGTCGAGGCACCACCCGAAATATCGCCGATCAATTGACTCAATGCGCCAACAATCCCGGTAGCTCCCGAACCGAAAACTGAGGAGCCGGGTAGATTGATCTGAAGCTTCTGTCCTCCTGGCACCTCAATGAATTGCACATTAGTGTCGCCCGAGTAGGTGGCTGTTGGAGGAGTAGCTGTCGTGTTCAGCGTAAAAGGTTGAACTGATCCCTGACTGCCGCTAAACAAGTATTGCCCCTGATAGCTGGTGTTGGCCAGCGATACCACTTCACTGAGGATTCCGCTAAGAGACTGAGCGACGCTCGCATTGTCTGCCGCATTCTGTGTACCGTTACTGCCTTCAACGGCGAGCGAGAGCGCCTGCGTCACCTGAGCCACCACGTCACCCAAAGTAGAGTCGGCAACCTGCATCATCGAAGCTTCTCCAGAAGCTGATTGAACGAATGTGTCCGTCTGATCAATCTGACTGGCCAGAAGGGTACTTTGAGCAACCGCGACCGGATTGTCCTGAAGCGACTGGACACTCAACCCACTCGATAGTTCAGACGTTAGGTTGTTGATCATGGAACTGGACTGATTGAGTGCTCCAGTCAGAGTGCTAAGGTAATTCGGATCTACTCGCAAGTGTGCGCTCCTGATTCTTAGTTGGTTAGGCAAGCTGAAGAGTACAGCGCCTTCCTAGGTCACTGTAGTTTCTTCACCAAGATTGATTGCGCTCGCCATCAGAGTATCAACGATCGAGAACACCTGAGACGCCGCTTGATAGGAGCGTTGATATTGCGTCAGGTTCGACGCCTCCTGATCGGAAGACACGCTCGAGAGCGAATCACGCTGCGTAGTGAGCTGAGTGAGCGCAGCCTGTTGTGTTGCATTATCCGTTGTTACACCAGAAGCGTCTCCGCCGACCTGATCGAGCAATGATGCGAGGAAGCCTGTGGCAGTTTGGCTCCCGACCACATTCGTTGTGGAAAGATCGGCAAGCGCCGTAGCATTATTGTTGCCCGAAGATCCCTCGCCAGCAGTGGCCGCGGCTACGGCTCCAGGGGAAGTTGCGGATACGGAGATCGCTGCTGCTGCACCAGTCGCGCTACCTGGAAGACTAAAGATTGCTAGACCTGGGTTTCCGCTACTGTCAACGCCCAATTCATTCTGCTGGTTCACTGCAGTTCCGAGTGAAAAGGCTAGATTATCTAGTGCAGATGAATAAGCCGGTAAGTACTGATCCCTTGCCTGCAAAGCTCCACCCAAGTCTCCACCGTTGAGATTTGAGGTCACGTCCTGAGGGGGATCACCTGCCAGAACGTCAGTGTTTCCGCCCACCTGTGTCGTGCTCACTTGGAATGATTGATCACCGCTGACCAAAACCGCGCCACCGCTGGTTGTCAAAGATATGCCATTCTGTGAAGTTGAAATCTGATCCAGCCCCACGAGTTGAGAGAGTTGGTCGATATCCTCCTGACGCTGGTCTTCGAGAGTTCCAGCATCCGCGTCAGGGCTGAGGCTAGCAATCTTAGAGTTTAGAGACGCTATCGATGACGTGAGGGTATTTATCTGACCGACATCACCGCTGACTTGCTGATTGAGACTAGTTGATATCTGCGAAAGCTGACTCGATGCGGAATTGAAGGCGCCAGCTAACGTGCTCGCAGCAGTTAGCACTTTCTGCCGCGTTGCTGTATCAGACGGGTTAGCTTCTAAGGAAGAGAGAGAGCTGAAGAATCCATTGATCGCAGTACCAAGCTGCGACGAAGCTACCGCCCCTGAACCCGTTGAAGCCGAGGTCAGTCCGAATATGTTTTCGACCTGCTGCAGAGCAGTTTGAAGTGCGGCACTCTGCGCCGTCGTCTGCGTTTGCTGTTGCACGCGCTGTTCAAGAACTCTATCCCTCAGAGACGAAACAGTGGCGGTTACGCCCGAGCTCGGAGACTCCCCGCTTAGAGAAACTGAATCCCCCGACTGAAAACTCACAACCTCGCGTGTATAGCCAGGTGTATTCTGATTTGCGACGTTGTTGGCGGTCGCGTTCAGTGCGGCCTGATCTGCCAGCAGCGCTTCGCTGGCTATATTCAATAATGATGTAAGTGTACCCATTGGTATCCCGTGTTTTCTCCGTGTAGGCGGTAAAATTGAAGCCAGATTCTGCCCAAATTTCGAGGATGAGTTCAAGCAACTGGCTCTCTACCCAAAATCGAGATGACTATAGGTTAGCCACTACGATGCTGCATTTCGCAAGGACTGTTTGATCGATTGCCATCGCTATTTCAGTAAGGATTGAACGATTTTATCTGCCACGTCTGACGACGAAACTGTATAGCTCCCAACGGCGATCGCCTCCTGCAAGGATAAAACCTTCGCAGTTCGTGTGTCCGACGCTTCCAAAGCCTGTAATACGAGCCCTCCCGTCGAACTCACAGCCGTCTCATCGTCGTGTATCGCAGTCGCGCTGAGTACTTGATGCTTATTGGCGGCGATTCCGGACGTATCCACCGAGACAACTGGCTGCGCCCCAGATGGAGTGATCGCGTTGTCTGTCTGTTGACCGCCGATTCCACTTGTATAGCTCATGATCAGCCTCCGTCTACTTGACTGTATCGGCATCCAACACGCAAACTTTAGTACTCGACGATTTTCTTTTTAGCGTCGTTGATGTTCTTGGGTGACTTGCTCAACCACCCGTCGAGCGATCCCAAAGCCACCGCTCTTCGATATGGCTTTGGCAATTGCTTCGGTGCCAAAGCCGCTGATGGTGTCCGAGGCCGATTCTTCGCTCTTCTCTTCGTCTCCCCAACTACTTTGGCCGTGTTGCATTGGCTTCAGCAGTTCCTGCAACATCGTCGCCTCGAATTGTTGTGCGGCATCCACTAACTTGGCTTGTCTTTGGGCCTCCGCGGTAGGAAGGCGTGAGATATCCGGATCTATCATCATAGGACTTCAATCTCCGCTTCAAGTGCGCCTGCTGACTTCATCGCCTGGAGGATCGAGATGACATCGCGCGCTGAGGCTCCAATCATCTGGAGGCTTCGGACTAAGTCATCTACCGTAGCTCCTTGCTTGAGCTCGATTCGGTTGACCGGTTTATCCTGGGCATCAACTCGCGTCTGCTGCACGACCTGGGTTGTGCCACCTGAGGAAAATGCATTTGGCTGCGACACCTGAAACTCGCTCACCACATTGACTGCTAGTCCCCCGTGAAGAATAGACACCGGCTGCAACACCACCGTTCCGCCAATAACTACTGTTCCTGTACGCTCATTGACAACCACCTTCGCTCGAGGAAAGACAGGTACCTCTATTGATTCGACCTGAGCCAGTAGAGCCGGAACCTCTTCATCCACTCCGACCAGCAGATCGATTCTCCGACTATCGAGAACGTGTGCTGCAGATCTTCCCAACGAACGATTGATCGCAAGGGCCATGGCCTCTGCGCCACGAAAGTCAGCATCATTCAGTAAGAGTGAAAACTGTTTTTTTCCATCCAAATCCAGAGGAACACCGCGTTCTACCATCGCACCGAAAGGAACTCGAGCAGTATTGGGGTGATTGTATTGTTTTACATTTCCATTCACGTTGATCGAATAGCCACCAACAACCAACGGCCCCTGCGCCTGCGCATATATTTTGCCGTCTGATCCATAAAGAGGAGTCATCAGAAGCAACCCACCCTCGAGGCTCCTCGCATCACCTGCGGATGAGACAGTAATATCGAGTTTGGTACCTGGACGAGCAAAGGGTGGCAACGTCGCAGAAACAAAGACTGCCGCGAGGTTCTGGACTCGGATTGCAGCTGCTGGAACGCTGACGCCCATGCGGAGCAACGTTGACGCCAATGTTTGTGCAGGAAAGGTTGTTTGTTGACTGTCGCCGGTGCCCTGCAGACCAACAACTATCCCGTATCCAACTAATTGATTGTCGCGAATACCCTCGATCGAAGCGATATCCTTGACGCGAGCTAGCCTTGGTCCAGGTATCGTCTGGTCTGAATAGAGTGCGCGCGCAACCACGGTAGAAAAAAGAATCAAAAAGCACAAAAAGGAGATCGCGAGTCTTGTGAGTGATTTCTGGACCTGTGATTTTTTTGGATCGCTAGCAACATACATAGAATTCCTCATTAGAAAATCAACACTTTTTGTAGGAGACGGACAAGGGCGTTCTGGCGATGCGTGTAGTCGTTGATAATTCCCTTGCCACGCACCTCAAGCTCAAGGCTAGAAATGGCCGTCGATAGAACCTGATTTTGTTGAGAGATATCTTCAGGACGGACGAGCCCCCTCAAAATAATCGTCTGCGTCTGCTGGCTAAACTCAACCTGCCGAGCCGCCTCGATCACAAGCATCCCATTTGAGAGGACCTCTATCACTTGGCCTCCAAATGTAGTGCTCAGGCTTGAATTAGTTGCACTTGTTCCCTGCGCGTTGAGTCCCGACGATGACGTTTGGTTGATTAAATTCTGAAGTGCGTTCCCGGCACGCAATGTGCCGATAAGGCCTGAAATGGAAGAACTCGCGTTGGACGCTCGCGAGTTCTTCACAGTACCGTCCGTCGACGCTGCCAGGCTCTCGGAGACCACAACCGAGATCAGATCATGTGGTCGCATGGCCCGCACGTCCGTATTGATGCGGGTGAGCCTTCCATTGTCAGTCCAGATTGATCCCGGTGCAGGCTGAACGTTGGAGTTTTCCGCGCGTACCCTTTCCAGATAAGAGGATAAGGACGCGGCCGCCACATTAGGTTTTGGCTCAATCAATTTATGGATCGCCTCGGTTTGTGCCTGCGACGGTAATGTCGAAAACATAAGCAAAGCGGCAACCATTATCGGCGCAAAACAACCTAACTCACTGTTGTCGAGTAACACCCATAAAGGTCGATTCGTAAGATTCCTGATCTTGTTAGGTGGTGGCAGTTGAATCGAACTGTGAGCTAACGTTGTCCGTCGAATTTCTCTCATGGCTTCATCTCCACATCAGACGGCCCTCGAACAATACCGGAGAATTGTTCATCTATAGACTGGTCATCGGTATTTCTACGCATTAGTCGGACTTTTATAAGGTCGCCCAATCCACCATTCCCTTCTGAGATTCCGGCGACTTCAATCCGCAAAGAGGTCTCTTGCCTCCACACCCTCACAATCTCGCCGGCGCGAATTACAACAGATTGCGGAATGTTCTTTGCACTTTCCTGCACTCTGACTCGTAGCGGCAAGCTTGAATCACGCAGTGGGACGGCAACCGCTGGCCATTCTGGGTGATCGCAACGAAGTACCATTGCCCAGGTCTGCCTTAGCACAGGGTCCGACTGGATCCTCTCCACTCGATAACCACGTTTCTCCGATATCGAAGACGACGAAGTAACGGACGCTGCGGCAATCGCCATAAGTGGTGTTGTGTAGCAAGCTGCGAGAGCGGTATGGGCGAGACATATTCCGGAAAGGATAAAGAAGGATCTTCCGCTAGTCTTTTTGAACTTTGAAAAGACATTCAACATAGTCACCTTACCTAACAAGGCCGTTAATCTGCGAGTACATGTCATCGGCGACATGTATGACTTTGGAGTTGCTCTCGTAGGCACGTTGCGCCAGAATCATTTGTACAAACTCTGCTACGACATCAACATTTGAGTTTTCTAGATACCCTTGCTGCAACGTTCCTATCCCGCTCGTCCCTCCGGGAGTATCGGTAATGGGGTTGCCCGAGGATGCTGTCTGTTGCAACAAATTACTGCCGATTGAGCTTAGCCCTCCTGTATTAGGAAAAGTTGCAAGCTGAATCGTGCCAAGCTGAGCAGCGTTTGTCTGTCCGGGAAGAGTTGCCGTCACAACGCCATATTGAGAGATCACAACATTGGTCGCGTTAGACGGAATTGTGATTGCGGGCAAGATTGTGTCCCCAGCTGAGGTCACAATCGTACCTTGGCTATTCAAATGAAAGTTCCCAGCTCGCGTGTAGGCGATGGTTCCATCGGGGAGAGAAACCTGGAAAAACCCAGCGCCTTGAATCTCAAGGTCATATGGATTCCCCGTATTGTTGGGGTCACCCTGCGTCATAATTACTTCGCTCGCGGCTGTCTTTGTGCCCAGACCCACTTGCAAGCCGGCTGAAAGAGTCTGTTGGGTTTCGGCGGAGCCAGGAGTGACCAAGTTTTGATAAATCATGTCCTCGAATTGCACCTGACGCTGTCTGAAACCCGCGGTCCCTGAGTTGGCCAGGTTGTTTGCGATGGTGTCCAGATTTGTCTGCTGGGCACTCATTCCACTTGCGGCTGTATACAACGCACGAATCATTTCAAGCTCCTTTTCCTGTAGAGAACTCTGAAAATATGGACCTTTCGTCAGACTCGAGGAAGATCCTCTGACGCCGTCTTATCAAAGTCGTTATTGAATACGCTCAATGCTTTTTGCATCATCTCTGCTTGTCGTTGCACCAGCACGAGCTGCATTGTGCCGTGAACGGCATCTTCGTTGGCTCCTTCTACCGAACCTTGTTCTACCGAGACGTTCGCGGCAATAGGCTTTGCCCCATTCGCGGAAAATCGGTTAGAGCCCTCAGCGGTGAGAACTGATCGATCCGAAAAATCGAAGGCTCCGACCTTACCTACGATCACACTGCCGTCCGCTGTAGAGGCCGAGATGCTCCCATCGGGCGAGACGTAGATGTTCCCGGTGGGAATAGTGATGGGCTTGAGATTGGCATCGAGCACCGGCTCTCCCTGACTTGTCTGAAGGATCCCTTTTGCGGAGCGGGAGAAAGCTCCATCTCTCGTGTA
>Ga0302310_10004833_pt1 | contig 10106 bp, 9 predicted proteins | sample III_Palsa_N1_2_FD_200451 | JGI IMG/M metagenome (GOLD analysis project Ga0302310, IMG submission 200451) | Peat permafrost microbial communities from Stordalen Mire near Abisko, Sweden - III_Palsa_N1_2 | ecosystem: Environmental > Terrestrial > Soil > Palsa > Peat permafrost | place: Sweden... | reverse complement strand
GTCGGTTGGAATGTGTCAGTTAGTGGATGAAAGCTGCTTTCAAACGGATGATTCTAAATGCGTTACGCGTATCTATTTGCTTCTATTGGAGTTAGGGGCTTAAATGTGAAAGCTGCAGCCGGTTATCGCCGGTGCAGCTTTTGAATTTGGACTCTACTTCAAGTGTATCAAGTTGGGTGGGGTAACTATGCCAGGTTTTGGGATTTCTTATTTGGTTTGGTTTGTGTGGGTTGCGGGGATTTTGGTAGGTTTGGGGGGTTGACACGGGTCCTGCGCGGACGGCGAGGGGCTTCGCGTGGCTGGGGTGTGGGCTTGGCACGGATGTTTCCAAGGCGGCACTGGAGAAAGGCGATTCAGTCGTTTCGGCTGCGCCTGCATTCCGGCCTTCGGCAGAGCGGAGCCCACTCGTCGCGCAAGGTGCCGCGCGATGAATGGGGCACCCGGCACAGTAGGCTGTCCCGTATAGGGAATCGGCGTATACTCGCCGCACAAGAATCGCGGTGCAACCATTGATTGATCCGGAAAGGTACTTTATTCATCGGTGGAACTCGAACAACACTATCGATTCGATATGCACTGCCTGTTGCTTGACGGCTTGCAATGAGCCGTCTTTAGTGCGCGCGCAGGAGAGCGAAGAAAAACACGTTTGCCCTGATTGGGCTCTCGAACAATTCAGGGGTGGTTTGGGGCAGCCCGTTGCCGGACGGGAGAGTTAAGTTCTGCGCGGACGGCGAAGGGCTTGCGTGTTGGGGTGGGGTAGGGGTGGTGTGGAAGAGGGCGATCCAGGCCTTCGGCAGAGTGGAAACCACCCGTCCGCAAGTGCGTACGGATGGGGCACCCGGCGAAGGGCTTGAGTAAGGGTCGTAGGTAATTCCGTCTGCTTCATAATGAGTTCTTACTATGCTTGAGCGGTCACGCATTCAACTAAATAATGCATATTGCCTAAAATAGTCCTTGCAAGTTTTAGGCAATCTGCATTATGTTCAGAAGGTAAGGAGTGAGCCATGAGCCAAGCTGCACGAGACGAGCAGGTTGTAACGAAGGGGATAAAGCAAGAGCGTGAGCGCTCCAGCATTGAATTTCCTTACACTAGCCTCGACGACGCTGTCGAGGTCGCGAAGGCCATCCACAAGGCTGGGGGCAACGAGGCGCGACTTGAACTGCTTGCTGCGGAGCTGGGTCATTCGACTACGGAGAGCGGCGGTTTTAGGCAGCGTATAGCAGGAGCCCGCATGTTTGGACTGGCGTCCTCGACGCAGGGAATGGTAACTCTCACCGCACTGGGAGCGCGGATTGTTGATTCAAATGCAGAGCAGGCCGCACGCGTCGAAGCGTTTCTCACCGTTCCCCTCTATAAGTCCATCTACGAAGAATTCAAGGCTGGGGTATTGCCTCCAAATGAAGGGCTCGAAAACAAGATGGCCGCATTGGGTGTGGCTCAAAAGCAAAAGGACAGAGCGCGTCAAGCGTTTCAACGGTCAGCAAAGGAAGCTGGGTTCTTCGCTTATGGGACCAACCGGCTTGTCTATCCCGCAGCGGGCAAGCCAGGCGGAGCTGTCGTAACCACAGACGTAAAGCCGATTGAGCCCACTAAGGGAAGCGGTGGATCATCTGGTAATGGCGGCGGCGGCGAGACGCCCAAGTACCACCCGTTTATCGCGGGTCTATTAGAGACCCTTCCTGCGGCTGGAACCGACTGGAGCCTTGAAGGTCGAAAGGATTGGCTACAAACAGCCTCGGGAATCTTCCGTTTGATTTACAAGACAGACGCAGCGGACAAGGGTGAAATCAATGTAACTCTCGCCAGTCCGGCTATGAGTTTGTTTAATAAGGATTCTGCTATATAAAGAACCGCCCGGCAGCAGACCGGGCGGTTCGGAAGGGAGTAAATATGTGCGGACCCTAACAATTCGAGTCCAGACCCGCAGGGTTGTGATCACTTACCAGAGTGGAGAAACAACCATAACGGTCATCATTCCCAAACTAGGCTAGCTTATCAGCCTTCCTAGAGTCCATGGCCGGTACAGCCGAAGATTCTACGTCCTTGCTCTTACTATTCGCCCAGCGCTGCTTAGCGGCTCGCTGGGCGATTTCTCTGCGCTGTTCTGAAGTCATGCTCGCGGCGCGAGCGTTTCCGCCCTTCAACCCACCGAGACGCCCGAGAGCGACAGCAGCGGGGTTCTTCGCTGGCTTTGGCTGTCCTGTACCGATTTCTACAACCCTAACCATGCCTCTATTATGCTTGAGCGGTGAAGCAAATGCAATATGTAATTAATCGTCAGTCTTTTCGATTGTTTCTTCTTCACCTGGGCAAAAGCCAAATGACCAAGTACCCCCGATAGCATGGCATTCATCGATGGTATTTCTTTTGCACACTGGGGTTCCGTCGTCGGCTATCCAGTTACATTGCCCCAATGGCTCACGTGGTTTGACTACCGGCGGATCAAACTTTTTCTCCATGTCACACTCCTAAAAATTGCCTCCATCGTCTCAGGGGGATATATCTCTAAGCAAGTGAAATTTGATGCGCCAGTCCTTTGGGTTAGTCAGCGTATTTATTGCCATTTTATTTGGTTTGATTTCATCGGGTTACGGGATTTTGGCAAGCTCGAAGGGTGGTGGATTCCGATGGGCAGCGGGAGTGGGGCTCAGAGCTAAAGCCGTTGTTGGGGTGGGACTTTTCTGCGGGCTGAAGCCCGCTGCTAATACGGACGGGCAACAGCAACGACATGACCAACACAGGGATCCTTCGCTTCGCTCGAGGATGACGGGATTTTGGGTGGGTAGAAGCGAGCCGTCAGGAGCAGGCGGGGTAGTGGGTGGTGAAGGTGGGGGCTCCGCAGGTTAGGTACCAGGAGGCGAGGAAGAGGAGGGTCAGGATGGGGGCGGCCCAGAAGAAGAGTTGCATGGGGAGGGTGGCGGTGAGGGGCAGGTGGGCGTCGGGATTGGTGCGGACGGGGAGGCGGAAGAGCAGGCCGCTGAGCAGGCAGACGGCGGCGGCGAGGCAGAGGCGGGCGAGAGCGAGGAAGAGGCGCTCCTGCCAGTGGAGGCCGGGGATGAAGAAGGCACCGAGGGCGGCCCAGTAGAGGGAGAGGATGCTGGCGAAGAAGGTGGCGGCTTTGGTGAGCTCGAGCATGGGGGCTCCGTGGGGCTCGGTTGGGATTTATTTTAATGTGCCCGGAAAGGAACGGTTGGATGGTTTGGGCTTTTCTGTCCTCAGGGCTGGCTGCTAGGTTCTAGCAAAGAGCACGGTAAAGGCGGAGGAAAACGGCGGAGATAAGGGCAAGGGAAAGGAAAAAGCAAGGACAAAGGCCGGCACGTATATGGGGAGGTTCCTGATCCCGATTTGGCACTAGCGACTTTGGTGACTATAGGCTATAGAACCTTTGGTCTGGGGTAGTACGCCTTTCGGGCTCTTGCGGCAGCACCATAGGTGGATAAGAATCATGCGCATGGTGACCAACTATGAAGAGCGAAATCGTTGGATCTAAGTTGATGATGGGCGTGGCGGTTCTTGGACTGGTTGGAATGGTCGGGTGCCGGCATACGGGAGTTCGGGAAAACATGGCCATGGCGATGGCGCCGGATTTTCAGGAAATTCATGTAAATAAGGACTGCCTGATCCTGCAGGACCAGGTGGATGGCGTGACGGGACTGAGTGTTACCGGGGCCAAGCCTGTGGGCGGCGGTGCGCCGGGTGCTAGTGGTGAGCGGTCGGTCGCGCAGCTCGATCTGGGAGTGTGCCACCTGGAGAGCCAGTTTACGGCGAACCGCGTGAAGGGCGAGGTGGTGAACGGCGCGGTGCAGCGGAGCGTCGTTGTGGTGAAGGAACAGGAGTATCTGCTGCAGAATCAGTTTGAGCGACCGGTGGTATTTGTTGTGGAGGAGCCGGTGCCTGAGGGATGGGCGATTGCGTCGATCCCTGGGCCGGACAAGATGATGGGAAACGTGGCGTTGTTCAAGGCGGTAGCGCTGCCGGGGCAGATGGTGCGGCTGCATGCGGGAGAACAACATACGATTGCGTTGGCTGAGTAGTCGACGGTAAGGGTTGCAGCGAAAGGACGCCATGGCGGCGTCCTTTCACTGCTTAAGGCGGCAAGGGAAGAAGCGAGGCTGCGGGTTGGGGTGCCGGGTGGGGTGGAGCGACGTCCAACAAGGTGAGGTGAATGGATGAGGGTGCCCCTGTATCGGCCTGCGCGGTTATTTGTATCGGCGAAGCAGAAGAGTTTTGAGCCTGTGATTTCTACGACGCCGGATTTGCCGGTGATTGACTGGGGTGGGGTGGGGCAGGTTGCTCCTGTGGTATTGAATGAAAGCGGAAGCGGGGCTGGAAACGCCAGTGGCGGTGGGTTGCCGGTCGCGGATGCGGTGGTGATTACGTGGGCGGAGGCGGAGTGGGCGGCGCTGCAGCATGTTTTCTGCGCTAGTGGAGTGGCGATGCCTTATTCGGATCGGAACAACGGGAGCTGGGGTGGGTGGACGAAGTATGCGGCGGGGATGCCATCTGCGAGCGTTAGTGGATGGAGCTATTGGGGGGAGTGGCGGCTGGTGGAGATTGGGGGGAAGCGGGTGCTGCTGTGGAAGTCGAATACACATCTGGATTTTCCTGGGCAGAGCCAGCTGACGGCCATGATGCAGATGCTGATCAAAGAGGTGAAGCCGGGGCTGGTGGTGTCGATTGGGACGGCGGGGGGTGCGATGGTGGGCGATCACGTGGGGACGGTGCGGGCGGTGAGCGCTGGGACGCTGTATGAGAAGGGGAAGGCGGCGGGGAGCTGGCCGGAGTATGCGAATGGGTGGTCGGCGGGGAAGACGGTGCTGCATAAGGCGGGGTTTGCCAGCTTGCTGTTTCCAGTTCCGACCACGGAGAGTGATTTGCAGGGATTGGTGACGCAGTTCAATTCCTATTATGGGTCGAAGTATTCGATTTTCGATTTGGATCCGGATGGGTTGAACACGGGGGATACGCAGCCGAAGGTGGTGGATGCGACGGGAGGTGCGGTGTCGTTGCTGACTACGCCTACGTTTGTGGTGGGGACTACGGCGGGGACTTACGGGACGTACGCTTGCATCGAGATGGATGATGCGGTGTTGGGAGATGTTTGTAAGGCGGCGGGGGTGGCGTTTGGGTTTGTGAGGAATGTGTCGGACCCGGTGCAGAGTGCGGCGCTGCCGGCGGAGGTGCAGGGGAGTTGGGGGAGCGCGGTGTATGACGCTTATGGGTTTTATACGAGTTTTAATGGGGCGGTTGCGGCTTGGGCGGTGCTGGTGGGGATTTAGGTGGGCGTAACAGGCTGCTTGCCGGTGGGCGGAAGAATGGCAACGGCAAAGGCTTTGACGCAAAGGGCGCTAAGGTAGCAAAGTTTCGCAACGTAAGACCAGAGACGATGGAGCAGGGGGAAGAAGATTGTGGGGGATGACAGAGCAAAGGCAAGAGCCCAGGGCTAAAGCCCATTTCATTCAGGTAGATGATTCAGGGGGCTGAAGCCCCCTGCTAATCCGGTAGTGCTGGGCTGCCGCGGGATGCCCACGTTCCACCTCAACAGACAGCGAGGGTCCGTCGGGGACCCCGGCTTAGCGACTATGAAGCTGTCGCGAAGATGGGGCACCCGGTTTGGTGGTGGGTTAGGGGGTGAGGGTGTGGAGGAATTGTTCGAGGAGGTTGGTGGCTACGGCGGAGCGGTAGCGGGCGGTGGAGCGGATGTCGTCGATGGGGTGGGATTCGGAGGCGAGGGCGGCGCGGGCTTGGCGGAGGGTGGTGGGGAAGTCGGCGGGAGCGAGGCTCGCGTTTTGTAGGGCGGCTTCGGTGGCGTAGAGGCGGAGGGGGCGGTCGGCCAGGCTCGCGGCGGCGAGGTGGATTTCTGCGATGGTTTGTTTATTGAGAAGGGCGACTGCGGCTAGCGCGGTTTTGGAGATGGCTTGCGCGTTGCGGGTGCCTACTTTGCGGATGAAGTGTTGGTGGGTGGAGTAGGTGCGGGGGATGTTTACGCTGTGGAGGAGTTCGTTGGGTTGGAGGGCGGTGCGTTTGTAGCCCAAGTGGAAGTCGGAGTAGGGGATGGTGCGGGTGGTGGTGGAGGAGATGAGGGTGACGGTGGCGTTGTAGACGAGTAGGGCGGGGGGCGTGTCGGCTGCCGGGGAGGCGTTGGCGATGTTGCCGCCGAGGGTGGCGCGGTTTTGGTTGGCGATGGAGCCGGTCCAGGAGGCGGATTGGATGAGGAGGGGTAGGTCGCGGGCAATGGTTAAGTTGCGGCGGATGTCGGTGAAGGTGGTGTTGGCGCCGATGGTGATGGAGGCGTCGGTTGCGTGGATGAAGCGGAGCTCGGTTAGGTGGTTGATGGAGAGGAGGGATTTTTGGTTGAGGCGGCCGGCGGCGAGGGCGACCATGAGCTCGGTGCCTCCGGCGATGGGGGTGTGGAGGCCGGGGTTGGCGGCGAGGAGGTGCAGGGCCTCGGCGAGGGTGGGTGGGGCGGTTAGGGCGAATTGGGTTGGGTCGGCGTGCATGGTTTTAGTTGTCAGTTCTTAGTTGTCAGTTCTCAGTTTGAGGCTGGGACTTGAGGGCGGCTTGCTTTACGGACTCGAAGATGCGCATGTAGCCGGTGCAGCGGCAGAGGTTGCCGGCGAGGCCTTCGTGGATTTCGGCGTCGGTGGGGTTGGGGTGTTGGGTTAAGAGATGGTGCGTTGCGAGGATCATCCCCGGGGTGCAGATGCCGCATTGGGCTCCGCCTTGCTCGAGGAAGCATTGCTGGATGGGGTGTAAAGCAGGGGATAGAGGATAGAGGGTAGAGGATAGAGGGGCCGTGGTGAAGGGTTCGGGCTTCGGGGCGAGGCCTTCGATGGTGGTTAGGGTTGCGTTGTTGGCCTGGAGGGCGGGGATTAGGCAGGAGTTGGCTAGCTCGCCGTTGAAGAGGATGGCGCAGGCTCCGCACTCGCCTTCGCCGCAGCCTTCTTTGGTGCCGGTTAGATGGAGGTCTTCGCGGAGGACGTCGAGGAGACGCTTCATGGGCGGGACGGTTAGGGTTGTTGGCGTGTCGTTGATGATGAATCTAATTTGGGTCATCTGGCACTACCTTTGAAGGACGATTACTTCTGCTATCAACAACGCAACGAAGAAGAACTTAAGTATTATGACCAATCTGTATTTGAAAAGCGTTTCGCGAGGTAGCTCTCTGAGAAAGCGTTCACGCTTCATCCGTAGGCGGAGATCGTTTATAACGCCATATTCGCTTACGAATTTGTCTTCTTCGGCGACCCCTGCCGTCAGTTGGCTTTTCAGTTTGAGCTCCCAAAATCCAAAGAAAAAGGAAGCTGCGGCGGTGAAGATATAGAGCGCAATCTTGAATGCCTCTTTCGGAGTTGAGAGATGGATTTGAGTCATGCAGTTATCGCCTCCGTTGGCGAAGGCGTACCCCAGGGGCTAAAGCCCATCTCCATTGGACCGGATATGAGACCCAAGGCTGAAGCCTTGGGGTGCCTAGAGGCAAGTGCAGAAGCAGATTCCCAGAAGGAATGACAGAAAGGAAAACGAAGACTGCTGGAGATGTGAGCGCAGAGGCTCATGCCGGCACCTCGGGGGACTCGGTGCGGGTGGCCTGGACTTCTTCTACGCGGGTATCTCTGTCTTTTGATGGGTCGAGGTCTTCGGTGCCGCCGTGGGGGTGGGTGGTGAACGCGGTTAGGCGTTCGAAGATGTCTTCGGGGAGGAGGGGGATGTTGTTGAAGGCGATGCCGGTGGCGTCTTCGATGGCGTTGAGGATGGCGGGGGCGGGGCCGTCCATGGGGAGCTCGCCGATGCCTTTGGCGCCGCCGGGGCCGTGGGGGCTGGGGACTTCTTCGAAGTGGACGTGGATGGTGGGGAGGTCCGCGCTGGTGGGCATGATGTAGTTGGTCATCTGATTGTTCATCAGGTGGCCGTCTTTGTAGACACACTTTTCGTAGAGGGCGTAGCCGATACCCTGGGCTACTCCACCTTCGATTTGGCCGCGGGCGAGGATGGGGTGGAGGACGCGGCCTACTTCCTGGAGGGCGTCGAAGCGGGTGACGGTGGGCTGGTAGGTGTCGTAGTCCACGGCAACTTCGGCTACGTAGACGGCCCAGGCGTAGCCCGGGTAGGCGTCGCCGCGATAGAGGTCGTCGTCCCAGTGGATCTTGGTGGCGGGCTCGTAGCGGACTGAGGCGCGGAGTCGGTTGTATTGCGCGAGGTAGGATTTCGCGGCCGTGATGAATTGCTCGCGGGTGTGGGGCGTGGGGAGTGAGGCTTGGTCGCGGAGGGTGGTGAGGATTTGTAGCGCGGCGCGCTCGATGAGTTTGCCGATGATCATCGCGGTGCGGCTGGCTACGGTGGGGCCGGAGTTGGGGACGACGGAGGTGTCTACTTCGTGGATGAGGATGTCGTCGTAGGGGAGGTGGAGGGTTTGGGCGGCGACCTGGCAGAGGATGGTGTTGGTGCCCTGGCCGAATTCGGTGGAGGAGACAAGGAGTTGGGGGCGGCCGTTGGGGAGGATGTCGAGGTGGACTAGTGAGTTGAGGCGGCGCTCGCCGGAGCCGGTGAAGCCGGTGCCGTGCATGAAGGTCGCGATGCCTATGCCGCGTTTGATTTGGGATGTGGGATTTGAGGCGGCGAAGGCGGCGCGCTTGTTGTGATAATCGGAGTCGGCCAGGGCGCGGGTTAGGAGGTGTTGCATGTCTACGGGTTCGAGGAGGGGTTGGCCGGTGGCGGTGTGATCGCCGGTGGAGAGGAAGTTGCGGCGGCGGATTTCTTCGGGGGAGAGGTTGAGGGTGTGAGCGATTTTGTCGATGTGGCGCTCGAGCGCGAAGAGGGATTGCGGGGCGCCGAAGCCTCGGAAGGCGCCGTGGGGTGGGATGTTGGTGGCCATTGCTTTCGAGCGGACTCGTAGGGCTGGCCACTTGTAGGGGCCGGGGGCGTGGATGGTTGCGCGCGAGAGGACGACGGGGGAGAGGGTGGCGTAGGCGCCGCCGTCGATGGCGATGTCTATAGTTCCCGCTAAGAGTTTTCCCTCTTTCGACACGGCGGTGCGGATGCGGGTGCGGGAGGGGTGGCGCTTGGTGGTGGCGGCCATGTCTTCGCCGCGGTCGTAGATGATTTTTACGGGGTGGCCGGACTTCATGGCGAGGAGGGCGGCGTGCGAGCCGATGACGGAGGGGAAATCTTCTTTGCCGCCGAAGGCTCCGCCGGTTTCTACCTGGATGACTCGACACTTTTCTTCGGGGAGATTGAAGGCGAGAGTTAGCGCGTGGACGAGGTAGTAGGGGCATTGCATGGAGCCGCGGACGGTGACTCCACGTACGTGACCTGTGGCTGGGTCTAAATCGCATTCGGCGATGACGCCGTTGGGTTCGATGTAGAGCTGCTCCTGGGCGCCGGTGGTGTACTCGCCTTCGATGATGTGAGTGGCGGATTCGAAGGCTGCGGCTATGGCGTCTTCGGTTGCGGCGGCTTCGCCTGAGTACATCTGATATTGCTTGAAGCAGTTGGCGGTGCCGCCTGCTTCGGAGCCGGGCCAGATGATGTTGGCGGTGTCGTTGGTGTCGGCTGCGGACTCGGAGGCTTCGATGGTGAAGATGCCGGGGAGCTCTTCGTAGTCGATGGTGATGGCGGCTTTGGCGGCGAGGAGGGCGGACTTGTCGGGGTGGGCGAGGAGGAGGATGGGCTCGGCTACGTGGTTTATTTCGTGCGCGGCCAGGCAGGGGTGGTCTTTTGTTAGGTGGACGATGGTGTTCTCACCGGGGATGTCGGCGGCGCGGACGATGGCGTATTCGGACCAGTTGATGTGGGGGGCGAAGGTGATGTTGCGGATGCGGCCGCGGGCGATGGTGGAACGGATGGTGCAGCCGTGCCACATGTTGGGGAGGGTGAGGTCGTCGATGTATTGGGCGGCGCCGAGGACTTTGGCGCGGCCCTCCTTGCGCGGCGGAGAGGTGCCGATGATGGGAGCGTCGACGATGGGAGTGCGGTGGGGCATAGACCTCGTGGATGCCGACTTTGGGGTATCCGATGAGGATAGTACGAGTGGGGGGTGCGGGGCTATGGGTGGGGATGAAGGTGTTCGATGTTTGCAGGCGGGGTGGTTTAGAACTTGAGGCCTAAT
>Ga0302310_10004831_pt1 | contig 10108 bp, 8 predicted proteins | sample III_Palsa_N1_2_FD_200451 | JGI IMG/M metagenome (GOLD analysis project Ga0302310, IMG submission 200451) | Peat permafrost microbial communities from Stordalen Mire near Abisko, Sweden - III_Palsa_N1_2 | ecosystem: Environmental > Terrestrial > Soil > Palsa > Peat permafrost | place: Sweden... | reverse complement strand
GGCGCCGCGAGGCGTTTCCGGAGCCTGTCCACTGCGACACAGAAAAGGGACTGCCTCGGCAGTCCCTTTTTTCTTGTCCGTGCGATACGCGCGCGGGTATGCGCCCGCATGCATCGCGCCCAGGTTCCGTTCTCCCCCAGAATGCGGGCCATGACATCCCGCCTCGCCGTCCTCGCCGCTCTGATGGCCTCCCTGCTGTCGATGCCCGCGTTCGGCCAGGCGGACGACGCCGCCAGCGCGGTTGCCCACTTGCCACTGCGGGCCGACGGCAGCCGCCCGCGCATCGGCCTCGTGCTCTCGGGTGGCGGCGCACGCGGACTCGCGCACGTGGGCGTGTTGAAGGTGCTGGAGCGCGAACACATCCGCATCGACGCGATTGCCGGCACCTCGATGGGCGCGATCGTCGGGGGGCTCTATGCGAGCGGCATGAGCGCCGACCAACTGGAGCGCGAGCTGCGCCACATCGACTGGGACGCGCTGTTCGCCACCCGGGTGGCGCGCCCGTTCCTGTCGCAGCGTCGCAAGGAGGAGGATTTCGAGATCTCCACCGGCCTCGAGTTCGGCGTGCACGACGGCCAGCTGAGCGCGCCGCAGGGGGCGTTCTCCAGCCGCGGCCTGGAGCTGCTGCTGCGTCGCTTCACGCTGCCGGTGCGCCACATCGAGGATTTCGACCACCTGCCGATTCCGTTCCGCGCCGTGGCCACCGACATGGAAACAGGCAAGCCGATCGTGCTGTCGCACGGCGACCTCGCGGTGGCGCTGCGCTCCAGCATGAGCGTGCCGGGCGTGTTCGCGCCCACGGAGGTCGACGGCCACATCCTGGGCGACGGCGGCCTGGTGGACAACCTGCCGGTGGATGTCGCGCGCGCGATGGGGGTCGACGTGGTGATCGTCGTCAACGTCGGCACGCCGCTGTCGGGGCGCGATTCGCTGTCGTCGGTGGTGGGCCTCACCGAGCAGATGATCGCGATCCTCACCGAGCAGAACGTCGAGCGCAGCATCGCCACGCTTCAAGCCCACGACCTGCTGCTCAACCCCGATCTCGGCAAGCTGAGCGCCGGCGATTTCGGCCGCGGCGCCGAGATGATCAAGGCGGGCGAAGACTTCGCGCAGGCGCAGGCAGGCGCTCTCGCGGCCTACGCCGCGCCGGCGCCGGAGTACGCGCATTGGCTCGCGCAGCACGCGCAGCCGGTGATGGAGCCGACGCCGCTGGTCGCGGTGCAGTTCGAGGGCTCGCGGGAGACCAACCCGGGCCGGTTCGAGGCCAAGCTGCAATCGCAGGCCGGCGACCTGTTCGACACGAAGAAGGCCGAGGCCGACGCACGCCGGCTGGCGGCCAGCGGCGACTACACGCGCGCCGACTACAGCCTCGTCACCGGCCCGAACGGCGAGACCCTGATGTTCGACCTGCAGGACAAGCCCTGGGGCCCCAACTACCTGCGCGTGGGCCTGGACCTGCACGCCGACTTCAGCGGCCACAGCGGCTTCGACGTCAAGCTGAGCCACAACCTGCACTGGCTCACGCCGAACGGCACCGAGTGGCGCAACTTCATCCAGGTCGGCGAGCGGCCGGCGATCTTCTCGGAGATCTACCACCCGCTGTGGCGCAACATCGACGACTCGTCGGACTGGTTCGCCGCCGCCTATATATCGGGCGACCGCCAGCATCGCTCCGCGTATGCCAGCAACGGCATCGAGATCGCGCAGTTCCTGCGTTCCACCGGCCAGATCGGCCTGGACTTCGGGCTGCCGTTCAGCCGCCTGGGCGAGCTGCGCGCCGGCTTCGTGCACCTGACGACGTCCACCACGCCGACGCTGCTTTCAGTGGCGTACACGGGCTCCCAGCAGACGCAGGTGTGGCAGGAGGACGGGCTGCGCGTGCGCGGCGTCATCGACCAGCTGGACTTCGTCAACTTCCCCACCAGCGGCTATCGGCTCGAGGGCGAAGGCGTGGTCGGCACGCGCCGCCTGCTGCAAAGCGAGCACATGGCGCGCGGTTCGATCGAGGGCACGCTCGTCGACACCGTGGGCCGCAACACCTTCGAGATGCACGGCGCACTCAAGATGTCCGACGAGAACGCGCAGCTGGCGGTCGACCAGTTCACGCTCGGCGGCTTCCAGCAGCTCTCGGGCTATCGACCCGACCAGCTGTCGGGCAACGCCGTGCTGTTCGGTCGCCTCAACTGGTACACGCGGCTGACCGAGACGCCCGTCTTCGCACGCGGCTTCTTCCTCGGCGCGTCGCTGGAGGCAGGCAACGCCTGGGAAGACCGTTCGCAGCTGAGCCTCGCGCACCTGCGCAGCGGCGGCAGCGTCTACCTGGGCGCGGACACCGGCATCGGGCCGATGTACCTGGGCATCACCTATGCGCCACGCGGCGAGCTGGGCATCGCGCTGTTCGTCGGACGACCCTGATCACTCGTCGGCGTCGTCGTCCTCGATCGGAGCGCCGCCTTCGCCTTCCGGCATCGGCGGCACGTCGAAGTGGACGCGCTCGGGCATCGCCTTCTTCCAGCCCAGCATCTGCTCGGCGACGTCCTCGATGCCCACGCGGCGCAACGACGAGAACAGCACCACGGCGATGTCCGACGCTTCCGTGACGAACTCGCCGAGCACTTCCTGGGCGGCGGCGACGGCGAGTCCCTGGTCGCGTTGGCCGAGCTTGTCGCACTTGGTGAGGAGCACCAGCAGCTTGATCTCGCCGGTCTTCACGCGCTGGGCGATGAAGTCGAGCAGTTGCTTGTCCAGCGGCGTGAAGCCGTGGCGGCTGTCGATCATCAGCACCACGCCCATCAGCGCGCGCCGCACCTCGAGGTAGTCGGCCATCACCTTCTGCCACACCAGCTTCTTGCCGCGTGCGACGGCGGCGTAGCCGTAGCCGGGCAGGTCGGCGAAGAAGGCGTCGGGCGCCTCGCGCGAGCCGAGGGTGAACAGGTTGATCAGTTGCGTGCGGCCCGGCGTCTTCGACGCGAATGCGAGCTGGCGCTGCTGGGCCAGCGTGTTGATCGCGGACGACTTGCCCGCGTTGCTGCGGCCCACGAACGCGATCTCGGGCATGTCGCCCGCGGGGAGCTGCACGATCTTGCTGGCCGACGTCAGGAACTTGGCCGTGTGCAGCCAGCCGAGGCCTTCCTTGGCCTCCGCGGACACCACCACCGGCTTCTTGTAGACGGGGGCCGGCACGGCGCGAGGGGGGGAGGGTTTGCGCGTACGCTTAGCTTCGGTCATGGTGCATTGTAAAATCGTTGGGTTTGCTCCATCCAAAAGCCTCTCCTGAAGGGTTCGTCGAGATGAAGTCCTTGTACGTTGTTGCCCTGGCGGCCCTGTTCGCCACCCCTGTGATGGCCGACGAAGCGAAGGGTCCGGCCAAGCCGGATCTCGCCAAGGGCGCCACCATCTCGGCCACCGTCTGCGCGGCGTGCCACACCTCCGACGGCTCGCGAGGCATCCCGACCAATCCGATTCTGCAGGGCCAGCACGCCGACTACCTCGTCAAGCAGCTGACCGAGTTCAAGTCCGGCAAGCGCGACAACGCCATCATGAAGCCGATGGCGTCCACGCTGTCGGACGACGACATGCGCAACGTCGCCGCGTTCTACGCGTCGAAGTCGGCCAAGCCGGGCCTGTCGAAGAATCCGGCCACCGTCGCCCTGGGCATGAAGATCTGGCGCGGCGGCATCGCCGACAAGCAGGTTCCGGCCTGCGCAGGCTGTCACGGCCCCACGGGCGCCGGCATCCCGTCGCAATACGCCCGCCTGGGTGGCCAGCACGCCGAGTACGTCAGCGCCGAACTGACCTTGTTCCGCTCCGGCAAGCGCGCCAACAGCCCGCAGATGGCGACGATCGCCGCGCGCCTGAGCGACGCCGAGATCGCCGCAGTGTCCGACTACGTCGAAGGCCTCAACGCCGGCAAGTAGGGTGCGGGGCGGTTCGCCGCCCTGCCGACCAGTTTGAACTGGCACCTGCGTCGGACGCATTCCCGCGATCGGCCGGCGCCGCCGCTATGATCCCCCGATGCCGTTCATCCGCCGCAACGCCCAGGGAGCCGTCGACAGCCTGCATCGCCGCGATGAAGGCGGTGCCGAGTTCCTGGCCGACGATCATCCCGACGTCCGGGCCTTCCTGGGCGCCGGCGCGGCGCCACAGGGCGAAGGCTTCGCGTCGTTGGACGCCGACTTCATCCGCGTGATCGAGGACGTGATCGACACGCTGATCTCGAAGAACGTCATCAACATCACCGACCTGCCCCTCGAGGCGCAGACCAAGCTGTTCGGCCGCAAGGGCTATCGCGAGCGGGCGACCAAGGATGCGTTGAAGCTGTTCGGGGACGACGAGGCGATCTAGGTTTCTTCGGCCGCGCCGGCGTCCAGGTCGACGCCCAGCTCTGCCGCGAGCCGTGCCACCTGCGCGCGCAGCCGCTCCAGCTCGCCCTTCATGCGCAATTGCTCGGCGCGCATCGCCGCCACCTCCGACAGGCCCAGTCCGGCATCGCTCAATGGCGTGCCCGGGCCCGAGTAGGTCGACGCCGGCGCGGCATCGGCCACCGGTCCCGCCAGCAGGTGCGCCCAGCGCGACTCGCGCGCGCCCGGCGCCCGCGCGAGCTTGACGACGAACGGCGGCTCGTGCGTGGCCATCTCGTCCAGGAAGCCTTCCACCGACGAGATGTCGGCGAAGCGGTGCAGGCGTTCCGTGTTCAGGCGCAGCTCCGCCGCGGTCTGCGGGCCGCGCAGCATCAGCAGCGCCAGCAGCGCGACGCTCTGGCCGGGAATCTTCAGCACCCGCGCCACGTTGTGCTCGAAGCGCGGCACGCGGCTGCCGGAGCCTTCCAGCACGATGTGCAGCGACTTCAGCGTGTCGAGCGCGGCCAGCACGTCGCCCTCGCTCGCGTTGATCACCGGGTCGCGCGCGGTCTTCTGGTTGCAGCCGAGCGTCAACGCGTTCAGGCTCAACGGATAGCTGTCGGGCACGGTGTGCTGCTTCTCGACGAGCACGCCGAGGATGCGGGTCTCGAGGAGCGAAAGCGTGGGCAAGGTCATGACGGGTGGCTGCGATGGCGAGGGACGCCTCAGTATCGCTCGCGACGTGCCCGCACGCCCGGCGCGTCGTCGAGCGAGACGACGCAGCTTCAGACCTTGGGATCATCCAACCGCTCGATGACGCATTTGTGAAAACTTCCATTGCCCGACTGCGGCGCTGGAAGTCGCACGGTGACATTTTTGTTTCATGGAGCGTGGTTAGCCTGCGTGCTGGGTTGGGTTATGCGACCCCACCATGACTCACCACAGGAAATCCAAATGAAAAGCATCATCGCGCGGCGCCGTGCCGTGTACGTCCTGACGCCCGTGACCCTGGCCTGCGCGCTCGTGGCCTGCGGCGGCAACAGCGACAGCCCTGCGAACGTCGTCTACAGCGGCAAGGTCGCCGCGAGCGCCTTCCAGCCCGGCACGACGGGCAATCCGACGCTGGCCGCCGGTTACTACTCGGGCGCGACCGTCTTCATCGACACCAACGGCAACGGCGTGAAGGACGCGGGCGAACCGTCGACCACCACCGACGCCAGCGGCAAGTTCACGCTGAGTGTCGCGCCCACCGTCACCGGTCAGCTCGTCGCCGACATCGCGACCTCGGCCACCAACACGGCCGCCAATGCGGCGGTTCCGGCCCACCTGATCCTGCGTGCCTCGACGGCGCAGATCGCCGACCAAGGCAACACCGGCATCGTCATCAGCCCGCTGTCGAGCGAAGTGCAGCGCCTGGTGGAAGCCAACGGCAGTGCCTACGCGACCGAAAAGGCCAACGTCGCTGCGCGCCTGAGCGGTCCGACCTTCAACAAGGGCGCGGCCACCGTCAGTGCCACCGACCTGCTCGCCGACGCCAGCACCCTGACCGGCGCCGAGCAGTACGCCGTGCTGTACGAAGCCAACACGCTGGCCAACCGCTACACCTACGCGACGGCCAAGCTCGATCGCGCCGACAAGTATCCGGATGCGCTGGCCGTCGCCGGTGGCGATCCGCGGCTCGCCGGTGTGGCGGGCGTCACCAAGGGCGAGACGATCCCGGCCGACACGCGCACGACCATCACCTACGCGCAGGCCCAGCAAGCGGCCTTCAACATCGAAGGCGTGCCGGCGTACGACAACATCTTCATCATCATGGAGGAGAACAAGTCGACCGACGCGATCCTGGGCAACACGGCGAACGCGCCAGTCATGAACCAGTTGCTCGCCAAGTACAACCAGCTGACGACCTATTACTCGACCGGCAGCCCGTCCGAGCCGAACTACACCGCACTGGGCGGCGGCGACGACTTCGGCATCACCGACGACAACTGGCTCGGCTGCGGCGCCATCGGCGCCAACGCGCCGAAGGACGTCGCCTTCCCGGGCGGCACAGCCTCCGACGGCCAGCCGCTGCCCGCCACGGGCGCGCTGCCGCCGATGGACGCCGCGCACCTCGCCGGCTTCAGCACCACGGCCGGCGCCGCATGCAGCGCGACGCCGACGACAGGCACCAACCACAACGTGCCGGGCGACAACCTGTTCACGCTGATCTCGAAGGCCGGCTTGACCGCCCGCACCTACAGCGAGTCGATGAACCCGGGCCAAGACCCTCGCTCCGACAGCGTCGCCGATGCCGCGGTCGCCGACACGTACAGCGAGACCGACGTCGACGGCGCCACGGTGACAGGCACCGCCAACTTCGCGCTGATAGGCGGCCTGTACAAGGTCAAGCACGGCCCGTCGATTGCCTACCAGACCGCGCGCATGCTGCCGGAGTTCCATGCCGACAACCGCACGATCTTCGGCACGCAGTACACCGCTGCCGACTGGGAAAAGACGACCGCCTATACGGTTCCGACGGGGTGGATGTACGACCAGTTCAGCGCCGACCTGACCGCAGGTGACGTGGGTAACATCAACTTCATCGTGCCGGACCAGTGCGACGACATGCACGGCGTCGGCACCGATGCGAGCTGCCTGAACACCAACAACTCCGGCTTTGGCCCCGGCATCAAGCGTGCCGACATCTACCTGAACAAGGTGGTCACCGCGATCCAGAACTCGGCGCTGTACAAGAATCCGAACAAGCGTGTCGCCATCGTCATCATGTTCGACGAAGGCGAAGGCTCCACCACGTCGTGCTGCGGCTGGAACGCGGGCGGCAAGAACTCCGGCGCGGCCCCGGTGACGGTGTCGGCGAGCGGCGTGGCGACGGCGGGCTCGCAGCCCTCGGGCTACGCGAACGGCAACGGCGGCCACGGCAACTCGATCTTCGCCGTGATCACCAACCAGCAGGATGTCGGCACGGCGCCGAAGGGCCTGAAGGACAGCGACGCCTACAGCCACTTCTCGTTCGTGCGCACGCTGCAGGACATGTTCGGTCTCGCTGACCCGGCCGTCGACGCGTCTTACCTGAACCGCGCGAAGTACACGGAAGCGTTCGTGGCTGCGAACATCACGGCCTTGCCGGAATTCGCGGGCAGCGCGGACACGCACTTCGACTCCGTGCGTCCGATCAATCATGCCTACGTGATCCCGGCCGGCTACGCGCAGAAGCTGAACCCGGCGGACATCGTGCCGCTCGCCGCCTCCGCGGTACCGGTGCAGACCGGGCCGGATGCCAACCAGACCAGCGTCTGGTCGCTGAAGTAAGCGCGACCTGGGTGAGGGGCGGCCCGCCGTCCCTCGCCCGGTCGCTCATGGTCATGCAACGGGCCCGTTCCAGGACGGCCCGTTTTTTGGTTTCCAGCATTCCCGTTTCATTCGCACGCCGTTCCCTGCACGGACGGCATGCGAATACGACGGCGACATCAATCCAGAAAATGAAGATGCGCAAGTTTTCTCTCGGCGCCATGCTCGCTGCCTTGCTGACGCTGACGGCCTGCGGCGGCGACAGTGGCGGCAGCGGCCAGGCCGCAAGCGGCAATGGCGTGAGCGGCGGGTCGGGCACAGGCACAAGCGGAACGACGCTGAGCCTCATGGCCCAGGTCGGCCAGAAGGCGTTCGTCGACCAGACGCTGTCGGGCGGCAGGAACATGTCGTGTTCCAGCTGCCATTCGCCGCAATATGCCTACGGGCCGCCGAACAGCCTGTCGGTGCAGCTCGGATCCGACCCGACCCAGGCCGGCCTGCGCGCCGTGCCCTCGCTGCGCTACAAGGACGCGACGCCGCCCTATGCCGACGTCGCCGAGAACCCGGACGGCGTGACGCTGGCTGCGGCCGGCGGCGGCTTCATGTGGGACGGCCGGGCGGCGACGCTGGCCGATCAGGTGGGGATGCCGCTGCTCAATCCGCTCGAGATGAACGCCGCCTCGAAGGGCGCCGTCGTGCTGGCGGTACAGAACGGCGCGTATGTGGATCTGTTCAAGCAGGCGTTCGGCGCCGACGTGTTCGGCAACACGGACACCGCCTTCGCCGACCTGGGCACGGCGATCGCGGCCTACGAGAAGGAAGACATCAGCTTCCATCCGTACACGAGCAAGTTCGATCTCTACGTCCACAACAAGCTCGGCGGCACACTGACGGCGGCCGAGGAGCGCGGTCTTCGGATCTTCAATGGCGGAGACATCGCCAACTGTTCGGCCTGCCATTACGCCGGCGTCAACTTCGACGGCAACCAGGGCCTGATGACGGACTTCACCTACCAGGCCATCGGCGCGCCGCGCAACGACAGTTCGATTCCGGCCAACCCCGATCCGATCCCGGCCAACGATGCCGACCAGACGTACTTCGACATGGGCCTGTGCGGCCCGCTGCGCACCGACCACACGCCGGCCCAGATCGGCACGCCGGATCCCTATTGCGCCAAGTTCAAGGTGCCGGGGCTGCGCAACGCGGCCACTCGCAGCGTGTTCTTCCACAACGGCGTGTTCCATTCGCTGAACCAGGTCGTGCACTTCTACAACACGCGCGACACCAACCCTGAATTCTGGTACCCGGCAACCGGTGGCTCGGGCACGCCCGCGGCGACCCCGAGCTGGGCCCTGCAGCTCACCTACACGCCCGGCGCGACGGTGAAGAAATTCAACGACATCCCGCTGGACGAACAGGGCAATGTGGATGAAGAAGTGCCGCTGGGCAGCGGCACCACGCCGCCAGGCAACGACAACGCGACGACGCTCGGCGATGGCGTGCTGCCACGCGATCCGGGCTCGACGCCCTCGATGACGGAGCAGCAGATTGCCGACCTGATCTGCTTCCTCGGCACGTTGAGCGACGGCTACCAGCCGCCGGCCACGGCGCCGACCAGCGGCGCCTGCGTGAATTGATCCCGATGACTATGATCCGAACCCGCGCAGCGACGGCCCTGATGCTTCTCGCGCTGCTGGCGGCCTGCCAGGACAAGCAGGCCCGGCAACCCACCCGCGCCAACTTCACGGCAGCAGTCGTCGATTACCTCGCGCAGCGTGGCCACGTGTGCATCGCCAAGTACGACTGGCCGATCGCCGTGACCGACGCCGACCGGCAGGCGCACAGCCTCGACGCGCAACAGATGCCCGTGCTGGAGACGCTGGGCCTGGTGGCGAGCCACGCAGTGAGCGTGTCGAACAAGGGCGCCGACGGCACACCGGCCGCGGTGCCTGCGCGCGAGTACGCCCTGACCGCGGAGGGGCGGAAGTACTACCTGCACGTGCCGGTGGTGGTGATCACTCCGACCCAGCACGTCACGCATCCAGCCGACTTCTGCGTGGCGAAACTGTCGCTGGACCGCGTGTTCGGTTGGGAGACGCCGCAAACGATCAACGGCCGCACGGTGAGCTCGGTGCTGTTTTCCTACCGGATCGCCGATCCAGCGCCGTGGATGGCAACGCAGGATGCGCGCAGTGCGTTTCCGATGGCGATGCGTGCGATCGACAACGCAGGCACGCTGCAACTGCGCCTGGGCATTCACCTGACACCTCAAGGCTGGGTGGCCGACGAACTGTCGGAATGAGGCGCCCTTTCACCGATGACCCGGCGCGCCCCGAGTGGCGCGTCTTTCCCTGACTTTTGAAAACTCGACATGAAAATTCAGCGACACAAGATTGCAATGATGGCGACCGCGGCCGTGTTCGCGCTGGCAGCGTGCAGCAAGTCCGGCGACAAGGCACCGTCGAGCGAGGCTTTCG
>Ga0302310_10004827_pt1 | contig 10114 bp, 8 predicted proteins | sample III_Palsa_N1_2_FD_200451 | JGI IMG/M metagenome (GOLD analysis project Ga0302310, IMG submission 200451) | Peat permafrost microbial communities from Stordalen Mire near Abisko, Sweden - III_Palsa_N1_2 | ecosystem: Environmental > Terrestrial > Soil > Palsa > Peat permafrost | place: Sweden... | reverse complement strand
ATGCCAATGCGGCGGCTTATCCGGGCACGCCTTCGTCGTTCAGCATTCAGCAGGGGCAGTCGCGGTTTCAGACGCTGTTTGCGCAGCCTAGCGGGTTCTTTCTGGACCAGATGCAGCTTGGCAAGAAACTGACGGTTACGCCGGGAGTGCGGTATGACTTTCAGAACACGCTATCGAATACGAAGGATGGCGTGGAGCCGCGGCTTTCGATTGCTTATATGGTCGATAAGAAGCATGCGCTGGTGGTGCGGACGGGGAGCGGGATTTATATACGGCGGGTTGGGGTGAATATCGGGCAGCAACTGGCGCGGTATCAGTTTGCGGCGGAGCGGAATTTGTTGATCACGGATGGGGCGTGCCTGGTGCCGGCGACATGTACGCCGACGGTGCTGGCTGAGGCGCCGCCGAGTTTGTTTCAGTATCAGCCGGGGTTGCAGGCGCCGGTGCAGGCTTACTTTGGGTTGAGCGTGGAGCGGCAGGTTACGAAGAACTCGACACTGGTGGTTGGGTATAACGGGTATCGCGGATGGCATGCGTTGCGGTCGGTGGATATCAATGCGCCGCTGCCGCCGTTTACGAGCTATGCGAGGCCGAATCCGAACTTTGCGCAGGTGTTGCAGTTGCAGTCGCAGGGGTACCAGAAGACGGATGGGATGAATGTGAGCTATCGGGGGCGCGTGGGGAATGTGGTGTCGGGATTCCTGCAGTACACGCTGCAGCACTCGGATGCGAATACGACGTTTTCTACGTTCATGCCGCAGAACCAGTACAAGCCGAACGATGAGTGGAGCCGGAGCGACTTCGATCAGCGGCAGAGGCTGGGGTTGTTTGCGACGCTGTATCCGGATAAGCCGCTGAACTTCGGTGTGGGATTTTATGACAACACGCCGCTGCCTTATACGATCACGACGGGGACGGATGATTATAAGACGGGTGTGTTCAACGCGCGGCCGGCAGGGGTTCCGCGGAACAGCCTGAATGGCGGAGACTTTCAGGATCTGCAGGTGCGGGTGGGGTATACGTACAAGCTGCATCCTCGGGTGAAGGATGATGAGAGCGCGCTGGCGTTTTCGGTGTCGGGTTTCAATACGCTGAACCGGGTGAACTTTGAGACGTATAACGGCGTGCAGGGGTCGCTGTTGTATAAGCAGCCGACGTCGGCGGCGGACCCGCGGCGGTTGCAGTTGCAGATTAGCTATACGTTTTAGGGTCTGCCTGCTATTTGCCTAGCAGGCGGGCCATAGCTTCGCCGATCTCGGCGGGGCTTTTGACTACGGTGATGCCGGCGGCGGCCATGGCGGCCATCTTGCTTTCGGCGGTGCCTTCGCCGCCGGAGATGATGGCTCCGGCGTGGCCCATGCGGCGGCCCGGAGGGGCGGTCTGGCCGGCGATGAAGCCGACTACGGGCTTTTTGACGTGGGCCTTGATGTACTCGGCTGCGGCCTCTTCGGCGGAGCCGCCGATCTCGCCGATCATGATGATGGCTTCGGTGCCGGAGTCTTCGTTGAGGAGCTTCAGGGCGTCGATGTGGGTGGTGCCGATGATGGGGTCGCCGCCGATGCCGATGGCGGTGGACTGGCCGATGCCGCGCTGGGTTAGCTGGTAGACGGCTTCGTAGGTGAGGGTGCCGGACTTGGAGACGATGCCGACGCTTCCCTCTTTGTGGATGCGGCCGGGCATGATGCCGATCTTCGCCTTGCCGGGGGAGATGACGCCTGGGCAGTTGGGGCCGATGAGGCGGGAGTTCGAGTTTTTAACTACCTCCCAGACTTTGACCATGTCGAGGACGGGGATGCCTTCGGTGATGCAGACGATGAGAGGCAGGCCGGCGTCGGCGGCTTCGAGGATGCCATCGGCTGCGGCGGGGGGGGGGACGAAGATGACGGTTGCGTTGGCACCGGTTTCTTTGACCGCTTCCTCTACAGTGTTGAAGACGGGCCAGCCTTCGTGAGTTGTTCCGCCTTTGCCAGGAGTGACTCCGCCTACGACGATGTCCTTGCCGAACTGCTTGCTGTACTCAGAGCAGCCTTTGGCGTGGAACGTGCCTTCGCGGCCTGTGATGCCCTGCACGATGAGGCGGGTATTGTTGTCAACTAAAACGGACATATTGACTCCTAGGTTCTTTCAAGATCGGGTGCTGCTTCTTCGTATTCTTCGAGGACAGAATCGCTCATATGCGCAAGGTGTTCTTGCTTTCGCAGTTCATCTAATGCGTCGTAGGAAAGGAAAGTGCAGCTATTTGCTAAAGGCCCTTTATCCAAGAGTGCAAAGACGGGACGTTGCAGCTCATCAAGAACCTTATCTCGGCGGTGTTCGGGTGCAACGATATGAAGCTTTATGTCGATATTGGGCTGAAGAGCTAGGAGATCGGCCATTCTGAGGAGACCGGAATATATCGCTGTGGTGTGTTCAACCTCAAATGCGCGCACTAATGTGCGCTTCTTGAGCCAAAGCACATCTATGTTTTCGATTGTCTTGAAAGTGACTCTATCAAAATTAAGCGGTAGCTCGCGCAAGATCTTTTCTCGCGCATCGCTGGGGAGTTCACGCTCTATGCGCGCGAGGTCTGACCTAGGCACCCAAACATCGAAGCCCATTTTGGCACCAATCTCGACCAGTTGCGCTTGTTTCTTAATCGAATCCCGGGTTTCTTCCAAGACGTGCGGTAGTTCATCCTGCACATGGTCGCCTTCTGCGCTCTCAGGCACCACCACAGTCACCACGCGTCCTGGTGATTTCACAGTCTCTGTAGAACTACCTAAAAGCTTCTTATCTCTATCCGATAAAGCAAAGATGTGCTTCTCTTCAGCCTGACGCCTCAAGGCTTCTGCAAGAAATGCACCATCTTCAGCCGAGAGCTTCACTAATGATGACTGGAGAACGGCCTTAACCGGCCATGAATGTGAATCCTGCTGGAGGGGGCGAGTGCGACTGAAGCCTTGCCAAATCTCCGGTTGGCGAATCGGAATCGCTGTCTCAGGCGAAAGCACCACGAGCGGTTTCACCCTGAATCTGGTAGTCCAAGGATCATTACTCTGCCGGAAGATCGGAGAATCATCCTCGTAGACTTCGGAAACGGCTTCCAATAAACCACACCACCTTGAAAGTCGAACCATGTAGCAAACGAAAATGTCGCCGGGACGCACTAGATTACGAGCTCGCGACCAATGACCGGCCGTAAAGCCGGTCACATCACTACCGTGAGCTTGGAAAGCGCTCCAAGTCTCGGGTGTGAATAGATCGAGGACGTAGTTCACTAGTTCCCTTTCGCGGCGGCGACTGCTAGGTCGGCGGCTTCCTTCATCGTTGCACCGATCTGCACCTTCAGGCCGCTCTCGGCAATGATTTTGCGACCCTCTTCGACGTTGGTGCCTTCGAGGCGCAGGATGATCGGGATCTGCACATTCAACTTCTTCGCCGCTGCGACGACTGCTGTCGCGAGGACGTCTACGCGGAGGATGCCGCCGAAGATGTTGATGAAGATGGCTTTGACGTTGGGGTCGGAGAGGAGGATGCCGAAGGCATTTTCTATCTGCTCCTGGTTGGCGCCGCCGCCTACGTCGAGGAAGTTTGCGGCGGAGCCGCCGGCGTACTGGATGATGTCCATCGTCGCCATCGCGAGGCCGGCGCCGTTGACCATGCAGGCGATGGAGCCTTCTAGTTTGATGTAGTTGAGGGCGTACTTCGAGGCTTCGACTTCGAGGGGGTCTTCTTCCGAGATGTCGCGGAGTTCCTTGAGATCCTTGTGGCGGAACATGGCGTTGTCGTCGAAGTTGATCTTGCAGTCGAGGGCGAGGAGCTTGCCGTCTTTGGTGGTGATGAAGGGGTTGATCTCCATGAGGGTGGAATCGGTTTCGATGAAGGCTTTGTAGAGGCCCATCATGAACTTGACGGCTTCGCCGATCTGCGTGGGCTCGAGGCCAAGTTTGAAGGCGAGCTTGCGGGCCTGGTAGGGCTGGAAGCCGATGGCCGGGTTGACGTACTCCTTGTAGATGAGCTCGGGAGTGTCGTGGGCGACCTGCTCGATCTCCATGCCGCCGGACTGCGAGGCCATGAAGACGACTTTGCCGGAGGCGCGGTCGAGGACAAGGCCGAGATAGAGCTCGCGGGCGATGGCGGAGCCTTCTTCGATGAGGAGGCGCTGAACTTTTTGTCCGACGGGACCGGTCTGGTGCGTGACGAGCTGCATGCCAAGAATGGCCTTGGAGGCTGCGTCGGCTTCCTCGATGTTTTTGGCGAGCTTGACGCCGCCGCCCTTGCCGCGACCGCCGGCGTGGATCTGCGCCTTGACGACGACAACGGCGTTGCCGGCGGAGAAGAGGGCTTTGGCGGCGGTGTCGGCTTCTTCGAGGGTGGTGGCCATCTCGCCTGAAGGGACGGGGACGCCGTATTTGCGGAGAATCTCTTTTGCCTGGTACTCGTGAATCTTCATGCGTGCGCTCCAGAGGCAGCGATTAGCGCTGTGGTTGACCCCATTCATAGTAGCGACGCGCGGAAAGCGTGAGCAAGCGGTGGTGGCGATTATCGGAGGTGGTGGGCGAATAAGCGAAGGCCTCGACGCAGAGTTCGCCGAGAGAGCGGAGTTTCGCAGAGGAAGGCGTTTGCTTTGGTAGGGTTAGGGGATGGCTATACAGGTTGAGTTGCGGAGGATTGTGGAGGGGCGAGAGACGCTGACGCTGGAAGAGGCGGCGGCGTTGATGCGGCGGATTCTGGCGGGTGAGGCGGCGGAGGTGGAGATTGCCGCACTGCTGGGAGCGCTGGCAGGGCGGGGTGAGACTGCTGGAGAGATTGCCGGGTTTGCGTTGGCGATGCGCGAGGCGGCGACTACGCTTCCGCTGACAGATCTGGAGCGGGCGGAACTAGTGGATACGTGTGGGACCGGCGGGGATGCGAGTGGGAGCTTTAATATCTCGACCGCTGCGGCGCTGGTGGCGGCGGCCGCTGGGGCGAAGGTCGCCAAGCATGGGAACCGGGCGATTACGTCGAAGTGTGGGTCGGCGGATGTGCTGGAGGCTTTGGGGATTCCGGTAGGACTTGCGCCGGAGGCTGCGGTGGATGCGCTGCGGCGGCATGGGTTTTGTTTTCTGCTGGCGCCTTCGCATCATCCGGCGATGAAGGCTGTGATGCCGGTGCGTCGGGCGATAGGTGTGCGGACGGTGCTGCATGTGCTGGGGCCGCTGTTGAATCCGGCGGGAGCCCGACGGCAGGTGATGGGAGTCTATAGCGCGAGGCTGGTTCCGCTGGTGGCGGAGGCGATGACGATGCTCGGGGTGAAGCATGCGCTGGTGGTGCATGGGGATGGCGGGCTGGATGAGATTGCGTTGAGCGGACCGAGCGAGGTTGCCGAAGTTCGCGATGGCGCTGTGACGACGTATCCGGTCTCGCCGGATGAGTTTGGTTTGGTGCGGGCGCCGATGGCGGCGCTGGAGGGTGGCGACGCACAGGAGAATGCGGCGATTCTGAGGTCGATCTTTGCGGGTGAGGTGGGACCGCGACGTGATGTGGTGGTGTTGAATGCAGCGGCGGTGCTGGTGACGGCGGGGCTGGCGAAGGATATTGTTGCAGGTGTGAAGTTGGCGGGTGAGGCGATTGATTCGGGCGCGGTGACGCAGTTGGTGGAAGCCTTGCGGTAGCATGGACATGCTTTCTTGCGAGGTATCTCCATGTCAGGCAATCAGCCGCGTAATCCCTCCGCTCCACTTCCCTTTCCAGAGTCCATGGTGACCACGGCGCTGGAGTTGCCGGGATATCGCATCGTCCAGAACTTCGGTGTCGTTCGAGGCATTGTGGTGCGTTCGCGATCGGTCTTTGGGACGATTGGCGCAAGTCTGCAAACGCTGGTGGGCGGCGATATTACGCTTTACACCGACCTGTGCGAGAAGACACGCGAAGATGCCTTTCAACGGATGATTATCCATGCGGGGGAGCACGGCGCAAATGCGGTGATCATGGCTCGCTATGACGCCAACGATATTATGCAGGGAGTGACCGAGGTGCTGGCCTATGGGACAGCGGTGCTGGTCGAAAAAATTTAGCACGCACGAGGGGCGGCGAATATGGCACGAGTGACAGGTATTGGCGGTGTTTTTTTGCGGACGGCTGATCCGAAGGCAACCGCGAAGTGGTATGCGGAGAACCTGGGCGTGAAGCTGAGCGACTTCAATGGCGCCGCTTTTATGTGGAAGGATGAGGTCCCGGAAGGTACGGGGATGACGGCGTGGTCGGCGTTTCCGCAGGATACGGAGTACTTCGGCGACGGTGGGCAGGCGTTCATGGTGAACTATCGCGTGGATGACCTGAAGGGGCTGCTGGAGAAGCTGGCGGCGGCTGGAGTGTGGGTTGATCCGAAGCAGGAAGACTATGCTTACGGCAAGTTTGGGTGGATCAAGGACTGCGATGGACATCGCGTTGAGCTTTGGGAGCCGCTGGCGATGGAGGAATAAACGGATGCGCCTGCAAACGCTGGTGGCCTATGGGTTCGGCTTGTTGCTGGTGGGGCAGGTTACTGTGGCACAGCGGGGGGCGCCTTCGTTTGCAGGCGATGTGGTGCTCGGCGGTGGGTGGCAGCTACAGGATGTGGCGAAGGTGCCGGATGCGGGCGCGGCGGTGTCTGCTGAGGATTACACGCCGGTGGGGTGGTATCGCGCGACGGTGCCGGGGACAGTGCTGACGACGCTGGTGGATAACAAGATCTATCCGGAGCCGAACTATGGGGAGAACAGCCGGCCGGAGGTGATTCCGGAGAGCCTGGCGCGGAGTTCGTACTGGTACAGGACGGTGATGACGGTTCCGGCGGCCTATGCGGGCAGGCATGTGTGGTTGAACTTCGATGGGATCAACTACTCGGCTGAAGTGTGGGTGAACGGCGCGCGGGTGGGGACGATGCGTGGGGCGTTTGCGCGGGGGCGGTTTGATATTTCGTCCGAAGCGAAGGCTGGGCATAAGGCCGTAGTGGCTGTGCTGGTGACGCCACAGCCGCACCCGGGAGTGCCGCATGAGCACACGATCAAAGACGGTGTGGGCAAGAATGGCGGGATTACGGCATCCGATGGGCCGACGTTTCTTTCGACGATTGGTTGGGACTGGCTGCCGGCGGTGAGGGATCGCGATACGGGGATATGGCAGAAGGTGTTTCTTTCGGCGACGGGAGAGGTGGAGATCAAAGACCCGCTGGTGACGACCGACCTGCCGCTGCCACAGACTGACTCAGCCGATGTTGCGGTGCAGGCCACGGTGGAGAACGTGAGCGATGAGGCACAGGCGGGTGTGCTGAAGGGAAGCTTCGGCGGCGTTGCGTTTGAGAAGACCGTGGAGCTTGAGGCGCATAGCTCGCAGGTGGTGAGCTTCAGCGCGCAGGACACGCCGGTGTTGCATGTGCTGAACCCGAAGCTGTGGTGGCCGAATGGATATGGGCCACAGAATCTCTACAGACTGCGGCTGCAGTTTGTGCAGGGGCCAAAGATCTCTGACCAGCAGGATGTGAACTTTGGTGTGCGGAAGATTACGTATAGCGTGCCGGACTCGGATAACCTGACGATCTCCGTGAATGGGGTGCAGATCTTTATTCGCGGGGGCGATTGGGGCCTGGACGAAGCGTTGAAACGGATTCCTCGGGAGCGGCTGGAGGCGGAGATTCGGCTGCATCAACTGGCGAATCTGAATCTGATCCGCAACTGGGTGGGGCAGAGTACGAGCGAAGATTTTTACGAGCTCTGCGATAAGTATGGGCTGCTGCTGTGGGATGAGTTCTTCCAGGCGAATCCTAGCGATGGGCCGAACCCGGATGATATGACCACTTATGTAGCCAATGTCCGGGACAAGATTCTGCGGTTTCGGAACCATCCTTCGATTGCGATCTGGTGTGCGCGGAATGAAGGGTATCCTCCGCCGCAGATCGACGCCGCGCTGCGCAAGCTGATGACGGAGCTGGAGCCGACACGGGTGTATCAGCCGAGTTCGACTGAAGGGCGTGGTGTGAAGTCGAGTGGGCCTTATTACTGGCGCGAGCCGCGGGAGTTTTACAAGATCGATGCGGCGTTCAAGACGGAGACGGGGAGCATGTCCGTGCCGACGCTGGAGTCGGTGCATGGGATGATGCCGTGGAAGGACTGGGAGTCGATCAATGACGATTGGGCGGAGCATGACTTCGCCAAGGGAGCGCAACGGGGGGATTTGTATCCGGGGCAGATAGCCAAGCGTTACGGTGAGATCGCGAACCTGGCAGACTTTGTGCGCAAGGCGCAGATGGCGAACTATGAGGCGTATCGCGCGATGTATGAAGGCCGCGAGGTGGGGTTGTTTCATCCGGCGACGGGCGTGATTACGTGGATGAGCGCGCCGGCACATCCGAGCTTTGTGTGGCAGCTCTATGACTATGATCTGGAGCCGAATGCTTCGCTGTTTGGCGTGAAGAAGGCCGGGGAGATGGTGCATGTGGCTCTGAATGAAGCTACGGGACATCTGACCGCGGTGAACAACTCGGCTAAGGCGATGAACGGCGCTGTGGCGAACGTGACGATCTATAACCTTGACGGCAGCGTGGCTTCAGAACATCCAAGTGATTTTTCAGCGGCGGCAGATGCGGCTACGGACCTGGGATTTGTGGCGCTGCCGGCGGAGCTTTCGCCGGTGTATTTTGTGAAGCTGGAGTTGCGGGATGCGGGTGGGAAGCTGGTGTCGGATAACTTCTACTGGCGTGGGCAGGCGGGGCATCCGGATGATCTGATGGCGCTCGACGAAATGGCGAAGGTAACGCTGGAGGCGAAGGCTTCGCGAACGAGTGGGACGGTGACTGTGACGCTGCGCAATCCAACGAAGAGCATTGCGCTGATGACGCATGTGCAACTGCGGCGGAAGGATGGCGAGCGGGTGTTGCCGGTTTATTACAGCGACAACTATGTCTCGCTGGCGCCGGGGGAGAGCCGGACGATCACGATGGAGGCTGCGCTGAAGGACTTCAAAGGGCAGAGCGCGGTGGTGGATGTTGATGGATGGAACGTTGCGGTTGCAGCAGCGAACGGGGTTGGGGTTTCGGTTGAGACAAACGTGGAGGCGCAGCCGGAGCACTGGCCGGTAACTGGATTGCCGTTTGCTACGGCTGGGCTACGGTAACGGCTATTCCGCGGCCTTTGCGGCAAGCGCGGCGGCCGCGGCGAGGTTCGCTTCGAGCTCTGGAGGAAAGCCGTGGCGCAATTGCAGCCAGGTTGGGTCGTCCCAGGTGAGTTGAACAGTGCCATCGGCGGCTTCGGCGACGAGGATCTTTAGAGGCAGGTCGAGCGCGGCGGTGGGCGCGGCGAGCATGATGGGCGTGCCGGCTTTGGGGCTTCCGAAGATGAGAAGACGCGTAGCCGGCATGGAGAGGCCTGCAGCTTCGGCTTCGCCGGAGTGATCGACGATGCAGAAGAGCTTGACGCCCTTTTCTTTTAGCAAGGCTTCGAGGCGCGCGACCGTTTCGTCCACGGAGTGATGGCTGATGAGGGTCTTGATGCCTTCGTGCATGGGCGGCCTCCTTGGGCTATGCGAGGAATTTGAGCATGGCGTTGGCTACGTCTTCGACGTTGGTTTCGAGGGCGAAGTGGCCGGTGTCGAGGAACTGCACGGTGGCGTTGGGGTTATCGCGGCGGAAGGCTTCGGCACCTGGCGGAATAAAGAAGGGATCGTGCTTGCCCCAGATGGCGAGCAGCCGCGGCTTTGCGGTGCGGAAGTATTTTTGGAACTCGGGGTAGAGCTTGACGTTGTTGCGGTAGTCAAAGAAGAGATCGAGCTGGATGTCCATGTTGCCGGGGCGGGCGATCATGGCGGCGTCCAGCGTATAGCCTTCGGGCGCGATGCGCTCGGGGTGGGGGACGCCGGCGGTGTATTGGTCTTTGATGCCGGCAGGGTTGAGGGCTTGATGCACGACTTCGCGATGGGCTGCGGTGGGCTCGCGCCAGTGCTGCTGGATGGGCGCCCAGGCGTCGCCGAGGCCTTCCTCGTAGGCGTTGCCGTTCTGCGAGACGATGGCGGTGATGCTCTCCGGGTGCGACATAGCCATGCGGAAGCCGGTGGGCGCGCCGTAGTCGAAGACGTAGAGGGCGTATTGCTTGAGGCGAAGCTCGTTCGTGAAGGCGAGCAT
>Ga0302310_10004822_pt1 | contig 10124 bp, 6 predicted proteins | sample III_Palsa_N1_2_FD_200451 | JGI IMG/M metagenome (GOLD analysis project Ga0302310, IMG submission 200451) | Peat permafrost microbial communities from Stordalen Mire near Abisko, Sweden - III_Palsa_N1_2 | ecosystem: Environmental > Terrestrial > Soil > Palsa > Peat permafrost | place: Sweden... | reverse complement strand
GGGGATGCCGGCGGTGTCGAGGAGATCTTTTGCGCCCCACGGAATGCCGTGCAGCAGCCCGCGATATTTGCCAGCGGCGATTTCCGCGTCGGCCTGGCGGGCTTGCTGGAGGGCGTGCTCTTCGGTAAGGGTGATGACGCAGTGGAGCTGGGGGTCGTACTTCTTGAGGCGGGCTATGTAGATTTTTGTGAGCTGCTCGGAGGTGATCTCTCCTTTGCGAATCCGGGCTGCGAGTTCGGAGACGGAGGCGAAGGCGAGGTCTTCGTCCTTGAATCGATATTTGCCCGCGGCATCGCGTGAACTCGCGATCAACATGGCGCCGGGATCGAAGTGGTTTGTTGCGGGGCCGCTGGTTGTGCCGGGGAGCGTGGGGTTCCAGACGGTGGCGGGGGAGATGGTTTCTTCGATCGCTAGCTTGCGGGGGCCAGTGCGGCGCTCGTAGACCGAGGCCATGGATTGCTGCCAGTTGCCAGCGGCCTGAGCGAGGTCGTGAGGGTTCATCTCGATTTGCACGAGCTTTTCGGCTTCGCGGAAGGTGTCGACTGAGACGGCGGGGCCGACCGGGGCGGAGGTTCCGAAGGCGGGTGGAGCGCCGGGGGTTGAGGGGGTTTGCTTGGCGCCTGCGGTTTTTGCAGCCATGGCTGCTCCCATTAAGCCTAGTGAAGTTTTGGTGAGGAACTCTCTGCGTGAGCGTGGCATGGTGCTCCTTCGCTGGGCTTTGGCCTGCGAGATGATCGGGTGTGGGGTGTCGCGAGATATATCGTATATCACCGATGGTGGGGTGGAAGTTCGAGTTAATGAACAGCTGTGAGCTTCGAGCGTTTGATCTTGGAGGAAAACAGATGAGATGAATGTTTCGGGTGGCTGATTCAGGTGTTTGAAGGGCCCTGCTCCCTCCGGTAAGAGCAAAAGCAACAGCAAGAACAAGCAACAGCAAAAGCAAAAGCAGATCCCCTGCGGGGATGACAGACAGAAAAACAAGAGCAACGGCAAAAGCAAAAAGCAGGTCCTTCGCTGCGCTCAGGATGACAGGTTAGGGGAAGGTCAAAACAATGACAGTTTGTTGGTAAATCAAAAACGTAACTCGGAGCTATATGTGGATAGCGCCTGGGTCTCACTAGCTGTTTTTGAACATTTGCTTGATGCCGCGAAGGGCCTGCCTTGTGCGCTCTTCGTTTTCGATGAGGGAGAAGCGCACGTGGCTGTCGCCGTGATCGCCGAAGCCTACGCCGGGGCTTACTGCGACCTTGGCTTCGGCGAGGAGTTTTTTGGAGAAGTCGATGGAGCCGAGGCTGCGGTATTGCTCGGGGATTTTTGCCCAGGCGAACATGGTGGCCTGGGGGAGCTCGACGGGCCAGCCTAGTTTGTTGAGGCCGGGAACCAGGACGTCGCGACGGACTTTATAGATGTCGCGAATTTCGGCGACGCAGTCCTGTGGGCCTTCAAGGGCGGCGATGGACGCTACCTGGATGGGGGTGAAGGTGCCGTAGTCGAAGTAGCTTTTGATGCGGCCCAGAGCGGCGACGAGCTTGGGGCAGCCAACCATGAAGCCAACGCGCCAGCCGGGCATGTTGTAACTCTTGGAGAGCGTGAAGAACTCGACGGCGATGTCTTTTGCGCCGGGGACCTGAAGGATGCTCGGGGCGACGTAGCCGTCGAAGGTGATGTCGGCGTAGGCGAGGTCGTGGACGATGTAGATGCCGAGTTCTTTGCAGAGTGGGACGAGGCGCTCGAAGAAGGAGAGGTCGACGCAGGTGGCCGTGGGGTTTGCGGGGAAGTTGAGGATGAGGAGCTTGGGGCGTGGCTCCATGCGCGGGAGTTCGTGCTCAAGCTGCGCGAGGAGAGTGGCCTGGTCGGTGCCGTCGAGGGCGATGCTCTGGATGCGTGAGCCGGCGATGACAGGGCCGAAGATGTGGATGGGATAGCTGGGGTTGGGGACGGCTACGGTGTCTTCGTCATCGAGCACGGCGAGGCAGAGATGCGCGATGCCCTCTTTGGAGCCGATGGTGACGATGGCTTCGGTTTCGGGATTGAGGTCGACGTCGTAGCGCCGCTTGTACCAGTCGCAGATGGCCTTGCGCAGGCGTGGGATGCCACGAGAAAGCGAGTAGCGGTGCGTCGTGGTGCGCTGTGCCGCTTCGATGAGCTTGTCGACGATGAACTTCGGTGTCGCTCCATCGGGATTGCCCATACCGAAGTCGATGATGTCTTCGCCCCGCTTGCGTGCCGCGGCTTTGAGCTCGCTTGTGATGTTGAATACGTAGGCGGGCAGGCGGGTGAGCCGTTTAAATTCTTCCATTGCGGTTTCTGTTTTCTCCTAGCATCCGTGCATCCATTATCACCCGGGCGATGATGCGCCTACCGCTAATGCGCGGTTTGGGGAGCCGGTTCGTTACTGCCCAGGAGTGGGAAGAGTAGGGCTTCGTCGGGGATGGCCGCGGTGGAACCGGGGAGAAGCTTTTCACGTAGACAGATTGTGAGATACCGGATCACGTCGTCATCGGAGAGCGAGCCGGGATCGAAAAGCTGATTGACGGAAAGGCCCTCCATGATGGCGCCCATCGACAGCGAACTCGCGCGCCGCTGGGTCGCGCTCTGCTGCTTGTACTCGGGGAGCAAGTCGTCGATTTCAGGGAGTGAACAGCGCAGGCGCATTACGGCGTGGAGGTCTGCAAGCCGCTTGCGGCGGCGCGGATGACGAATGGCGTACATCTTGAACTCTACGATCAGCAGCATCCGCTGACGATCTTTGCCGAGTTTGCAGAGGTACTCGGCGAGCACATGCAGGCGCTCGTCGAGGGTGGAAACGTTCTGTAAGATCGGACGCAGCGTGGCCATGTCGCGATCGAGTTCTTCTTCGAATATCTGGAAGAAAACATCTTCCTTATCCTTGAAATTTGCGTAAAAAGCGCCGCGGGTTTTGCCGGCCTTGGCGGCTATATCTTCAATGCGGGCATTTTGAAAGCCGTCGCGGGCGAAAATGGCGCGCGCCGACTTTACCAGCTGTTGCCGGGTTACCTGGGCGCGCTTCTGCTTCAGGCTCCTGGCTTCCCTTTCGGCGGGCGGGTGATTTCGCGAATTTTTTGAATCTACGCTCATTGCGTTGACATCTCTGTGAATGAAACATACACGCATGTACATTTTATATCCATGTAGAGTGGAAGGTATGAACAAAGTGAGTGAGGCATCGATGGCGAGACAAACAACAGCAAATTCCTTCCAGTGTGAAACAGACTGGAAAAGCGGAATGTTGACCGCGGGGCTGGTGGCAATCGCAGTCCTGGCGATGGCGGGGTGCGAACAAAAATCCGCCGCCCCGGTTGGACCGCCGCCACCGATGCCGGTGACCGTGGTAAATCTGCAGCCGACCGATGTGCCGCTGGCCAGCGAGTGGGTTGGCACGCTGGATGGCAACGTGAATGCGCAGATTCAGCCGCAGGTTTCGGGCTACCTGATTCGGCAGACCTACCGCGAAGGCTCGGTGGTGGCCAAGGGGCAGATTCTGTTTGAGATCGATCCGCGTCCGTTCCAGGCGGCGCTTGACCAGGCGGAAGGACAGCTCGAACAAGCGAAGGCTGCTTATGGGCTTACGCTGACCAACGTCAATCGCGATACGCCGCTGGCCGAAGCACGTGCGATTGCGCAGAGCCAACTGGATACCGACAAGGCGCAGGTGGCGCAGGGGGAAGCCAGCGTGAAGTCGGCTGAGGCAGCCGTCGAGACCGCGAAGCTGAACCTCGGGTTTACGCATGTGCGTTCGCTGATCAACGGCGTGGCCGGACAGGCGACGACGCAGGTGGGCAACCTGGTGAGCACGCAGTCGGTGCTGACTTCGGTTTCGCAACTCGATCCGATTCGTGCTTACTTTTCGATTTCAGACTCCGAGTATCTTGCGCTAACGTCGCGAGCTCGTGCTGGGAAAGGTGCGTTGTTGAGCAATGCAGCGGGGATTCCGCTGACGCTTGAGCTTGCGAATGGAGAGGTTTATCCGCAGAAGGGGCACATTGCTTTTGTCGACCGGCAGTTGAACTCGCAGACGGGCGCCATTCGCATCGCTGCAACGTTCCCGAACCCCGGCAACATTCTTCGTCCGGGACAGTTTGGGCGCGTGAAGGGTGAGACGCAGATTCGCCACGACGTGCTGCTGGTGCCGCAGGTCGCGATCACGGAGTTTCAAGGGCTGCACCAGGTTTATGTTGCGGGCGCGGACGGCAAGGCACATGTCGAGACCGTTCAGCTTCAGACGCAGGTCGGCACAGACTGGCTGGTCGACAGCGGCGTTTCTCCGGGCATGATGGTGATCACCGATAACCTGCTGAAGCTGCGCGACGGTGCGCCTGTTACGCCGCACCTTGCTCCAGCCGTCGCGCCCACCAGCCAGGCCAGCGCTTCGGCAGGAAGGTAGATCGATGTCGAAATTTTTCATACGCCGTCCTATTGTTGCGATCGTTGTTGCCATTCTTACGGTGATTCTTGGCGTGGTGTCGATGCTGACGCTGCCGACGTCGCAGTATCCCGATATCGTTCCGCCTGAAATTCTGGTGACGGCGACGTATCCGGGCGCCGATGCAAAGACGCTGACGCAGGCCGTTGCTACGCCGATCGAGCAGCAGATGAACGGCGTCGACAACATGCTCTATATGAGCTCGACGAGCGCCAACAATGGCGTGATGCAGCTTACGGTCGACTTCGACGTAAAGACGAATCCCGATACAGATCAGGTGCTTGGACAGCTTCGCGTCGATCAGGCGCAGTCGCAGTTGCCGGCACAGGTTACGGTTGCCGGGCTGACAGTGCAGAAGGCGCTGACGTCTCCGCTGATGCTGGTTGCGGTGAACTCGCCGGGCGGCAAGCTGGATCAGGACTTCCTGACGAACTACGCGATCATCAACCTGCAGGACCAGATCACGCGCGTGAAGGGTGTATCGCGCGTGCAGACCTTTGGTGGCACGTATGCGCTGCGCATCTGGGTGCAGCCGGATCTGATGGCGAAGCTCGGCGTGACGGCGCCGGAAGTGATCCAGGCGATCGCAACGCAGAACAATGTGAACCCCGCTGGACAGATTGGCAGCGAGCCAATTCCGAAGGGGCAGCAGTTTACGTACACCGTTCGCACGCAGGGACGTTTGGTGACGCCGGAAGAGTTTGGGAAGATCATCATCCGTGCCAATGCGGATGGATCGATTCTTCACTTGAGTGATATCGCGCGTGTGGAGCTGGGCGATCAGGCCTATGGGCTCTCGGGCCGGTACAACCAGGCGCCCTCGGGCGTGATGGCTGTGTATCAGCTTCCGGGTTCGAATGCGGTGGAGACGGCCAAGAATGTCAGAGCTCGCATGAAGGAGCTTTCGGCTACGTTCCCTTCGGGCATCTCGTATGACATTCCGCTGGATACGACGATGGCGGTTACGTCGGGTATTCATGAGATCGTGCTGACGCTGCTTGAAGCGCTGGGGCTGGTCGTCATCGTGGTCTTCATCTTCCTGCAGGGATGGCGCGCTACGCTGATTCCTTTGCTGGCTGTTCCGGTGTCGTTGATCGGAACGTTCATCATCTTCCCTGCGCTTGGGTTTTCGATCAACACGCTGTCGCTGTTCGGACTCGTGCTGGCGATCGGGCTGGTCGTGGATGATGCCATCATCGTGGTGGAAGCTGTCGAACACCATATCGAGGAAGGCATGGATCCAAATGCCGCCACGATCAAGGCCATGGAAGAGGTTGGTGGGCCGGTTGTTGCCATCGCTCTTATTCTTGCCGCGGTGTTTATTCCTACGGCGTTTATCCCGGGCATTACGGGGCGGTTGTATCAGCAGTTTGCTGTGACCATCGCGATCTCGGTGCTGATCTCGGCGTTCAACGCGCTGACGCTTTCTCCCGCGCTTGCTTCGCTGCTGCTGAAGCCGAAGAACAAGGATGCGAAGAAGGGTTTGTTTGGGAACGCCAGCGGCCTCTTCAACAAGTTCTTCGGGAGGGCGACGGACAACTTCGTATCTACCTCGAACATCCTGATCCATAAGTCTGGCCTGGCGATGTTGGGACTCGCGCTGGTTGCAGTGGTGGCGTTGTTCCTTGGCAAGAGTCTTCCCAGTGGGTTCATTCCGACGGAAGATCAAGGCTATATGTTCATGGCGCTGCAGCTCCCTGATGGAGCGTCAGCCCAGCGCACCGATGCGGCGCAGCAGAGGATTACGGCTGCACTGCTAAAGACGCCCGGAATTCAGGGCGTGATCGCGGTGACGAACTTCTCGCTGCTGACACAGGTGCAGAGCACCAATGCCGGGTTCTTCTTCGTCGCGCTGAAGCCGTGGGAGGCGCGTAAGAGCAAGGAAGAGCAACTGGAGTACATCCAGGGAAATCTGCAGAAACAGCTTGGGGCGGATCCCGATGGCATCGCGTTTGCATTTCCGCCGCCGTCGATTCCGGGCATTGGAACTTCAGGCGGCGTGACGATGGTGGTGGAAGATCGCACCGGGACCGACGATCCAATGACGCTGACGAAGAATGTGTTTGCGTTCCTCGGTGCGCTGAAGTCGCGGCCGGAGATTGCTGTCGCGATTCCTTCGTACCAGCCAGCTGTGCCGCAGATCTATGCCGATGTAGATCGCGAGAAGGTGCTGCAACAGCAGGTGAACCTGACGGACGTGTACACCACGATGCAGACGTTCATGGGCGGCTACCTGGTGAACTACTTCAACCGCTTCGGACGACAGTGGCAGACCTATGTTGAAGCGGAGGGAACGTCTCGCAAGGACATTTCCAACATCAACCAGTTTTATGTTCGCAGCGCCAATGGTGGGCAAGTTCCGCTGGCGTCGCTGGTGAGTGTGAAACAGATTACGGGGCCGGAGTTTATTTACCGGTTCAACGAATTCAACGCAGCGCAAATCAACGTAACGGGTAATCCCGGCTATAGCTCGGGGCAGGTGCGAGCAGCGCTGGAGGACACGTTCAAGAAGACGATGCCGCCGGGTGCGGGCTTCGACTACTCGGGTATGTCGTACCAGGAGCAGGCGGCTGACAAAGGCATCCCCTCGTGGGCTGTGTTCGCGCTCTCTCTGCTGTTCGTGTTCCTGATTCTCGCGGCGCTGTATGAAAGCTGGACGCTGCCTTTCAGCGTGTTGCTGAGCACACCGGTTGCGATTCTCGGTGGGTACGTCGCGCTGCATGCACGGCTGCTGGAGAACGACATCTTCGCTACCATCGGCATGGTTATGCTGATCGGACTTTCGGCGAAGAATGCGATCCTGATCGTCGAGTTTGCGAAGGCGAATTACGAGAACGGCCAAAGTATTGCCGATGCTGCACTGCATGCTGCACGGCTGCGCTTCCGGCCGATCGTGATGACCGCGCTGGCGTTCATCTTCGGTTGCCTTCCGCTGTGGACGGCGACGGGTGCGGGGGCGGCTTCGCGACGCATTCTCGGCACCGTGGTGGTTGGCGGCATGCTGTTTTCGACGGCGCTCGGGTTGATCTTCATCCCTGTGACGTTCTCGGTTGTCGAGTACCTGTCGCATCGCTTCGTAAGAGGCGGCAAGGGAACGACCATGGATTCCAAAGCTGACTTCGATCCTGTGGCCGCTGGTAAGGCTGCCGGAGGCGGACCGCAGACCCCGACCCAGGGAGGTCACGCATGAAATATTTCTTGAGGCAAGGTGGCCTCGCGGCCAGCGCGATTTCGTTGATGCTTCTGGCTGGATGCAATGTCGGCCCGAAGTATACGAAGCCCAACTATCCTGCGCCGCCGGCGTTTCGCGGCGCCGACGATGCTGCTGTCGTGAGCGATGCGCAGAACTCGCTGGGCGACCAGCAATGGTCGCAGGTGTTTCAAGAGCCTGAGCTACAGGAGCTGATTCGCAAGGCGCTGGCTAGCAACTACGACGTTCGTATTGCGGCGCAGCACATCCTTGAGCAGCAGGAGCAGGTGCGCATCACGCGCTCGCAGCAGTTCCCCACGCTCAGCGCGGGTGGTCTGGGCGCGGGTGCGTACATTCCCCAGCTGAACAGCTACAATTCGGGCTCCGGTTCAAACTCGAGTTCCAACTCCAGCGGGCTCTCACTCAGTAGCCCGATTGTTGAAGGGACCTTCAGCCTTTCGGCAGCATGGACGCCTGACTTCTGGGGTCTGTACCGCAAGCAGACGGAGGCCGCACGCGATCAGCTGCTGGCGCAGACCTGGGCGCAGCGGGCGGTTCGTATGACGCTGGTGCAGCAAGTGGCTACCGCTTACCTGCAGCTTCGCGCGCTGGATAACCAGCTTGCAATCACCAAGCAGACGCTCAAGGTGCGGCAGGACTCGGTGGATCTTACGAACAGGCTTGAGCGTGGCGGAGCAGCGCCGCTTTCCGACGTGCGGCAGGCGGAGCAGTTGCTCTACACAGCTTCTTCGGAGGTTCCGCAGCTCGAGCAGCAGATTCAGCAACAGGAGAATGCAATTCATCTCCTTCTCGGGGAGAATCCCGGGCCGATTGCACGCGAAGCTGCTCGTACACTGAATCCACCGCCGCAGGACCTGCCCGCCGGTCTTCCTTCGCAACTGTTGGTTCGGCGACCTGACATTGAGCAGGCGGAAGCCCAGCTGAAAGCCGCGAATGCGAACATCGGCGTGGCACGCGCGCAGTTCTTTCCGCAGCTCGCTTTGAGCGCGTCTGCCGGCATTGGCGGCGATAGCTTTCCCGCCATCTTCGGCAGCAACTCGAGCACCGTCTATGGCCTCGGCCAATTGGCGCAGCCACTCTTTGAAGGTGGCAAACTGCGGGGTCAACTCCAGCTCTCTAAAGAGACGGAAAAGGAAATGGTGCTGACGTATCAGAAGACCATTGCCGGGGCGTTCCGGGATGTGTCCAATGCATTGGTCGCGCTGAGCAAGCAGCGTGCGTACCGCATCGAGCAGGAGAAGCTCGTGGCGGCGGCGCAGGATGCCAGCAGGCTGGCGCGCATACGCTATCAGGGCGGAGCGACGGGCTATCTTGAGGTGCTGACCAACGACTCCAACCTGTATGCGGCGCAGCTTAACCTCGTGAGCGCTCAGCAGGGAGAGGCGCTCACGCTGGTTCAGCTGTACAGCGCCCTGGGCGGCGGCTGGCAGTAGCACGGCGGCACAGTAAGCTGTGGGCCGGTGGGCACTTACGCCACCGGCCTACGTCGGCCTTATGACTTCTTAACGGACTTTATACGGAACCCTTACGGGCACCACCTTTCTACTAATACAGAAAGGTAGTGCGATGCGACGCTTTGCTGTTGGCTCCTTCTTAGTTTTGGCCCCACTTGCGGTCAATTCCCAATCTATCGACTCCGCCGCACCAGATGAAACGACCTCGTCAACTTCGGGGAACCAAAAGCTAACGCCGTCCAACAATTTCTTTGCGCGTCTGAGTGACGCCTACAAGGAAGACTGGTTCCTGGCGCAGGCCACATCCCCGGCACCCACACGTCGGGGCCATGACGCGCCGCTCGCTTCGACTCCTTTCCCAAGTTCGGACTACTCGGTGGGCGGCACTCCCGTCGTTGGTGCGCGTTGCCGGTGATCTTAGGTACCACTTTTAACCAAGCAGGAACATATATGACTGACATCCTCTGCATAATACTCACGCTACTTTTCTTCGCCGTCGCACTTACTTACACCAAGGCCTGTGAACGGCTGAAAGCGAAACCTCGCCATGATTGAATCTACGATCCTGCTCATCATTTCCGCCGCTCTTCTTGTCTATCTCGTCTATGCGCTCCTACGCCCGGAGAAGTTCTAAATGTCGCTCAACGGCTGGCTCCAAATCTCTCTTTTCATCGCCGCGATTTTGCTCCTTGCAAAACCGATGGGCACCTATCTGACGCGTGTGTTCGAACGCCGCAAGACCTTCCTGGACCCCATCCTCATCCCCTGCGAGCGGCTGCTCTATCGTGCAACCGGCATCAAGCCTGAGCAGGAGATGCGGTGGACAGAGTATGCCGTGTCGATGCTGATCTTCAGCGGTGTAACGGCACTGCTCACGTATGGGATCGAGCGGCTTCAACATTTGCTGCCGCTCAACCCGCAGCATCTGCCTGGAGTCGAACCCGGGCTTGCACTCAACACCGCGATTTCCTTTACCACCAACACCAACTGGCAGTCGTACGTGCCCGAGACCACC
>Ga0302310_10004786_pt1 | contig 10166 bp, 8 predicted proteins | sample III_Palsa_N1_2_FD_200451 | JGI IMG/M metagenome (GOLD analysis project Ga0302310, IMG submission 200451) | Peat permafrost microbial communities from Stordalen Mire near Abisko, Sweden - III_Palsa_N1_2 | ecosystem: Environmental > Terrestrial > Soil > Palsa > Peat permafrost | place: Sweden... | reverse complement strand
CGGAGTGGCCAAGCAAGCCGGTAATCACGCCGGAGATGGTGGAAAGGATGGTCTGGCCGTAGCTCCACTTGATGACTCCGAAGGCAAAGACAATCTGCAGGCCAAGTCCCCACGCGACGGTGCGCCATTTGATGGCGCGGCGGTTGGTGGACAGCGCGTAGGCGATGCCGATGAAGGTGATAAGACCGAGTAGACCGGTGAATCGTGCCAAGGTTACTCTCCGTGCGAACAGGGTGAGTGGATGTCACACGAGTGTAACGGATGGAAACGTGGGGCGGTCGAGTTTGTTGCGGTCCGCGAGCCAGATCAGGGCTAGCGCAGCTATAATCTGCAGACAATTTCCCGCTCAGGAGAGAACCGCCATGCGTCTTGCCCTTCGTTGTGTTTGCTGCCTCGTTCTTTGTAGTTTCACTGCCGGAGCCGGCTTCGCCCAGGCGCCGGCTGCTTCCGATGAAGCTGGCCGCAGTATCGCCGGTGGAGGCATCACGGTTCCGGGTTGGGAAGGCAAGGTCGACGATGGTGCGGCCAAAGCCGGGCAGACGGTGAAAGACGCCAAGCTCGCTCCCGAGGACAAGGGCATGCGGGTTACGACTGGGCCAGCGATCACTTATTGGAACGCGAAGAATGCGGCCAAGGGCGACTACACCGTGTCGGCGACGTTCTATGAGCCGAAGTTCATGAACCTGAACGACCATCCTCATCCATACGGGATCGTGATTGGCGGTAACGACCTGGGCACGGACCAGCAGAGCTTGCTGTACTGCGCGGCGTACGGCAGCGGGACGTTCAACGTGCGCGGATTCGGGCCGGCTCCGTTCCAGTTGGGCGCGAAACGGCCTACGCCGAGCGACGCCGTGCACAAGGCTGCCGCCGTTGGACAGCCGGTTACGCAGGAGATTGCGATGTCGGTGAAGGGCGACAAGGTTTCCTGCTCGATCAACGGGACGGTTGTCGCAACGTACGACAAGACGGACGTGGTTGGGGCGGGAAAGCTGAAATCTACCGACGGCGTCTTCGGCATCCGCTTCGCGCATAACACCGATGCGGTTGTGACGAATTTGAAGATTACCAAGCCTTGAAGAACGAAAACTACTACTGAGATTCTGAGCTCCGCTCAGAATGACGAGCATTGGATTGGATACGCTCATGGCGCGCCTTTGCCGCCGATGACTTCGCGGATGAGGGGGGCCGGCACGGGCGGCGCGGCGGAGATTTTGAGGGTTTCACGGAGCATCGACTCCGGCTCGTCGAGCAGCGTGGGGTCCTCGGTGAACAGCGTGGCGAGGAGTTGGCCCGCGGTTACGGGGTCGCCGAGTTTGGCGTGCATTTCCAGACCGGCGTGGGCGCTGACGGGCTCGCCGGGATTCGCGCGGCCGGCGCCGAGGCGCTGCACGGCCCAGCCAACCTGGGTGCAGTCCATCGAGGAGAGGAAGCCGGCGCGGTCGGCGGTAACGGTGCGCTTTGCCCTGGGCTTGTGGAAGGCGGCGGGATCGGCGAAGGCGGCTACCGCTGCGGGAAGGTTGTCCGATTGCAGCTCGACCATTTCGAGGAAGTGCTGGAAGGCCGACCCGTCGGCGAGCAGTTGCGCGGAGAGCTGCGCGCCGGCTTCAGGCGTCGCGGCCTTGCCGCCGAGGCAGAGCATGTGGCCGGTGAGCGCGTGGGTGAGTTCGAGCAGGTCCGAAGAGAGCCTGAGTTTTTCTGGCGGCAGAGTGAAATTGAAGTCGGGCGAGAAGTGGCGGAAGAGTTCGAGGCACTCCTGCACCTCGACCCAGTTGCCGGAGAATCGACCCAGCGGCTGGTCCATTGAGGTGAGCAGGGCGACGGTTTGGGTTCCGGCAAGTTCCCCGGTTTCGACCATCAGGCGGGCGAGCAGTTGCGCGTCGGCGTACTTGGACATGAAGGCGCCGCTGCCGGTCTTTACATCGAGTACGAGCGCGTTGAGGCCGGCGGCGAGCTTCTTGCTCATTATGCTGGCGGTGATGAGGTAGGGCGATTCGACCGTGCCGGTGTGGTCGCGCAACGCGTACAGGATACGGTCGGCAGGCACAAGGTCGGGAGTCTGACCGGCCATGGCGAAGCCGCACTGCTGAATGATGGAGAGGAACTCGGGCAGCGGGAGCTGGGTGCGGAAGCCGGGAATGGTTTCGAGCTTGTCTAAAGTCCCTCCCGTATGTCCCAGGCTACGCCCGCTGATCATCGGGTCCTTCAAGCCGGCAGCGGCGACGATGGGGGCGATCAGCAGGGACGTCTTGTCGCCGACGCCGCCGGTGGAATGCTTGTCCACGGTGAATGCTTGTAGCGGAGTGGGATTGAAGACTTCTCCGGAGAAGCGCATGGCCTGGGTAAGCGCGGCGAGTTCCTGGGGAATGAGGCCGCGCAGGAAGATGGCCATGAGGAGCGCGGCGGTCTGGGCGTCGGTCGGGGTGTCAGTGGGCGACTTGCGCTCAACCAAGGCGCGGATGAAGGCCTGGATCTCGCGGTCGGACAAGGTGAGGCCGTCGCGCTTGTGCTGGATGACGTCGATGGGGTGAATGTTCAAGGAGACTCGCTTGGGCGAACTGGTTACGGTGACATGGGCAGGAGGGTACCCCCTCCCCCCTCAAAATCTCAAAATATTCAAAACAAACAAGTTGCCAGCTAATGGCTGCGCAAAATCTTGATTCTAAATATAGTTAGACGCAAAATATTCAAAACAAATCAGTTACATCCAATCTTCGACACCTGATCCTGGTCCACTGGTAAGTACTCGCCGGGCTCGACTGTGGTGAATGTTCGCAAATTGGAATAACCCCTAATTTAAGTATAGCGATTTGCCCACCCTCCCCTGCAAACTCTATCTCCATCTGTTTCATACAGTTAGATCCTGACGGGCTTGACATGCGATTTCTGTTGAGCAAAACGCTGAAAAATGCTGAACAAAGATAGATTCCCCGGCGACGGCAGGTCATTCGGGAGTGAGCCGGAAGGCAGCGGGAAGCAGATCGGCAAGGGTGGTGGATACGGTCGCGCCGGCAGCGGAGGGGTAAAAGATCGCGGCATCGGGCGCAGCGAACTCAAGGATGGTCTGGCGACAGGCTCCGCAGGGCATGCATGCGGCGCCGTTGAGGTTGACTACAGCGACAGCTCGGATGCGGATGGAGGGACCATAGAGGGTGACGGCGGCCGCGATGGCGGACTGTTCTGCGCAGGAGGTGAGGCGGTAGGAGGCATTTTCGACATTGGTGCCGGCGACGACGACGCCATCCTGACCGGCGTCGGCGTGGAGCAGGATGGCCGCGCCGACGCGGAAGTGGCTGTAGGGAGAGTAAGAGTTCTGGGCCGCCTGGTTGGCGTGCTGGTGGAGCGAGGCGATCTGATCGGGCGTAAGGTCGAAGGACATGGAAAGATGAGCCTACTTGGTGGGGCAGGTACAAGCAAGCACCCGGAGCCCACTCCGTAGCGGCAACCGCGGCCAATCGAAGAAACTGGGTTTCCTGTAAAGTTCAAGTCAGGCCTCCGTGTCAGCGAAGAACTCTGCTTCCAATCCAGTTGAGAGCCCGGCCGGTGCGTTGCGTCCCGCGTACCGCGTGGTGGTACTGGCGCTGCTGGTGATGGTTGCCGGCGAGATTGCTCTCTCGTCGCGGCAGGAATCGCAGGTAACGGACGAAGCGGACCACCTGTACGCGGGGTATGAGTACTGGAAGCATGGCGACTTCGGGCGCAATCCGGAGCATCCGCCGCTGGCGAAGCTGGTTGCGGCTTCGGCGCTTCTGCCGCTGAGTCTGGCAGAACCGGACATTCCCTACTCCAACTTCAAATCGCGGGACTTCTACAACGGCGCGAAGTTTCTGTACAGCGCCGATGCCGACCGCCTGCTGGCCAGGGGACGCGGTATGCTGCTGGTCTTCAGCCTGGGACTGGCGCTGGCGGTGTTTGCGGCCGGATGGGAGATGTTCTCGGCAGAAGCGGGATTGCTGGCGATGGCCCTGGTGTGCCTTGAGCCGGTTCTGCTGGCGAATGGCGGGCTTATTCTGACCGACATGACGCTCACGTGCCTGATGTTCGTGGCGATTTATTCGTTTTATCGCTACATGAAGCGGCCGGGTGTTGGGCGGCTGCTGCTTTGCTCTGTCGCCGTCGGGCTGACGCTGGTGGCCAAGCAGTCGGGTGCCTTGGTGTTCCCGATCCTCGGGATCATCGCTGTGGTCGACGCGCTTCAAGAGCGGAAGAAAGTATGCGTGGAGCACGAGGTATCGGGTTTTAGGACGGCTGTGTCTTTCGCGGTTGCGTTTGGAGTGATTGCGATCGTCAGCTACGCGATGTTGTGGGGCTTCTATGGCTTTCGCTTTGCGGCGCGGCCGGATGGATTGGCGATGGCGCCCACGCTCGCGGCGTACTCCGCGGCGATTCCAAGCCGGTTTGAAGCGGCGGCGATCGGCTTCTGCTCGCAGCACCATCTGTTACCGGAGGCGTACCTGTTCGGGTGGGCGGACATTCTGCAAGTTCCGGGGAAACGGGACTCGTTCGTTCTTGGAGTGCTGCACCCGGGGTCGTGGTGGCTGGGGCTTCCGGCGATTATCCTGATGAAGAGCACGATTACGCTGATGGCTTTGCTGGCGCTGGCGCCGTTCGCCGGAATCTGGCGGCGCAGGCGGGAGTTTCTGTTTCTTGCGATTCCGGCAGCGGTCTATTTGCTGATTGCAATCGTGTCGGGAATGAACGCTGAGCTGCGCTACATTCTGCCTGTATATCCGTTTTGCATCGTGCTGGCAGGAGCTGCGGCGTGGGAGATGGGGCGGCGATCGCGCGGCTGGGCGATTGGCGTGGCAGCGCTGATGGTGTTCGAGGCGGCTTCGTCCTTGCATGGGTTCCCGGATTACCTCGCCTACGCAAACGAGGCGTTTGGAGGGCCGTCGCAGTCGTATCGGCTGATGGCGGGCACCAATGGCGATGGGGGACAGGGGCTGAAGTGGGTGAAGAGCTACCTCGATGCAAATCATGTCTCCGACTGCTGGTTCGACTCTGTGAATCCGTTCGTCGACCCGAAGTACTATGGCGTCCAGTGCAAGCCGCTGGTTACGGAATCGAACTTGCGTGGCGCAACCTTGCTGGGCCAGGTGCCTGCGACGATCAGCGGGGTGGTGCTGATCAGCGCGACGGAGATGGCCGGGCGTAGCTGGGAACCAGACGCGCTGAACCCGTACGCTCAGTTCACCCATTTGAAGCCGGATGCGCAGCCGGGCAACGTGGTGCTGGCGTACCGCGGCACGTTCGATGTGCATCTGCTGGCTGCGTACAGCCACTCGCTGACGTCGAAGGCGCTCGTCGGAGAAGGAAAGTTGGCGGAGGCGGTCGCGGAAGCGCATGAGGCTGCGCAGCTTGCGCCGGATTCGGCGAGCATGCAGGCGGGGCTGGGACTGACGTTGATGCAGGCCGGACGTAAGCAGGAGGGGCAGCAGGTGAATGCGACGGCATTGCGCCTGGCACTTTCGGTCGACCCCCAGTTTCAGGCGGGGCTGATTCAGCTTTTGGAACACCCCGGCATGACTGCGGTACCGAAAAAATAGCAGCCGTCCCCGGTGAAGCTCAAGCTTCCGGCGTTCCTGTCCGATAAGGGATGAGTGGACGACTTGACGAATGAGTTTGTCGCGGAGAGCCAGGACGGGCTGGAGCGGATGGAGCTCTGCCTGACCGAGTTGGAGAAGCGGCCCGGCGATGCGGAGCTGGTGTCGGAGATCTTCCGCGCCGTGCATACGATCAAGGGCGCGACGGGCTTTCTGGGGTTCACCCGGCTGCAGGCGCTGGCGCATACCGGCGAGGGTCTGTTGGCCTCGCTCCGCGATGGCAGGATCGCTGTGTCCGCGGAACTGATCAGTGGGTTGCTGGCGCTGATGGACGGGCTGCGAGCAATTCTGCTGCTGATTGAAACCACGGGCACCGAGGGCGAACGCTCGTCGGACGACGACGCCGAATTGCTTGCACTTCTGGCAAAGTTGAAGGCCGGGGAAGCGGCGCCTGAGCTGGACCTGCGGTCGAACGGAGACACGCCATCGCGCAACCCCGGTGCGGACTTCCGGGTCGCGGCGCCGATTCCGGCGGAGGCTTCGCCGAACCAGCATCGGACGCTGCGCATCGATGTCGAAGTGCTGAACCGCATGATGAACCAGGTGGGCGAGCTGGTGTTGACGCGTAACCATATTCTGCAGAGCTCGCCCGCGGCGGAGAACTTCTCCGAGCTGGCGCGCAGGCTGAACAACGTGACGGTGGAGCTTCGCCAGTCGGTGATGCAGGCGCGGATGCAGCCGGTGGGCCACGTGTTCGGGAAATTTCCCAGGATGATTCGCGATCTGGGGAAAACCTGCGGGCGCCAGGTGAGGATTGAGTTCGAAGGCCAGGAGACGGGGCTGGACAAGGGCCTGCTGGAGGCGATCCGCGACCCGCTTACGCATGCGGTGCGGAACGCTGTCGACCATGGTATTGAACCGCCGGAGGAGCGCGTGAAGGCGGGCAAGCCGGTGGAGGGCGTGGTGCGGCTGCGCGCTTTCCAGCGGGACGGTGCGGTGGTGATCGAAGTGAAGGACGACGGGGCGGGAATCTCGACCGAGCGGGTGCTGGCGAAGGCGATGGAGCGTGGACTGGTGACTCCGGAACAGGCGGCGGCGATGACCGAGAGGGAGACATTGCAGTTGATCTTCGTTGCGGGATTCTCAACGGCGAAGGAGGTGACCAACGTCTCCGGGCGCGGCGTCGGCATGGACGTGGTGCGCGCCAACCTGGAGCGGGTAGGCGGCAACGTGGAGGTGGAGTCCCGGCTCGGGTTGGGAACCACGGTGCGAATGCGCGTTCCACTGACCCTGGCGATCGTCTCGGCCCTGGTAGTGCGCAGCGGAGGCCAGGCCTTTGTGCTGCCGCAGAACTCGCTGGTGGAACTAGTGTACGTGCCAATGCGCGACCGCAAATCGGCGGTGGAACAGGTGGGGTCGGCTGAACTCTACCGGCTGCGCGAGAGCCTGCTGCCGCTGGTGTGGCTGTCGCGCCTGCTCGGACTCGAAGCGCAGGACTGCGCGGAACCGCGCGGATTCTATATTGCCGTGGTGGAGGCGGGAGGCCGGCGGTTCGGGTTGGTCGTGGACGACCTGAAAGCGCCGGAGGAGATTGTGGTGAAGCCGTTGTCGGGGGTTCTGCGCGAGATTGGAATATTCTCGGGCGCGACGGTGCTGGGCAATGGTGGGCTGGCGCTGATTCTGGATGTCGCGGCTCTGGGAACACGAGCCGGCGTGCGGCCGGCAGCGGAGTCCGCAGCGGAATTGGACGGAACTATCGAACCAGCCCGGGGCGACGCGGCACAGATTGAGCTGGAGAGTGCAATGGTGATCTATGAGTCGTGGAAGCGAGGCTCGGGGGAGATTGGCCGCGGCTCTCGGATGGCGATGCCGTTGAGCGCGGTGGAACGGATTGAACGGGTGCCGTTGAGCGCGATCGAGTACGCCGATGGCCGGGCGGTGCTGCAATATGGCGGCGATATGCTGCCGCTCGAAGACGAGGACGAGGTGTTGACTGAGGCCGGGAAAGACAGCGACGCGATGGCGACCATTGTGATTTGTCTGCGTCCTGGAGCGGGTGCGCCAAGGCGAGTGGGAATGGTGGTGCGGCGCGTGCTGGACGTATCGCCCGGCACCCTGCTGCCCGAGGATCCGGAGTTGTGCAGCGCCCAAATCGCGATGGTGAAAGACCGAGTCACAACGATGCATCGCGTGATTGCAGCGCATCCTGGCCCGCCAACGATGGCAATCCTGCTGGAGGTCGCATGAGCCCGACGGAAGCGACACCGGTCGACATGCTGATGATGTGCTCGTTCCGCGCCGGTCCTGGACTGTTCGGGATCGATACTACGCAGATTCGCGAAGTGCTGGGCGCGATTACGCCGCAACCCGTGCCGCTTGCCCCGGAGTACATCGAAGGGGTCGTGCCGTATCGCGGCAATGTGCTGACAACGTTGAGTTTTCGTTTCCTGCTTGGTTTGGAGAAACGCGCAAGAGCGAGCTGCGTACTGGTTTTGGACGATGAGGAGAACGAGGAGCGGTTTGGGCTGGTAGTCGACGAAGTTCAAGGAGTCGCGTCGGTCGGTCGCGATTCGCTGGAGCCGAATCCGGCCACTCTGGACGCGCGCAGCGTGGCTCTGTTCGACGGCACGTGCAGAACGCCGTCGGGCTTGATGGTTCGGCTGGACCCGCAACGGCTGCGGCCGTCGCGACTGGCGGAGAGTGGGCTGTTCGGGTCCGCGCAACGCGGGGGAAAGGGAGAAGTGCGATGAGAGCACTGATCGTTGACGATTCGCGATTCATTCGGCAACATATGCGCAAGTTGCTGGAACAGATGGGCCTCAGTTGTGAAGAGGCAATCGACGGAAGCGAGGCACTCCGGCTGCTGCGCGAGCCGGCTGGGTTCGACTTCATGCTGGTGGATGTGAACATGCCGCGAATGAGCGGTCTGGAGTGCATCAAACAACTTCGCGACGCGGGTCTGCAAGCGCCGATGAAGATCATGATGGTGACAACCGAGGCTGACAATTCGTTCATCTGCCGCGCGCTGGAGTATGGCGCTGACGAATTCCTGATGAAGCCGTTCACACCGGAAAGCCTGCGCGAGAAGCTGGCGATGCTAGGACTGGCGGCGTAATGAATCGCCCGCTGCCGGCAACATGGACCGAGAGGTTACTGGCGGCACTGCGGCGTGAGGCAATCCATGAGCTGTTCTGATTCCGATTACGATTACCTTCGCCAGTTGGTGCTCGCGCGATCGGCGAACCTGATTGACTCCACGCGCAACAAACTCTTCGAAGCCCGGCTGAAGCCGATCGCTCGCGGTGCCGGCGCGTCGAGTCTTGAAGAGTTTGTGGGCATTCTTCGGGATGACCAATCACCGCATCTGCATCGCGCGGTGGCCGAAGCGATGACTATCAACGAGACCAGCTTCTTTCGTGACCGCAAAATGTTCGATGCGCTGCGGGAGAGCATCCTGACACGGCTGATTGAGGCGAACTCCGCGCAACGGAGGCTCAGGATATGGAGCGCCGCAGCCTCGACCGGGCAGGAGGCGTACAGCCTGGCGATGCTGATCTGCGAGCACTTCACGAGCCTGGCACACTGGGACGTGAAGATCGTCGGAACGGACATATCCGGCCCGGTAGTCGAGTATGCCCGGCGCGGCCTTTACCGCCGCATGGAGGTAAACCGCGGCCTGCCGGCGCGCCAGCTGGTGAAGTATCTCGTGCGCCATGACGAGGAGTGGGAGGTCGTTCCCAGGCTCAGATCAATGTGCGAGTTCCAGTGTGCGAACCTGTGCGGACCGCTGCCGAGGCTGCCTGAGTTCGACCTGGTGCTGCTGCGCAACGTGCTGTTGTACTTTACGCCGCAGGACCGGAACGCGGTCTTCCGCGCGATGCATCGCCAGATGGCGCCTGGTGGATGCCTGGTGCTAGGCGCGTCGGAGCAGGCGGAAGATTCGACGAACCTATTTAAGGCTGAATTCGCGAAGGACTGCTACTTCTACCGGCCCGTTGTCAGGGCGTAGCTTGGCAACGTTCGCCACACCGCGATGCTCCGCAGCGGATATGCTGCTGTGAGAGCACTTTGAGCGATGCCGGCGACCCCATCCAAAGCGAAGGATTCGAAGGCCACAGGCGAGCGCAAGCCGATTGATGCAGCCAAGCCCGCAGAGGACGCGGTGCGCGCCGATGAGGCCCTGGCTCTGTTCCATCCGGTTACGGTGGCGGCGTTTCGGGCGGCTTTCGGCACTCCAACCGCGCCGCAGCGCGAAGGCTGGCCCGCGATTGCGCGCGGCGAGTCCACGCTGATCCTCGCGCCGACCGGCACCGGAAAAACTCTGGCCGCGTTCCTGTGGTGCCTGGACCGATTGATGCTCGCAGATACCAGTGGTGATAGGGAGCGCGGCTGCCGGGTCGTTTACATCTCGCCGCTGAAAGCACTAGCGGCGGACGTGGAACGGAACCTGCGAGCGCCGATGGCGGGAATCGCAGACATGGCGCAAAAGTCCGGCGTTGCGGTACGCATGCCGACGGTCAGCATGCGAACGGGAGACACGCCACAGAACGAGCGGGCGCGGTTCCGGCGCCATCCTGGGGAAATCCTGATTACGACTCCGGAGTCGCTGTACCTGATGCTCAC